>FTKT01004043.1_pt1 | contig 18490 bp, 16 predicted proteins | sample 1658271 | NCBI WGS metagenome assembly FTKT01 (sample SAMEA3914811, study PRJEB12502) | metagenome | biome: forest; material: soil | place: Canada | collected 2011-08-04 | depth 0.3 m | reverse complement strand
GGCAGGCCGTCCTCGACCGGCCGCCAGCTCGCCCCGGCGTCCTCGCTGCGGAAGACCCCGCCGTGGTTCTGCAGGTAGAGCAGGTCCAGGTCCACCGGGTCCCGGGCGATCTTGTGCACGCACTGGCCGAACTCCGGGTACTCCTCGGGCAGGAAGCTCACCCTGATCCCGGTGTTGGACGGCGCCCAGCTCCGCCCGCCGTCCGCGCTGCGGTACACCCCGCCCGAGGAGACGGCGACGGTGAGCGCCTGGGCGTCGCGCGGGTCGGTCAGCACCGTGTGCAGGCCCTGCCCGCCGAAGCCGGCGCCCCACTGGGCGCGCTGCGGGTGGTCCCAGAGCGCGTCGACCAGGGTGAAGGTCTCCCCGCCGTCCGCGGAGCGGAAGAGCGCGGCCGGCTCGGTGCCCGCGTACACCACCCCCGGGGCCTCCTCGCCGGCCGGCTGGAGCTGCCAGACCCGGGTCAGCGAGGCGCCGGTGCGCTCGGGGAACTTCACCGCTGGCTCGGCCGGCTCCACCCAGCTGGCCCCCAGGTCGTCGGAGTGCCACACCGACGGCCCCCAGTGGCTGCTGTCGGCGCCCACCAGCAGCCTGGTCCGCCCGCCGCGCCGGTCGACGCCGATCGAGTAGACGGCGTTCATCGCGAAGTGCGGCCCGCTGAACTCCCAGGCCAGCCGGTCACGGCTGCGCCCGAGAAAAAGGCCCTTCTGTGTCCCTACGGCAAGCAGTACCTCAGTCATGCCCACCACGATCCTCGTCGGCACGAGAAGGCGCATCCCGCAACAGTCAGCGCCACGTCAGGCAACCTTCGCCCCGTCGCGACGCCCGGCACGCCCGCTCGCCGCACCGGACGAAAGTCCAGTACGAGGACCTCCGTCCGGCACGCCGAGAGCACGCACCGGACGCCGCTCCTTGACGGGCAAAGGTTGCCTGACGTGGCGCTAGGCTCACCCGAGTGGACCGCAAGAACATTCCGAACCCTGGTTTCGCCGACGACGACGGCACCGCCGACCCGGCCCTGGCCCGTGCCCTGACCGTCTGGTCGCAGGACGCGGGGGAGGAGGCCGCCCTGTTGGCGGCGCTGCCCTCGGCGCGGCTGATGGTGCCGATCGTGGCTGTCCTGGGCGAGGTGGAGACCGACGCGAACGGGTTGCGGCACGAGAAGACCAGTGACATGGCGGTCCCGGTGATCGAGGCCGCCGACGGGCGCCGCGCGCTGCCGGCCTTCACCTCGCTGGACTCGCTGGCCCGCTGGCGCGCCGACGCCCGGCCGGCGCCGGTGGCGGCGCCGCAGGCCGTCCTCGCCGCGTACTCGGAGCGGGCCGACACGCTGCTGATCGACCCGGCGGGCCCGGTGACGTACGAGCTGACCGGCTCGCGGATGCGGGCGGTCGCCGAGGGCCGGGCCTGGCTGCCGCCGCTGCGGGACCCGGACGTGCTCGGCGCGCTGCGGGAGCTGCTGGCGGTGGAGCCGTCGGTGCTGCGGGCCGAGCTGCGCCCGGGCGGCGAGACGGACGCCGTGCTCGCGCTCGGGCTGTCGCAGGGCGCGCCGGTCCAGGAGGTGGCGCAGCGGCTGGCCGCGGCGCTGGTGGCCGATCCGGTGCTGCGGGTGCGGCTCGGCCGCGGCCTCGACCTGGCGCTGCTGCCCGCGGGCGCGGAGCCCGCGGGGCAGCCGTTCTACCAGCGCTGACTCACGCGAGCCGGCGCCGGCGCAGGGCTCAGGAGTAGACCGGCCCGGTGAACTTCTCGCCCGGCCCGGTGCCCGGGGCGTCCGGCACCAGCGAGGCCTCGCGGAACGCCAGCTGCAGGGACTTCAGCCCGTCGCGCAGCGGCGCGGCGTGGAAGTTGCTGATCTCGGGGGCGCCGGCGGTGACCAGCCCGGCCAGCGCGGTGATCAGCTTGCGGGCCTCGTCGAGGTCCTTGTCCGCCTCGCCGCCCTCGGCCAGGCCGCACTTGACGGCCGCCGCGCTCATCAGGTGCACCGCGACGGTGGTGATCACCTCGACCGCCGGCACCTCCGCGATGTCGCGGGTCAGGTCGTCGAAGCCGATGGCGTCGTCGGCGGGGTTCTGGGTGGGCTCGCTGCTCAAGGGGGACTCACTCCGTCGTGCCGGTGTACGTACACAGGGAGCGTACAAGGGGGTGCGCGGCGGGGCGGAATAGTGTTCTACAGCCCGACGCTGTATGCTTCGAGACTGACCGGCCAGGCACCTTCGTGGCGCCCGGCCAGCAAGTGGAGGCTCCACTACGGAGGCCCGAGAGGGCAACCTGAAAGTCTCCCACCTGGTCGACCTCAGGGTCGACGGGTCCCGGTCCGCGACACCGCCCGCAAGGGCTGCGCGTCGTCGGCGTCGTCCACCGCAAGGACGTCGCCCCCCGGTTGTGTGGAGCCCCGCTGGCTAGACGAGCGGGGCTTTTTTCGTGCCGCGGTGCCGCGGCAGCGCAGCACGAATGAAGCCCCGCCCAGTGGTCGAAGTCCACTACGTGCGACCGCCTCCCTGACGGCCGCATCGCAGAAGGTGCAACCAAGGAGGCCCCATCAGCACCGAGCCCCGCATCAACGACCGGATTCGCGTCCCCGAGGTGCGACTCGTCGGTCCCAGCGGCGAGCAGGTCGGCATCGTGCCGCTTGCCAAGGCGCTGGAGCTTGCGCAGGAGTACGACCTCGACCTGGTCGAGGTCGCGGCGACCGCCCGGCCGCCGGTGTGCAAGCTCATGGACTACGGCAAGTTCAAGTACGAGTCGGCCATGAAGGCCCGTGAGGCGCGCAAGAACCAGGCGCACACGGTCATCAAGGAGATGAAGCTCCGGCCGAAGATCGACCCGCACGACTATGACACCAAGAAGGGTCACGTCGTCCGGTTCCTCAAGCAGGGTGACAAGGTCAAGATCACGATCATGTTCCGTGGTCGCGAGCAGTCCCGCCCCGAGCTGGGCTTCCGACTGCTGCAGCGGCTGGCGAACGACGTCCAGGACCTGGGCTTCGTGGAGTCCTCGGCCAAGCAGGACGGCCGGAACATGATCATGGTTCTGGGCCCGCACAAGAAGAAGACCGAGGCGATGGCCGAGGCCCGTGCGATCGCTGACGCCCGCAAGGCGGAGCGTCAGGGCCGCAACGCAGGCCCGGACGACGTCGAGCACGACGCTGACGACGCCGCTCTCGAGGCAGAGAACGCGGCAGCCGAGGCGGAGGCGGACGAGGACGAGGCGGACGACGAGTCCGACGAGGCCGACGCCGAGCAGCCGACCGAGATCGCTCAGGACGCCTGAGCCCCAGGGCTCCGGCTCGGTCCGAGCGATCCGGCCGGCACGGCCGCGGGGCACCCGCCCCGTGACCGGAGAAACACCCAGCGCCCGGGCCCGCGTGCAGTATGCGCGGGCCAGGGCGGACCGACGAGGAGATACGGCGACATGCCGAAGCAGAAGACGCACAGTGGCGCCAGCAAGCGCTTCAAGATCACGGGCTCGGGCAAGGTGATGCGCGAGCGCGCTGGTCGTCGCCACCTCCTGGAGCACAAGCCCTCCACGCTGACCCGCAAGCTTGCCGGCACGGTCGAGGTCGCCCCCGCCGACGTCAAGAAGATCAAGAAGCTTCTCGGCAAGTGATCGCCCCCGTGGCCTCCGGCCGCGGATCCGGCTGATTCTTCCCGACCTATTCGATTGACGGACCACGTGAAGTAGTCCGTGGTCCAACCCAAGGAGTAATGAAGTGGCACGCGTCAAGCGGGCAGTAAACGCCCACAAGAAGCGCCGGGTCATCCTCGAGCGAGCGAAGGGGTACCGCGGCCAGCGGTCGCGCCTGTACCGCAAGGCCAAGGAGCAGGTCACCCACTCGCTCGTTTACAACTACAACGACCGCAAGAAGCGCAAGGGCGACTTCCGTCAGCTCTGGATCCAGCGCATCAACGCGGCCGCTCGTGCCAACGGCATGACCTACAACCGCTTCGTGCAGGGCCTCAAGGCCGCCAGCATCGAGATCGACCGCAAGATGCTGGCCGAGCTGGCCGTCAACGACCCGAACGCGTTCGCGTCGCTGGTCGAGGCTGCCCAGAAGGCGCTGCCGGCCGACGTCAACGCGCCGAAGGCCGCTGTCGACGCCGCCTGAACCACTCGGTGACCAGACCCTCAGGACCCCTCGGGATCCTGAGGGTCTGGTGCTTCTCCGCCCGAGACCCGAGATCGACCCGAGATCGCGAGACCATGGCCAGCACCGACGACATCCCCCTGCTCACCTCGCTGCGCTCGCCGCGCGTGGTCGCCGCCCGCAAGCTGGCCCGCCGGGCCCAGCGCGGCAAGGACCGCCGCTTCCTGGCCGAGGGCCCGCAGGCCGTCCGGGAGGCCGTGGCGTTCGGGCTGCTGCCGGGCGGCGACCAGCACGCGGTGGTGGAGGTCTACCTCACCCAGGACGCCGCCGAGCGGCACGCGGACATCGTCGCGCTGGCGCAGCGGGCCGGCCTGCCGGTGCTGACCGCGACCGACGAGGTGATCGCGGAGATCTGCGACACCGTCACCCCGCAGGGCATCGTGGCGCTCTGCCGCTTCCTGGACACCCCGTTCGAGGAGATCCTGCGCTCCGGTCCCCGGCTGGTCGCCGTGCTCGCGCACGTGCGCGACCCCGGGAACGCGGGCACGGTGCTGCGCACCGCGGACGCGGCCGGCGCGGACGCGGTGGTGCTCACCGACGCCTCGGTGGACGTCTACAACCCGAAGGCCGTGCGGGCCTCGGTCGGCAGCCTCTTCCACCTGCCGGTGGCGGTCGGCGTCCCGGTCGAGCAGGTGGTGGCCCGGCTGCGCGAGGCGGGTGTCCGGGTGCTGGCCGCCGACGGGGCGGGGGAGCGCGACCTGGACCAGGAGCTGGACGAGGGCACCCTGGGCGCGCCGACCGCCTGGGTCTTCGGCAACGAGGCCTGGGGGCTGCCGGAGCAGACCCGCGCACTGGCCGACGAGGTGGTGCGCGTGCCCATCCACGGGCACGCGGAGAGCTTGAACCTCGCCACCGCGGCCGCCGTCTGCCTCTATGCCTCCGCTCGCGCACAGCGTTCGTCTGCAGGGTGTCGCGCGCCGGGCACGGAGCGCTAGGGTCACAGGGGCCCGGGCGAATGCGCGGGCCGGACCCCCTGCGGGCCGATCTGGCCCAGGTAGTCGCCCAAAACCCGGACGGGTGCGGGCCGGGGATCGGGAGGACGCCCATGGGCGGCAGCGAGGATCGGCCCGGGGCGGCGGAAGCCGGCCTGCTGCTGGAACCTGACGATCTGTCGGACGGTCTGGTGATCGCCGACGAGCACGGCCTGGTGGTCTGCTTCAACCGCGCGGCCGCCCGGCTCACCGGCATCTGCCCCGAGGCCGCGCTCGGCCTCCCGCTGGAGCAGGCGCTGCCGCTGGAGGACCTGGACGGCCGGCGCTGGTGGCAGCTGACCGACCCGTACGGGGGCCTGGCCATCCGGACCCGCCAGCCGGAGCGCAACCTGCTGCTGCCCGGCAGTCGCGAGGTGCTGGTCACCGCCCGGTACCTGCGCAGCCACCCGCGCGGCCCGCTGCGCCGGCTGGTGATCGCGCTGCGCGGCACCGAGGCCCGCCGGCGCACCGAGCGCGCGCACGCCGAGCTGATCGCCACCGTCGCGCACGAGCTGCGCTCGCCGCTGACCAGCGTCAAGGGCTTCACCGCCACCCTGCTGAACAAGTGGGAGCGGTTCACCGACGGCCAGAAGCGGCTGATGCTGGAGACCGTCAACTCCGACGCGGACCGGGTGACCCGGCTGATCGCCGAGCTGCTGGACATCTCGCGGATCGACGCGGGGAGGCTGGAGATCCACAAGCAGGTGGTGGACCTGGCCGCCGCGGTGCGCCGCCAGGTGGCCGGCAAGGTGGCCGCGGGGATCGAGGCGGAGCGCTTCGACATCAGGGTCGCCGAGGGCCTGCGCCAGCAGTGGGCGGACCCCGACAAGATCGACCAGGTGCTCGCCAACCTGCTGGAAAACGCGGTGCGGCACGGTGAGGGAACTGTCACCATCGAGGTGGCACCGGCCAAGGAGAGCGTCGAGGCCGCGATGTGGGAGCGCCCGGGCACCCCGTCCCGGGATCTGGAAGGAACGGCGGTCACCGTGAGCGACGAGGGCAGCGGCATCCCCGAGGAGTCGATGCCGCGCGTCTTCACCCGGTTCTGGCGCGGCTCCAAGCGCGGCGGCACCGGCCTCGGCCTCTACATCGTCAAGGGGATCGTCGAGGCGCACGGCGGCACCATCCGGATCGACCGCGCCCCCGGCGGCGGCGCGAGGTTCCGATTCATCCTGCCCGCCGGGGTCCCCGACTTCATGCTCTGAACGCTCCGAGAACCGCGAGTTCTCGGACCCCGGGGCCCGGCGGGCGGACGAAAGCAAGGCTGTCCGCGCCCTGCGACTACACTCGACCTGGTGTAAGACCGGTTGATCTGGCCCTCTCCTGCCGTTCGGTTCGAGAGCGGGGCGGCAGCACCATACCTCAGCACGGACGAGCAGGAGCACGGGAAAGATAGAGATGTCGGCACCCAATAAGTCGTACGACCCGGTGGAGGTCGAGGCATTGAAGCCCGAAGAGGTCGAGCGAGCCCGGGACGAGGCGATCGCGGCCTTTGCCGCGGCCGGCACCCTCGAGGAGCTCAAGGAGGCCAAGGTCGCGCACACCGGCGACCGCAGCGCCCTCTCGCTCGCCAACCGCGAGATCGGCGCGCTGCCCCCGCAGGCCAAGGCCTCGGCCGGCAAGCTGATCGGCCAGGCGCGCGGCGCGGTGAACCAGGCGCTGGCGAAGCGTCAGGTGGAGCTGGAGGCCGAGCGTGACGCCCGGGTGCTGGTCGAGGAGGCGGTGGACGTCACGCTGCCCTACGACCGGGCCCCGCGCGGTGCCCGGCACCCGCTGACCACGCTGGCCGAGCGGATCGAGGACACCTTCGTCGCGATGGGCTACTCCGTCGCCGAGGGCCCCGAGGTCGAGGCGGAGTGGCTCAACTTCGACGCGCTCAACCTGGGCCCCGACCACCCGGCCCGCTCGATGCAGGACACCTTCTTCGTGGCCGCCGCCGACGGGTCGCCCGACTCCGGCATGGTGCTGCGCACCCAGACCTCGCCGGTGCAGATCCGCACCATGCTGGCCAACGAGCCGCCGCTCTACGCGATCTGCCCGGGCCGGGTCTACCGGACCGACGAGCTGGACGCCACGCACACCCCGGTCTTCCGTCAGGTCGAGGGCATCGCGGTCGACGAGGGCCTCACCTTCGCCGACCTCAAGGGCACCATCGAGCTGCTGGTCTCCAAGCTGGTCGGGGACGGGCTCGAACTGCGCTGGCGGCCCTCGTACTTCCCGTTCACCGAGCCGAGCGCCGAGATCGACCTGCAGTGCTTCGTCTGCCGGGGCGAGAGCGTCGGCAACCCGGACCGCCCCTGCCGGACCTGCTCCTCCGAGGGCTGGATCGAGCTCGGCGGCTGCGGGGTGGTCAACCCGCGGGTGCTGATCGCCTCCGGGGTGGACCCGAACCGCTACAGCGGATTCGCCTTCGGCCTGGGCCTGGAGCGGATCCTGATGAACCGTCACAACGTCGCCGACATGCGCGACATGGTCGAGGGTGACGTGCGCTTCACTCTCCCGTTCGGGATGGAGATCTGATGCGCGTCCCGCTTTCCTGGCTGCGCGAGTACGTCGACCTGCCGGCCGGGGTGACCGGCCGCGAGGTGGCCGAGAAGCTGGTCCGGGCAGGTCTGGAGGTCGAGACCGTCGAGCAGCTCGGCGCCGACCTCAAGGGTCCGCTGGTGGTCGGCGAGGTGCTGTCCATCGAGGAGCTGTCCGGCTTCAAGAAGCCGATCCGGCACTGCTGGGTCAACGTCGGCGACGCCAACGGCACCGGCGACCCGCAGGAGATCGTCTGCGGCGCGCGCAACTTCGCGGTCGGCGACAAGGTCGTCGTGGTGCTGCCGGGCGCCGTGCTGCCCGGCCCGTTCCCGATCGCCGCGCGGCAGACCTACGGCCACACCTCGGCCGGCATGATCTGCTCCGCGCGCGAGCTCGGCATGGGCGAGGACCACGACGGCATCATCGTGCTGCCCGCCCACTACGAGCCCGGCACCGACGCGATCGAGCTGCTCCAGCTGGTCGACGAGGTGCTGGACATCGCCGTCACCCCCGACCGCGGCTACTGCCTGTCGATGCGCGGGGTGGCCCGCGAGGCCGCCACCGCGTACGGGCTGCCGCTGGCCGACCCGGCGCTGCTGGACGTGCCGCCGGCCAACTCCTACGGCTACCTGGTGAAGGTCGCCGACCCGGTGGGCTGCGACCGCTTCGTGGCCCGCACCGTGGTCGGCATCGACCCGGGCGCCAAGTCGCCGATCTGGCTCCAGCGCCGCCTGCAGAAGATGCACGTGCGGCCGGTGTCGCTGGCCGTGGACATCACCAACTACGTGATGCTGGAGGTCGGACAGCCGCTGCACGCCTACGACCGCAACCGGGTCGACGGCCCGATCCAGGTCCGCCGGGCGCAGGACGGCGAGCTGCTCACCACGCTGGACGGCACCAAGCGCAAGCTCTCCGCCGAGGACCTGCTGATCTGCGACAACTCCGGGCCGATCGGCCTGGCGGGTGTCATGGGCGGCGCCTCGACGGAGATCCTGGACCCGGTGACCGACCCGCAGACCGGGGTGGTCACCGGCACCACCGAGGTGATCATCGAGGCCGCGCACTTCGACCCGGTCGCGATCGCCCGTACCGCCAAGCGGCACAAGCTGCCCTCCGAGGCCTCCAAGCGCTTCGAGCGCGGCGTGGACCCGGAGGCGGCCCGGGCCGCCGCCCAGCGCGCGGTCGACCTGCTGGTGCTGATCGCCGGCGGCACGGCCGAGGCCGGCGTCACCGACATCGCGGCCCCGCACCCGGTGCGCACCATCACCATCGCCGCCGACCTGCCCGACCGGGTGGCCGGCGCGGTCTACGGCCGCGAGAGCGTCGCGCGCCGGCTGCAGGAGGTGGGCTGCTCGGTCGCGGGCGGCGACGTCCTGGAGGTCACCCCGCCGACCTGGCGCCCCGACCTGACCGACCCCAACGACCTCGCGGAGGAGGTCATCCGGCTGGAGGGCTACGACAACGTCCCCGCCCGGATGCCGATCGTGCCGCCGGGCCGGGGTCTGACGCCCCTTCAGCGGACGCACCGCCGGGTCGGCGTCGCGCTGGCCTCGGCCGGCTACGTCGAGGTGAACAACTACCCGTTCATCGGCGAGGCGGCGCTGGACGCGCTCGGCCTGCCGGCGGACGACGCGCGCCGGCGCACCGTCAAGCTGGTCAACCCGCTGAGCGAGGAGGAGCCGGCGCTGCGCACCACGCTGCTGCCGGGCCTGCTCGCCACGCTGCGGCGCAACGTCGGCCGGGGCAACACCGACCTGGCGATCTTCGAGACCGGCCTGGTCTTCCTGCCCAAGGCCGAGACCGCGGTCGCGCCGCGGCCGGCCGTCGACCGGCGCCCGTCGCAGGAGGAGCTCGCGGCGCTGGACGCGGCGCTGCCCGACCAGCCGCGCCGGATCGCCGTCGCGCTGGCCGGTGAGCGGCTGCCGTCCGGCTGGTGGGGCAAGGGCGCGCAGGCGAGCTGGGCGGACGCCATCGAGGCGGCCCGCACGGCGGCCCGCGCGGCCGGGGTCGAGCTGGAGGTCCGCCGGGCCGACCAGTACGCCCCCTGGCACCCGGGCCGCAGCGCGGCGCTCTTCGCCGCGGGCACCGACCGGCTGGTCGGCCACGCGGGCGAGCTGCACCCGCGGGTGGTCAAGGCGCTGCACCTGCCGGAGCGCACCAGCGTGATGGAGATCGACCTGGACCTGCTGTCGGCGGACGGCGAGCTGCGGCCCGAGGGCCCGGCCGTCTCCGCCTACCCGGTGGCCACCCAGGACGTCGCGCTGATCGTCTCCAGCGAGGTGCCGGCCGCCGACGTGGAGCTCGCGCTGCGCGAGGGCGCGGGCGAACTGCTGGAGGCCATCCGGCTGTTCGACGTCTTCACCGGTGAGCAGGTGGGCGCGGGCAAGAAGTCGCTGGCGTACGCGCTGCGGTTCCGTGCCGCTGACCGCACGCTGACCGCCGACGAGGCCACGGCCGCCCGCGAGGCGGCGGTGGCGGCCGCGCTGGCGCGTACCGGCGCGGTGCTGCGCGGCGCGTAGTCCCCCCGGAGGGGCCCCGGTTCGAAGTGATTCGAACCGGGGCCCCTGCGCGTTTTCGTCCCCACCTCTTGCCAGCCGCCGGGGTTGCCGCTTCAATCGCAAGTTAGGAAAGTTTCCTAACTCCGGACCCCAGGAGCATGACATGCAGGCTTCCCCCACGCGTCGCCGGGTCCTCGGTGTCGCCCTCGCCGCCATGGTGCTCGCGGGCACCAGCAGTGCGGCGATGGCCGCCGGCAGCGGTGTCAACCTGACGGACCCGCACAAGAAGGAGATCGCGATGGAGCTCGTCTCCAGCGCGGAGAACTCCTCGCTGGACTGGAAGGCCCAGTACAAGTACATCGAGGACATCGGCGACGGCCGCGGCTACACCGCGGGGATCATCGGCTTCTGTTCCGGCACCGGCGACATGCTCGACCTGGTCACCCACTACACCGCCCTCAAGCCCGGCAACGTGCTGGCCAAGTACCTGCCGGCGCTGCGGAAGGTCAACGGCAGCGCCTCGCACGCGGGCCTCGGCACGGCGTTCACCAACGACTGGAAGACGGCCGCCGGCGACACGGTCTTCCAGCGGGCGCAGAACGACGAGCGCGACCGGGTCTACTTCACCCCCTCGGTCACCCAGGCCGAGCAGGACGGGCTGCGGGCGCTGGGCCAGTTCATCTACTACGACGCGATCGTGATGCACGGTCCGGGCAGCGACCCGACCAGCTTCGGCGGCATCCGCGCCACCGCCATGAAGCACGCCAAGACGCCCGCCCAGGGCGGCAACGAGACCACCTACCTGAACGCCTTCCTGGACGCCCGCAAGGCCGCCATGCTGACCGAGGCCGCGCACGACGACACCAGCAGGGTCGACACCGAGCAGCGGGTCTTCCTGAAGGCCGGCAACCTCGACCTCAACCCGCCGCTGAAGTGGAAGACCTACGGCGACAGCTACAGCATCAACAGCTGAGCGCTCTCCTGACGGGGCGTCGGAAGTCGGCCCGGCCGACTTCCGACGCCCCTGGCGGGGCGGTGACGACTCGGTGGCGGCGGTGTTCTGACGGTCCGTCGGGGAGGCGGATTCGAACGCGGCCCCCCACCGCGGTGACCGGCTGGTCGCGGTGGGGGGCCGGGGCCGGGTCAGTCCAGCGGGACGACGTTCTCCGCCTGGGGGCCCTTGGGGCCCTGGGTGGTGTCGTACTCCACCCGCTGGCCCTCCTCCAGGGCCTTGAACCCGTTGGTCTGGATGGCCGAGAAGTGGACGAAGACGTCCTGCCCGCCGTCGTCCTGGGCGATGAAGCCGAAGCCCTTCTCGGCGTTGAACCACTTGACCGTGCCTGTTGCCATCGGTGCGACTCTCTCTTTCCGGGCCAGGACGCGAGCGGCACCCGCGCACAGGCAGCCCACTGCTGCCGACCTTGACCCCTGGATACGCCCCGGGGGGTGGATCTCCAAGCATCGGCGCTCAGTGTCGCGGCAACATCATCCCGAAGGGGCGGCCGGCCCGTCAGGAGACCGAGTACCTGCCGGTCTCACGGTCGCGGTAGATGCTGCCGGCCTTGCGCAACTGCTCCAGGTCGCGGCGGACCGTGCGGGGGTCGGGGTACTCCACGTAGGTGCCGCGGGCGCGCTGCCAGTCCCAGCTGTCGCCGCCCTGGCGCATCGCCTGGAGGAGCTGCTCCCGGCGTTCGATCGCGGAGGTGGGTGCGTCGGGGGTGTTGTCGGTCATGTGCTCATTCTCTCGTGTTCGCAGGTCAGCGGGTGACGCGGGGCGCCGGCGCGGCCTCCCGGTGAGCTGAACGGTCCTCAACGGTCATCAGCTTGGAGGCCCGGTCCCGACCTCTCGGTCGGGTCCGGGCCTCCTGTGGCGCGCTCTGTGGCGCGGCTGACGGCGCGCCGGGCGTGGTGGGCGCGGCGGGTCAGACCGTCGTCGTGTAGTCGTAGAAGCCGCGGCCGGACTTGCGGCCGAGCAGGCCCGCGTCGACCATCCGGGAGAGCAGCGGGGGAGCGGCGTACAGCGGCTCCTTGAACTCGTCGTACATCGACTCGGCGATGGAGACGATGGTGTCCAGGCCGATCAGGTCGCAGAGCCGCAGCGGGCCCATCGGGTGGGCGCAGCCGGCCTCCATCCCCTTGTCGATGTCGGAGGCGGTGGCCACCCCGGACTCGAACATCCGCACCGCCGAGAGCAGGTACGGGACGAGCAGGGCGTTGACCACGAAGCCGGCCCGGTCGCGGGCGCGGATCGGCTCCTTGCCGAGCACCTGCACGGCGAAGGCCTCGGCCCGCGCGGTGGTCTCGGCGGAGGTGGTCAGGGCCGGCACCACCTCGACCAGCTTCTGCACCGGCGCGGGGTTGAAGAAGTGCAGGCCGATCACCTGCTCGGGCCGGGAGGTGGTGGCCGCGAGCTTCACGATCGGGATCGAGGAGGTGTTGGAGGCGATGATCGCGTCGGGGCGCTCCATCACCTTGTCGAGGGTCCGGAAGATCTGGATCTTGATGTCCTCGCGCTCGGCGACGGCTTCGACGACCAGGTCACGGTCGGCGAAGTCGGCCAGCTCGGTGGTGAAGGAGATCCGCGAGAGTGCCTCGGCGCGCTGCTCCTCGGTGAGCTTGCCGCGCTTGACGGCCGTGTCCAGCGAGCCGGTCAGCCGGGCCCGCCCGAACTCCAGCGCCTCGCCGGTGGCCTCGGAGACGAGCACGTCCAGTCCGGCGCGGGCGAAGACCTCGGCGATGCCCGATCCCATGAGACCGCAGCCGACCACTCCGACGCGTGCGATGTCGCTCACTCACTTGCCTTTCGGGGTTCCTGCCGGGCGGGGTCGCCGCCCATGTCGCTCGACGGTACTACTCCGTGCGGTTGAACCGTCCATTCACCCTCACGTTCGGCCGTTCGGATGAGCGCCGCACCCTCGCCCGTGTGGCCGAGCGCACTGCCGGGCGCCCGGGCCCATGCTGGCGGGGCAGTGCTGGGGCGGTGCGGGAGCGGGGCCGAAGGGAGCGGGCATGCGGAGCGGGACGCTGGCGGGACAGGTGGCGCTGGTCACGGGGGCCGGGCGGGGCATCGGGCGGGAGATCGCGCTCGGGCTGGCGGCCGAGGGCATGTCGGTCGGACTGGTCGGCCGCACCCAGCAGACGCTGATCGACACCCTCAAGGCCTGTGTGCGCGAGGGCGCCAAGGGCGTCGCGGTGACGGCGGACGTCTCGCGGCCCGGCGCGGTGCGCGAGGCGGTGCGCAGCATCGAACGCGACCTGGGCCCGATCGACCTGCTGGTCAACAACGCCGGCCAGGTGGACAAGGGCGAGGCGCCGATCTGGGAGGTGGACCCCGCCCAGTGGTGGCAGGTGGTCGAGACCAACCTGCGCGGTCCGTTCAACCTGATGCGCAGCGTGCTGCCGGGCATGGTGCAGCGCCGCCGGGGCCGGATCCTCAACCTGAACTCGGGCTTCGCGCTGCGCCCCGAAGGCCGCTACACCGCCTACGCGACCTCCAAGGCCGCGCTGCTGCGGCTCTCCGACAACATCGCCGACTCGCTCGCCGAGCACGACGTGGTGGTGCTCGACATCAGCCCGGGCGCGGTGGCCACCGACATGACGGCCGGGATGCCGATGTTCGCGCAGATGAAGGAGTGGAACAGCCTCCCGTACATGGTGGCGGTCGCGGTGGACACCGCCCGCGGCCGGTTCGACGCGCTGCACGGGCGGTTCATCCACGCGGGCCGGGACAACCTGGAGATGCTCCTCGCACAGGCCGAGGCGATCCGGGTGACCGACGCCCGCACGCTGCGGCTGCGCCCGTACGGGGAGAACGACCCGATGGCGTGAGGGCGAACCGACCGATGGTGCGAGCGTGACCCGATGGGCTGAGAGCGACCCGATGGCCTGGGCGCGGGTGCCGGTCCGAGAGCGACCTGATGGCCTGGGCACGGGCGCCGGGCGGCCGGTGCGTCAGAGCGCCAGCAGCCGTGCCAGCTCCGCGGCGGGCAGGCTCCCCGCCGCCCGGCCCTGCCGGGCGTAGTCGGCGGCGAGCTGTTGCAGCGCCTCGTTGACCGGCGCGGGGACGCCGAGCTGACGGGCCAGCAGCGCGATCTCGCCGTTCAGGTAGTCCGTCTCGATCGAGCCGCCGCCGCGGGTCAGGCTCTGGCGCGAGGAACTGCCGCCGAGCCGGACACCGTCCATCGGCGCGGGGTCGATCAGTGAGCCGCGCAGCTCCAACTGTTCCGCGACGCCGGCGAACGTGATGCCCGCGGCCGTCAGCACGGCCTCGCCCTCGGCCATCGCCCGCTGGAACAGCTCCAGCGCGGGCCCGTCCTCGAACGGTCCGGCCAGCGCGTCGACGGCGTTGGGCAGATTGCCGATCAGCTTGCCGTACTTCCACCGCATCACGTCCTGCCGGACGTACGCCTTGAACGGGCACTTCTCCAGGTCGGCGGCGATCGCCCGGACCGTCTCGTCGCTGCCGGACGGGTAGCGGCCGAGCTGGAAGATGCCGGAGAACGGCGCCCCGGGCGCGGCGACCCGGCCGGGCTCCAGGTGGGTGGCGGGCATCGAGACGCTGACGCCGTAGACGTGCCGGAACCAGCGCAGGGCGAGGCGCTCGTTCTCCACGCCGTTCTGCGCGCAGAGCAGCGGGAGGTGCTTGCCGGCGGTGGTGGGGGCGGCGGCGGTCGTGTTGGCGGATGTACCGTCGGCGGCCGTACTGCTGCTGGCCGTGCTGTCGCCGGCCACCGGCCGACCGGCCCAGGCGGCCAGGGCTGCGGCCGTGTGCTGGGACTTGACGGCGAGCACCAGGACGTCGTCGGGCCCGAGGTCCAGCTCCTCGGGGCCGGCGACGGCCGGGATCGGGAGGGTGCGGGTGCCGGCGGGGGTGCTGAGGCGCAGGCCGCCGGAGCGCAGGGCCGCCAGGTGCGGGCCGCGGGCGACCAGCACCACCCGCTGCCCGCTCTCGTGCAGCAGTCCGCCGATGGTGCCGCCGATCGCCCCGGCCCCGATGATGACGTATCGCATGCCGCCGAGCCTGGCACGGGCCCGCCGCGGGCGGAAGGACTTGCGGCGGTCGGGACAGGGCGTCGGGGGCGGCAGGGCTTGCCGAGGACGGGAGAGCGCGCCGCGGGCGGCAGAGCGGGCCTCGGCGGTATACCGGGTGGCTCGTCTGGCCCGGAGCCGGCTGGTGGTGGCCTGTCAGGTCCGGAGCGGGCTGGTGGTGGCCCGCCAGGTCCGTCAGCTCCGGAGCTGATCGAAGCCCTGGCCGGTGGCGGCCCGTCAGGCCCAGAGCTGACTGGCTGTCACGGCCTTGAGGCCGCGCTGGGCCAGGCCGTCGAGCACGCCGGGCAGGGCGTCAATGGTGCCCTGGTGTCCCATGTGCAGGGCGACGACCGAGCCGGCCGCCACCGAGTGGAGTATCCGGCGCTGGACGACCTCGGCGCCCGGGTCCGCGTAGTCGAGCGGATCGAGGTCGTAGGAGAGGAAGTGCTCGTAGCCGACCCGGCGGGCCTGCTCCTTGACGCCCGCGGTGGTGTACTGCGCGGCGGAGGGGCGGAACCAGCGGCCGATCGAACCGGTGAGGGTCTTCATCCGCTCGGCGCAGCCGGCGATCTCGGCGTAGGCCTGATCCGGCGTCATGGTGGAGATGTCGAGGTGGTTCAGGGTGTGGTTGCCCAGTTCGTGGCCGCCGTCCAGGATCCGCCGGGCCATCTGCGGCTGCTGGTCCAGCCAGCTGCCGACCACCAGCACGGTCAGCTGGGCGCCGTGCTGTTCGGCGGCGGTCAGCAGGGCGGTGGCCAGCGCGGGGTCGCCCTGGCCGTGGAAGGTGAGGGCGACCTGCGGGCGGTCCCGGGGTCCGTTGACCACCTCCTCGGGGGTGCCGGGCGCCAGGGGGGCCAGCACCGGCGCGGTGGGAGCGCTGGGGCTGGGGGCGGGCGGCGGGGTGGGCAGGGCGTCGGCGGTGGCGGCGTCCGGCTTCGCCGAGGGCGGCGCGGAGGGGGCGGGCGGTCCCGCGGTGGTGGCCTCGTTGGTGCAGGCCGGCAGAAGTCCGCCGGCCGCGGTCAGGGTGGCCAGCTGGGCAGTGGTTCGCAGGATTCTGCGGCGGTCGACAGTCATCGCGGCCCAGCATAAATATGACGGGTGCCGGGGGCGATTCGGCTCGACGGCGGTGAGGTCGGCGGGCGGTGGTTCGGAGCGTCCCCGGGGCCGCGTCCGGGAGCGCCCCGGAGTCGCGCCCGGACGGTCGGGACCGCGTGCGGGCGGTCGGCCAAGGGACCTCGCGGTGCTCCCCGCAACTGCTTGGCGCGACGTCCCCGGGAGCGGACGGGGGCGTCCCCGCGTCGCCGCCGCCGCGTCCCCGAGGCGGCGGCGCGGCCTCGGGCCGGTCGGCGCGGTGGAGCAATTTACATGGGAGCGCTCCCAAAATGCCTGGTCGTCAACTCGGCTGAATCCTCCGCATGATGAGGGTCTGCGCGGAGTATTGACAGTCCTGAGGCCCCGTGACTTCATAGGCGCATCGTGGAAGCGCTCCCACGGCGCTCCACGTAGCTCGGGCCACCCACCCGTCTTGAAAGGGACCAGAAGATGCCCCACCTGACTCTTCGTCGGCTCCGAACGGTTGCCGCCACAGCCGTCCTCGGCGCCGCCGCCCTCTCCCCGGTCGTCGGCGCGCAGGTCGCCCAGGCCGCCGTCGTCCACGTCGCGAACCCCTACCTCGGCGCGGTCAGCTACCTCAACCCCGACTACGTCGCGGAGGTCAATGCCCAGTCCGGCGCGGACGGCGGCACCCTCGGCGCGGCCGAGTCCCAGGTCGCGCAGAACCAGACCGCGATCTGGATGGACAAGATCGCCGCGATCACCGGCGACACCACCCATCGAGGACTCAGAGCCCAGCTCGACAACGCGCTCACCCAGCAGCAGGCCGCCGGCGGGAGCCCGATGGTCTTCGAGGTGGTGGTCTACGACCTGCCGGGCCGTGACTGCGCCGCGCTCGCCTCCAACGGCGAGATCCCCGCCACGGCGGCCGGCCTGACCCAGTACGAGTCGAGCTACGTCGACCCGATCGCCGCCATCCTCGGCGACGCCAAGTACAGCTCGCTGCGGATCTCGGCGATGATCGAGCCCGACTCGCTGCCCAACGCGGTGACCAACCAGAGCAAGCCCGCCTGCCAGACCGCGACCCCGTTCTACGAGCAGGGCGTCGCGTACACCCTGAACAAGCTGCACGCGATTGCCAACGTCTACAACTACATCGACATCGGCCACTCCGGCTGGCTCGGCTGGTCCAGCAACATGGGCCCGGCCGCCCAGGAGTTCGCCAAGGTGGCCAAGTCCACCACCGCGGGCTTCGCCAGCGTGGACGGCTTCGTCAGCAACACCGCCAACACCACCCCCACCGTCGAGCCCTTCCTGCCGAACTCGACCCTCCAGGTCGGCGGCAACCCGCTGGACTCGGCCAACTTCTACCAGTACAACCCGTACTTCGACGAGGCCAGTTACGACACCGCGATGCACGCGGCCGTGGTCTCGGCGGGCTTCCCCAGCTCGGTCGGCATGCTGATCGACACCTCGCGCAACGGCTGGGGCGGCGCCGCCCGGCCCACCGCGCTCAACTCCAGCCCGACCACGGTGGGCGCCTACGTCGCGGCCAACAAGGTCGACCAGCGCTACTTCCGCGGCGACTGGTGCAACGTCAGCGGCGCGGGCATCGGCTACCGGCCGCAGGCGCAGCCGTACGGCGCGAGCAGCCCGATCATCGCCTTCGTCTGGGTCAAGCCGCCGGGTGAGTCCGACGGGGACTACCCGACCGCCACCCACACCCACGGCGACCCGCACTGCGACCCGAACGGCACCCAGACCGACGGCAACGGCAACACCTACCCGACCGGCGCCATCGCGGGCTACGACGTGCCGGCCGGCAACTGGTTCGCCGCGCAGTTCCAGCAGTTGGTGGCCAACGCCTACCCGGCGATCGGCACGGGCACCGGTGGCGACACCACTGCGCCGTCGGTCCCGACCGGCCTGACGGTCGGCACGGTGACCAGCTCCAGCGTGGCGCTCTCCTGGACGGCGTCCACCGACAACGTGGGCGTGACGGGGTACGACGTGTCGCGCGGCGGGGTCAAGGTGGCCACGGTGACCGGGACTTCGTACACCGACACCGGCCTGGCGGCCTCCACCGCCTACGCCTACACGGTGACCGCGCACGACGCGGCGGGCAACGTCTCGGCCGCCTCGACGGCCGTCACCGCGACCACCAGCGCGGCCAGTGGCGGTGACACCACGCCGCCGTCGGTCCCGACCGGCCTGACGGTCGGCGCGGTGAGCAGCTCCAGCGTGGCGCTCTCCTGGACGGCGTCCACCGACAACGT
>FTKT01002242.1_pt3 | contig 18515 bp, 18 predicted proteins | sample 1658271 | NCBI WGS metagenome assembly FTKT01 (sample SAMEA3914811, study PRJEB12502) | metagenome | biome: forest; material: soil | place: Canada | collected 2011-08-04 | depth 0.3 m | reverse complement strand
CCGTGCCAGGCGACGACGTTGAACGGAGAGGCCTGCGCCGGCGCGCGCCACAGCGCGCCGCCGAACTTGCGCACCAGCTCCCACGGCTGCGCGGGGCCGTCGTCGTAGGCGGCGTGCGGGGCGAGGAAGTCGCGCGTGTTGGCCAGGCCGTTCGAGCCGATCGGGCCCAGCTCGGGCAGGCGGAACGCGGCGCCGTAGTTCTCGCAGACGTAGCCGCGCACCGAGGCGCCGGCGACGGCCGGATCGACCTTGAACAGCATGCCGCGCGGCAGCAGCACGATCTCGCCCGGCGCCGCGTGCAGCACGCCCAGCTCGGTGGTGACGCGCAGCGCGCCGTCCTGCGGGATCAGCAGCAGCTCGCCGTCGACGTCGACGAAAGCGCGGTTGCCCATCGGCTTGCTCGCGCCGTACAGGTGCACCGCCACGCCGGTCTGCGCATCCGGATCGCCGTTGAGCACCATCGTGCGCAGGCCGTCGACGAAATCGAGCGACTCGTTGGCCAGCGGGATCGGGTGCCAGCGCAGCGGATCGGGCGGGATGTCGACGCCGTCCCGGGCGCCCGTCTTCAGCAGTGCATGAGCCATCGGCGCGTACGGGCCGCTGCGCACCGACGGCTGGCGGCGGTAGAGCCAGGTGCGCTGGTTGACGTGGCGCGGCGCGGTGAACGCCGTGCCCGACAGCAGCTCGGCATAGAGGCCGAACGGCGCGCGCTGCGGGCTGTTGCGGCCCTGCGGCAGCGCGCCGGGCACGGCCTCGCTGCTGAAGTGGTTGCCGAAGCCGCCGTGCAGGCCTTCGGCTGGCGTGGACGAGCCCGTCATCGATTTCACCTTTGTTGAATCGGTTCACCAATGTTAAACCGAGGCGCTATCATAGACCGCACCGCCAAGCGCTGTCCATCCACGTGAATCCTCCGCCCAAGACCCCGCCGGCGCGCGACTCCGACTCGCGCGGCATCCAGAGCATCGAGGTCGGCGGCCGCCTGCTGCTCGCGCTGGCGCATCACGGCCAGCCGCTGGCGCTGAAGGATCTCGCGGCCGCGGCCGACATGAGCGCCGGCAAGGCGCATCCCTACCTGGTGAGCTTCATCAAGCTGGGCCTGGTCGAGCGCGAGACCGAGGGCGGGCGCTATGGCCTGGGCCCGCTGGCGCTGCAGATGGGCCTGATCGGCCTGCAGCAGTACGACCCGGTGCGGCTGGCCACCGAGCGCATCGACGAGCTCGCGCGCGCGACGGGCCACACGGTCGCGATCGCCGTCTGGGGCCACCGCGGCCCGACGCTGGTGCGCATCGCCGAGGCGCCGTCGCCGGTGCACGTGTCGATGCGCCACGGCACGGTGATGAGCATCCAGGACACCGCGTCCGGCCGCCTGTTCGCCGCCTTCGGGCCGCACGACGCGGTGCAGGAGGCGCTGGACGACGAGGCGCGCCTCGCGGGCCCGCGCGCGCCACGCGCCCGCGCGGGCGGACGCTTCGGGCTGGGCACGGCGTTCGATCGCGAGATCGCCAAGGTGCGCGCCGACGGCGTCGCGGCCGTCGACGGCGTGGCGCTGCCCGGCGTCAGCGCGGTGTCGGTGCCGGTGTTCGACGCGCGCGGCCAGCTGGTGCTGAGCCTGACGGCGATCGGGCCGAGCGCGACCTTCGATTCGGCCGTCGACGGCGCGGTCGCCGCGCGGCTGAAGCCGGCGGCGCTGCAGCTGTCGACGCGCCTGGGCTGGAAGCCGCCCGCCTAGGCGTTGGCGGCCGCCGCGGCCTGGCCGAGGCGGCGGTCCAGCAGGCGGCGCATGTTGTTGAGCGACACCAGGTGGATGTTGAGCAGGCCCAGCATGCCGTTGCGGTAGATCTGCGCGATCTGCGCATCGGACAGCTTGCCCACCGCCTCTTCGTCCAGCGTCATGAAGCCGTCGACCGACAGCTGCTCGCCGTTGGCCAGCGTGGCGTCGAAGCGCATCGGCTTGAGCAGCTTCATCTCCAGCAGCGCAGCGCAGAACTGGCGGGTGCGCTCGAGGTCGGTCTCGAGCTCCTGCACGAACTTGTGCACGTTGTTGAGCAGCTCGCTCGCCTCGCCCTTCTCGTTGAACAGCGAGATGCCCTCGGTGCGCGACATGCCTTCCCAGGTGTTGTCGAACACCATGGCCCAACGATCCGAGCCCTCGATGCGGGCCATCGTGAACGGGTAGGCGCGCAGCATCGCGGGCACGTAGCTCGCGTCCCACTTGCCTTCCGGCGTGACGAACAGGTTCTCGCCCGGCTTCATGCCGAACACCGCCACCGGCGCGACGGTGTCGCGGCCGAGCGCGTCCTGCGCGGCGCGCACGAACAGGATCGGGAAGTTCATCGCCGCGTCGGGGAACTCGCTCACCGAGATCACGAACGAGGTGAACGGCGCGAGACGCGGGATCGCGTTGAGTTCATTCTTCAGGCGCAGGTCGCGGTGAAGGACGGTGTCGAGCGCAATGGGCTCTTTGTGCAGGTTCGTGACGATCATGGTTGTTCTCCAGGGGAAGTATTCCGGCTCACGAGTACCTTGTCGACTCGCTTGCCGTCGAGGTCGACGACCTCGAATCGCCAGTCGCCCCATTCGACCGTGTCGGTCGTGCGGGGCAGGCGTCCCAGCAAAAGCATGATCATGCCTGCCAGGGTGTTGTAGCGCCCGCGGTCTTCCTCGGGCAGATCCTTGATTTCGAGGCGATCCTTGATCTCGGGCACCGGGATCAGGCCGTCCATCAGCCAGCTGCCGTCCTCGCGGCGCACGGCCCACGCATCATCGCCCGATTCGGGGCCGAATTCGCCGGTGATGGCCTCCAGCACGTCGCGCAGCGTGATCACGCCCTGCACCGCGCCGTACTCGTCGACCACGAACACGAGCTGCGCCACGTGCGAGCGGAAGTGGTCGAGCAGCTCCATGCCGGACAGCGTCTCGGGCACGAAGACCGGTGCCTGCAGCTCCTCGGTCAGCACCGGCGTGCGGCCCTCGGCCAGCGGCTTGAGCAGGCCCTGCGCCGTGACGACGCCGATGACGTCGTCCAGGCCGCCGCGGCACACGGGGTAGCGCGCGTGCGGATCCTCGACGACGGCCTTGAGCACGTCGGCGATCGGCGCGTTGGCGTCCAGCCAGAGGATTTCCGCGCGCGGGATCATCATCGAGCCGATCTGGCGGTCGTCGAGGCGGAACACGTTGCGCACCATCTGGTGCTCCTGGGCCTCGATCACGCCGGCGTCCAGGCCTTCCTCGAGGCTGGCGGCGATCTCCTCTTCCGTCACCTCGCGCTTGGCGTTGCCGCGGATGCCCAGCAGGCCCAGGATGCCCTCGGTCGTCTTCGACAGCACCACCACCAGCGGCCGCGTGGCCACCGACAGCATCCGCATGGTCGGCGCCAGCACGCTCGCCACGGTCTCGGGGAACATCTGGCCGATGCGCTTGGGCACCAGCTCGCCGAAGATGATGGTGACGACGGTGATGATCAGCACCACCAGCGCGGTGGCCGTGACGTGCGCCGGTCGCACGCTCAGGTTGAACGTCGCATGCAGCCACTCGCCCAGCGGCTCCGAGAACGCGGCGTCGCCGACGATGCCGTTGAGCACGCTGATCGACGTGATGCCCACCTGCACCGTCGACAGGAACTTGGTCGGATGGTCGTGCAGCTCGATGGCCGCCTCGGCGCCGCGCTCGCCGGCCTCGAGCATCACCTGCAGGCGCGCCTTGCGGCTCGCCGTCAACGCCATTTCCGACATCGCGAACGCGGCGTTCAGCACGATCAGGAAAAAGAGAAGGGCGACGTCCATCGAGGGCAGGCGGTGCGGGTGGTTGCGGCGGAACAGGCGCCCGGAGGGGAATGGTCGGCCGCAGCAGGGCCAAAGCCCGTGAGCGTAGCAGAATCGGGACATGGATTATCTGATTGGCGACCTCCAGGGCTGCTGCGACCCGCTGGAGCAACTGCTCGCCACCATCGCCTTCTCGCCCTCGCGCGACCGCATCCACCTGTTGGGCGACCTCGTCAACCGCGGCCCGCAGTCGCTGGCCGTGCTGCAACGCCTCGCGGCCCTCGGCGACGCCGCCCAGTGCCTGCTGGGCAACCACGACCTGCACCTGCTGGCCGTCGCGCACGGCGTGCGCAAGCCCGGCAAGGGCGACACGCTCGACCCCATCCTCGCGCACCCGGATCGCGACGCCCTGCTCGACTGGCTGCGCCATCGCCGCATGGCCGCCGAGACCTGCGGCTGGCTGCTGGTGCACGCCGGCGTCATCCCGCAGTGGAGCGCGACGCAGACCCTCGCGCTCGCGGGCGAGATCGAGGCGCTGCTGCGCTCGCCCGACATCGCGGTCTTCCTGCCGTCGATGTACGGCAACGAGCCGCGCCGCTGGGATCCCGCGCTCGAAGGCCCCGACCGCTGGCGCTTCATCGTCAACGCCCTCACGCGCATGCGCCTGTGCAGCGGCGACGGCGAGCTCGAACTGAAGAAGGACGCCCCCGGCGAGGCGCCGCCCGGCATGCTGCCGTGGTTCGAGCATCCCGACCGCCTCACTCGCGACACCCCCGTCGCCTTCGGCCACTGGTCGCAACTGGGCCTGGTCGACAGCCCGCTGCTGCTGGCGACCGACACGGGTTGCGTGTGGGGCGGCGCGCTGACCGCCGTGCGCGTGGACGGCGGCCGCCGCGACGTCATCCAGGTGCCCTGCCCGCAGGCGCGCAAGCCGGGCTGACCGAGCCCGCTCGGTACAATCGCGGCCTCGATCCTGGAAGCGTGGCAGAGTGGTCGATTGCAACGGTCTTGAAAACCGTCGGCCCGAAAGGGCCCGTGAGTTCGAATCTCACCGCTTCCGCCAGTTGATCGCCGCTGCCGGGAATCGCGCGTAGCATCCCCGGGGTACGCGGTCCGGAGCGACAAGTCCGAGTCTCCGCGCAGTCTTGCCTTGGGATCCGCCTCGTCGAGACTTCCCGCCTTCCTTCGGCATCTGGCGATGAGCACCTCCCCCACGACTCTGGCAGCGTTGCCGCTCTTTCCGCTGAACACCGTCCTGTTCCCCGGCGGGTCGCTTCCGCTGCGTATCTTCGAGGTGCGTTACCTCGACATGATCGGCACCCGCCACAAGGCTGGCCAGCCATTCGGAGTGGTCTGCCTGAGCGAGGGGAGCGACACCCGCCGCAGGTCGACAGGATCGGTGGGCGGCAAGCCCGCTGGCGATGGCTTCGCTCACGAAGCGTTCTTTCCGATCGGCACGCTCGCGCACATCACGAAGCTGGAGCGTCCGCAGCCGGGCCTGATGATGATCGCCTGCGTCGGCTTGCAGCGTTTCCGGGTCGAGCATAGCGAGCAGCTCAAGCACGGGCTGTGGGTCGCCGATGTCGAGCTGCTGGACGACGACGCCAGCGTGTCCGTGCCCGAGGACCTGACTTTCACGCGCGACGCCTTGCAGGGCGTGGTGCGCGAGATCGACCTGAGCATCCGGCAAAGTGGTGCTGACGCCTTCGAGTTGCCGGTGCTCGAGCCTTACCAGTGGGACGAATGCGGCTGGCTTGCCAATCGATGGAGTGAGCTGTTGCCGTTGGAGCCCGAGCTGAAGCAGCGTTTCATGTCGCTCGACAGCCCGCTCCTGCGGCTCGAACTCGTGGCCGACGCGATCCGCCAGATGGGGCTGAAGCTGCCGGAGTGATCCTCCGTTGCGAGCGGCATCCCTGCGGCCGCTTCCTGGTCATCGAGGAGGACGGCGGCGCGTCGAGTGCTCGGTGCCCACGACGTATGCTCGAGGCCTGATTGCGATCTCTCCCGCACACCGTCGGGATTGACCCGATACTCGCATCGACGATACAAATGCGAGCCGTCATCGGTCGAACCGGCGCTCAGCGCGGCGAGCGTCCCGCGATCGCCGGAAACCACCGTGACGGCGCCGCGCCAACCACGAACCCCAAACCCACTCGAGAGGCCCTCATGCAGATCCAGCGCCGCAGCTTCCTTGGAACCATGGGCGCCAGCGCGTTGGCCGCCTCGCTCGACGCGTCGGCAGCCGCGCCCGCGGCTCCGGCCGCGAGCCCGGCCGCGGACGGCCAGTGGGACACCTCGTGGACGGAGCGCGTGAACCGCAAGCACCGCGCCACCTTCGACTCGCCCCAGTTCAGCGGCGGCGCCGCCCTGATCCGCGCGATCAACTGGAAGACCGAATACAAGGAGGTCTACGGCACGCCGCCCGAGGACATGAGCGCCGTCCTCGTCCTTCGCGGCGAGGGCATCTGGCTGGCGATGAACGACGAGTTCTGGCAGGCCTACAAGGTCGGCGAGGAGAACACCTTCAAGATCAAGGCGACGGGCAAGTTCCGCACGGCCAACCCGATCGCGAGCGCCCCGGCCGATGCGTCGCCATCGGCGGCGGAAAGCACGCTGCCGAAGTTCATGGCCTCGGGCAACATCGTCCTCGCGTGCCATCGCGCGTTCGGCGGCGTGGTCGACCTCGTGAAGAGGGTCGACAAGCTGGCGACCGACGACGAGGCCGAGAAGAAGGCCAAGACCTTCCTGCTGCCGGGCGTGATCCTGCAACCGTCCGGCGTGTTCGCGACGCTGCGGGCGCAGGAGGCGGGGTGCCACTACATCCTGGCGAGCTGAGAGTCGCCGGCGAGTCCGCCCTCGCGCCGGCTAGGGCCGGGCCTCGAGCACCATGTTGAACGGCCCTTCGGTCGCACGGCGCACGTGCCGGAATCCGCCCGACTTCAGGACACTGGTCAACGTCGCCTCGCCGGCCTGCGCGCCGAGCGCCTCGCCTACCTCCTGTGCCAGCGACGTCGGCACGCAAATCATGGTCGACGCGTTGTAGTACAGGCGGCTGACGGGGTTGCCAAGCTGCGGCTTGTCGCCCGCGATCGGTTCGACGAGCATCCAGCAGCCGTCGTCCTTGAGCAGTGATCGCATGTGGGTCGCGCAACCGCGCGGGTCGCCCATGTCGTGCAGGCAATCGAACATGGTGACGAGGTCGAAGCCGCGGTCGCCGATCGCCTTCGCCGGCGCGACCTCGAAGCGGACACGATCCTGCACGCCGTGGGCGAGCGCGTGAGCGTTGGCCTGCTCGATCGACGGGGCGTGGAAGTCGTAGCCGACGAACCGGCTGTTCGGAAACGCCTGCGCCATCAGCAGCGTCGAGAAGCCAACGCCACAGCCGATGTCCGCCACCTTGGCGCCCGCACCGAGCCGGCCAACCATGCCCTCGATGGCCGGCAGCCACTGCTGCACGATGCTGTTGACGTAGCCCGGTCGGAAGAAGGCACCGACCGCGCAGAAGAGACAACCCGCGCTCTCGCCCCAGGCGACGCCTGAACCGGTCCGGAAGCCGTGCTCGACCTTGGGTTCACCTTCGATCATCGCCGCCGCGAGATCGAAGGCGCCGCGAAGGTAGACCGGACTGTCCTCGGCCGCGAACACCATCGCCTGCTCGGCGCTCAGGCTGAACTGGCCCGTGGCGTCGTCGAACTCGACGTATCCGTTGGACGCCTGCGCGAGCGCCCATTCGCGGACATAGCGCTCCGCCAGTCCCAGCCTGTTGGCGAGCTGCGCGGCAGTCGCGCTTCCGTCGGCATGCAAGGAATGGAAAAGCCCGAGCCGATAGCCGATTCGCACCGTGGGCACGCTGAACGCGCCGCCGAGGTCGCCAAGCATCTTGCCGACGAGCGTGTTGAGAACGTCAGGATCGATCGCCTTCATGATTCGTCTCCAGCGTGTTGAACATCGTGAGACGAAGATAGGCCGCCTGCGCGGCGGGCGCTTGATCCCCTAACCGTGATTCTTGATCCAAACGCCGGATTGCTGCTAGTCTCGTTCGCAGGCTCGGCCGGGAGAAAACATGCCGGAGGTCGTCACGGATGCCGCCGTCAAGCGCGCGATGGAGCTGATCCACCGCCAGTACGCGGACGAGCTCACCATCGAGCAACTCGCCCGCTGCGCCGGTCTGTCGCGCACGGTGCTCGCCCAGCGGTTCGACTCGGCGTTGGGCCAGTCCCCCATGCGCTATTGCGTGGATTGGCGACTCCGGGTTGCGGCGGAGATGCTCGAGCGAGATCGATGCACGGCCTCCGAGGTCGCCTATGCCGTCGGATTCGGCAGCGAGGCCGCGTTCAATCGAGCCTTCCGCCGGCGCTATGGCGAGCCGCCGGCGCGGTGGGGCCGGCAGCGGGCGGCGGACACGCTGCGAGAGCTGCCCCGACAGCAGGTCCTGCATTGCAAGGCGAAAGACGGGACGCAGCTGGCCTGGTCGCGCGTCGGGCAGGGGTTTCCGCTCGTCAAGACGGCGAACTGGCTGAACCATCTGGAGTTCGACTGGCAGAGTCCCGTCTGGCGGCACTGGCTGCTCGAGTTGACCCGGCAGAACCTGCTCGTCCGCTATGACGAGCGCGGAAACGGCCTGTCCGATTGGGACGTCCACGATCTCTCGTTCGAAGCGATGGTCGACGATTTCGAAGCGGTCGTGGACGCCTCCGGCGTGCAGCAGTTCGACTTGCTGGGACTCTCGCAAGGCGCCTCCGTCGCAATCGCGTACTCGCTGAGGCACCCAGGCCGCGTCCGGCGCATGGTGCTGCTTGGAGGCTATGCGCAAGGATGGGCCGTGCGCTGCCGCGGAGAGGAGCTCGCCCGACGCGAGGCCATGGTCACGCTGACCCGGACGGGGTGGGGCAGCGACATCTCGGCCTTCCGACAGATCTTCGCCAATCTGTACATCCCGGGGGGCTCGCCCGAGCAGGTGGCGTGGTGGACGGAGTTGCAGCGAGTCTCGACCTCCCCGGCGAACGCCGAACGACTGCAGCGTGCGCTGTCGACGATCGACGTGCAGGACATGCTCACGCGAGTGACCATCCCCACGCTTGTCGCGCATGCAACCCGGGACCATGTCGTTCCGTTCCACTGCGGAGAGCAGCTTGCCGCGCGAATTCCAGGCTGCCGCTTCATCAGGCTGGACAGCGAGAATCACGTGCTGCTGAAAAGCGAACCGGCATGGCTCGACTTCCTGTCCGCCATGCGTGAATTCCTCGGACCGGCTGCATTGCTCGACTGAGCGTCCGTCGAGCCGCTTTCAGCCGCGCAAGCTGCCCTCAGTACCGGGCATCCCCCGGCTTGTCGCCCTTGGGCCAATCCTTGCCCTTGTCCACGAAATCCGGCCGCGGCTGGCGCGTGAAGTAGGCAGCGACGTCGAGTGCCTCCTCGTCGCTGAGGCTGCCGCCCTGCCCCAGCGGCATGTTCCAGCGCACGAAGGCCGAGGCGTTGCCCAGGCGGGCCATGCCGGCGCCGATGTTGAAGGACTTCGGGCCCCACAGCGCCGGGAACGCGTAGCCGCCGTCGGCGGCCTGCAGGCCCTGGCCGTCGGGGCCGTGGCAGGCCACGCACTTGTCGGCGAAGACCTGCCTGCCGTGCGCCTCGTCCGGCACGTGCGTGGAGGCGATGCGTCGGAACCCGCGGCCCTCGACGTCGACGCCCGTGGGCACGCCCCTGGACAGCCACGCCATGTAGGCCACGATGCCCTCCATCTCGGGGCTGTTGACCGGCAGCGGCTTGCCGTTCATGGAGCGGATGAAGCAGTCGTTGACGCGATCCTGCAGGCTGTTGACGCTGCCGCTGCGGCTGCGGTATTCCGGAAACACGCTGTAGATGCCGACCCAGGGGGCCGCGTTGGGCGTGCGGCCCGCGTTCAGGTGGCACGACGTGCAGTTCAGGCCGTTGCCGACCCAGGCCTTCGCGTAGACCTGCGTCTGCGTGAGCACGCGCTGGCCCAGGCGGATCGAGTCGCCGAGCGCGCTGGCCGGGATCGCCGCGGCATCGGGCGGATCGAACGGCGCGCGCCTGGGGGCCTCGCCGGCCGTCGCGGCGGCACAGGCCAACGATGTCAGGAGCAGAAGGACGGAACGTCGCATGAGAGGCATTGTGTCGACCTCCCACCGCACGGGCCATTCCTAGAATCCCGCTCGGCCGCCGTCCGCCTCAGCCGGCGGGCGCCGACAGCCAATGCACCACGAGCCAGACGTAGGCCGCGATGGTCGGCAACGCGGTGAGCACCATGCCGAACGCCCGCGCGACCGGATAGGCCAGGTAGCCGATCCAGAACGCGATGCGCCCGACGACGAACAGCGCCGCCATCGCCGGGACGACGGCCAGCGACGCATGCGGCACGCTCACCGCCAGGCCGAGCCAGGCGATCGCGGCCAGCAACGTCTGTTCGACCGTGTTGCGGTTGTAGCGCAGCGCGATCTCGAGCGCGTGGCTCTTCGGCGTGGGCGTGCCGTCGATGGCATCGGGATGGAAGCCACGGCCCGCCGCGACCTGCACGCCCGCGAGCAGCATGCAGCCAGGCGCGAGCAGCCAGCGAATGGCGAACGCCAGGCGGGTCGCGAGATCGTCGGCCGGGGGCACCACCGTCGCGAACAGCGACGTTGCATGCGAGCCGACCAGCACGACGACCAGCGCCGCAGCAACAGCCTGTGCCGCCACGATCAGCTGCTTGCGTCGGAACTCCGCGCCGTCGGCCGCCACGTCAGGCCGACCGCGCGTGTTGCGCCAGTCGCTCGACGAGCTGGTCGAGTTGCTGCGTCCAGCCGGCCTCGGCGTTGCGCGTCCACATCGCGTCGTGCATGCGCTCGCTGCGGAACGTCATCTCGGTGGCGCCGTCCGCGAGCGCGCGCAATTCCATCGAGGCCAGCACCTCGTAGGGCGCGACGCCGGGAACGAAGTCGACATGGCTGCGCCAGGCCAGGCGGCGTGGCGGGTCGACCTCGGTGTAGCTGCCGCGCGCGTGGGATTCGAGCGGGATGCCGTGGCCCTCGAGGTAGGCCACCACGTCGGGCGCGGTGGCGCGCATGACGATGTCGAAGCCGCCGCCCACGCGCACGTCGAGCGCGTGCACGCGCGAGACGAAGCCGACCGGGCCCCACCACTGCGCCAGGCCGGCCTCGCTGGTCCAGAAGCGCCAGACCTTGTCGGGCGAAGCGTCGAACAGGCGCGTGATCAGGATGCCGGCATCGGCGTCAGGCGTCGTCATGGTTCGTTCTCCAGGGCCTTGGCCAAGCGGTCGAAGGCGTTGTTCCACTTGAGATGTTCGGCGGCCATCCAGGCCGCGGCTTCTTCGAGTCCGCGCGGGTTGCGCGAGAGCAGGTGCTCGCGTCCCGCGCGGCGCCGCACGATCAGGTCGGCGCGCTCGAGCACCTGGATGTGCTTGGAGACGGCGTTGAGGGAGATCGGAAACGGCGCGGCGACGTCGGTGACGCGCGCCTCCCCGGCCACCAGGCGATCGAGGATCGCGCGGCGCGTGGGATCGGCAAGGGCCAGGAGGACGTTGTCCAGCATGTCTATATTCAACCTTTTGGATGAATATAGGACCGGCTTGCCTCGTCGTCAAGCGCCTCGCCGCGACGGCCATGTCGGCGATCGTCCGCCGGCAGCGCAGCGGCGGACGGTGAGCGCCCGCTGGCCCACTAGCCCGCCGCCGCGTCGCCGCGCGCGAAGCGCGGCAAGGTGACCGAGAACACGCTGCCCGTACCCGGCGTGCTCCGTACCGCGACGCTGCCGCCCTGCGCCTCCACCAGGCGCCGGGTCAGCGCGAGTCCGAGCCCGGTGCCGCCGTGCGTCCTGACCAGGCCCTCGCTGAGCTGGCGAAACGGCGTGAACAGGCGAGGCAGGTCCTCGGGCGCGATGCCGATGCCGTGGTCCTCCACGTCGACACGGAACTGATCCGCGCCCGTCGCACGCGCGCGCAGCGTGACTCGCCCGCCCGCGGGCGAGAAGCGGATCGCGTTGGACAGCAGGTGCGACACGACCTGCGACAGCCGCATCGGATCGATCACGAGGTCGAGCGAATCGGGCTCGGCGACGAGATCGACGGCGATGCCCCTCGCGCGGCCGTCGGGCAGCTGGAGCTCGATCACGCTTTCCAGCACGGCGCGCAGCTCGGTGCGCCGCGGCCGCAGGTCGAAGCGGCCCGACTCGGCGTCGGTCAACGCGAGCACCTGCTGCACCTGTGCGAGCAGTTGCTGGCCGCTGGCGCCGATGTCGCCGAGGTACTTCGCGAAGCGCGGAGAGTCGTGCGCGATCGCACCGCTGCCCAGCAGGTGCGCGTAGCCGATGATCGCGTTGAGCGGCGTGTAGAGCTCGTGCGACATGTTGGAGAGGAACACACCCTTGACGCGCACCGCCTCGACGAGCTGGCGGTTCTCGGCCTCCAGTGCGCTGGCGCGGATGCGCATGTCCTCGGCATGCCTGGCCTCGGTGATGTCCTGCAGCACGCACAGCACCTCGCCCGCCGTCCCGGGCATCGGCGCCAGGCTCATGTCGACATCGAGGATGCTGCCGTCGCGGCGCCGCAGGCGATGCTGGCGGCGATGCACGCCGCCGTTCTGCAGCAGGAGCTGCACGGCACCGACGACATCCTCGTAGGCGTCGTCGTCGGGATGGAACATGCGGCTCGAGTGCCCCGCCACCTCGAGCAGCGACACGCCGAACATCTTCTCCGCGCCCTTGTTGGCCCACACGATCACGCGATCCTTGAGCTTGACGATGCCCACGAGTTCCGTGTCCAGGATGGCCTGCTGCTCGCCGCCGGAGGGCGCGCCGTCGTACAGGTCGCGCAGCTCGGCCTCGCGCTTCGCGAGCGTGCCGTCGGCCTCGATGCGCAGGCGCGACGTCCGCTCGATGAGGTCGCGCCGCATGGTCAGCGCCTGCGTGGCGAAGGTGGCCAGCGACACCAGCTCGCGGCGCTGCGCGTCGCCGAGCCGGCGGGCGCGCGTGTCGAGCACGCACAGCGAGCCCACGCGCTCGCCGCACGGCAGGATCAGCGGCGCTCCGGCGTAGAAGCGCACGCCGGGGCCGTCGCGCACGAATGGGTTGGCGGCGAAGCGCGCGTCGTCGCTCGCGTCGGGCACTTCCATCAGCTCGTCGGACTGGATCGTGTGCGCGCAGAACGCATGGTCGCGCGGCATCTCGCGCAGGCCTCCGAGCCCAATGCCGGCCTTGAACCATTGGCGGTCGGCGTCGACCAGCGTGATCAGCGCGATCGGCGACTCGCAGACCTCGGCGGCCCTGCGGACGAGCGAGTCGAACAGGGGCTCGGGTGCGGTGTCCAGGATGAACAGCTCGTGCAGGCGAGCCAGGCGGGCAATCTCGCCGGGGTTGGAGGAAGACGTGGTCATGCCCCGTTCTACGGCGGCGCGCAAAAGTCGTGAGCGGGGAGTTCTTGATCGACAGGACGTCATCGACGCCGTCGCCGCGATCGGCGTGACGGGCATCACGCCCGGCGCGAGGAACTCGGCCGCGGCGCGCGGGTCGGACCTGCATCGTCGACACTGCACGTCCACGCTCGGAGATCCGCTTGAAACGTCACGCCCGCCTGCTCGCCCTCGCGCTTCCGATCTCGCTGCTCGCCTGCGCGGCGCAGGCCACGGGCGCCGCCTCGGCACCGCAGGCGAAGCCGGCCGCTGTTGCCTGTCCGGCCGCCTCGGCCGTGCACAGGCTGGGCGCGGCCAGCAGCAAGGGGCGCCATGTGCCCGACGAGAACGACGCCTGCGCGGACTCGCGCGGCGCCGTCAAGCCCGCGCCCCCGGCGGCGTCGTCGACGGCCCCATGAAAAAAGCCGCGGCGTGCCGCGGCTTTCATGCAGGGAGAAGAGGCTCGCTGGCGGATCAAGCCTGCGTGCTGCGACGGCGACGCGCCAGCATGCCCACGGCGCCCAGGCCGGCCATCATCAGCGCCCAGTTGCCGGGTTCCGGCACCGGGGAGCCGAAGACGACGCCCGCGAAGCTGCCGCCGTTCTGGCTGTACGTGCCCGAGATGTCGAGCTCGTAGAGGCCGGAATTCAGGGCGAAGGTGTCCGTCGCAACGCCGGTCGTGTTGGCGAAGGTCTGGCTGAACACGGAGTCGCTGGTGTAGGCGTAGTCGATCTCGAAGTTGCTGAAGGTGACCGTGGGTCGGGCGCCCGCGGCGGGGCTGAGGATGAACGAGAGGTACTCGTTGTCGGGAACGTTGAAGATGAAGATGTCGTCGAACTTGGAGCCTTTGGTCGTCGTCGGGGCGCCGCCGCTGAAGACATAGACGCCCTCGGCCGCCGTGGCGTCCCAGTCGATGACCTGCAGGCCCGTGGCGCTCGAGAACGTCCACAGCGTGGTGCCGTCGTAGCTGTTGACCTGCGTGATCGGCGTGTTGCTGCCGGAGACCTGCTGGGCCTGCGCGCCGGTGATGCCGACCAGGGCGATCGTGGCCGCGATGGCCAGTTTCTTGAGATGGTTCATGTTGATTGACTCGGAGATTGAAGACATTCGTGGACACGACGCGCGGCGAGCCGCGCGTCGCAGGCCTGCTTACTTGACGCCCAGCGTGGTGGCCAGCGCGTTCACGTCCAGGGAGCCCAGGCCGGAGGCCGGGTTGTAGTTCGCGGCGGCCTTCCAGTACTCGTTGTCACCGGTGGTGATCGCCTTGAACGGCGAGCCGGCGGAGTAGCCCTTGGCCTTGAACGCGGCATACAGCTGCGGGTTGATCGGGCCGACGCGGCCGTTGATGCCCGACGAGATCAGCGTCAGGATGCCGTTGAGCTGCGGCGCGACGAAGCTGGTGCCGCCGCTGCCGGTGCTCCACTTGCCGGTGAAGTACTCGGAGTAGCCGCTGTACGGGTCGGCGTTCAGCGAGACGTCGGGCAGGTTGCGGCCGGCGTAGGCGCCCGGCAGCGTGGCGAGCACTTCGTATTGGCCAGCCGGGTCGCCGAGGAACGTCGGGTCGCACGACAGCACCTGGCCCGGAGCCGACTTCTGCATGCCGGTCAGGCCAGCCTGGAACGCCGGCACCGGGTAGACGACGCTGACGCCGCCGCCGCCGCCGACCGTGAAGTAGCTCGCGTAGTACAGCGCGGAGCCGTAGGCCGGGCCGTAGTTGGTCGTGATGTAGCTCTGCAGGTAGTCCCAGCCCCACGGACGTTCCTGGGTCACCGTCACCGGGCCGTGCACGTGCATGACCGTGTTGGGCAGCGTGGTGCCGCCGGCGGCCAGCACGTTGGGCGACGCCGCCGGGAAGTCCACCGTCAGCTGCGTCGTGCACTGCGGGTAGGTGTAGTCACGGTTGATGTCGAACGCGCCCGCGTCGCCGGCCGAGGCGATGATGGGGATGCCCTGGAGGGCGGCCTTCTGGAACTGCACCTCGAGCGCGGCGATCGCGGACGGGTCGTTGGCGATCTCCGGGCTGCCCCAGCTGATCGACAGCACGTCGGCCAGGTTTTCCTGGATCGGCTGCGAGAACACCTTCAGGAAACCGGCGTCGGTGTTCGGCGCGATGTAGACGCGGATGTTCGCGCCCGGGGCGACGCCGCCGGATTGCTCGACGTCCAGCGTGGTCTCGCCGGCGCCTTCGCTGCCGGGGCCGTCGCCCTTGGACGCGCCGCCCAGCACCTTGACGTCGGTGATTCGGGTCGGGCTGACCGTCAGGCCGATCTGGCTCCAGTACGAATACGCGTCGGCCTGGCTGTAGCCGGCCAGCGTCATGATGCCGATGGTCTTGCCCGCGCCCGTCACGCCCTTGGCGTACAGCGGGTTGACGTTGTACTTGGCGGCGAGGTCGTTGACCGTGTAGGAGCCCGGGCCGCTCGGCGGCGGGACGTCGGCCGACAGCGTCGCCGATTGCGCGGGCACGTCGCCGGCCAGCAGGCCGGTGTTGGGGATGACTGCCGAGTGCGTGTGCGCGAGGGCGCGGTCGCTCAGGCCCGCGACGCCAGCGGCCACGCTGGCGATCGCCGCCGGCAGCTTCACGGCGCCGGCCGGTGCCTGGTAGGCGGTGCCGTTGAGCGAGTAGTTGTGGATCGCGCTGCCGAAGGTGGCGGCGATCTGCGCGTTGGTGCCGGTGACGGTGACCAGCAGGTTGTCGCCGCTGACTTCGTCGACCGAGAAGCCCTGCGCCTGCAGGAAGGCAGTGACCTGGGCCGCGGTGGCGGCGGTCGGGCCATAGCTGGCGGCGAACTGGTCGGGGGTGATGAACTTGCGGAAGCTGGCGCTGGTCGGATCGCCGACGGCGGCGACGGCAGCGGTCAGCGCGGCCTGGTTGCGCACCGAAAGGGTCAGCACGAACGTCCTGGACGCGGCGGGATCGGCCACGCCGAGATCGACGATGCGCGGATCGGCAGGCGCCTTCACGGTGTTCAGCCCCGTGCTCGACACGGGCGCGGTGGGCAGGCCAAGGGCCATCGCGGACGTGGACAGGGTCATCGCCGCGGCCAGCGCGACGGCGGTCAGGCCCGCGGGGGCGTGGCTTCCTGTGAGGTTCAGTTTGCGCATGAATTCAACTCTTCTGTAGAAAAGACGTCGGATCGGACCGGGCTGGAAGCGTGATGCGTTTCCGCCACGGTTGGTTGCTGTGACAGCCCATTGATGGGCTGCGACGAGGCCACTCTACCGTCGCCAACTGGAAACAAAAAGAAACAGGATGCCTGTGAATTAGGGGTGCAATAAGCCCTGATAGGGCATGTTCCATTGACACTCCAGAAGGAATGTCCGGTCGATTCGCGCGAGACCGGGGAATCGTCGCCGCGCCCGATTCATTCCCGATTGGAACTAATTCACGAAATCTGCGGACTTCTGGAGCGACAACGCGCGCGCCTCCCGGCGCGCAAATCTAGCGATCGCTATCGAACGGAAGAGCTGCCCGAATGCTCGTCGAGCACCCACTCGAGTGCTTCGGACGGCAGCATTTCGAGGAGAGCGGCGTCCTTCAGGACGGTGTCGGGCTCGATCGGCTGCCGCTGGACCACCCCGGCCCGGTCGGCGTCGCGCGTCTCGAGAACGCCCAACGTGGTGCCATCGGACAACTTGTGCACCCGAACGCCCAAAATCGGGAATCCGGCGGTCGGCGCCCCGAAAAAGCGGGTGCGCGCCCGGCCGTGGAAGGCAACTGTTACATCTTCCCCGGCGTTGCGAGTGTTGGGCCCGATCAACACCGCGACGGGGCCGCGAAAGGTCGGCTCCGGCGGCGATTGCAGGTCGATCAGCGCGGGCTCGCCGGCGATGCGCGCGACGCCGCGATCGACGATCCAGTCCTGCCGTTCGTGCCGCCCGACATAGGCGCCGACCGCGGGGCCGTCGAGCAGCGTCGACAGTCCCGCCAGCGACGGCCAGGGGCTGTCGCCGTCGTGGTCGCGCAGGTCGACGATCCAGGCGCGCGGGTGGCGCGCGGCCAGCGCCGCGATGCCGTCGTGCAAGCGCGCCGCCCATGCGAGCGCGGCGGCGTCGGCGGTCGTGTCAAGCGCATGCAGGCGGACGATGGCGGTGCCGTCGGCGCGCCACTCGAACTCGGGCGCGCGCGTCACCAGCGTGCGCCGCGCGGGCAGCGCCTCGCCAGGGCCGACCGCGAAGCCGTGGTCGTCGCGCACGGTCTGCATCAGCCCGCGCATCGTCCACACCACGTCGCCCGCGTCCTGCGCGCCGCTGGCCAGCACGCGCACGGCTTCGACCGCCGCGTTCGCATCGGGCAAGGGGTCGGCGAAGTTGTTGAACCAGGTCTTCACGGCCTCGTCGAGCGCGGGCGCGATGGCCGGCGCGAACTCGCCGACGTCGAAGCGCGAGTCCGAGCATTCGAGCGCGAACGTCACGCCCACGGGCTGCGCGGGCGTCGACACCAGCGTGCGCACGCCCAGCGTCTTCGCGTCGTCGGACACGTAGATCGCCAGGCGCTGCGTCGCGCGCGCGCGCGGCGCGATGGCCATCGGCACGCCGAACAGCACCGTCGCGGCGCCACCGTCGGCGCGCGCGTCGACGACCATCTGCGGCAGCACCTGCGTCGACGCGTCGCCGTTGTTGCTCGCCTCGAGCGCGATCCAGACGCGGTGGCGCTGCCAGCGGCCGGCGTCCCAGTTGGCCAGCGCGATCGGGTTCGCGGCGTCCAGGCTCACCGAGAGCGCGTCGGTGTGCTGCGACACGACGCCGTCGCTGGCCGGGCGCACCGTGCACGGCGAGCGCACGGCCGCCAGCACCGGCGGCGGGCCGCAGGCCAGCAGCAAGGCGACGACGGCGGCGCCGCGTTGGCAGACAAGAAAAGGCTTCAGCTTCATGCGGGATCCGGGCCGACGAGGAGCCCGCAATATACGACCGCGGCTCAGGCCATCTGCGCGACCAGCTCGCCGTACTTCTCGCGCACCGCGGCCTCGCCGTACTTGCGCTCGAGGCGGCGCACCGCGAAGTGGCCGCGCGCCACCGACTGGAAGTGGTCGATGAAGATCGTGTTGATCGTCGCGCCGCCGACCGCGCCGATCAGCGGCACCAGCTGTGCGGCGGCCTTCTCGGTGACGTTGACGGAGTAGTGCTCGGCGATCAGCGTGATGAGCCGGATCAGCGCCGGCGCGCCCTCCTTCGTCAGGCCGTGGCGCGCCAGGTGCGACGCGGCGCTGGAGACGGCGCGCGTCATCGCCTCGCGCACCGCGAAGTAGCCGACCTCGGCCGCGTCGTCGCGCTTCGAATCGCCGCCGAGCGCGAGCACCATCACGCATTCGAGCTGGGTCTGGCGGTCGGCGAGGTCGGCGCCCTCGCCGCG
>FTKT01003205.1_pt1 | contig 18533 bp, 18 predicted proteins | sample 1658271 | NCBI WGS metagenome assembly FTKT01 (sample SAMEA3914811, study PRJEB12502) | metagenome | biome: forest; material: soil | place: Canada | collected 2011-08-04 | depth 0.3 m | reverse complement strand
TCGCGCAGCCGGGCGATCTGCGCAGCCACGGTGCGTTCGCTCAGGCCCAGGCGGGTGGCGATGGTGCGCTGGGTGAGGCCCTGGGCGAGAAGTCGGCCGAGGGGAGTGAGGCGGTCGGGCGGGGCCGCGTCCCACTGGACGCGCTCGGCGCGCTCCCAGTCCCGCTCGAAGCCGTCCAGGAGCAGCTCGACCACGGCCGGATCCTCGACGATCGCCGCGACGCTGTGATCGTCGGAAGCCGGGATCACGGCGATCCGTCGATCGAAGATCATCATCAGCTCGAACGGATCGTGCAGAACCCGCACCTTGGCACCCGCCTCGGTGATGTCGGCCGCGTAGGCAGCGGTCGCCGCGTCCTCCCGGGCGCCGGACTGGTACAACACCTGGAGCTCACAGCCGCGGGCCAGGTACGCGCGCATCTTCCTGGCCGCGTCGACCAGCGCTCGGGGCGGGCGGGCGCCGCCGGGCTGCATGACGACGACGCCGCTCACACTGTCGTGTTCGAGCTGCGCGATGCGGTGCTGGATCTGGGCCTTGTCGCGGATGTGCTGGATGGTTCCGGCGCGGCGCGCACCCGGCGAGGTCGAGGCGTAGGCCTGCGCCAGCTCGTCGAGTCGGGCGGACGCCTCCTCCGCCTGCGCCAACAGCCGTGCGCCCTCCGCCCGGAGCCAGGCCCCGAGCCGCCCGGCGACCGCGCGCGGATTCACCGCGGTGAAGGCCGAGTCCAGGATCGGGTTCACCAGCAGCCCGAGGGAGACCAGCCGCTGCAACGCCTCGCAGCCCTCGTCCGGCACCTCGGACGCCTCGATCCGCCCGCCGCGCTCCAGGATCGCCAGGTACAGCGCCCGCGCCGCCTCGTCCAGGAGCTGCGGTGCGTCCCTCCCCCCGTTCAGGTTCACCTGTTCGGCTCCCCCTTGCCGTCCCCGTCCAAGGCGCGCATCAGCCAGCCGAGTTGGAAGAGCGTCTCGGCGTCGTAGAGTTCGCGCAGCCGGGCGATCTGCGCGGCCACGGTGCGTTCGCTCAGGCCCAGGCGGGTGGCGATGGTGCGCTGGGTGAGGCCCTGGGAGAGCATCCGGCCGACCTGGGCGTGGACCGGCAGGCCGGCCGGGTCGGCGGCGGGGCTCCAGCGGACGGGTTCGGCGCGCTGCCAGTCCCGTTCGAACGTGCCCACCAGGAAGGCGAGCACCGCCGGGTCCTCGACGAAGGCGGCGCTGTCGCCGTCGGTGACGGACGGGATCACCACGGTCGCCCGGTCGAAGATGAACATCCGCTTGAACGACTCGCCGAGCACCCGGAACCGCGCGCCCGCCGCGGCCGCCTGCGCGACGTGGCCGACGGCCGGGATCTCCGTCCGGGCGGCGGGCTCCAGCAGGACCCGGATGCTGCCGCCGTCGCCGATGAAGCGACGGGTCCGCTCACCCAGTCCGTCCAGCGTGACGATCCCGCGGCCGGTGCCGGACCGGGCCGCGAGCACCTCCTCCTTGCAGTCGTCGGCCAGTTGCCGCACGCGCCGGCGGATCTCCTCGGCGCCGCGGACGTGCCGCACCTCGCCGGAGCGGTCGACCTTGCGGGGAGTCAGATCGTAGGCCTGGGTGAGGTCCTCCAGCAGCGCGGGCATCTGCTGCGCCTGTACCAGCAGCCGGGTGCCCGCCGAGCGCAGCTCCTCGCTCAGCCGGCCACCCACCGACCGCGGGTTGACGGCGGTGTGGGAGGCGCGAGCGGGATCGGCGACCAGCAGGCCGAGGTCGACCAGCTCCGCGACCGCGGCGGTGTCGGCGGGACCGATGTCGGCCATCCGGATCCGGCCGCCCTCGCCGAGGACGGTCAGGTAGAACGCGCGGGCCCGCTCCCCCGGGAGGGCGCCGGCGAGCGCCTCGGCCCCGGGGTCGGCAAGCGCCTCGGCTCTCGGCTCAACCCCCGGGTCGCCGTTCGGACCCACCGGTCCCGGCTCGTCCGCCTCGATCACGCCCGGTCCTCCCCGTCCCCGTCCGCCTCGCCGCCCGCGGGTGCCGCGGCGCGCATCAGCCAGCCCAACTGATAGAGCGTCCGCGCGCCGTACCGGTTGCGCAGTCGGGCTATGTGTCCGGCCACCGTACGCTCGCTCAGGCCCAGCCGACGGGCAACCCCCTGCTGGGTGAGTCCCTGGGAGAGCAGGGTGCCCACCCGCTCGGCGGCCGCGCCGCCGCGGCCGTCGCCGCGGATGGTGTTCCACCGCACGCTCTCGGCGCGCGCCCAGTCCCGTTCGAAGACCCGCAGCAGGTGCGCCACCACGGTGGGCTCCTCGATGAAGGCGGCCACCATGGTGTCGTCGGTGACCGGGATCACCGCCACCCGGCGGTCGAGGATGAAGGTGCGCTGGAAGGGCTCGTCCAGCACCCGGACCGCCCCGCCGTACTTGGTGACCTCCGCCGCGTAGCAGACCGTCGCGGGGGCCGACAGTGCGCTGGGCTGGTAGAGGGTGCGCAGCACGCCGCCGCGCTGCAGGAAGGGGATGTCCTGGTGGAGCGCGGTCTCCAGGAGTTCCGGCGACCGGTGGCCGGGCTGAAGGGTGATCAGCTCCGTCTGGCAGTCGGAGACCAGTTGGGCGATCCGGTTCTGGATGTTGGCGAAGCCGTGCACGACGTCGGTCCCCGAGGGTCCCACAGTGGTGCTGGCCGCCCCGTCGTAGGCGCGGATCAGGTCGTCGAACTCGTCCGCCACGTGCTCCGAGCCGAGCATCAGCCGGACCGCCTCGGCGCGCATCTCGGCGCCGATCCGACTGGTCACCGCCCGGGGGCTGACCGCGACGTAGCGCGGGCCGCCGGGGTGCCGAACCAGCAGGCCGAACTCCTCCAAGCGGTTCAGCGAGGCCTGCTCGGCCGCGGAGACCTCGGCGGCCTCGATCCGGCCGCCGTCGCGCAGGACGGCGAGGTACAGGACCCGCGCGGCCTCGTCGAGCGGGATGTTCCGCGCGCCTGACGTGTCTTCAGCCACCTGAATACCCCCTTGTGCCGCGCCGGTGCCTGGAGAGCGCATCCTCTCACCGGACACCGCCACGCGGGACGGCACCGTAGGGTGCCGCTCTCCTCGGGGCCGATCCGCCCCGGCAGGATCCGCACGCGCCCCCTGATCGCGTCGGGTCTCGCCGGACGGGTCCCCGTCGAGGAGCTGACCGCCGACTGCCTCGCCCCGTTCCGAGGCAGCCCGGCGGTACAGCAGCAGATCCGTCCGGAGGCCGATGACTCGAGGTCAGCTGACCTCCGGGCGGACCCACTTGTGTGTACGCCAGTACCTTGGTGCTTCCAGCGAGGCGGAGCAGCAACGCCTCGCTGGTACCGGGTCGGCCGCCATCACCACAAATGGCCGACCACCCGGCGTCCCCCCTCGTCCGCACAGATACTTCTGCCCCTGTGCGAGGACGGAGAACGAGTCACCACCAGCGGGCTGCGGTCGCCCGGGCGGCTTGGCGTACCCACAGCCTCACAGCGTGTGGCCAGCCGAACAAGTGGCCTCATCCTGCAGGTTCCCGCAGATGCACGAACTTGCAGAATCGGGCCGCACCCGGGTCTGGTGAGTCCGTCCACGTACTGTCTGAGCTGCGACGATATAAATAAGCGCGAGTTAAACAGACAAGTGGCGCGAGGGGCGACAGACCGCGCGATTCCGCCTCCGGGCGCCCCGAACAAGTGTGCGCGCCGGCTGCCGGCGGATCAGTTCTGACGGCCGCGCATCAGCCAGCCGAGCTGAAAGCTCGTCTCCGCCTCGTGCTCCTGCCGCAGCCGGGCGAGGTGGGCCGCGACCGTCCGCTCGCTGAGCCCGAGCCGGCCGGCCACCGCGTGCTGGGTCAGCCCGGTGGCGAGCAGCCGGGCCACCCGCGCCTGGACGGTGTCCGCGCCGGCCGCCTCCACGGGGGCCGACCAGCGCACCCGCTCGGCACGTTGCCAGTCGCGCTCGAAGAGGTCGACCAGCAGCGCGACGGTGGCCGGGTCCTCGACGAAGGCGGCGGCGGAGTTGTCCTCGGCGGCCGGCATGATGGCGACGGCGCGGTCGAAGATGAAGAGCCGCTGGAAGGGCTCGTCCAGGACCCGGAACCGCGCACCGACGGCGGTCAGCGTCGCGGCGTAGTCGGCCGTCGGCGGATCGCTCTTCGCCCCGGGCTGGTAGAGCGTGGAGACGGTCACGCCCTGCTCGGCGAAGGCCATTCCCAGGGTCAGGCCCTCGGCCAGGAGGCCGGCCGGGCGGGCACCGCCCGGCTGAGCGGACCAGATCTCGCGCGAGGTCTCGGCGGCCAGCTGCGACACCCGGTGCCGGATCTCCGCCATCCCGCTGATGTGCTCCACCGTGGCCCGGCGTCCGGCGTACGAGCGGGTGGTCGCGTCGAACGCCTGGGCCAGCTCCTCGAAAAGGCCCTGCGCGTCGCGCGCGGCGCGGAACCTGCGGTTCGCGTCCGCGCGCAGGGCCGAGGCGAGGGACTCGCCGGCCGACCGCGGGCTGACCGCGCTGTACGCCGCGTCAATGGGCTGGGCGCGGACCAGCCCCAGCGCCATCAGCCGGTGCAGCGAGGGCCGCGAGCCGGCCTCCACCTCGTCCGCGCGCAGTCGGCCGCCCTGGCGCAGGATCGCCAGGTACAGCTCCCGCGCCTGCTCGTCGAGCAGCACCGGGCCGGCTTCCGCCGCCGCGTCTCGCATGCCGACACCCCTGTCCGGAGGCCCCGAAACCTGACCGAACGGTCATGCTCCCAGGCTCCCAGAGGCATGGCAAAGCCACACACCCCGGAGCAGGACGGAGCCGCACGGCCCCCGGGGCCGGCCCAGCACCCTCAGTGCCAGGCCACCCGCCCGTCGGCCTCGCGCACCACCACGTCCAGCGACGCCGCGTCCTTCACCCGCACGTACGGCGCGACCCGGGTGGCGGCGAGCGCGCGGTGCGAGAGCGAGACGTCGTCCGCCCAGACCTCGGATCCCAGCTCCACCAGCCGGGCCAGCTCCGGGACCGCGTCCGAGACGGCCGCGAAGACCCCGTCCTCGACCAGGTAGAGGATCACCCGGTCACCGGCCTCGGCGAGCGTGACCGCCTCGCGCAGCAGCCGGCCGGCTTCGGGCTTTCCCCAGACCGCCTGGCTCTCGACCAACAGGTGCTGTGAACGTCCTGACATCACCACTCCTCCCCGTTGCACCTGCCGGGAAGGGTTCGCCGAATACCCGAATTCACCTACCCGGCAGGCTGGGTGACTTGTCATCAGATTGACAAGGAGGTGGGCGGTCGACAAGGCGCGGTCGGTTGCGCGTTCTCGCAACTGCGGATACCTGCAAAGGGCGCCGGACCCCTGCGGCCTCCTCCACTTTGACCGTGCACCGCCATCATGCCGGAGGCCGCGCCCCCACGCAGGCTTTCTCCACAAACTGCCCCCTCACCCCACCGCCCGCAGCAGCCGTCCCCCCGCCAGCGCGCCGGCCGTCCGCGTCGCCGCCACCGCCCAGGCCGCCAGCAGCAGGCAGTACAGCGCCACCGCGAGCCAGCCGAAGCCCGCGAAGCCGGTGTGGCGCTCCAGGCCGGCCGCCCCCGTGACGCAGGTGCCGACCGGGAAGGTGAAGGCCCACCAGGTCATTGCGAACGGCATCCTGGCCCGCCAGGCCCGCAGGTTGGCCGCCACCGCGACCGGCAGCCAGAGCAGCGCGAAGCCGATCACGGCGACCCCGTAGAGCACCGCGAAGCCCGCCGCCGCGCCCGCAAGCCCCGGGTCCACGGTCTTCGCCGCGTCCGCGAGCTGGCCCACCGCCGTGGTGGACTGGCCGAGTGGACCGAGCACCAGGAAGAGCGAGGGCGTGAGCACCAGCGAGGGCAGCTTGCCGTACGCGAGCCCGGCGAAGACCACCGGCAGGATGACCAGGGTGGCCAGCAGGCCGGCCCCGAAGAGCGCGTAGCAGGCGTAGAACATCGCCGGGCGGCAGCCGTCCGGCAGGTGCGGGATCAGCGCCGGCCCGAGCGCGGCGGCGACCATCGGGGCCACCACCGGCAGCAGCCAGGTGGGGTTGGCGCGCCGCACCGACAGGTCGTGCCGGGTGATCATCAGATACGGGATGCCGGCCGCGACCAGCACCGCGTACCCGGTCCCGGCGATCCAGAGGACCAGGTCGACGGCGGCCGCCGGCCCGGTGCCGATCAGCCGTCCCCCCAGCACCAGCGTCCCGTAGCCGACCGCGAGCAGGGCCATCGGCGGGCAGCCGTAGAAGACGGCGGTGCCCGGGTCCTCCAGCAGCTGCTCGCGGGCCGACTCGCGGTGCCGGGTCAGGTGCGCGGCGCGGCCGGCCAGCAGCACCAGCAGGGCCGCGCAGGCCAGCGCCCAGACCAGCTCGGCGAAGCCGATCAGCCCGGGCACCCGCACCGGCAGCGCCGCCGCGCCGTTGGCGACGATCGCGGTGCCCATCACCGCCGCGTACCAGTTCGGGCCGAGCAGGCCGAGATCGAGCCGGGGGCGGGTCGCGGGGCGGGAGAGGGCGAGGGTGGCCATACCCCCACCTTCCGCCCGTCCGGTCCGCCCCAGTAGCTCCCTCCTCCCTATGGGGACATAACCTGGACCTATGCCCCTCTCGCCACGCGTCCCCGAACTCCGCGCCCTCGAACTGCTGCTCGCGGTGGCCCGGCACGGCAGCGTCGGGCGGGCGGCGGCGGAGCTGGGGATCAGCCAGCCGGCCGCCAGCGCCCGGATCAAGGGCATGGAGCAGCAGATCGGGGTGCCGCTGCTGGACCGCTCGCCACGCGGCTCACGGCCCACCTCGACCGGCCTGCTGGTGATCGAGTGGGCCCGTCAGGTGGTCGAGGCGGCGCAGGCGCTGGACGCCGGGATCGACGCACTGCGCGAGCGGCGCGACGCCCGGCTGCGGGTGGTGGCCAGCCTGACCGTGGCGGAGTACCTGATGCCCGGCTGGCTGCTGGCGCTGCACGCGGCCCGGCCGGGCACGGCGGTGACGCTGCGGACGGCGAACTCCCAGACGGTGGCCGAGCAGGTGCTGGCGGGCGAGGCGGACCTCGGCTTCGTCGAGGGCCCGCACACCCCGGCCGGCCTGACCGGCACGGTGGTGGCCACCGACCGGCTGGTGGTGGTGGTCGCCCCGAGCCATCCCTGGGCCCGGCGCCGGGCGCCGATCACCGGTCCGGAGCTGGCGGGCACCCCGCTGGTGCTGCGCGAGACCGGCTCGGGCACCCGCGAGGTGCTGGACCGGGCGCTCGCCCCGTACGGCGGCGCGGCCGCGCCGCTGCTGGAGCTGGCCTCCACCACGGCCCTGAAGGCGGCGGCGATGACGGGCGCCGGGCCGGTCTGCCTCAGCGAGCTGGCGGTGGCGGACGAGCTGGCCACCCGCCGCCTGGTCGCCGTCCCGCTGGCCGGGCTGGACCTGGGCCGCCCGCTGCGGGCCGTCTGGCCCACCGGCCAGCGCCCGGCCGGCCCGGCCCGGGACCTGCTCGCCTTTACGCGGAAAACTTGAGCGCGGTAGACTCAACTTTGTAGACACCGACGACCAGAAGGGCACACCAGCAGTGGACGCGAGCAAGTTCACCACCAAGACTCAGGACGCCCTGTCGGCCGCGATCCGGCAGGCAGGCACCGCGGGCAACCCGGACGTCAGGCCGGTGCACATCCTGCTCGCGCTGCTGGAGCAGCCGGAGGGCATCGCCCGCCCGCTGCTGGAGGCGGTCGGCGCGGACCTCGCGCAGATCACCGCCACCGCCCGCCGGCAGGCCACGGCGCTGCCCAGCGCGCAGGGCTCCACGGTCGCCGCCCCGCAGCTCGGCCGGGACACCATGGCGGTGCTGACCGAGGCCGGCAAGCGCGCCGACGACCTCGACGACGCGTACGTCTCCACCGAGCACCTGCTGGTCGGCCTCGCCGCCGAGGGCGGCCCGGTGGCCGACCTGCTGGCCCAGCAGGGCGCCACCCCCAAGGCCCTGCTGGCCGCCTTCAAGGAGGTCCGCGGCAGCTCCCGGGTGACCTCGCAGGACCCGGAGGGCACCTACAAGGCGCTGGAGAAGTACGGCACCGACCTGACCCAGGCCGCCCGGGACGGCAAGCTCGACCCGGTGATCGGCCGCGACCAGGAGATCCGCCGAGTGGTCCAGGTGCTCTCCCGGCGCACCAAGAACAACCCAGTGCTGATCGGCGAGCCCGGCGTCGGCAAGACCGCCGTGGTCGAGGGCCTGGCCCAGCGGATCGTGGCCGGCGACGTCCCCACCTCGCTGCGCGACAAGCGGCTGGTCTCGCTCGACCTGAGCGCGATGGTGGCCGGCGCCAAGTACCGCGGCGAGTTCGAGGAGCGGCTGAAGGCCGTCCTGAACGACATCAAGCAGAGCGACGGCCAGGTCGTCACCTTCATCGACGAGCTGCACACCATGGTCGGCGCGGGCGCCGGCGGCGACTCCTCGATGGACGCGGGCAACATGCTCAAGCCGATGCTGGCCCGCGGCGAGCTGCGGATGGTCGGCGCGACCACGCTGGACGAGTACCGCGAGCGGATCGAGAAGGACCCGGCGCTGGAGCGCCGCTTCCAGCAGGTGATGGTCGGCGAGCCGAGCGTGGAGGACACCATCGCCATCCTGCGCGGCCTCAAGGGCCGGTACGAGGCGCACCACAAGGTGCAGATCTCGGATGCCGCCCTGGTCGCCGCCGCCACCCTCTCCAACCGCTACATCACCTCCCGCTTCCTGCCCGACAAGGCGATCGACCTGGTCGACGAGGCGGCCTCCGAGCTCCGGATGGAGATCGACTCCTCCCCGGTGGAGATCGACGAACTGCAGCGCGCGGTGGACCGGTTGAGGATGGAGGAGCTGGCTCTGGAGAAGGAGTCGGACCCGGCCTCGGTGGACCGGCTGGCCCGGCTGCGCCGCGATCTGGCCGACCGTCAGGAGCAGTTGAGCGGCCTGACGGCCCGCTGGGAGCAGGAGAAGAAGAGCCTGAACCGGGTCGGCGAGCTCAAGGAGCGCCTCGACGGCCTGCACGGCGCCCTGGAGCGCGCCCAGCGGGACGGCGACTTCGAGCGCGCCTCCAAGCTGATGTACGCCGAGATCCCGTCCGCCGAGCGGGAGTTGGTCGAGGCGCAGGAGCGCGCCGCGGACGAGGACGCCTCCGAGTCGATGGTCAAGGAGGAGGTCGGCCCGGACGACGTGGCCGGCGTGGTGGCCTCCTGGACGGGCATCCCGGCCGGCCGGCTGCTGGAGGGCGAGAGCGCCAAACTCCTGCGGATGGAGGAGGAGTTGGGCCGACGCCTGATCGGCCAGCAGGCCGCCGTCCAGGCCGTCTCGGACGCGGTGCGGCGCACCCGCGCCGGAATCGCCGACCCGGACCGCCCCACCGGCTCCTTCCTCTTCCTCGGCCCCACCGGCGTCGGCAAGACCGAACTCGCCAAGGCGCTGGCCGACTTCCTCTTCGACGACGAGCACGCCATGGTCCGGATCGACATGAGCGAGTACGGCGAGAAGCACTCGGTCTCGCGCCTGGTCGGCGCCCCGCCCGGGTACATCGGCTACGAGGAGGGCGGGCAGCTCACCGAGGCGGTGCGCCGGCGCCCGTACAGCGTGGTGCTGCTGGACGAGGTGGAGAAGGCCCACCCCGAGGTCTTCGACGTGCTGCTCCAGGTGCTGGACGACGGCCGGCTCACCGACGGCCAGGGCCGCACGGTGGACTTCCGCAACGCCATCCTGATCCTGACCTCGAACCTGGGCTCGCAGTACCTGGTCGACCCCTCGATCACCGAGGAGCGCAAGAAGGACCTGGTGCTGGAGACCGTCCGCTCGGCCTTCAAGCCGGAGTTCCTCAACCGGCTGGACGACATCGTGGTCTTCGACCCGCTGGGCTCCGCCGAGCTGAGCCGGATCGTCGAGCTCCAGGTGGCCAGGCTGGCCGACCGGCTGCGCGAGCGCCGGCTCACCCTGGAGGTCACCCCGGCCGCCCGCGACTGGCTCTCGCTCACCGGCTACGACCCCGCGTACGGCGCCCGGCCGCTGCGCCGGCTGGTGCAGTCGGCGATCGGCGACCAGCTGGCCAAGGCGATCCTCTCCGGCCGGGTGCACGACGGCGACACCGTGACGGTCGACCTGGACGAGGACGGCGACCGGCTCTCGGTCCGCTCGGCCTGAGGCCCCCGGGGCCGCCTCCCGGGCGGCCCCGGGCCCGCCTTCGTGGCGGCCCTGGGCCCACCTTCGTGGCGGCCCTGGGCCCACCTTCGTGGCGGCCCTGGGCCCACCCAGGGCCTGTGTTCCGGGCCGCTGGGATCCCGCCCGCGACCAGGTGATCATCGCGGACAGGAGAGCCTGTGCCCTCGGCCCCGAATGAGGCAGGATGGAGTCATGGAAGGGCGGCCCCTGGGATTCCCAGCCACCCTCGTGCACTGTGAAGGGACCCCCCGTGAGCGTTGACCCGTCGTCCATCCCGTCCTTCGGCCTGCCGCAGCCCCCGCAGGGCGGCCAGCAAGGCGGCCAGCCGGCCGGGCCGCCGCCGATCGTGATTCCGGACCAGGCCCTGGTGGCCCAGATCCTGGACCAGATGCAGCTCAAGCACGTGGTCGACGAGGAGGGGGACCTGACGGCCCCCTGGGACGGTTTCCGGGTCTACTTCATGTTCCGCGGCGAGCAGAAGGAGCTCTTCTCGGTCCGCTCCTTCTACGACCGCTCATACCCGCTTGAGGACAAGGGCGAGATCCTCGACCTCATCGACGAGTGGAACCGCGACACCCTGTGGCCGAAGGTCTACACGCACACCCACGAGGACGGCGTGGTGCGCCTGATCGGCGAGAGCCAGCTGATCATCGGCGGCGGCGTCAACCTTGACTACTTCGTCAACACCACCGCGAACTGGACCCAGGCCGCGGTCGGTTTCGAGCAGTGGATCGTCGAGCGCCTCGGCCTCCAGAAGGAGATCGAGGGCGAGGGCGGCGCCGCCGACGAGGACGGCTCCGCCGAGGGCTGATCCCCGCCTGCTCTTCGTTCCTGTGGCCCGGTCCGCCCCACGGCGGCCCGGGCCACAGGTCTGTGCCGACCCTCGTCAGTAGATCCTGGCCGCCGCTCCGGCCGCCGTGCCGTTGAACTCCGCCAGGCGGTGGCGCACCCACTGCTCGTAGCCGTACGGCGGGCGGCCGGTGAGCTCCTCGACCCCGGGCAGCGCCGACGGCCGGGCGCCGACCTGGGCCGCGAGGCCGGCCAGCAGCACCTCCACCACCGGCGCCGGCAGAAAGCGCCCCATCATCACGCGGGCCTGGTCCAGCGCGAGTTCCTCGAAGGCCAGCTCGCGGCCGAGCACCGAGCCGATGATCCCGACCCGCTCCGCCTGGGTCAGCGCCTGCCCGCCGGAGAGCGTGTACGCCTGCCCGAGGTGCCGCTCGTCGAGCAGCGCGGCGACGGCCGCCGCCGCGACGTCGCGCTCGTCGATCGGCACCGTCCGCGCCTCGCCGTACGCGCCGCGCACCACCCCCTGGGCCTGGATCTGCGCCGCCCAGGACAGGTCGTTGGCCATGAAGTTGACCGGGCGCACGAAGGTCCACGGCAGGCCCGAGTCCAGCACCGCCTGCTCACAGGCCGCGTGCCGGCGGCCGACCTCGTTGAGCTCGGACAGGCTCCCCGCGGAGAAGGAGGAGGAGAGCAGCACCACCTGCCGCAACTGGGCCGCCACCGCCGCCTGGAGGAAGCCCTCCAGCGCCCCGAAGACGGGGAAGAGGAAGGCCCGCTCGACCCCGTCCAGCGCGGCGGGCAGGCTCTCCGGCGCCTGCAGGTCCCCCGCGAACACCTCCACCTCGGCGGGCAGCCGGGCCGCGCCCGGATCCCGGGTGAGCGCCCGCACCTGGACCCCCTCGGCCAACAGCTGCGCCACCACGTTGCGGCCGACGTTTCCCGTCGCGCCCGTCACCAGAATCACCATGACATCCCTCTTGCTCTTCCCGTTGCTGGGCCCGGAAAGTCAGTTGACTGTCCGTCAGGACAACTCGCCCCGCCGCACCAGGATTCCCCCGCGGCTCCCGCAAACCCGCCCGGCCGCGCCCGTCTCCCGCCCCGGCCGCCCGGCAGTAGGCTTCCTCGCGGGCTCCCAGGCCACCGGGCGCCGAGGCTCAGGCAAGGGAGAGCGGAAACGATGAAGAACAGGCCGCTGTTGAACCGCAGGCTGGCGGGCATGGGCACGACGATCTTCGCCGAGATGTCGGCCCTGGCCACCGCCACCGGATCGATCAACCTCGGCCAGGGCTTCCCCGACACCGACGGCCCGCGCGAGATCGCCGAGGCCGCCGCCCGGGCCGTGCTGGAGGGCCGCGGCAACCAGTACCCGCCCGGCCCCGGCATCCCCGAACTGCGCACCGCCATCGCCGAACACCAGCAGCGCTTCTACGGCCTGAGCTACGACCCCGACACCGAGGTCCTGGTCACCGCCGGCGCCACCGAGGCCATCGCGGCCGCCCTGCTCGCCCTGCTGGAGCCCGGCGACGAGGTGATCGCCTTCGAGCCCTTCTACGACTCCTACGCCGCCTGCATCGCGATGGCCGGCGCCACCCGCGTACCCCTGACGCTGCGCCAACCCGCCTTCCGCCCCGACCTCGACGAACTGCGCGCCCTGATCACCCCGCGCACCCGCCTGCTGCTGCTCAACACCCCGCACAACCCCACCGGCACCGTGCTGACCCCCGACGAACTGCGCGCCATCGCCCAACTCGCCATCGAGCACGACCTGCTGGTCATCACCGACGAGGTCTACGAACACCTCGTCTTCACCGGCGCCCACTACCCCATCGCCGCCCTGCCCGGCATGCGCGAACGCACCGTCTCGATCTCCTCCGCCGGCAAGACCTTCTCCTACACCGGCTGGAAGGTCGGCTGGGTCACCGCCTCCCCCGCCCTGACCGCCGCCGTCCGCACCGCCAAGCAGTACCTCACCTACGTCAGCGCCGGCCCCTTCCAGTACGCCGTCACCGAAGCCCTGCGCCTGCCCGACCTCTACTTCGAAACCCTCCGCGCCGACCTCCGCCGCAAGCGCGACCTCCTCACCGCCGGCCTCACCGCCGCCGGCTTCCAGGTCTTCGAACCCGCCGGCACCTACTTCATCACCACCGACATCACCCCCCTCGGCGAAAAAGACGGCCACGAGTTCTGCCGCACCCTCCCCGCCCGCTGCGGCGTCGTCGCCATCCCCAACGTCGTCTTCTACGACGACACCGACGCCGGCCGCTCCCTGGTCCGCTTCACCTTCTGCAAGCAGGACGACGTCCTGCGGGAAGCCGTCAGCCGCCTGCAACGCCTGGGGACCTGAGCCGGTACTGCAGGAACCCGCTGGGTGCCGCATCGACGCACGGGTCCGCCACCCGCGAGCACCCTCCTCCCTCAAGCTTTAGTTTGCCGCCCTGGTTTCCAAGTCCACCCGTATGCCCGATCGGATAGCTACACCCTCTCGGGCAAGGGTTCGGAGACAGGTGAAGCATACTCAAGGCAACTTGAAATCCAGGCCGACCTTTTCAAGTTTTTGCCGATACAGTTTAATTTCGTGAACACCTCTCGCCTCGCGGAGTCACCCGTCGGCTCGCTCATCCCGATCAGCGGATTCGACCCGCGCAACCAGCGCGCGTACAACACCCACGCCTTCCTGCCCGCACCCCCACCGGCAGAGGTCGTCCTGACAGCACGGACCTACACGGCCGTCGCGCGGGCTACGAGCATGGTCGCTCGCGCCGACCAGGCAGTCACCCAGCTCCCGAATCCGGATCTGCTGGCCCGACTCGCGATCCGGCGGGAAGCTCTCAGCACCTCTGCGATCGAGGGCACCTACGCGGCGATGGAGGACGTCCTCAAGGCCGACTTCGAGGACGCCTCCAACATCAGCCCCGAGGTGGCCGAGATCCAGAACTACGTCACCGCCGCGGAGACCGCGACCGAGTGGATCAAGGACCGACCTGTCACGGTCGCGCTACTCGAGCATCTGCAGGGCATCCTTGTACGCGGAACCTCCAGCGACACCGGTCAAGCCGGCCGTGTTCGCGATACGGATGTCTTCATCGGCCTCAAGAGTGCCAATGTCGAGAACGCCCGTTTCGTTCCCTGCCCGCACGGCCACTACCTACGGGACGGCCTGCTCGAATGGGAGGGCTGGATCAACAAGGCCAGTGAGGACATGCCCCTGCTGGTGCGCATGGCGATCGGCCACTACCAGTTCGAGACCCTGCACCCGTTCAACGACGGAAACGGCCGCCTGGGCCGCCTGGTCGCGATGCTCCAACTGATGTCCGCCGGAGAGCTGGCACTGCACGTCATCGCCCTGTCCCCGTGGCTCGAGGCACGGCGCCGCGAATACCAGGACCATCTGTTCGAGGTGAGTGCCACTGGCGACTTCGAACCATGGGTCCAGTTCTTCTGCGATGCCGTGACCGCACAGGCCAAGGAGGCCGTCGAGCGTATCGGGACACTCGTCGGCCTGAAGAAGAAGATGCTTGACACGCTGCACCGTGCAGGCTCCAAGGGCGTCACCCAACGGATCGTCGATGACCTGATCGGCTATCCGATGCTCACGATCACCTGGGCGGCCGAACGCCACGGCGTCACCTACCCAGCTGCGAGCAGTGCGGTGAACAAGCTCGTCAGCCTGGGCCTGCTGCGCCAGTTCTCGGAGGGGAAGTACGGCCGGATCTTCGTCAACGACGACACGATGCGCGTGCTGGTCGGCTGATCTGCGAAGCGGACCAGCCGACCAGCGCCGGCCGGCCGCCTCACCGCCTCCGCCTTCCAGGTCTTCGAACCAACCGGTACGTACTGCGCGGGAGCGCCCGGCTCGGCGGTGTTTGGGGCTGCTCAGCCGGCTCTCCTGTCACCTGAACGCTCTTGCGCCTCAGGACAGTTCACCGCTGCGCGAGCCATGACAGGCCATTCAGGCCATTCGGGGTCGGGTATCGGTCTCCGCTGCCTTGGGCCGTCGCCCGCCGGCGGCGGGCTGCCATGCTGCGAGCAGGGATATGTGACATGTCACAGTGCTCTCGGTATTCGCCGGGAGCGACCGACAAGGGAGGATCCCCATGAAGCGTCTCGCCCCCGTGCTGGCCGGCGTCGCGGCTCTGGTTGCGCTGACCGGTAGCCAGACCGCCTTCGCCGCCGTGCCCGGGACGGAGCCGACGGGTCCCGTCTGTGGTTCGACGGGTGCCCCCGGGTACCTGTCGCTCCAGGCGTGTATCAGCGTCTCCGGCAACCAGGTGTACCTGAGCGGGGTCGCCACCCCGACCAGCCCGACAACCTGGCAGACCCAGCAGATCGGTTTCAGGCTGTCGGGCATCGGTGTCGGCGCCCCCAATGTCAGCAACCTCAGCACGAGCGTCCTGGTGCCGGCGGGCGGCGTCACCGTCGGCACCATCGCCGCCACCGTGCCCTGCGGCACCCGGGTGACCGCCAACTTCAGCGTGAACCAGCCGGGTTGGGACCCGTCGACGTCGACCGTCGCGACCGTCGTGACCTGCTGACCCGACGCGGCCCGCACCACCTCGCCGCCCGGCCCGGGCGAGCGGGCCGCTAAGGGGATGCCACGACCCGCGTACCGGCCGCCGCCTTCGCGTCGTGCAGTGCCGCACGGGCGCGGGCGGCGCCGGTGAGGGTGACTGCGGCGCCGCCGCCGACGGCGACCGTGCGGGTGCCAAGTCCCGTGCAGGGGCGGCAGATTCCCGGTTTGGGCACCGGGTCGTGGCAAGCGGCGCACTCGGCGTACGCGGGTCGCTCGGCGGAGCGGACGGGGGCGGGCGGCATCTTCTGGTGCAGGCGGGCGCGCAGGATGCCGGCCGGGGAGTTCATCACGGCGGGCAGGCCGGGCAGCAGCGCCCGGGCCAGATCGGCGGCGGTACTGCCGCGCTCCAGCCACTCGGCCACCAGCGGCGCCAGCCGCAACGCCTCCACCTCGCCCAGGCGTAGTCGCGGCTCCGGCCTGAGGACCCGGAAGAGCGTCAGGACCGCACTGCGGAGCCGGCCGTCCGGCTCACCCGGGAGGGTGGGTTCTTTGACCGGGTCCTTTACCGAAGGGGCGTCAGCGGGACCGGTCTCTCGCCGACCGGGGACCGGGTGGGCAACACCCGGTACCGACGCAAGTGCCGCGTCAGGCAACTTTTGCCCGCCAAGGAGCGGCGCGAAGGTTGCCTGACGCGGCACGAGCTGCGGCGTGTCGAAGACATGGGCCTCGCTGCGGATCCGGCCTTCCGGCGTCCGGCACTTGACGACGCGGTAGTACCCCGCGTCCGTCAGCTCCTTGAGGGCCCTGCGGATCACCCCGCGCCCCTGGGTGCTGGTGTCCGCCATCTGGCGGCCGTCCTCGCGCCAGCCGTCGGGGCGGGAGAGGAGGTCGGCCAGGAGGCCACGGGCGGTGTAGCTCAGCCGACGATCCTGCAACAGGCCGTTCGGCAGGACGGTGAACGAGCGGGCGTGGACGATACGATGGACATGCATGGGGAGTTCTTCCACTCCTAGTGCCAGGCCCCGGGGTGTTGGCGCACCGCCGGGGTCACATCCGTTCCTTACGGACACGGAACGTAGCATACGAGTGACGCAAAGTCGCAAGGCGCAGGTCAGCGGGCCTCGCAGCCCCGACCAACCGTCATCGACGAGTTGACGGTCGGTCAGGGCCGTCGACGCTCCGTCAGGCGGCGCGCGACCTGCGGTTGGCCGCGGCGACACGGGCCGCGAGCGCCTCCGCCCTGGTGGCGATCCTGACCGCCTCGCGCTTCACGGTCGTCTCGCGACCACCGCCGACGGGACGCAGGTAGACCGTCTCGCCGACCTGCTCCATCGCCACGCAGACCCGGCCGGTCCGCTCGTTCACCACCAGGGTGCCGACCTTGAGTTTCTTGGCGCTCATTCGCTCAAATCCTTTCGTACGACGAACAGTCCGTCACCGACAGCCGCAGGCGACAGCCCCCGTTCGGCCAGCAGGTCCGCGACCCGGCTGGTGGGCTCGTCCTCCCCCGACCGCCCGGTGCAGCGAGCGTGCGCCCTGATCCAGTCGGCCAGCGCCTGCGCGGTCTGCGCGCTGCAACCACCGAGGTAGACGTGCCCTCCCTCGCGCAGCACCCGCGAGAACTGCGGCGACAGCGCGGGCAGCCCCGGCAACTGCGCGACCCGCAGGGCCGCTTGGAGGGCGCGGGCGGCACGCTCGCCACTGGGGTGGGGAGGGCCGACGTCGTCCGCCTCGTGGTGGTGGTCGTGATCCTGCTCGGGGTCTGCCACGGTCGCTCCTCTGCTACGCCTGTCCTCACGGTGTGTATCCATAGCGTCGCGCCGCGGAGGTACTCTCAACAGGGTCGGAGCCTGGACGGTGCCAACTGTCCAGCCATCTTCGGGAGTTTGTTTGAGCGTCGAAACCACTCACATCGACCCGGGCGACCCCGCCATGAGCCCGCTGGCCCACTTCGGCGCCGAGGCCCGGCTGGAACGCGAGCGACTCAAGATGTCCAGGGAGGCGCTGGGCAGGGAAGCCACGTGCAGTTACTCGCTGGTGGCCAAGATCGAGGCCGGCCAGCGCGTCCCACCGCGAGACTTCGCTCTCGCGTGCGACCGGGTGTTCCCCTACGCCAACGGCCGCTTCCTGCGCCTGTGGCCGCTGGTCCTGCGCTACGCCTTCCCACCGTGGTTCAGGCGGTACGTCGAGCTGGAGATGGTCGCCACCGGCATCCGCATGTTCCATCCCGTACTGGTCCCGGGACTTGTCCAGACGGAGAGGTACGCGCGCGCCGTTCTGCGAACCGGCCGGCCGACGAACCTCGACGACCTGGTCACCGCCCGGATGGAGCGCCAGCACATCCTGACCCGGGACAGTCCGCCACGGCTGTGGCTGATCCTCGACGAGGGGGTGCTGCGACGTACGGTCGGCGGGAGGGAGGTGATGGCCGAACAGCTGATCCGGCTGAGGGATTTGGCGGACACGCCCCCTCATGTCGTGCAGATCATCCGATCGAACTCCGCGCCGTGCCATGGCGGAAGCAGTCCGTTCGGCCTGCTCTCGTTCAGCGACGGAGCGGCGGACGTCGTACACGTGGACGGGTTTCCGAGGGGCTACCTCTTGGCCGAGCCGAGCGATATCGCCGTCGCCACTTCGGCTTATGATCTGCTAAGAGCCACCGCCCTGCCGCCTGATGAGTCGGCCGCCTTGATCGACTCCGTTCTCAAGGAATGCTATTCATGATCAACTCCCGTATTCCGGCGTCCTCCTGGCGCAAGAGCACATACAGCGGCAGCAACGGCGGCGAGTGCATCGAGGTGGACGACGCCAACCCCGGCACCGTGCGCGACTCCAAGGACCCCCACGGCCCCACCCTCGCCTTCCCCGCCGACGCCTTCGCCGCCTTCCTCGCGGGCGTCAAGAACGGCGAGTTCGGCACCGCCTGAGCACTCCTTCCGGCCCCGGCCCCGCCTTCGGGTCACCGGGGGTCGGCTGATGGTTCGTCATCTGACATAGCGCCATCAACCTGGGCACTTCTCGGGGCAGTTCATCGTGTCCACGGTCGCCGCTGCCACGCGCCTAGTCGCTCCGGGTCCTCACCGCCCTGCCGGGGCTGCCGCTCTTCGTC
>FTKT01003470.1_pt1 | contig 18665 bp, 16 predicted proteins | sample 1658271 | NCBI WGS metagenome assembly FTKT01 (sample SAMEA3914811, study PRJEB12502) | metagenome | biome: forest; material: soil | place: Canada | collected 2011-08-04 | depth 0.3 m | reverse complement strand
TTGACACCATGCTTTCGCGGCCTCAGAGCCTTTTTGACCAACTCGACGCCATGCAGCGCCTGCTGTCGCGCTCGCTGGGCACTGAAAATGCGCCTGGCGCCATCCGCTCGGTCGCCTACGGCGCGTTCCCTGAAATCAACGTGGGCCGGACGCCGGGAAGCGTCGAGGTCTTCGCGTTCGCGCCTGGCATCTACGCTTCGTCGCTTGATGTGACCATCGAGCGCAACGTCCTCAAGATCTCGGGCAACCGTGTCTCCGCGATCCCGACGCGTGACGCGAAGGTGCAGCTCTACGCGAACGAGCGCTCGCAAGGCCGCTTCTCGCGCGCCGTCACGCTTCCCGACGACGTGGACCCGATGAAGGTGGAGGCGAAGTACCGCGACGGCATTCTCCGAATCAGCATCGCGCTGAGCGCCGCCGCGCAACCGCAGCGCATCGCCGTCAACTGACTCATCCCCGTGGAAAGAACTTCAAGGAGAACTGACATGGCTGACCGTAACGACCTCACGACCACGAAGCCTGCCGAATCGAATCAACGTCCGGTCTTGCCGGCAGTGGACATCTTCGAAGACGCCGGTGGCATCACGCTGCTCGCCGACATGCCCGGCGTCTCCAAGGACCGGCTCGACGTGAAGCTCGATGGCGACAACCTCTCCATCGAAGGCAGCGTGGAGCTGGACCTGCCCTCGGAAATGCGCGCACTCTGGGCGGAGGTCAACGTCCCTCGTTTCCGCCGCACGTTCACGCTCAGCCGGGAACTCGATGCCGGCCGCATCGAGGCCAACCTGAAGGACGGCGTGCTGACGCTGCGTGTGCCCAAACAGTCGCATGCGCAACCTCGCCGCATCGAGGTGACCACCGGCTGAGAAGGTTCAGGGCGGGGGGCAAGTAACGGCACCCGCCACCCTCGCTTAGGAGAAACGGACGTTCAAACCACGACCCGGACGCGACGGACACGAGGTTTCCGACGCGATCGCGACGCTCAGCACCCACCCGACTGGGCACGATAGGCAGGCGCTCTATCGCGAACTGCTTCAGGGCAGCCTCTTTCTCGCGACGGCCAGCCTTCTGCCAGGTTGGACGAACCGCGGTGCTGTCACCCTCGATCAAGCGACAACTTTGCCGACGCTCACATCGCCAGCCCCAGACGGGACGAAGGCACTGCTCGCGTTCACTGACCACGAACAGGTGCGTCGCCGCACGGTGGACGCGAGTTCTTTCGCTATTGCGAACGGCTCGTCCCGGCCATGACCTGCCTGTCGCGACCTTCGGCTCATCGGCAAGCTGACTGACCGTCGATCGCGCGATGCGGTTCGCCGTGGTGCGGCAAATGCGCGCATGAAACGGTGTGACAAGCCGAGCGGCTTCCCGGCTGTAGCCGAAGGACGACATCCGCTTAAGAACGTCGCGTTTCAGGCACGTAGCAGAAATTCGGGGGGCCCAGAGCCTCCTCCTAAGAGCTGTACGAAACTAAGAGTTGCGTTCTGGCGTGCCGTCTGCGGCCCTTCGCGGCTGGCGACTCAAGGTACGGCTCAGTGAGACGAATGCCTTGACGGCGCCGTTAGTCTCGGTACGCCGACTGGTCAGCAGCAGGTCGGCACGCAGGGACGGTTCGTCCAGGGGCACGAAGGCCAATCCGGGAACAGCCACCTGTTGCAGAGGCTCCGGCACGATGGCCACACCAAGGCCGGATGCAGCCAACGCCAGGACGGTCAGGGTATTGGCTGCACGATGTGCGACCCTCGGTTCGCTCCCCATCGCCGCGCGCAACGGCGCCGAGACGCTCTCATCATCTTCGGTGGCTGTGTAGAGGATCAGTGGCTCGCCGATCAACATGCGCACCTTCAATCGTTTCCTCGCGGCCAGCGGATGATCTCGGTGCAATGCGACGACCATGCGCCACGCGCCTACCGGTACAGAGACCAACTCGCCACCGTTGCTGACACCGTGTCCTGGCGCATAGCCGACGTCCAGAAGGCCGGCGCCGAGGGCGTCGGCCTGCAACTGCGGTGCCATCTCCTGGACGACGAGTTCGGCGTCAGGATAGGCGGCGCGAAAGGCGCCCAGGTCGCCCATCAACTTGCCGCTGAAGACCGCGTTGCCGGCGAACGCCACGCGCACGCGGCCCGTCTCGCCTCGCAGGGCTCGCTGGACGGTTTCCTTGGCATGCGTGGCTAGTTCGAGCGTGCGGCTGGCCTCGTCGCGCAGCAGCATGCCCGCCGCGGTCAGTTCCACGCGGCGGCTGGTTCGTACGAACAGTGCTCCGCCGAGCTCCTGCTCCAGCGCGCGGATCTGCATGCTGAGGGCGGGTTGGACGATGTGCAGGCGCTCGGCAGCTCGTCCAAAGTGTCCTTCCTCGGCAAGGGCGAGGAAGTATCGCAGGTGTCGGAGATCCATGGCAGCCCTAACATCAGATTAGTTGATCAATCGGTCAGATCAATCTATTTGTGATTATGCGACCGATGCACGACGATGCGGGCTTCGCTACAGCCTACGCATGAAAGTACGCCATGACCGATCGCCTGGAAGACCGTCTTCAGATCACGGACCTGATCACGGGCTGGATGTACCGTGACCTCGGTGACTGGTCTCGGTTGCGCGAGCTTTTCCATCCCGACGGGGAAATCGAGGTGACTTGGTTCGAGGGAAGTTTCAGCGAGTTCGTCGACGGCTCGATGCGAATGGGCGCCTCGGACCTGCGCACCAAACACCTGATCGGCACCCCGGTCGTTAGCCTGCATGGCGACAAGGCCGTCGTCGAGACCAACGCGATGATCGTTGGCGATAATGTTCGCATCGACCTCGGATGTAGCGTGCACAACCGCTTCTTCGACCTTGCCGAGAAGCGCGATGGTCGCTGGAAGTTGTTGAAGCGCCAGAGCGTCTACGACATGGGGACATTCACGTTCCCTCGGGGCCTCGTAGACATCGACCACGCCGCCGTGAATCGCTACCCGCGCGAATACGCGCCGCTCGCGGTCGTGCTGGAGAAGAGCGGCTTCCCGGTCGAGCGCCTGTTCGCCACCCGCGGTAGCGACCTTGAGAAGAGGATGAAAGCCGACGCCGCCGCATGGCTCGCTGCCTGACCGGCGCACAGCCGCGTCACCTTCCTGAAGATCACTGGAGACATCAAATGGACGAACTGTCGATGCTGGGCGGCGACACGCCGATATGGATCACGCGCTGGGGAACCGACGGATCGCGGGTTGTCATGGTTCACGGTAGCGCCCAAGGTAGCGAGGTCGGCGGTGCGAAGCACTTTGCGACGCAACAGCGACTGGCGGAACTCGGCTGGCAAGTGCTAGTGCCCGACCGGCCTGGCCACGGCCGCTCCCCGTCGCCGGGACGCCCGGACGATGCTGCATTGGACGCGGTGTGGGTCGACGAGTTGCTCGGCGAGGGGGCGCACTTGGTCGGACATTCGTTCGGTGGCGCCGTCGCGCTCGCCGCCGCGGCGCGACGTCCGGGTGCGGTTCGATCGTTGACGTTGATCGAGCCGGCATTGCAGAAGCTGGCCACGGACAACGCGGATGTGCGCCGCTTTGGCCTCAGCGTGCTGCTGTCGCGCATCTTCTCGATGTCGATGGCCTCGCGGGCCCGGAAGTTCGCGAAGCTGGTTCGAATCCCTGACGAGATTCGCGGCGGACGCTCGCCGGAACAGCTGCGACGCATGGGCGAGGGCCTTTCGCAGCTTCGGCTGCCGGACAAGGCGACGATCACGACTCAGCTGGTGCGGATGCGCGACGGGAAGGTGCCGATGCTCGTGGTGACGGGCGGATGGAGCCCGGCTTTCGAAGCGACCGCGGATCGGGTCGCTGAGATCGGCGGCGCGCAACGGCTCGTCATCGCATCGCCGCATCACTTTCCGCAATTGGTCTCGGACGAATTCAACGTCGTCCTCGACGGGTTCATGAGGGGCGCAGAGGCCACGCGCGGAAACGCCTCGGTCGCGATCTAGGGTCGGGCGGCGGGCGCAGTCTCGCCGTATGCGAGTCGCGTCCGGCTTGGCGCAGAACCGTTCGGCATGGAGCGAGGACTCGGCAGCGATACGTTTTCGTGATCGATGCGATCAATCTCGCATCTGGCCGTGCGACGTCGCGGCGCCTAAGATTTCAGTGCGACGGTGGAGACCCGTCCGCGTACGCGCCCCCACGCTCGACAGGGAGACGCGGCGCCAAATACGCCCGCCAGACGAGTCGACCTCGTGCGCGCGCCAGGAGACTCGATGAACCTCGACGACATATCCGTTTCCTCGAAGCTGCGCGGCGTGACGATCGCGATCATCGTCGCCGTGGCGGCGAGCGGAAGCTGGATGCAGATCCGATCCGAAGCCAACGCCTCGGCGGCGATGAGCCGAATGGAGGTCGCCCAGGTCAACGTCGTCAAGGCGACGCGCTGGCGCGGCCTGATCGAAACCAACATCCAGCGCACGCTCGCGACGTCGATCAGTGCCGATCCCGCCGTCGCGCAGACGTTCGGCCCGGCCTTGAAGCAAGGCATCGCCGACAGCGCCGCGGCGCAGAAGGAGTTGCAGTTGCTCGCTCAGCAGCCCGACGACAAGGCGGCCTTCGAGCGGATCAGCGTGGCGCGATCGCGGCTTGTCGAGCTCGTGCAGCAGCTTTCGAAGCTTGTCCAGAACGGCGACACCGCTGGCTCGTCGAGGCTGGCACTGGAGACGATGAAGCCGGCATTCGACGTTTACCTGCGCGCAATTGACGACTTTGTCGCATTGCAGGCAGCGCATTGCGCGGACGCGAAGGCATTGGCTCAAACGCAGGGTCGGGCCACTGCAATCGGCGGGTTCGCCGTGATGCTGCTGGTCTGCCTGGTTGCACTGGGAGTCATGGCTCGCGTCTCTCGGTCGATCAGCCGACCGCTCGCAGAGAGCGTCCGCGTCGCCCAGGCCATTGCTCAAGGGGACCTGACGCAGCGGATTCGCTGCGGAAGGAAGGACGAGATTGGCCTGCTGATGACCGCCATGGCAGGCATGAACGAGCGCCTGCGCGCTCTTGTCGGCGAGGTGCGAAACGGCGTGCAGTCCGTCTCGGTCGCGTCTAGCGAGATCGCATCGGGCAGCCTCGACCTGTCGACACGGACCGAGCATGCCGCCTCGAGCCTGCAGGAGGCGTCCAGTTCGATGGAACAACTCACCGGAACGGTGGCGCAGACTGCCGATACGGCCAAACATGCGCGGGAACTGGCCGCGTCCGCAATCGACGCGGCCAACCGAGGCGGCACCGCGTTCGCCCAGGTGATGGAGAACATGTCGCGCATCACTGACAGCTCGAGGCGCATCGCCGACATCACCGCGACGATCGACGGCATTGCCTTCCAGACCAACATTCTCGCGCTCAACGCCGCAGTCGAGGCCGCGCGCGCCGGGGAGCAAGGACGAGGTTTCGCGGTGGTTGCCAGCGAAGTTCGCGCGCTTGCGCAACGGTCGGCCTCAGCGGCGCGCGAGATCAAGTCACTGATCGGCGGCTCTGTCGAGACGATCGCTGCCGGCTCCGAACTGGTTTCGCATGCCGGAGACGTGATGTCGGAAGTCGTCCTGAGCGTTCGTCGGGTAGGCGACCTGATCGGCGAGATTGCAATGGCCACGTCGGAGCAGCGCGGTGGGATCTCCGACATCAACCAGGCCGTCAATCGACTCGACCAGATGACTCAGCAGAACGCGGCGCTGGTGGAGGAATCGGCCGCGGCGGCCGGATCGCTTAAGGACCAGGCGGCGCGACTGGGCGAGGTGGTTGGCACGTTCCAGGTGGGCGTCGTCCAGGAGTGACGCCACGACCCGCGGCTCGGTTGCCAGCGTGTCGCTATCCGCGAGCCCTGGCAGCCTTGCGGGAACCGGCGCGCACCGGCTTGAGCCTTGAGAAGATCGGCCCCTCCAACGTACCGGGCGTCGGCAGTGGCATGAACGCGATCGCCTCGGCTTCGGCGGGATCGAGGCCGAAGCCGATCAGCACGCAACGCATCATGTGTTCCGGATGATGGTCATGCGTCGGCTCCGTCAGCATCGTCTCGATGCCGTAGAAGATCGAGCCGAGCACGATGTCGCGGGCCACCCGGACGCTGTCCATGTGGATGCGGCGGTCCTTGCGGGCATCCGTCAGGTCGCGCGTGAGGTTGCGGTCGATCAGTTGTCCGCGGGCCGCGATGCGGGTGCCAACGCGCGTGATGAACGTGCCCCAGAGCGGATAGCGCAACGCCATTTGCATGTACAGCCGGGCACCCGTCGTGAAGCGGTGCATGGGCTCGGGGATGCTCAGCACAATCGGATCGATGGTCTGCAGCACCTCGTCGCTCATCGCCGTGGCCAGCGTGAGCATGAGCTCGTTGGTCGTCTTGAAGTGGTTGTAGAAGGTGCCGCGCGAGACGCTGGCGGCCGCGATGAAGTCCTCGATCACCGCGTCGTCGGGGCCCTTGGCCACCACCACTTCGAGCGCGCTGTCGATCAATCGCATGCGCGTCTTCTCGCGTCGCTGGGCGCCGACGCGCACGCGATGGTCTTCGGTGACGGGTTCTGGCAGGTGTCGGGTCATCGAGCGGGAGGATACCTGAGGCGATTCGAGTTCTTGCCAATGCGGCCAGGCAGGGAAATCCCCACCATTATGGTCAACGTGTCATATTGACAGTTAGTTCAAAACGAGTAGATTGCTGTCTTGAGTCGTCAATTTGACGTTTAGTTCAATTCGAACAATTGCTGGAGACAAGACATGAAGCTGCTTCGCCACGGCCCCGTGGGGGCCGAAAAGCCCGGAGCGATCGACGCCGACGGCCTCGTTCGCGACCTCTCGCTGCTGGTGCCGGATTTCACGCCAGACTGGATGGCGCCCGCCAAGCTGCAGGCGCTCGCGGCGATCGACCTCGCCAGGATGCCGCTCGTGCCGCAGGGCACGCGCTTCGGCGCCCCGGTAGCGGGCACGCGCCAATTCGTGGCGATCGGCCTGAACTACCGCAAGCACGCGGAGGAGTCGGGACTCGAGATCCCGAAGGAACCGGTCGTCTTCACGAAGGCCCTCACCAGCATCGCCGGGCCGAACGACGACGTGGAACTGCCCGAAGGATCGCAAGCCGGCGACTGGGAAATCGAGCTGGGCTTCGTGATGGGCTCGCTGGCCCGCAAGGTCGCCGTGTCCGACGCACTGAAGCACGTGGCAGGCTATTGCCTGGCCAACGACGTCTCCGAGCGCGACTGGCAGATCAAGCGCAACGGCCAGTGGGGCAAGGGCAAGAGCTTCGACGGCTTCGGGCCCATCGGGCCCTGGCTCGTCACCAGCGACGAAGTGCCCGATCCGCAGTCGATCCCGCTGCAACTCTCGGTCAACGGTGAACTGCGCCAGGAGAGCAGCACGGCCGACATGATCTTCTCGGTGGCCGAGATCGTCTCCTACCTGAGCCAGTTCATGACGCTGCTGCCCGGCGATCTCGTGATCACCGGCACGCCGCAGGGCGTCGGGCTCGGCATGAAGCCACCGAAGTTCCTCAAGCGCGGCGACGTGATGACGCTCAGCGCCGGCGTGCTCGGCACGCAGCGCCAGCGGGTCATCTAAGAGGCCTTCAGGCCCAACCGGCAGACAGACGCCGTGCACGACGCGCGGCGCGGGCGGAGCCACGGTCGCCTGTCAAAACCATCGGAGACAAACGATGACATCGTCCAACCAGCAAGAGCATCCCCTGGCGGTTCATTCCGTCGACGAGTTCGTGTTCAGCGTGCCGGATCTCGGGCAGGCGCGCCACTTCTACGAGTCCTTCGGGCTCGACGTGCGAGACCAGGAAGGCGCGCTGGCGCTCCACACCTTCTGCCACCCGCATCGATGGGCTCGCGTCATGCCGGGCGGCACCGCCAAGCGACTGCTCTGGATCACGCTGGGCATCCATGCGGCTGATCTGGAGCGCTTCGAGCGCCACATCGATGAGCGCGAAGTTCCGCGCATTGCCGCGCCGCGCGGTGCCGATCCCGGCGGCCTGTGGATCCAAGGGCCGGACGGACTGGCGATCCAGTTGAAGGTCGCGGACAAGTCGTCGCCTTCCGCTCCGGGCCCACGCGAGTTCGCGCCCGAGCCCGCCAACGCCGGCCGATCGCCCAGCCGCAGCAAGGCGCGGACCACGCGACCGCTCTACCTTTCGCACATCCTGCTGTTCGCGTCCGACGTCCAGGCTGCCTCGGCGTTCTACCAGGACGTGCTCGGCCTGCGCGTGTCGGACGGCTCGGCGCCGGTCATCGCCTTCCTGCACACGCCGCATGGCAGCGACCACCACCTGATCGCGTTCGCCAAGTCCGAAGGCGTCGGGCTGCATCACAGCAGCTGGTGCGTGCCGTCGATCGACGCCGTGGGCATGGGGACGCAGCAGATGATCCAGGCCGGCTATCCGCAAGGCTGGGGGATCGGGCGACACGTGCTGGGCTCGAACTACTTCCGCTACGTGCGCGATCCCTGGGGCAGCTACGCCGAGTACTCGTTCGACATCGACTTCGTCGCGGCCGGCAGCACCTGGCCGACCGCGGACCACCCGGCCGAGGATTCGCTCTATGTCTGGGGACCGGACGTTCCCGAGGATTTCGTCGTCAACAAGGAACTGGCCGCTCACTGAGCGCGCCGGCAAGGAAGACCACCATGAACCAGGACATCCCTTTCTACGACGTCGTGCAGATCGGCTACGGTCCGGTGAGCGAGATCCTCGCGCTCGCGTTGGCGCGCCAGGGGCATCGCGTGGCCGTGTTCGAACGCTGGACCGAGCGCTATCCGCTGCCGCGTGCGGTGTGCATCGACCACGAGCTGTATCGCGTGTTGTCGGCGCTGGGCATGGGCCGCCGGTTGCCGTCGGTCAGCCATGCGGGCCCGCAGTACCGCTGGTTCAACGCCGAGTGGAAGGAACTGCTGGCCATCGACTGGTCCGCGGAGTCGATCTCGGGCGGCCCGGAGGTGCACTTCATCCATCAACCCACGCTGGAGACGATGTTCGACGAGGCGGTTCGAGACTGCCCGCAGGTCGAGCTGAATCTCGGCTGGGAGGCGATCGAGATCACGCAGACTTGCGACTACGCCCAGGTCGTCGTGCGCCAGGCGGACACGGGCCGGACGCGCACCGTGCGGGCGAAATACCTGGTCGGCGCGGACGGCGCCAACAGCATCGTGCGCGCGGCGATCGGCTCGACCCAGGAAGACCGGGGCTTTGAAGCCGACTGGCTGGTCATCGACGTGCTGCCCCACGAGGGTGTGACGCTGGATGTGCCGCCCGCCGCGCAGTACTGCAATCCGGCGCGCCCGACCACCATCGTGCCCGCCGGAATCAAGGACGGCCGCTATTTCCGCCGTTGGGAATTCATGCGGCTGCCGCACGAAACGCGCGAGGATCTCGAGGCCGAAGGCGTCGCATGGAGGCTGCTCGCGCCCTGGGTGACGCCGGACCAGGCGACGATCGTTCGTCACAAGGTCTACAGCTTCCGGTCGCTGCTCGCCGACACCTGGCGCAACGGCCGACTCCTGATCGCGGGCGACGCCGCGCACGTGATGCCGCCATTCATGGGGCAGGGCATGTGCGCCGGCCTGCGCGACGACTGGAACCTGGCGTGGAAGCTGGACCTCGTCCTCAATGGCGAGGCCGATGATTCGCTGCTCGATACCTACCAGCCCGAGCGCCGCCCGCACGTCAGCGACGTGATCGACTTGTCCATGTACCTGGGCAAGGTGATCTGCATTCCGGACGCCGCAAAGGCGGCCGAGCGCGACGCGGCATTCTTCAGCGGCCAGGTGGCAGCGCCGCCTGCATTCCCTTGCCTGACCGACGGCATTCTTCGGCGCGGCCGCGATGGTTCCATCCAGGCGCCCGCCGGGATGCTCGCGCCGCACGGCAAGGTGCGCGCCGGCGATCGCGTGGGCCGCTTCGATGATGTCGTCGGGCTGGGCTTCGTGCTGGTCTCGCGAAGCGACGCGGCGCGGGCCGCGCTGGGCGAGCGCGAGGCTGCCTTCCTTCGCCGTATCGGTGCCACGCCCGTCGTCATCGTCGAGCCCGGCAGCGTCGGCGGACCGGCCGACGGACTCATCGACGTGGACGGAAAGTTCCTGCCCTGGATGGAAAGCATGGGCATTGCCGTGATGTTGGTTCGGCCCGACTTCCACGTCTACGGCGCCATCGCGGCGGGTGGCGACGTCAACGAGCTCGTCGATGACTTGGCGCGGGACCTGGCGCGCTACGGGGTCGGCCTGGCATCAGCGCACGAAGCGCCCTTGCTCGCTGACTTGCACGAGTTCCACGAAGCGTGAGCCTGTGGGGTTGCCGCCGGCGAAGCCGATGTCCATACCGGCTACGCGCAAGGTCAGCGAACGCATCGCCTTGTGCAGGCTGGCGCGGGTGGGCTCGCTGCCCGCGCGTCGCAGTCCCTCGATGAGCACACGGCCGGCGACGTAGCCTTCCATGTTGTGATAGCTGGGCTCGATGCCGGCGCGTTTGCACAAGACCTGGAACGCGTGGACGTCCGGGTCGACGCTGTTCCACGGATACGGCGTCACCTGCGCGACGACGAGGCCGCGCGTATGTCCATCGAGCGCTCGCCACAACTGTTCGCCCGCGATAAGCGACGTGCCGTAGAAGAATGGCACGTCGCCATCGGCCCACATCGACTTCATCAACGCCGCTGCGGGCTGGGTGTCCAATGCGAGGATGACCGCCTGCGGCCTGGCCTTGGCCAGTGCCCGCGCCGCGTCGCCCAGGTTGGCGCCGTTCATCGCGATGCTGGCGACGGCGACGGGCTGCAGCGCATGCGCGGCGAGAACGGTGGCCAACGTGGCCGGCATCTCGGCAGCGACCGAGACGTGCGCGAGGCCTATGCGCGTGATGCCGATCGTCGCGAGTTGCTGGACCAGCACCTCGAGCTCGCGCGCGAAGCTCGCCCTGACGCAGTACGCGGTGCCGCGCGCCTTCTCACGGACCGCGTCGGGGATTGCGTACGGCGCGATCAGCGGTACGTCGGATTGCTGCAGCATCGGCAGCGCGGCCTGCACGGTGTGTCCTCCGACGGTTCCGAACAGCGCCAGGACATGGTCTTCGGTGATCAGTCGATGGCAGTTGGCGGCTGCTATCTCGGTTTTCAACTGGTCGTCCAGCGAGAGAAGCCGCACTTGGCGCCCGCCGATACCGCCACGCGCATTGGTCTCCGCGATCGCCAGCGCGGTTCCGGCGAAGATCATCTTCACGGGCACGCCCAGCGGACCGCTGAACGCGGCCGTCTGGCCGATCAGCAGATCACTATCCGACGGCGCTGCTGTCGACATGAACGTCGAACCGACGCCGGCACAAGCCAACGCGCGCGCCAACCACTGTCGTCGTTTCATGGAGTCTCTCCGCGAGCGGCGATCGCCGCACATGAGGTGCGCAGCGGCCCCGCGGGAGCCGGGCCGGGGCCGTTTTGCTGCGCAACGGGGCGCTTCGAGCGACGCCGAGGACGTGTCCTCGGCGAATCCCGCTCGGGCATCAATCCGAGAGAGGCGTCTTGAACTGGATGAAGTAGCGCGTGCCTTGGGTCTTGTTGCGCGCGTCGAACTCCTGCTCTACCTTGAGCACCAGGGCGGTCTTGGGCGAGAACGCGTAGGTGAACGACGGTCCCAGTGCGTTCACGCGGCCCCTATTGCCATTGCCGTTGACGATCGCCTCGTGCTGCCGGTCGTCGGTCGTCTGCTGATAGATGTAGCCGGCCAGGCCGACCATCATGTTCTGGTGGAACTGATAGTTGCTGCCCATCTCCAGCGAGGCTTCGTTGCCTGAGGTGTAGTCGGTCGACTTGTTCTTGCCGTTGAACTCGTAGCGCAGCTTGCCGCTGATATCCCAGCCCTGTTGTGGGAACCACGTGAACGTGTACGCCGGTGCCACCGCGTAGTAGTTGCGACCCGCGTTGACGCGTGCGCTCGAGTCGTACTGCCCGATGGGGAAGATGAACTCCGCGCCGACCGTCTGATGGAACGTGGGCGAATGCCAGCCGAGGATCAACGGGAACAGGCTCGGGTCGACGACGCCGGTGTTCTTGCCGCTGAGGTCCAGCGGCCCCGGCGGCGTGGGGCGCTTGATGCCGACGGACACGTGGATGTCGGGCACCGCGAAGGCCGCGCGTGTCTCGACGTTGGCACCCAGGAACGAGACGCCCGGCCAGACGTAGACGAGGCGCTCCGCGACGGCGTTGACCATCGAGTCGAAGTACGCGAGCTTGGCGTTGTCGTGTCCGTCGTTGTCCTTCGAATGCGACGCCTCGTAGTGCGTGATGAACAGGAACTCGTGCAGGCCGGGCGCCGACATGATGCCGGTGAACTGCGTCTCCACGCCGAGCGAATAGTCGGAGTTCCCGCCTTCGGTGGCGTGGACGGAGGCGACGCTGCACGCCAGCGCCGCGAGGGCCACGGCGGCACGGGTCGGAACAAGGGAAAGGTGCGCTTGGCGGCGCGAGCTCGAGCGGTAGGTCTTCAAGATATTGTCTCCATGATGGCTTGCTTCGAATGAGTCGGCCTCGTCGCCGGAATCGCTGGCGATCGGGCAGGGCGTCCCTCAATGGGACGTGGCGGGTCCTCCACCGGTTTCGCGCAACGAGTTCAGGAACTCGTACCGCAGGGAACCTTCTTCCGGGGCTGGCGCGATCACCGCACCCAGCCGTTGGGTCTCTCCACCCGCGCCCAGGTAGGCGGCCCAATGGGGCAGGCCGGTCGCGTTCGGGTTGCCGGTGCGCGCGAACTGAGTCCAGTAGGTCTGCATCGCGTCGGAGAGCGCGCGATCCTGGTCGCCGAGCGGACCGGACGGGCCCATCGGGCCACCGAGTCGCGGCGCGAGGTTGCCGAACACGTAGGGGACCTCCGTCGTGTGCGTGGGCACCGGGTTGTACGGTGAGGTCTGCTCGAAGTGATAGACCCACACCGGCGAGTGCCCGGTGCGAACGGCGCTGGCGGCCCAGTTGCGCGTCTGCAGCTTGATCACTTGGTCGCCGACCAGCGTTCGCGCGGACTGCAACGCCTGCTGCGGCGAGGCCGCCGGATACAGCGACAGGAACTTCGCCAGCCTGTCGGCGCCGACGAACTGGCGCGCGGCTGACTCAAACGCCTCGGTTGTCGCATGAGGGAGCGAGCGCGGCATGAACAGCAAGCCCTCGCCGCTGTTCCAGCCGACCAGCAGCGGGACGTCGTTCTGGTGCCCGCGAAGGAAGGCCGTGTACGGATCGGTCGAGAGCACGCGGCCATCAATCGTCGGCGCAAAGCTGCCTGTCGCGGGATCGGTCGCGAACGTCCAGTTGGTCGCAACCTGGAGCTCCTGAGCGGGGATCGCGCGCAGCTGTGCCAATGTCTTCGCCTGCAGCCGTTCGCCGAGTGCTACGCCCATCGCACTGGCCTGCGCGTGGTTCTTCATCGGGCCGCCTTCGCTTTCCCAGAAGGCGCCGCTCTGTCCGATCGCCTTGTCGAACGCACCGGCCGCGGCACGCGATGCCATCAGGATGCCGACCGCGTGCGCGCCGGCGGATTCGCCGAACACCGTGACGTTGGCCGGATCGCCGCCGAACGCGGCGATGTTGCCCTTGACCCAGCGCAGCGCCGCGATCTGGTCCTCGATGCCGAACATCCCGGACGCGCCGCGACCCTCGGCGTCGAGCTCCGGGTGCGCCAGGAAGCCGAAGACGCCCAGGCGGTAGTTGATCGTCACGAGCACCACGCCCTTGCGTGCCAGCGACGCGCCGTCGAGCGCGTTGTCGGATGCGGTGCCGAACTGGAAGCCGCCGCCGTGCAGGAACACCATCACGGGCAGGCGCGCGCCCGTCGTCTTCGCGCCGGTCCACACGTTGAGGAAGAGGCAGTCCTCGCTCGCGTCCTTTGGCGAGACCGGTCCGCCGAACGGTGCGGACGCCCAGCAGCGCGCGCCGAAGCGCGTGGCGTCGCGCGCGCCGTCCCAGGCCAGCGCCGGCTGCGGCGACTTCCAGCGCAGCGCGCCGACCGGCGGCGCCGCATACGGGATGCCCTTGAAGGCGAGGATGCCGCTGGCGTCGGCGGGTGCCGTCTCGAGGCGGCCCGCTGCAAGAGAGACGGTCGGTCCGATCGGGGTATCGGCGTGCGCGGGATCCATCAGGGCCATGATCGAAAGTCCAAAAGTGACGAGAAGGCGTGCGGCGTTCATGCGGAGGCTCCGTTGTGCCGGGCAGCGCGTTCCGTTGGCATCGAGCGCCGGACCCCCTGATGGCCGTACAGGCGTCCGCCGGCGAGCATCGCGATGGCGGCGACGATCGTCGGCAAAGCGAAAATCAGAAAGGCGGCGCCGATCGAATGCAGCGACGCGATCAGCAGTCCGCCGGTCATCGAGCCCAGGATCGAGCCAATGCGACCGACTCCCAGCGCCCAGCTGACGCCCGTCGCGCGTGCGCCGGTCGTGTAGAAGCTCGCCACCAGCACGTTGGCGCCGGTCTGTGCGCCCGAGAGGCCCAGGCCCGCCATGAAGACGGCGATGTAGACCCAGAGCGGATCGGCGAGCGCGTAGCCGATCGCGCCGATCGAGATCGCGGCGACGACATAGGAACCGGCCAGCACGAAGAACGGGTTGAGCCGGTCCATCAGGCGTGCGTTGATCAGCGAGCCGATCGTGCCTCCGATCGGCAGCATCGCGCCGACGAGCGCGGCGTGTGCGGCGGCTATGCCCGCATCGGTGATGACGGTCGGCAGCCAGCTGCTGATCTGGTAGTAGACCCACAGGGTGCAGAAGAACGTCAGCCAGAACAGCAGCGTGCCTGCGCGGAGTTCGCGGACGAACAAGGTCTTGATCGCGGTCTGCTTGGGGACCGCGGCGACCGCGAGGCTCGCGCGCTGTACTTCGGCCGCGTTGACGCCGAGCCGTTCGACGAGGGCCTGGCTGCGCTGCGCATAGCGCGGCTTGCCTGCCATGAACAGCAGCGACTCCGGCAGCCATCGCCAAACGATTGGGAAGAGCACGAGCGGGAACACGCCGCCGAACACGAAGACGCCTCGCCATCCGAACGACGGGATCAGGAACGACGCGACCACGCCGCCGAACGCCAGGCCCAGCGTGAAGCCGGCGAACATCAGCGTGACGAGGAACGCCCGATTGCGTACCGGGCTGAATTCGGACGACAGCGTGATCGCGTTGGGCATGGCGCCGCCCAGGCCCGCGCCGGTGAGAAAGCGCAGCACGATGAGCCAACCGGCCGAAGGCGCCTGCGCGCACGCCAAGCTGCCCAGGGCGAACAGCAGCAGCGACAGCGCGATGATTCGTTGTCGACCGACCCGATCGGCCAATGGGCCGAACGCGAAGCTGCCGGTGGTGAGGCCGAACAGTCCCGCGCCGAAGATGGCGCCGAGCTGGGAAGGCGCCAGCGCCCATTCGCGCTTGAGCAAGGGCGCGACGTAGCCGACGGACGCGACGTCGAAGCCATCGGCGGCCACCACGAGAAAGCACAGGCACAGCGTGAGCAACTGGATGGCGGCCATGCGCGGGGGCGGCGAGTCCGGCGCGCCCGGGCTTTGGAAAGTCGTCTTGGTCACTGTCTTGTCTCCTGATCGCTCGAGCGACACGGTTTTCGATACGTTCTTCAATTCCACACAGCAGGCGCTTCGCCTTGCTCGGCGATGTGAGTTCGGGCGGCGAAGGTCAGGCGTCGATCGGGACGGCGGCAGGCGTGTGCGAACGCGTGGTCGTTCCACATCGCCCGGCGATGCGTGCGAACACCGCATCGAGCTGATTCGGCAACACGTCGCCGCGCCAGGCGACGTATTGGTCGGGGCGAATCAATGCGTAGCGGGCGCGGTAGAGCGCCTTGAGCGCCGGCTCGCGCGGCTGGATCACCGTGAGCGGAACGCCCAGTCGATCGGCGGATTCATGCGCGCGCACCGCGTCGCCTGGCTTGCCGTCGCTCATCGCGAGCAGCGTGAAGCCGGGCCCGAAGTGGTCGTATAGCGAGCTGCCATCGTGCAGCCATGCATGGGGCGCGAGCGAGCCGGGGCGTGCACTGGGCACGTAGTTTAGGAAGTCGCGCGGCGGCGATTCGGTGCCGTCCTCGATGATCACCGGGGAGTCCTCGACCTGGTAGCCGAGAACGACGCCCAGCGTGTTGAACTCCCGCAGCTTGGCCGACTGGATGCGCGCGCCAACCTTGGCGCGCAGACGCTTCGCCTCCTCGCCGTCGTCTTCCAGTCCTGGCTGCCACAGGTTGCCGCCGAGCGCGGCGTGGTTGGCCACGGCCTCGTCCATCACGAACTCGTGGACCGGGCGTCGCTCCTGCTCGTAGCTGTCCAGCAGCCGCGCGCCGCCCCAGCCCTTCAGCACCGCGGCAATCTTCCAGCCGAGATCCACGCCGTCCGAGATGCCCATGTTCATGCCGTAGCCGCCAAACGGCGGATGCAGATGGCAGGCATCGCCGGCGAGGAAGACGCGGCGGTCGCGGTATTTGTCGGCGATGAGCCGGCTCGCGACCCATTCGTCGGTGCTGAGCACTTCGATCTCGAGATCGGACATGCCCGTGGCGCGGCGGATCAACGCCGGCGCATCTTCCGCGGTGACCTTGACGCCGTCGGGCAATTGCGTGGGCATGAAGAACCACTTGTCGCCGCGATCCATCGGGCCGATCAGGCTGGGCACGTCCTGGTTGATCTGCCAGTACATGATGGCCGGGCCGTGCGCATGGCGCGCTGCCAGGCCGGGCGAGCGGAATACGATGTTGTAGTTCCTGGACAAGCCGTAGCTGCCTTGCATGCTGGCGCCGATGGCCGTGCGGACGGTGCTGCGGGCGCCGTCCGCGCCCACCAGGTAGTCGCAGCGCAACGTGGCCACCGCGTCGCCGTGCAGCGTGCGTACGGTGACGCCGTCGTCGTCCTGCGCGAACGAGGCCAGCTCCGTCGCGAACTGGATCTCGACGCCGGGCAGCGAGACGGCATGGGCGCGCAGGACTTCCTCGACCGCGTACTGCGGGATCCACTGCGCATGCTCGGAGTAAAACGGGTTCTTGCCTTGCGCGCAGTACATCGCGTTCTCGATGCGACCGAGCGAATGGCCGCCCAGGCGCGTCACGAACATCACGTGGGACGGATAGTCGAGGCCCAGCGGCGATGCCTGCCCCAACGCGTCGGCGATGCCCCAGCGGCGCAGGTGCTCGCGGGTGCGGACGTTGGTGGTCTTGGCGCGCGGCGCATGCCCCACGCGGTCGTTGCGTTCGATCACGACGCACGGCACGCCGCGGTGTCCCAGCTCGATCGCAAGCGCCAGTCCGACCGGGCCGGCGCCCACGATCACGACGGCCGTCTTGCTGTCTTCTTCTGCCATTGACGTTTGTCTCCAGTCGCCTCGATCCGCCGTCGTGACCCCTCGGGCGCGGTGGATTCGGGTGAGTGGGCTCATGGTATTTGCCGTTGCAGCAATGCAGGAAGATGGCAAACATGCCGGATCGATACCTGCCAGGCATAAGTAGCAACACCTATGAAACTGCATCACCTGCGAGACTTCCTGGCGGTCGCCGACCGCGGCAGCCTGCGCGCCGCGGCGCGCGAACTAGGCATCGCGCAACCGGCCGTCACACGCAGCATCCAGGAACTGGAGAAGGAACTCGGCGTGCCGCTTTTCGAGCGCCACGCGCGCGGCGCCGTGCCCACCCGCATGGGCCTGGCGTTCATCCGACGCGCGCGCAGCGTGCACAACGAGCTGTCACTCGCGCGCGACGAGATCGCGCAGATGCGTGGCATGACGCATGGAAGCGTGCGCGTGGCGTTGTCGATGGTGCCGCACATGGCACTCCTGCCACACACGCTGCGCCCGTTCCGCCAGCGTTATCCCGACGTGCGGCTCGACGTCATCGATGCCGTGTTCCCCACCATCGAGGCAGACCTGGTCGACGGCACCATCGATTGCTACATCGGACCCCCACCCGAACTGATGCCCGATGGGTTGGTGATCGAGCAACTGTTCCTCAACACGCGCGTGATCCTGTGCCGCAAAGGCCATCCGATGCGCCACGCGAAATCCTTGCGCGACCTCACCGAGGCCGAGTGGGTCACGACGTCGATCACTGCGAAAGCCGAACACGAGCTTGGCCCGCTCTTTGCGCAGCACGGCCTGCCGCCGCCGCGGCTCGTCATGCAGGCGCACTCCGCGCTGACCTTGATCACAGCCTTGCTGTACTCCGATTTGCTCACGATGCTGCCCGTTCAATGGGCGGATTTCGAGATCATGAAGAACGCGGTGGAGGCGATTCACGTGGTCGAACAGCCGCTCGCCGCGCCCCCCATCTCGATCATTCAACGCGCCGGCTTGCCGTTGACGCCGGCAGCCGAACACTTCTGCGACTTGATGCGGCGCGCCAGCGGACACCTTCTCAAAAGCGGCTGACGATGCCGCTCGTTTTCAGGAGCGTTGTGAAGCGCAGGGCGCAGGTTGCTGACCGCCCGCTGGCTGCGCGAAAGCGGTCGCTGCAAGATTCTGGTCTCACGGCAGCAACCGCTGCAAAGCGGTCTTCTTCATGCATGTCGGAGCGTTGCGCACGCCACCCAAGTTAGGTGCGAGACGGTGCGCCAGCATTGGCGGCACTTGGCTGAAAGTGCGAGAGAGTAGGGGTCGCTGCACGCGCCAATCTGGGCATTTTGAGGCGCTATGTCGTTGTGCAGCCATCGAGGGTGGACATCCTCCCGAGTTAGTCATAC
>FTKT01000350.1_pt4 | contig 18749 bp, 21 predicted proteins | sample 1658271 | NCBI WGS metagenome assembly FTKT01 (sample SAMEA3914811, study PRJEB12502) | metagenome | biome: forest; material: soil | place: Canada | collected 2011-08-04 | depth 0.3 m | reverse complement strand
CCCCGTAAACGGGGCGGGTGGAAAGAACGATTTCGCCTGAACTATAAATGCTCTAAAACGCTTCCGCCTCGATACGCAGGTCGATGGTGTCGCTGAGCATCGGGGTCGTGCCATCGATGCCGAAATCGCTGCGCCGGATGTGGCCGCGCGCCGAAAAGCTGAGATGCGGATCCGACGCCGAGGGACGGCGGATCAGGGTCGTCAAGGTCACCTCGCGCGTCACGCCGTGCAAGGTCATGTCGCCGGTCACTTGGGCGGTGCCGGCGCCGGTGACCTCGATCTTGCGGCTCTTGAAGGTCGCTGTCGGGAAGTGGTCGACATCGAGGAAATCCGGGCCGCGCGCCTGGCCGTCGAAGGCACGCCAGCCGACGTGCAGGGTCGTCATGTCCAGGCTGACGTCGACGACGCTGTCGCCCGGGTGATCCGGATCGAAGATGACGTCGCCGCGCGCACCGGTGACCCGGCCGGCCTGGGCGCCAAAGCCGAACGGGCCGCAGCGGAAACTGGCCACCGTATGGCCGGGATCGAAGCGATAGGTGTCGGCCGCGCACGGACCCGCGGCGATCATCACAATCGCTGCGCCCAGCAGCCCTGAAACGGTACGCGACATAAGCATGAAACTTGATTCCGCGACGGCCGGCCCGCGTTCAGTCTTTTATCAGAAAAAGCACGAGGCGCTGAGCACAAGCGCGTCACCATCGTCCGGCCGGCGCGCGAAATAGACCGGTGCCGGGATCGTCCGGCTCCACGCGGCCTGTACCTCGTAGTGGCTGAGGCTGACGGCCAGACCGGCGCGCAGGTCGTAGCGTTCGTGCCGGCGCACACCGTTCAACGGCGTCAGAACACCGGCGTGCATGAAGGCGCGCCAATTGGGCGACAGCCGTTTGGACGTGTCGAATTCGTTATACAGCGTGCGGGTGCGGCTGCCATAATAGTGCGGCGCATAATAGACCCGGGCGGTGAAGGCCTGGGTGATCACCCCGCCATAGACCTCGTTATAATTGTAGTTGATCGCATCCCGGATATGAGTGTCCGACACGCCGACCTCCCAGGCCGGACCGTTGTGCGTTTGCCAGACATAGCCGGCGTAACCGATATAGGAGAGCCCGATATCGCCATAGCTGTCGGCGCGCGTGCCGATCAACGACACGCCGCCATAGGCGCCGCCGGCCTGGTCATAGGCCAGGTTGAGTCGCACGGCCGGGCGGCCATTGCTCAGCGATATGCCGCGATACCGATAGTCGCTGTCGGCCGAAAGCGAGGCGCTGACCTGGGCGACGGCCGGCGCCGCCACCAGCATCAGGGCCACGGCAACGGCCATCGTCGCTGCGCGTCCCCCGCCCCCCATCCTACGGCCGCGTCCCGGTCGACTGCAGAGCCAGGACGCCCGCGCCCGGGCAGCCGCCGGAGACGATGCGGCGCAAGGTGGCGCACGGATCGACGGCGTCGCTGCTGGGGAAGGTGGCCAGGGCCGTGGCAGCTTGCGGCTTGCCGCTTTTTTCGCGCATCAGGGCGAACAGGCCGCTGACATGGGCGGCGGCATAGGACGACCCATTGACGAAGAACCAGTTGCCGCCCGGCTGGGTCGTCGGAATATCGCGGCCCGGCGCACCGAAGATACCGGCGCCGAAGCGCGTATCCATTTCATCGACCACGGCGACGACGCCGGGGTGCGAGGCGGGAAACCCGCCGCCGGGCAAGGAGCGGTCGACGGCGCCGACGACGGTGATGCCGCGTGTCTCCGCCAGGTCGATCAACCGGCCCAGCAAGGGATCGGTCGGCCCGCTCAGGCTCATATTGATCACCTCGGCCTTGTGGTCGACGGCGAAATAGAGGGCCTTGGCCAGGCTCAGGCTATCGCACAGGGTGACGGCCGGATCATCGGTCTGGCGGCAGGCGCGCAGGCCCATCAGCCGGGCCTTCGGCGCGACACCGACGATGCCCTTGCCGTTGCCGCCGACGGCGGCGATGATCCCGGCCACGCCCGTGCCATGGGCTTCGCCGGCCGGTGCCGGGCCCGGCGCGAAGTTCTCGCTGAGGCTGACCTGGCCCATCAGGTCGGGATGATTGACCTCGATGGCGGAATCGATGATCGCCACGCGGACATTGCGTCCGGTGGCGATGAGGTGAAGCGCGTCGAGCTTCCATTCGCGGGCATCGGGCTGCACGCGATACAAGGGATCTCCGCTGGTTCGCGGGACGGTCGAGGCGCTGGCACCGCCAGCACCGCCTCCCCCTGCGGCACTTTGGGCCCGGTATTGCCGCATCGGCTCGGCCCATTCGACGCCGGGGTCGTGCGACAGGGCCGCGGCGGCTTCTTCCGGTGTGCGGTCGGCCGGCACCGCCATGATGTAGCAGTCCAGCCCGACCATCGGCATCGGCCAGTCGTCGACCAGTTGCAACCCATTGGCCTTGGCGCGTTCCAGGGCGAAACGCCGCCGGGCGCCCGCCCCCGCACCGCCATCATAACCGCCACCATAACCGCTGTCGGGCGTGAAATGCGCCGGCGGCAGGCGCAGCAGGACCAGGATTTCGCGGCTTTCATCAGGTTTGACGACGCTTTGCACCGGCGAGTCGGCGCGGGCACCGCCCGCTGCCAGCCAACCGAAACCGGCCAGGAGCAGCAAAATGCCGACCGCCAGAACGCCGAATGCTCTCACCTTACTCACGGCTTTTCTCCGGCATCGATGGGTTCGGCGAGGACGATCGTACCCTGATGGCGCAGGCGTTCGACGGTGGCCGCCCGCGCGGCGGCGTCGACGTGCAGGAGATAGGCGTCGGCCGAGGTCGGGCCGCCGACCAGCCGGGCCTCGTTGTCGCGCAGCGTCTGGCGCAGTTCGCGCTCGCGGATGTCCGGACGGAAGACGACAACGATATTGGCCGTCACCGGGTCGGGCGCGGCGCCCAGGGTCCGGTAGACCGGCGCCGCCGGCTGGGCCGGGTGCGTGAGTGTCAAGGCCGCGCCGGCCAGGACCAGCAGGGCCAGCTCTGCCGCCACGGCCCAGCGCAGCCACGGCGCGCTCTTGCGCCATTGCCGGCCGATCTGCTGGGTTCGCGTGCGGCGCGGCGCCGGCGCGGGGGATACACGCGGGGTCAGTTGCGCGCGCAGGGCGGCAAAGCCGACATCGACGTCGCCCATGGGTTCGTCCAGGGCCGCCACCGCCGCCTGCACCCGGCGCTCGGCGGCCAGGTCGGCCTGGCACTGCGCGCAGGTCGGCAGGTGGGCGTCGACGCGCGCCACGTCTTCGGCGTCCAGCCGCCCGGTCACATACCAGGGCAGCAGCGCGCAAGCATCGTCGTGAAGGTCACCGTGCAAGGAAATAATATGTCCCGTCATTGCCGCCTCACAACCAGTCGGCCAATTGGCCCGACAAGGCGGCCCTGAGATTGCGCCGCGCATGGTACATCCGCGTCTTTATGGTGTCCACGGGACAGTCCATGATCTCGGCGATCTCGCGGTAGCCCATCTCGTGGAAATAGGCCAGGTCGACCACCGTGCGGTGATCGTGGCTCAGGCCGCCCATCGCCTCGATCAACACGGCGTTGACCTGGCGGCGGCCCAGCAACTGCTCGGGCCCGGGCTCTCCGCTTTCGCGGTGTTCGGCGAATGTGTCTTCCATCGGTTCGTCCACTCGCCGCAGCGCCTTCAGCGCCCGGCGGTAAGCTATAGCAAATATCCAGGTCGAAACCTTGCTGTGGCCGTTATAGGTTTCGGCCTTCTTCCACACGATCAGCAAGGTGTCGTTGAGCACCTCCTCGACCAGGGCCGGCCGCCGCAGCATGCGGATGAGAAAGTGCGACAGGCGCGGATGGTAAAGGCGATAGAGGGTCTCGAAGGCACGCAGGTCGCCGCCGACCACTTGCGCGATCAGGCGCGCGTCGTCCTGCGCCAAGGCACCGCGCACCCCATCCTCCCGTTTACCGAGCATCCTGCCCTCCATAATCGGAGTATATGCCCGCGGGGAAAAGATAGGTTCATTCCGCACGATAATTTTTATTCCTTATTTTTGGTCGGAAAAATCCCCGTCTTTCGCGCGGGGACGCAAAAGACGGGGAGCTGGTGCCGGCGACCACCCGGGGGTGGGGATATAGGCAATCGCCGCCGCCAAAGGTGACTACTTCGGATCGATACGGCCGTAGGCGCCGTGCGCCGCATCGCCCGGACCGGCGGCGTAGAACAGGGTGTTCATCGGCTGGCTGTTGATGCCGTTGCCGAAGGCAATGCCCCACAGGCCCGGAATGACCAGGGCCGTGCCGTCCGACGCGCTGAGCGTGCCGACCATGGTGCCCGTCGCCGGATCATAGACATTGATCTTGCCGTCGCCGAAATTGCCGACCAGCAGGTCGTTGCTGAACGGCCCGAAATTGGACGGCGCCATGACCATGCCCCACGGTGCATTCAACGCGCCATTGCTGACCAGGCGTTTCACCAGGGTGCCGTTCGAGTCGAAGATGTCGACATAGCCCAGCCCGGCGCCGAAGGTTTCGTGGCCGGTGGCCGTATTGACTTGTGCGTAGGACACATAGATCTGGCCGCCGATCGCCTGGATGCCGAAGGGCGAATAACCCGCCGGGATCGTCGAGTCGGTAAAGCCGCCACTGACCGTGATCTTGCCGAAGGTCGAATTGAAGACATCGACCTTGCCGCCCTTGAAGTCGGCGGCATAGAGGCGATTGACCGAGCCGTTGAGGATGGCCAGGCCGGTATAGACCGCCGTGCCGCCGCTGTCGTAGACGGTGATGGCGTTGTTGTTGTCGACGCTCGGCGACCAGGCGGCGATGGTGCCGCCGATGGTGTCGAAGATGAACAGGCCGGCGCCCGTTACGGTGCCGGTGCCATAACCATAGGGATCGCTCGGGCTGCCGACCGTGCCGGTGCCGGAAACGATGAAGCTGGTGCTGGTGTTATAGACGACGCCGGTCGGCGCGGCGACGCCGCCCGTGCCTTTCGGGATGGTGACGACCGGGCTTTGCAGCACGCCGTTACCGTCATAAAGCGTCGACTTGGACGTGCCGTTGTCGGCGACCCAGCCATAACCGGTCGGGTTGAACGCCAGGCCCCAGCCATTGACCAGGTTGGCGTCGGTATGCGCCGCACTCGTGGCCGTATCGGTCACCAGGTTGGTCGCGGCATAGGCGCTGAACGAAGCGCTGCTGGAGCTGGAGCTGGAACTTGAGCTGGAGCTGCTGGACGAGCTGGAGCTGGAGGAACTGCTCGAGCCGCCGGAGATCACCATCCCCCCGCCACCCGAACCGCCACCACACGCTGCCAGTGCCAGAATGCTCACGGCCGTTGCCGCCAGGGCCACGTAACGACCTTTTTTCATTTCACCCTCCATTACGGATCAAACGGCACTGTGCCGTCGGGGGGTGAATGCCTGGCCGTCACCAGAGCGTTCATTTTTATATTCATTAGAAACGACGACACCCGCGCAAAGCACGGGCGTCATCTTTAAATCAAATCGGGTCTGGCCTTTTACTGGTCGTGCCAGTTGCCCTGATCGTCCTGCCAGCCATAGGCGGCGACCCGGCCTTCATGCCAGTTGCCGCGCATGTCGCGCCAACCCACCGCCGAGGGTTGGCCCTCGTGCCAGTTGCCGCCGTCGTCGCGCCAGCCACGCACGTGGTCATGGCGAACCGCGCCCGGCTGAACGTCGCCATACGCATTGTCACCGTATTGGGGATCGCCTTGCGTGTTCCCCGAATAGGCGTATTGGCCGCCATTGCCGAAGTGATTGCTGGCCCCCGGCTCGAAATTGGCCGTCAGGGTGGAGGCGTTATACACCTGGCTGTAGAGGGTCCGGCTGGGACGGTGCGTAAAATAGGCGACACGATAGCCTTTCGGCGCGCGCGGCGCCGGTTTGTAACCGTCCGTATATGCGTAATATTCGCCGTTCATGCAGGGTTTGGCCGCCGTGCCGGCCGAGCGGACATAACAATAGCCGTCATAACCGGCGGCGGCGGCGTGGGCGGCGGGCGCCACCAAGGCCAGACTGGCGGCGGTTAAGGCCGCACAGGATATAAGTGAACGCAGCATAGGACAACTCCTTGAAGAGGCTGGATTCTCTTCGATGATTTTGCCCATTGATCGATAAATTTGCCATGCCGCTCGCGGTCCCCCACGAACAGAACCGAGAAAGGAACGAGGCTAAGCGGCCGGCTTCGGCGGCAATCCCGCCGGGGTCACCGGCTTGTCCGCCTCCGGATCGGTGGCATCGGCCGGTGGCAGGCCGGCCGGGACGATATCGGGTCCGGTCACGTCGGGTGCCGGGGCATTTTCCGGGGGGAGCCCGGCGGGGGTTACGGTTTCCATCGTCTCACCTCTGCGGATAAGCATTGTCGTGCAGAAAACGGGCGATATCGCCGCGCACGGCCTCGGTCGTCCGGACCCGGTGGCTCGCCGTTTCGAACAGGGTCTTCTGCACCTCGCGCGGCAAGGCGCTCCAGCTTGCAACAACGGCGGCGCCAAGGCTCTGGATGACGCCGCGTTCGTCCTCCCGCAGGCCTTCCGGCAGGCTCCAGTCGAGATAATGCGCCCCCCCGATCGGGCGGGCCTCATCCGCGCTCGAAGGCGCGATGTCGGACGGTACGGTTCCATTGTCCATCTCAGTCTCCCACGGGTTCACGCAGAGTGTATTCGGCGGCGTAGATGCCGCGGATGCGATTGGCTTCGACGCCCAGGCGGCGCAATTCGCCCGTTCCCAGGACAAGCGCCGCCATCTGGACCAGACGCGCTTCGGTATCGCCGAAATAGCGGCGGACACCTTCACTCAACGCGACGAACAGGCCCAGCCATTCGTCGCTGTCGGCCGGCACCAGCGACAGGCTGGTCAGGCAGCGGCGGATTTCGTCGCGCGCCCGTTCGGCTTCCATCAGGTTGAGCAACAAATGCGGGAACCGCCGAAGCGCGGTGTACAGCGTCGGTTCGACGGCTTCGAAATGATCGATGATCCGGTCGCGCATCTCGGCAAAGGCGTCATGGCGCTCTTCGGCCATGGGCGTCGTCATCACGGCCTGGATCAGCGGTTCCAGGTCGCCCGACAGGTCATTGAAATCAAAACCTACTGCGTCGAAAACGGACATGGCTTGGCTCCAGGGGTCCTATTCGTGAAGCGTCATGTTAGCAGGATGCGCATAAAATCGGTCCGCCCCTCCCCCTCCGGTAAATCAGGGGATCGTAAACGCGTATCGTATGCCCAACCGGGCTATTTCCGCCCGCCGTCAGCCATACGTCAAAGCCATTTCGTGATCGCCGGCCGCGCCGGCAGGCGCATCAGCCTTGAAATACCGGGTCACAGTCATGTGAGAAGATTCACGGCTGCGGCAATATCAAACCTTCACACCCACACTCGAATACCACATCCGCAACAGTTGCATTTTTACAGAACTATCACGCTTAGGTGTTTTTTATTTCCATTACTGGCCAACTCCATGCCATTCTTACATTCAGCCTCCTAAAATATAGGGGTGCGAGGCGTTTCCTTCGCACATCTCCCAACCGGGTTCCCGGCCGTCGACGGACAGCCGGGCCCTCTTTGTCCGGTCCGTCCGGCCGGACGCAGTTCCGATCCTATCAGTCTGAAAGGCATCCCACCCGATGGTGGGAAAAGGAGATTCCATGCCCAGAACCCCGAATAACGACCGTCAAAACGATCTGGACGACGATCAGGTGACGTCGCGCGGCGGCAACCGAAACAGTCAACGCGACGATGAAGGCCGTTTTGCCAGCAGTGGCAATAACCAACCCCGGTCCCGCGACGATGACGACGTCGGGTCCGGACGCGGCCGTGGCTGGTTCGGCGATTCCGAAGGCCATGCCCAGGCCGGCAGCCATAGCCATGACTACACGCGAGGCGCATCCCGGTCGCAGGACTACGACGACGATCGCGGCGACAGGGCACCGTCCGGCCGTGGCCGCAAAGCCGAGGGTCAGTTCACGCGCGACCGCAATGCGGACGAGGAAGCCGAATACGGCGCCTGGCACGCCTACGGTCACAACCGTGGCTGGCACGGCTATCAGCGCCGCGGCAATGCCAGCGCCAGCAACGATCGCAATCGCGACGACGATGGCCGCTTCACCTCGTCCGGCCGTGGTTCCGATCAAGACGACGACTACCGGCAGGCGGGCGCCCGCGGCGGCAATCGCCAGCGCGACGACGACGGCCGCTTCACCAGCAACAACCGGCATTGATCCGAACGGTTTCCGGCGGCGCCCACGCGTCGCCGGGCCGTCTGGTCACGAAAAGGCGCCCTTTGGGGCGCCTTTTTTGGTCGAATGCTTGCGAAATCGTTAAGGCCGTTGCGTTTGCGGGGATTGTTGTCACATATTAGCTTAAACATTTGTGATGTATGATGATTACGTCCGATATCGCTTCAGGTACGGTTTTTGCTGTCTCGGGGACGACGGACGAATTCTGTTGCGAAATGCGCCATTGCGCGGTTTGCGACATCATCGCCGGCAGAAAGTCATAGGCGGATTTTTCAGGTATGTTATTTCACAATCAGGGTGACTTGCTCGTAGTCCTGTACATGGCTGTCGCCTTCCTGCTGGCCCTGGCGATCGTCTGCGGGATCGTGGCTATCGCCAAGCACGCCCAGGTCAAGCAGTTCCAGGACCTCCTGTTCAAGGCCGAGCGCAAGATCGACACGCTGGAACGGCGGATGTTCGACGTGCTCAACGCCGTGCCCGTCGCCCTGGTCGAAACCGACAACAGCGGCAAGTTCACCTTCGCCAACAAGGCGGCGCACCAGTTGCTGGGCCGCAAGGACAGCGAACTGATCGGCCTGCGCTTCCACAGCGCCACGTGGGGCATCGCCTACCCCGACGGCCGCATGATCCCGCCCGACCTGATGCCGATCTCGCGCACCCTGCGCGGCCAGACGGTCAAGGGCTTCCAGCATATGCTGACCAATCACGGCTCGCACGACAAGGTGCTGGTCAGCGTCACCTCGATGCCGATCGTCAACCGCGCCGGCGAAGTCACCGGCGCCACAGCCGCGCTGGTCGAACTGGAAATCGAAGCCGGCCAGGGGATCGACGACCTGAACGGCCTGTGGCGCGGCCAATGGTTCGCCGCCTCGACCGTGCCCTTCTGGGGCCTCGACGCCAACGGCCAGATTCTCGACGTCAACAATGCCACGCTCGACGCCTTCGGCCTGCGCCGCGAGGACGCCCTGGGCAAGAACTGGACCCAGGCCTTCGTCGGCGACGCCGATTTCAGCGCCGCCATGGACTACCTGGCCGACGCGCTGAACGGCGAAGACCACGCCCACAAGTCGGTGACGGTGACGCTCAAGGACCGCGACGGCGAAGAACGCAAGAGCGTGATCACCGCCTGGATGGCGCGCACCCACGAAGGCGGCGATCGCGGCCTGACCGTCATGGCCATGCCGGCCGCCGGCAGCGATGCCGTCGCCGCCGAGCCGGTCCCCGCGGCCACGTCGACGCCCCCGCTCCTCGGCGACGACGACAAACAGGAACTGATCGACCTGCGCACCGCCGAAGCCGCCCGCGCCGCCCTGGGCGTCGGCGTCTGGCAATACGACGCCGAGGCCGATACCATCGTCGAGGACGAAGGCATGCAGCGCCTGATCGGGCGCGAAGAACCGGGCGGACCGACCCTGATTTCCGACACCGGCCAGGCCGCCGCCGACCGCGCCTTCAGCCAACTGATGGCCGGCGAAACCGACGCGCTCGACCTCGATATCGAAGTCGTGCACAAGGACGGCAGCGTCCACTGGATCACTCTTAAGGGCCAGGCTACCGTCACCGACGGCCAGCGCCGAATCTTCGGCGTCGCCATCGACACCACGCCGTGGAAGACCGAAATCCCCGTCGTCGCAGCCGCGCCGGTCATGACCGGCATCTCCGAGGACGACCACGCCGCCGCCCTCAGCCAGACCCACGCCGAAACGCGCACCGCTGCCCTGGCCGAGGCCGCCGCCGGCCACGACGCCGCGCTCGAAAAGGCCCTGGCCGACGCCACGATCGCCCATGAGGCCGCCCTGGTCCAGGCCCGCGAACAGGCCGCCGCCGAAGTCGCGGCGCAAGTCCAGGCGCAAGTTCAGGCCCGGATTCAGGAGCACCTTCTGGCCGAAGGTACCCTGGCCGCGGCCACCGACGTCTATAGCTGGTCGACGCCCGTCAGTGCCGAACCGATCGTCATCCGTGAAGCCGATCCGGCCGTGGTCGGCGAGAACGAAGCACTCAAGGCCCGGTTGGCCGACCTGCAAACCACACTCGACCACGCCCTGGCCGCGGCACCCGACGCCGAAGACCTCCAGGCCCAGATCCAGACCCTGAAAACCGAGCTCAACCAGGCGCACATCGCCGCCGCCGATCTCGACACCTTCCGTTCGCACGCCGCCACCTTGCAAAGCGAGCTCGAACAGGTCCGCGCCGCCGGCGCCGAGACCGGCGCGCTCCAGGCGCAACTGGTCAACCTGCAGCTCGAACTCGGCCTGGCCCAGACCCTGGCGCCGCAAGCCGTTGCCGAAGCCAATGCCCTGCGCGCCCACCTGGCGACGATCCAGAGCGAACTGACGCAATTGCAGGCCGAACACGGCGATCTCAGCCGTGAACTGGAAGCCCTGCACAACACGCCGGCGCCCGCCCCGCAAATCATCGAACGCGAAGTCCCGGTCGTCCAGGCCGATCCGGCGGTGCTGGCCGAAAACGACGCCCTGCGCGCCCAGTTGCAACGCACCCAGTCGAGCCTGTCGCAGCTGACCGGCGATTTCGAACGCTCGGAAACCCTGCGCAACGAGTTGCAGGTCCAGCTCAACGAGATCTTCCTGACGCCGCAACCGGTGCCGGACACCGCCGAGCACGAGGCGCGCATCGCCGAGCTGGAAACCCAGCTGGCCGGCGCCCAGGACACGCACGCCACGCTGCAGTCGCAACTTGCGGCGGCGACCGAGGCCCAGGCGCAACTCGAAGGCCAGCTGATTTCGGCCACCGACGCCCATGCCGGCCTCCAGGGCCAGCTGACCTCGGCCGTCGCCACCCGTGCCGAACTCGAAGCGCAATTGAGCGGTCTGCATGCCGTCCATACCCGCGTCGAGACGCAATTGACCGACGCCGGCCAGACGCGGGCCCAACTGGAAAGCCAGCTGGACGAAGCGCGCCAAGCCCAGGCCCGGCTCGAGGCGCAACTGGCCGACGCCCAGGCGGCGCACGATCACAGCGAAGCCGCGCTGGAGACCGTCACCGCCCGTCACGACGAGACGCAAGCCGCCTTGGGCGATGCCGCCGGCCGTGCCTCGGACCTGCAGGCCGCGCTCGACGAACTGAAGGCCGATCGCGACGCGCTTCAGGCCCATTACGACGAACTGGCCGCCAAGCCCGAACCGCAGCCGGACTATTCCGCGCACGATGCCCGCATCGACACGCTGCAGTTCGAGCTGGTGAAGTGGCAGGCCGCCTATAACGACGCCCTGGCCCGCCTCGAGGCCGCCCACGAGACCATCAAGAACACCCCGCCGCCGGCGCCCACCGTCGACATCTCCGCCCTCACCTCGCGGCTGGAGCAGTTGCAGAACACGGTCGACCTGTCACACGAGCAACAGGCGGTCCTGCAGCAGCGCGTCGCCGAGATGAACGCCGCCCTGGCGCACGCCCAGCGGTTCGAAACGGTCGGCCGCCTGACCACCGACGTCGCCGCCGACTTCGCCCAGATGCTGAATGTCATCAACAGCGCGCTGGAGACCATGTCGCGTACGCCGGAAAGCCCGGAAAACGTGCGCCGCCTGTCCGAAGCGGCCCTGGCCGCCGGCAAGCGCGGCGAGCGCCTGACGCGGCAACTGCAAGCCTTCCATACCGAGGACTATTAAGGTTCGAGATCGGGACGGGCGGATTTTCCGCCTGCCCGTCCATCCCCCTCTTGCCTTTCCGCGCCGCACACGCCAATTTCCGGCCCGGAGCCGGTTCCGTTTTGATGGGATCAAAACGCCGCTCCAGCTCTTTGTTTGCCTCATGTTTTTCCAAAAAGTGGGGTCCCCTTTTTGGCATGAGGCTCTAAAGGACGATCATGGCGCGGTTTGGCTTTAAGGACGAAGATTTACGGCTGTGGGCGCTGGTCATCGCGACGGTGAAGCCCCGCGAACCGCAACGCCCGGTGACCGCCAAGGCGCCGGTCATGGAAACCGTCAAGATCCCCGGCCTGCCCCCCATGATCGCCGAAAAGCCGGCCCCGGTTCCGCCGACGCCGTTCCGCCTGGGCCAAGCCCCGCGGCCGCAGACCGGTTATCGCCTGAGCTATGACAGCGCGCCGGTCTCCCCCGACATCATCGAACCGCGCCGCAAACGCCGCATCTCGCGCGAACGCGATCCGATCGAGGCGCGGCTCGACCTGCACGGGCTGAACGCCATCGCCGCCGAAGCGCGGCTGAAGGCTTTCGTGCAGCAGGCCTTCGCCAACGACTATCGCGCCGTGCTGGTCATCACCGGCAAGGGCGTCGCTGAAACGGGCGTGCTGAAGCGCCATGCCCCGGAATGGCTGTCCGATCCCGCTTTGGGACACATCGTCGCCGGCGTGTCCCAGGCCCATGCCCGCCATGGCGGTACGGGGGCGCTATATGTCGCGCTGAAGCGGAGAAGCTGAGACGCGCGGGATGGCGGCCCGTATCGCCGCCATCTTTTTTCCGCGATTTAAAGCAGGCCGTTCTTTTCCGCCAGTTCACGCAGGCTGACCAGCGGGCGCGGGCCGTAATGGCTGATCACCTCGGCGGCGGCCAGCGAACCCAGGCGGGCGCAATCGGCGTGCGAGCGGCCGTGGGTCAGGCCGTACATGACGCCGGCCGCGTACTGGTCGCCGGCGCCCGTCGTGTCGGTGACGGCGGCGCACGCAGCGGCGTTGACTTCCCAGGTGTCGTCGCCGTGGGCGCAGACCGAGCCTTTTTCCGAGCGGGTGACGAAGCTGGTCTTGGTGCGCTGGCGCATCAGGCGCAACGCCTCGTCGAAGTCCGACGTCTGGAACAGGGACAGCAATTCGCTCTCATTGGCGAAGACCAGGTCGATATGGCGGTCGATGAAGGCCAGCAGGTCGCCACGCCAGCGGTCGACAACGAACAGGTCCGACAGGGTAATGGCGGTCAAACGGCCGGCGCCGTGGGCGATCTGCGACGCCTTGGCGAAGGTTTCACGACCCGACGGCGTGTCGAACAGATACCCTTCCAGGTACACGATCTTCGACGAGGTAATGACATCGGTGTCGAGGTCGCCCGGCGAAACCAGGGCCGCGGCGCCGAGATAGGTCGCCATGGTGCGCTGGCCGTCATCGGTGATATTGATCAGGCAACGACCGGTATGGGCGGGATCGTCGCGCAGGTACGGCGTGGTGAAGTGCACGCCCTGCTTCTTCATGTCGGCGTTGAAGATGTCGCCCAGCGGGTCGTGGGCGACCTTGCCGATATAGGCGCAAGTGGCGCCGAACGAGGCGGCGCCGGCGATGGTGTTGGCGGCCGAACCGCCCGAAGCCATCTCGCCCTCGGCCATGGCGCCGGACAGGCTGACGGCGCGGTGCTGGTCGATCAGCGTCATCGCGCCCTTGTGCAGGTCGTGCGCCGCCAGGAAGGCTTCGTCCGCCGGGGCCAGGACATCGACGATGGCGTGGCCGACGGCCGTAATATCAAAGCGAGAGGTCATCGTCAGGTCCTTGGGAATTCAAAAAATTCCATTTGCGCGATTTGACCCGCCGGGTCAATAAGGCCCGGAGACTCTAGGATCCCCCCACCTTGACCCTCTCCCCGTTTCCACGGGGAGAGGGCTTGAAACCAGCGGCCCTTCGACTAGCCGAAAGACCCATGACCAAGTCCCTGCTGATCCTGACCCCCGATCCTGAAACCGCCTCCTACGAAGGCCGCTGGCCCTACGTGCTGGACGCCTATCGCGAGGCCCTGGCCGGCATCGACGTCGAGATCTTCGACCAGCCCTGGTCGCAGCCACTGGACCGGCCATACGACCTGATCTGCCCGCTGGTCGTCTGGGGCTACCACACCAAAATCGACGCCTTTCGCCAGACCATGGACGGGCTGACCCAGGCCGGCGTCGCCATGCTCAACCCGCCCGACATCGTCGGCTGGAACGCCGACAAGCGTTACCTGCGCGACCTGGCCGAGGCCGGCATACGCATCATCCCGACCGTTTTCGCCGACCGCCTGAGCGACGAGATCATTGCCCACGCCCGCGCCGACTTCGGCCAGGCCGTCGTGCTGAAGCCCGTCGTCTCGGCCGGCGCCAAGAACACCCTGGTCTTTCGCGACGCGCATCTGGCCGACGCCCCGCGTGAAGGCAAGTCGGCCCCACCCGAGGGCGCGGCGATGATCCAGCCCTTCATGCCGGCCATCCAGTCGGAAGGCGAATGGTCGCTGTTGTTCTTCGGCGGGGCCTTCTCGCATGCCGTCCTGAAGACGCCGAAGTCGGGCGATTTCCGCTCGCAGCCGGACTACGACGCGCACCTGCGCACCCTGCCCCCGCCGGCCGAAGCCCTGGACCTGGCCAATGATGCGCTCGACTATGTCGGCCGCGACCGGCTGCTCTACGCCCGCGCCGACATGGTGCGCGACCCGGCGGGCCATTTCTGCCTGATGGAGCTGGAGCTGATCGAGCCCGACCTCTACCTGACCTACGATCCCGAGGCGATGATGCGGTTCAAGGATGCGGTCGAACATGCCGCGGATCATGGCCATGCGGGCCATGACTGCGCCTGCGCCGCGCATCCGGAAACATGATCACAACCTCACTTTGTAAAAAGGTCTTGTAATCGACGGATTTTCCAGATTAATTCTCGCTCAGGCTGAGCGTGACTGACTCGCGGAAGCGGGGCGCGGTGGCTGTAACCGTTCGGGATGGCCCCCATGTCTGACTCCAACATGTCCGACGCTTCAAAGCATCTCGCCCGGGCGCTGTTCGTCGAAGACAGCGCCGCCGAGATCCGCCTGATTACCGAGCTGTTGAACCGCGCCCATGTCCAGTTCGACGGTCACTGGGTGGTCAATGGCGAAGACGCCATGCATTTCCTGCGCAAGGACCCGGGGTTCGAAGCGGCGCCACGGCCGGACATCATCTTCCTCGATCTCAGCCTGCCGCGCGTCAGCGGCGAAAGCGTGCTGGCGGAAATCCGTGGCGATGCGGCGCTCGCCGATATTCCCGTGGTCATCCTCAGCGGTTCGGACTTCGAGGACGACGTCATCAATGCCCGCGAACAGGGCGCCGCCCATTACCTGGTCAAGCCGCTCAATCTCGAAAAGCTCCAGGAAGTCGTGGCGCGTGTCACCTCGCTGACCCTCAGCCGCGAGGGCGACGAGGTGCTTTTGTGTGCAGCTTAGCCTGAGGCGTCTTTGAAGCCTTCGCCTTGTCCTTTGCATCGATGAACGGCACCGTTTCGACACCGATACGCGGACACAGGTCACGGACGATGCAGATTTCGCACTTCGGCTTGCGCGCCACGCAGACATAGCGTCCGTGCAGGATAAGCCAGTGATGCGCCCGCGTCAGCCACGGCTTGGGGATCACCTTCATCAGTTCCCGTTCGACCTTTTCCGGCGTATTGGCCTTGGCATCGACCAGGCCCAGGCGGTGCGAAACCCGAAAGACATGGGTGTCGACGGCGATCGCCGGCTCGATATGCAGTTCGTTCAGCACCACGCTGGCCGTCTTGTTGCCGACGCCGGGCAGCTCGATCAGCCCCTCGCGCGTCAGTGGGACCTCGCCGCCATATTTGTCGATCAGGATACGCGACATGGCCATGACGTTCTTGGCCTTGTTGCGATAAAGCCCGATCGAGCTGATCATCGACATCAGGCGCTCTTCGCCCAGGGCCAGCATAGCCGACGGATCCGACGCGATCTTGAACAGGGGCGCCGTCGCCTTGTTGACCGCCTTGTCGGTCGTTTGCGCCGACAGGGCCACCGCCACGGTCAAGGTATAGGGATTGATGAAGTCGAGTTCGGTGCGAGGGTCCGGCTTGTCCGCTTCGAAGCGGTCGAACAGCGCCTTGATCAGTTCGGCCTTGGCTTTAGACATGAAGTCCCTCTGGCGCCTCTTCCGCCATCACCTGCTCCCACTTCAGCCACTTGTCGCGGATGGCGGCGTTGAGATCGATGCCCTCGTCGCGCGCCATCAACAGCAGCATGCACAGCACATCGGCCATCTCATGCGCCATTTCGGCGCGCGCCTGTTGCGGATCGCGGCGCGAGCGTGACGTCTTGGCCAGATAGGTCTGGGTCAGTTCGCCCATTTCTTCCTGGACCTTGAGCAAATGCCAGTCACCACTGCGGTCAACACCATAGACGCGGCCGTAACGGTCCGAGATGGCCTTCAGCCGATCGGTAAAGGCTTCGAGATTGGGGATGGCGATGTCTGCAGATGCGGTCATGTTCCGGCTCCGTTCACTCCGGTTTAAGGGCGAGTCGGAAGCGGGGCAAGGAGAACTTGCCAAATGGCGCCGGCAAAGTCACAACCGTCCCATGACCGCTATCCTGTTCGTCTGCCTCGGCAATATCTGTCGCTCCCCCCTGGCCGAGGGCGTCATGCGCCACGCCGCCGAAACCGCCGGCGTCGCCCATCGCTTCACGCTCGATTCCGCCGGCTGCGGCGGCTGGCATGCCGGCGAACCGCCCGACCGCCGCTCCATCGCCTGCGCCGCGCGCCATGGCCTCGATATCTCAGCCCAGCGCGCCCGCCAGGTCACAGCCGGCGATTTCGACGCCTTCGACCTGATCCTGGGCCTCGACCGCGACAACGTCCGCCACCTCAAGGCCATGCAGCCGCCCGGCAGCCGCGCCCGTGTCGCGCTCTATCTCGAGGAAGCGCTGGGCCGCGCGAAGGACGTGCCCGATCCCTATTATGGTGATGATCGCGATTTCGAAGCGGTTTTCGCCCTGTGCGAGACGGCGTCGCAGGCCCTGGTAAAGGCCCTCGGTTGAACGGGCTGGCGGGCGTGGATATTTTGCGCCAGTATGGCTCTGTTGAAACTTCTTTCCGAGTGTTCCCATGCCTGTCGACGAAGACGCCTTTTTCAAACGTGCCGATGCCCACATTGACCTCAGCAATGCCCAGTTGAGCGAGGCCGGCGGGCCGGACGTCGCCGCCTCGATGGGCTGGGGCACGGCACGCTTCAATACCTGGATGTGCGCCAACATCGTCGGCACCAAGGCGGAGATGGCCCGCCGCAAAGAAGAAATGATCGCGCAACTCGTCGAGCACTACACCCATCAATTGCGCGCGCACTTCGACAACTATATCGAAGAGTTCGATACCTTCACGCGCCCTGGCACGATCACGCGCCCGCCGCAGCGATAAGACAAGAGGACAAAACCATGGCCGATCTCCCCGCCGACGATCCCTTCGTCGTCATGGCCAGCGCCCATATCGACCTGGCCAACAGCCAGGCCGCCAGCCACCCGCGCGAACTGGTCGCCGCCGCGGCCCTGCATGCGGCCGCGCGCTACAACGCCTTTACCGGGTCCGGTCTGGCGCGCACCGCCAGCGAACTGACCGCCCTGCGCGACGAACTGATCGACGCCCAGGTCGCGCAGTTCCGCGACGCCCTGGCGCATCATTACCAGGGCTATATCGCCGAACTCGACGCGAAGGTGGATTAGAGGATGTAGCGGCTGAGGTCGGTATCGCCGGCGATCTCGCCCAGCCGCTTTTTGACGTATTCGGCGTCGATCGTCACCGTCTGGCCGTGCATGTCGGCGGCGGTGAAGGACAGGTCCTCCATCACCTTTTCGATGACGGTGTGCAGGCGCCGCGCGCCGATATTCTCAACCTTGGCGTTGACGGTCGCCGCGGCGGCCGCCATCTCGGCGATGGCGCCATCGTCGAACACCAGCGTCACGCCCTCGGTCGCCATCAGCGCCTGATTCTGGCGGATCAGGTTGGCTTCCGGTTCCTTGAGGATGCGGCGGAAATCGTCCTGGGTCAGCGCCTTCAGTTCGACGCGGATCGGCAGGCGCCCCTGCAGTTCCGGCAACAGATCCGACGGCTTGGCGACGTGGAAGGCGCCCGAAGCGATGAACAGGATGTGGTCGGTCTTCACCGGCCCATACTTGGTCGACACCGTCGTGCCTTCGATCAGCGGCAGCAGATCGCGCTGCACGCCTTCACGCGACACGTCGGCGCCGCCGCGATCCTGGCGGCTGGCCACCTTGTCGATTTCGTCGAGAAAGACGATGCCCTCGTTTTCGGCCAGCTTGACGGCTTCCGAGGCGACCGAATCCTGGTCCAGCAGCTTGTCGCTTTCCTCGCTGATCAACAGCGGGGTAGCGTCCTTGACGGTCGTCTTGACCGTCTTCTTGCGGCCGCCCATCGCCTTGGACAACATGTCACCCAGGTTCATGGCACCATTGTTCGGCGCGCCCGGGATTTCCATGAACCCCATCGGCGTGCCGGCATCGGTCAGCTGCAGTTCGATCTCCTTGTCGTCGAGCTCGCCGGTGCGCAGCTTCTTGCGAAAGCTGTCCTTGGTCGCCTGGCCGGCGGCCGGCCCGACCAGGGCCTCGATCAGGCGGTCCTCGGCCTGCTGCTCGGCGCGGGCGCGCACCCCGGCGCGGTTCTTGTCGCGCACCATGGCCAGCGCGGCCTCGACCAGGTCGCGGACGATCTGGTCGACGTCGCGGCCGACATAACCGACCTCGGTGAACTTGGTCGCCTCGACCTTGATGAACGGCGCATTGGCCAGCTTGGCCAGGCGGCGGGCGATCTCGGTCTTGCCGACACCCGTCGGCCCGATCATCAGGATGTT
>FTKT01005688.1_pt1 | contig 18798 bp, 21 predicted proteins | sample 1658271 | NCBI WGS metagenome assembly FTKT01 (sample SAMEA3914811, study PRJEB12502) | metagenome | biome: forest; material: soil | place: Canada | collected 2011-08-04 | depth 0.3 m | reverse complement strand
CCCGCCGCGCCGTCACCGCCGGTTGAACTCCCGGAGCCGCCGGAGCCACCGGCACCACCGGCGCCGCCCGCGCCGCCACTCGGGCCGGAGTTGCCGCCGCTTCCACCGGCTCCGCCGAAGCCCGTGACACCGAGGCCACCGCCCCCGCCGTTTCCGGCGGCTCCCCCGGCGCCGCCGCCCCAGCCGGCCCCACCGTTGCCACCGATCCCGCCGGTGCAGCCAAGGGCGCCGCTACCGCCGTTCGTGCCGGGACTGCCCGCCGGGTGCGAGGACGTGCCGTTGGCGCCGTTGGTGCCGTTGGCTCCGGAGCACGCGGCGAAGGCGGGGGCCGCGCCCACGGCCAGCACGGCGGTGGGCACCCCCGCGAGCATCACAGCGGCGAGGAGGGTGCGGGTGCCCAGCAGGGCGGTGAAGCGACTTCCGGTCATGACCGGATCTCCCTTGACAGTCGCAGGTGTCAGCCATGACCACCCGCGGTGCGGTCTCTGCACGCCCTCTCGAATGATCAGGCGCCTCGCAGACCATTACCGGACCACCCGGGGATCGAAATGCGGGCAGGGTCGGGGCATTTCCCGGCTCCAGGCCGAGTCCCGCACGGAGCGATACTCGCGCTCCGTGCGGGACGGGGTGAATCGGCATGGTGGGGCCGGTGGCCTGCATCGAACTGTCGGTCGGGACGGGGGTCGGCCTGTGGTTACTCGCGGCCGCCGGCCGGAATCTTCTGCTTTCCGGGTCTTCTTCGAGATTAATCCCGACAGCGTTGATAAGCTAGAGGAAACGCCCCGGGCAATTAACTCTTTTGATATTCTTGTCAGTTATTTATTGCAGCTCAAAAAAGCACTCGGGTCCATTCGGACTTCGTTCCCTCGCCGTACGTGACGCATGCCGCGAGGGGCTGCATCACCACTGCTACGGGGCGGCCGCCGGCATCCTCCCCGGCCGCCGCACTACGCGCCCCTGCGTCACCCGCGCCACCGCGCCGCGTACTTCGGCACAGTCGTACACCACCCGCGAAGGTCAGGCGGCCTTGGGAAAGACCGGCCCGCAGGCGTGGGGGCCGCCTTCCGAGTCCCAGTCGGCGAGCCGGGATGCTTCGTCGGCCGCGCCGGCGTCCGGCCCGGCGTCGGCCAGCAGAGCGCTCGCGCTCTGGATGTTGTGCGCGTCCGCGGCGGCCGCCATGAGCCGGGCCGCCCTGGCGGGGTCGCATTCGGGCGGGATCACCAGGAGGTCCCAGCGGCCGGTGTGGTAGGAGAGCAGGCAGAGGTCGGCGGGTTCCTGTTCGGTGTCGAACCAGCCCAGGCGCAGGACGTGACTGCCCGTCAAAACCTTCGCGGGGATGAACGGCCACATCCGCACGTTCACCGTCAGGTGCGTGATCCGTCCCCAGTGCTCGTCCAACACGGCTATCAGGCTGGGCAGTTCACTGGCGAGATCACGCGAGCGGGGCCACCAGGCGCCGTCCAGCAACCCGCGGCTCTCGCCCGCGGGTTTCAGCGAGATCCGTACCGCGGGCGCCGGGGTCGGCGCGGTCGGTATCGGTTGGAGGGTGGTCGCGGTCATGCTGCGAACCCGTCTCCGGGCCGGTGAAGGCCCGGACTGTTCGTTCGCCGGAGACGATGCCGCCCTGAATGGCGATGCGCGAAATGCCCTCGGTGACCCCACCGTACTCCGGCACGGGCCCGTCCGGAGCGCCTGACCGCGCCCCGGCTGCCACCCAGCACGGCCGACGGCCGTTCAGCCGGCCCAACGCGTGCCGCCCCGGACACAGATACGGACGGACCGTCAGGGACCGGAGACGCAGAACTCGTTGCCCTCCGGGTCCTGCAGGGTGACCCAGGTCAGCCCGGGGACGGAGTTCTCCCCCACGACCGTGGCACCCAGGCCCACCAGCCGCTCGACCTCGGCGGCCCGGTCGTCGACCGCGTAGTCCACGTGCATTCGGTTCTTGCCCTGCCGGGGCTCGGGAACCCGCTGGAACCCCAGGGCGAGCGGCTCGGCGCCGAGCATGACGAACTCCTCGAAGTCCTCGACGGTCTCCACCCCCAGGACCACCGCCCACCAGGCGGCGAGCTTACGGGGGTCGGGACAGTCCACTGTGATCATCTTCGGCGTGAGGCGCATGCCCGGACTCTACCCACCGGGCCCGATCGAGAACGGCTACCGCCCCCGGCGGGTTGTGCGGCAGCCGGAGCGACTCGACCCCTTGCCCCTCGACGCGGACCAGACCTCGCCCAGGGTGGCTGAAATCGTCCGGGTGGCCAGAAGCGCGCCCCCGGGCCCCCTTTGAGCCCGGATCACCCTTGACTTGATCCAACGATTCGAGACAGACTCGAACAGAAGTCAACACCTCTTCGCCGCCACCGTCGCCGTCAGCGTTCGCGCACGAGATCGCCGCCCGCTTCCACCAGAGAGTGCCCGACCTCGTGACCCCTGACCGTCCCCACCAACGACCCGACGCCGCCCACGAGCGGCTCTTCAGCCCGGCGGCCGTCGTCGCCTCCTGCGTCGGCTTCGTCCTGATCGGCGCGCTCCAGTCGCTGTACGGGCCGGCCATCCCCGCGCTGCGCCAGCAGTTCGGCCTCTCGCCGTCCGGCGCGGGGCTGGCGCTCAGCGCCCACTTCATCGGCGGGGTCAGCGGCGTCCTCGCCTTCGACCGGATCCACCACCGGGTCGGCAACCGAACGCTGCTGGGCGCCTCCTACGCGCTGATGGCCGTCGGCAGCGTGGGCTTCGCGCTGGCCCCGAACTGGCCACCGGCGCTGGCGGCCGCGCTGGTGACCGGCTTCGGGTTCGGCGGCATCGACTACGGCCTGAACCAGCTCTTCGCCGTCGCGTTCGGGTCGCGCAGCCCCGCCATGCTCAACGTGCTCAACGCCCATTTCGGCATCGGCGCCATCGCCGGCCCCGCGCTGATCGGCCTCTTCGGCGCCGCCCGGTACCCGGCGGTCTTCGTCGCGTTCGCGGTGCTCGCCGCCGCCCTGCTGTTCACCCTCAACGGGGTGCGCGACCCGGTGGCCACCGCTCCGGGCGAGGGCCCCGTAGCCGACAGCGCACCGTCCGCGGCGAGCCGGACCGGCCCGCTGCTCGCGGTCTTCATCCTGCTCTACGTGCTGCACGTGGGAGTGGAGGCCGGCGTCGGCGGCTGGGAGCCGACCCACCTGGAGACCGTGGGCTACACCACCACAGTGGCCGCCTCCGCGACGTCGGTCTACTGGCTGATGATGACACTGGGCCGTTTCCTGGTCGCACCGCTGACGCTCCGTTGGTCGGAGCCGGCGATCATCACCGTAAGCTGCGCCGGCATGGCCCTCTGCCTGGCGGCCGCCACCGTGCCGGCCGTCGCGCCCTACGCATACGCGGGAGTCGGCCTCTTCATCGCACCGATCTTCCCCACCGGCCTCCCCTGGCTGAACCGGGCCATCCCAACGGCCCGCCGCGTCGGCGCCTACGTCATCGCCGCCTCCATGGTCGGCGGCGTAGCCGCCGGCCCAGCACTCGGCACCGCCATCGAACTCTCCGGCACCCGAGCAGTACCCGTAGTCCTCCTCGTCCTGGCCACCATCTGCCTAGCCGCAACCCGCTGGCTGACCCGAGCGACCCGCGCCGTCCCCAACTCCCCGCTACCCAGCGGGAACACGACCCCTTGACCCGAGGCGCGCCCCGGCCTCGCTGAGGGTGCGCCTTTGCGCTGGCTGGTCGGGACGGCCGCGTGACAAACGGTCAGGCCAGTGAATCCCGGTGCTCGGGTCCCGGCGATCGGGGCTCACGCGGCGGCGTCCAGCTCGAACCAGACCGCCTTGCCCCCGCGCTTGCGCGGGGCGGCTCCGAAGCGGTGGGTGAGCGAGCGGACGAGGTGCAGGCCACGGCCGGACAGCTCGTAGGGGTCGGCGGAGGAACGCTGCTCAGGGAGCGTGGGGCTCTCGTCGGCGACCGAGACCCGCAACGTGCGGAGCCGCCGGTCGGTGAGGAGCACGACGACCACGACGGGCGCGGAACTCCCGCCGTGCTTCCACGCGTTGACGAAGAGCTCGTGGAGGGCGAGTTCGGCGTCACAGATCAGGTCGCCGGGCCACCCGGCCGTGGTCAGCAGGTCACGCAGCTCCTCGCGGGCGGCGGACCAGTCGGGCGGCTCGGGAGTCCTGGGCAAGCTGAAGGTACACATGAGGGAACCTCCTGATGAGGCGGTGATGGTCGTTCGCTTCGTCCACCGGCGGACGCGTCGCCGTGAGCCAGGCCAGGACGGAACCGGTTGGCGCCGCGCGTGGCTGCTCTGCGGTGCGGGGCAGCAGGCGCCTACTGCCCTGGTGACAGGCGTTACTGACGATCCGTCGGATCGATGTGAGATTGACCGTAGCGCATCGGAACTTAAAGTTAAGTAGATTCGAGAGAGGTTCCCTCGTCCGTGCGAAGGTGGCCTCTCCCACAGCCCGCACGGCACACTGATCCCACGAACGCCGAGAGGACGCCATGCCCGGTCGCACCAACCCGACACTCCGTCAGCGCCGCCTGGGCACTGAGCTGCGAAGGATGCGGGAGCAGGCCGGCCTCGGCGGCAGCCAGCTCGCCCGTGCGCTCGGCGTGAGCCCCGCGCAGGTGACGCAACTGGAGACCGGCAAGTCCAGCGTGAGCGCGGACCGGCTCCGTACGATTGCGGCGGCATGCAAGTGCGCCAATCAGCAACTCATCGACGCCCTGGCCGAGATGACCACCGAACGAGGCAAGGACTGGTGGGAGGAGTACCGAGGAGACCTCTCGGCCGACTTCCTCGAGGTCGCAGAAATCGAAGGCCGCGCGAAGAAGATCACCGTCTTCAACATGGCCTTCATCCCCGGGCTGCTCCAGACGAGCCCCTACACCGCTGCCGTTTTCGCGAAGGGCTTCCCGCCCCTCCCGCGGCACGAAGTCGATCTCAGGACTACGTTCCGCCTGCGGAGACAGCAGGCCATCCGATCCAGCGAGACGCCGTACATGGCGTTCATCCACGAGGCCGCGCTACGAATCCAGTACGGACAGCCTGGGATACTCCATGAACAGCTCGGCTCCCTCACGGAAAGTTCCGAACGCCCGGGAACCTCCATCAGAGTCGTACCGTTCGACGCGGTCGACTTTCCCGGCCCCAGCGAAAGCCTGGCCTACATGGACGGGCCAGTGCCAGAACTGGACACCGTCCAGGCCGACTCGTCTCTTGGCTCCCACCTCTTCGACTCCCCCGCCCACTTGGCAAGCTATCGAGCGATCCTGAAGCGAATCGAGTCCGTCGCTCTGCCGGAGCACGACTCGCGAGACTTCATCCGCTCCATCCTGGAAGAAGCGAAGGACAGGCATGACTGACGTCGAGTGGCAGCGGTCCACCTACACCGCCAACAGCAACAACTGCATCGAGGTCCGCACGGTCGACGGGCTGGTCGAACTCCGCGAGTCCGACGACGGCGACATCATCGTCCGCACCACCCCCATCAAGTTCGCCAAGTTCCTCCAGGGCATCAGAGCCGGCGAGTTCGACCACCACGGCGACTTCACCAACTGAAACGACGGGTGGCCCCTTGCTCCGTGGGGCAAGGGGCCACCCGTACGCGGCGCACGCCGGGACGAGGCTCGAGTGCGGTTGCGGGTGGGTCCTGTGGGGCCGTGACTGACGGTCATGTCCTGCTGAGGAGGAGACCCCGGTCAGTGGACGAACGTAAGCCGGTCGCCATCGACACGAGAGAAGATCAGGTCAGTCATCTGAGCAATGCTCAGGACTTGTGGATCGGCCCCGGGAGGTACATGGAAGACGTACCTTCCCGGGTGATTGATCGACTAGTCACCGAGTAGGCCCGCGTTCCAGCGCGGGCCGGGAAGGTACGCCCGTGCTGAGCGCAGTGAACGCCGACGGCGGCATCGAGTCCGGCCCCCTGATCGACGAGATCGTCCGCGAGGGCGCCCACCGGATGCTCGCCGCGGCCCTGGAGGCCGAAGTCAACCAGTACATAGCCGAGCGGGACTAACGCGCGGTCACCGCTTGGTGGTCCGTAACGGCCACCACCGGCCCCGCACCGTCGTCACCGCAGCAGGTCCCGTCGAGGTCACCGCGCCCCGGGTGAACGACCGCCGCGTGGATGAGGCCACGGGCGAGCACTGGATCCGCCTGCGGACCACAAACCCGATCGAATCCACGTTCTCCACCGTCAAGCTCCGCACGAAGGTCACCCGCGAAGCCGGCAGCCCGGCCGCCGCGTTGGCCATGGTGTTCAAGCTGGTCGAGTCCGCCCAGCAACGCTGGCGGGCCATCACCGGAGCCTCCCTCGTTGCCCTGGTCCGCTCCGGTGCGACGCTCAGGAATGGCATCCTGGTCGAGCGCGAGGAGGCCGCCGCAGCGTGAGCAGCAGGGCCTATGCTGCGGGGATGATCAAGCCCATTGAACTCGTCATATTCGACTGCGACGGCGTGCTGGTCGACAGCGAGCGCATCGCCGCTCGTGTCCAGGTCGCCCTCGGAGCCGAGCTGGGTTGGCCGCTGACCGAGGACGAGGTCGTGGACCGGTTCATCGGGCGCTCGCACGCCGCCATCCACGAGCAGGTCGCTGCTCAGCTCGGCCCGGACACGGCCGCGATCTGGTCGGAGAGGTTCGAGCAGCTCCATCGGGAGGCCGTGGACGCCGGGCTTGCCCCGGTCGACGGCTTGCCGGAAGCCCTCGACGCGCTCACTCTGCCGACGTGCGTCGCCTCCAGCGGCTCCCACGACAAGATGCGGCACACCCTGGGCCGCACCGGGCTCTACGAACGATTCGCAGGCCGAATCTACAGTTCAACCGAAGTCTCCCGCGGCAAGCCCGCCCCCGACCTGTTCCTACACGCCGCCCAGCAGATGGGCGTCGATCCCGACGCCTGCGTAGTCGTCGAAGACAGCCAACCCGGCGTCCACGCCGCCCGCGCCGCCGGCATGCGAGCCTTCGGCTACGCCGGCGGACTCACCCCGGCCGAACGCCTCGAAGGCCGCGACACCGTCGTGTTCTACGACATGCGCGAGCTGCCGACCCTCATCGCCGAACGGCTGCTACCTCTCCACCAGGCACTGCCCATCCACAAGATTTGACAATTGCTCCGCGACACGACCCAAGGGGAGTTCAGGTGATCCAGGTGCGGCCCAGCGAGCAGATGCGTGACCTCGGAGTGGTGCAACAAGGCGCCCCCGTCCTCGCCGAACCCGCCCGCTCCTTCGACCTGCCGGCCGAGCGGGAGGCCGCCGAGCGGGTCATCGAGCAGTTGTTCACCTCGATGGAGCGCATCGGGCAGGTCCATCCCTTCGCCAAGGGCATGGGCATCGCGGCGCCGCAGATCGGCATCGCCCGCGCTGCGGCCGTCGTCCAACCCGCCGACCCTGCCGCCCCGACAATCGTTCTGCTCAACCCCCGCATTACCGACCGCTCCGACGAGACGGACGACCAGTTCGAAGGCTGCCTGTCCTTCTTCGACGTGCGCGGCCTGGTCCCCCGGCCTCTGCGGATCACCGTGGAGACCACCACCTTGGACGGCCGGACAGTAGCCACCCCATACGAACGCGGGCTCGCCCGGCTGGTCCACCATGAGATCGACCACCTCGACGGCCTGCTCTACACCGCCCGCATGGGGCCTGGGATCGCCCCCATCCCCGTCGAGCAGTACCGCCGGACCGGCCGCGCCTGGACCTACGAGCAGCAGTAGCACGCTCTGCACGATCCGCCGCATACCGCGAAACTGACGCGGCACCGCCTCAAAGATCTGCCGCTGTAGTACTGGAACCCGAGACAGCTGCCATGTCAACCAATGATGGGCCATCAGCAAACTGACGACCCATCACGAAAGCTAAATTCCCCCCGACGCCTCCCTGCGCCCGATCCGGCAAAGTGTCCCGAATCCGGCACCCACAAAAAGAGGGCACTCAACGAGCGGCACCAGAATGAAGAAATAGCCGAGCAGGCCGGGCCCTGGCAGGAAGCCCTTCTTACCTGCCGGCAGCATCTGAGTCACTGCTCGCACCGACCGCACAAAGCCGTCGGACAGTCCCGTGCGTTACGGCACGATGCAGCTGGGCGAAATGGAATTTGCAATGATACTCGATACAGAGTACTTCGCGTCCATTTTCGCCATTACCTTGCTGCTTTTAAGGCACCCGAGCGGTCGACTCACATCGTTCTGATACAGCTGACAGTCCACTGCCTCATAGTTGTTGATTTCCAGATCCGCACTGCCACCTGCGGGAATGCTCGCAGTGTCACCGCATCCTGAAACTTGCAGCACATAGGGCATGTTGTTCATTATTTCGATCTTCGAGGTCAGCATCCCGGTCGCAACCGTCATAACACCCGCAGCGATAACCACCGTAATCACCGCAGCCACGGGAAGAATCTTCTTCCAACGAGGATGAAGATTCGGCCGAGCCGACTCAACGTAGTTGAATCTCATCTGCTCACTCCAGTAGTACGGCTCCTGACAGAGCGGTACCCCAGTGCGGCCGCGACCGCCAGCAACAGCACCGCGAGCCCGAGGAACGGCCACGGCGAGTACTGCTGGACGCAGTTGCCGGCGGTCGCCGTCGTCGTGCAGATGGTGCCCGGGCCGGAGCGGTTGAGGTAGGCGAGGTAGGCGAGTGCGGCGGCCGGACCACCGACCACCGCGGGCCAGGATGGTCTGAACGTGGCCGAACGCCCCAACAGGACGGCGCCGACCCCACCGGCCGCCAGCAGCAGCAACCCGATCGTCGGGATCGAGGCCAGGCCGAACGCGAGGGCGGCCCCGTCGAGGAACCAGAGCACTCCGCCGAGCAGGCCGACCGAGGAATCGCGCGAATCCGAGCCGTCCACTGGCTCCTCCTCCCTGACGAGGGATCAGTCTGCCTCATCGAAGCCGAATCCCATCCCGTGGCCCCCGCACTGAAGCTTCGTTGCGCTCGTGACGGGCCAGGCCCGGACCCCTTCATCGGCATGACCTACGGACTCACATGCTCACCGGGACTTTGAAACGGCCCTGGGGGGGGGTGGTCGACGACATCAGCCTGCGGCAGCTGTTCGCGTAGCCATCCTCAGCACGCCGAGCGAGCAGAAGCTGTCCGGGTCCTGTTCTATGCAAACAGCGCGCGTTCCGTTTTCCATCTTCGCCAAGTCCACGACACCCCGAGGACTCGACTGTGGATTTTCATCTACGAAAGACAGGACAGCTTCACCCTGCTGAATATTCCACGTCCCGTGAAAATCCCCGTACCCACTGCCGGACCCATCAACTTCCACAACCGGCCAATGCACCACCGAAAAGGATCCAGCACTTGAGAAGGCAATCCCAGTGCCCGAGTCCGCACCCCAGGACCCGACGAAATCCTGAGCCGCACCAGGGCGTACCTCCCCTCCGGAACCGCGCCCGGATCCGGAGAAGCCAGAGCACCCGCAGGCCCCACCAAGCGTAAGCGCCACGAGCAGGACCCCGGTGAGCAATCGGGACTTCAAGCACGACACCCGCACCACACTCATTGACAGTCCATTCGTCGGGCTGCGGCTCAAGAGCCGCTCATCGTTGTCGGTGCAACCGGCCTTGGTGAAATCCGTCAGCGTCCTGGGTGGCGCCACCAGGTGATGCCCTCGCCGATCTGGACGAAGCCGTGTCGCTGGTAGAGCAGTCGTCCCTCTGGAGTCGCGTTGAGTACCGCGTGAGTGGCTCCGGCCGTGCCGGCCGCAGCGCTCACGGTGCGTAGGAGGCTGGTGCCCAGGCCGCGGCGGCGGAAGGCGGGCCAGACCGCCATGTCGAACACGCCGGCCAGGTTGCCGGACCGGTGCGACCAGGCTCGTCCGGCGAAGTGGCCGGCGGGGTGGGTGTAGGCGGCGGCGTACCAGGAGTGCCGGGGGCGGGCGCGGGCCAGGGCGAGTTCGGCGCGGTAGTCGGCGTGTTCCCCGGTGTAGTCGGCGGAGTCGTCCTGCAGCTCGACGCGCGGGTCGTCGGCCGGTCCGATGCCGGCGACGGGTGCGGTCATCCACCAAGGAGACCAGCCTCGTTCGAACCCGGCCCGGGCCAGCGGGGACGCGTCCACCGCCGGGTTGAGCCAGACCCCGATGCCGATACCGAGGACGTGGGCCCGCTCGACACCACGTGCCAGCGCGGCCTGCGGCAGTTCGCTCGGGAACATCAGGTGCATGCCGTCGGCCCCGCACATCCAGGTCAACGGCCCGTCGGTCCACAGGCTGCCGCCGAGGATCTCGGTGCGCGCTCGGAACCAACTGGCCTGGACCCGTTCGCAATCGGCGACAGTGATGGTAGAGGACACCTGCCATGCCTATCAGAAGACGAACCCGGCAGGCGAGTCGATGGCGGACACGTGAGATGACCGGACACCCTCCCGCGACATGCGTGGTGAGGACGGCTGGTTCAAGGTCGAGCGGCGAGATCGGCGAGTCCGGCCGCTCAGAGCACCTCACCACCCGCCAAGCCGGCCCGGTACGCGATGATGACGAGGTGGACGCGGTCGCGGGCGCCGAGCTTGTGCAGCAGGTTTCTGATGTGCGTTTTGACGGTGCCCGGGCCGATTCCGAGGTGGTCGGCGATCTCACCGTTCGTCAGACCAAGGGCGATCAGGGTGAGAATCTCGCGCTCGCGATCGGTGGTGGCCTCCAGCATCCGGGCGTCGGGGAGCGGCGGTACCGGCGGGCGGACGGTGAGTTGGCCGATCAGGCGTTTCGTGACGGCCGGTGCGAGGAGGGTCTCGCCTGCCGCAACCGCCCGGATCGCATCGAGGAGGTTTCGGGCCGGGCTGTCCTTGAGCACGAAACCGCTGGCTCCGCTGCGGAAGGCCGCGTAGACGTATTCGTCGAGGTCGAAGGTGGTCAGGATCAGGACCTTGACGTCCGTGGAGGCGGTGATCAGGCGCGTCGCCTCGATGCCGTCCAGGTCGGGCATCCGGATGTCCATGAGGACCACGTCGGGGTGGAGGGCCGAGGTCAGGTCCACCGCCTCCCGACCGGTTTCCGCTTCGCCGACGACGGTCAGGTCGGGCGCCGACTCGACGATTCCGCAGAGCCCGGTGCGCAGCAGGGCCTGGTCGTCGGCCACCACGACGCGCACGGTCACCGGAGCGCCGCCGCGTCCAGTGGCAGGCGCGCTGCCACCGTGAAGCCGCGCCCGGGTACGGGTCCGGCCGTGAACTCGCCGCCGTAGAGCTGAACGCGCTCACGCATGCCGAGCAGGCCACGGCCTGCGGGCACGACCTCGGCCATGCCACCGGTTCCGGAGTCGGAGACCTCGATGACGAGGCAGTCGTCGCGGTAGTCGATCCGTGCTCGGGCCGTGCTGGTGTCGGCGTGCTTGACCACGTTCGTCAGGGCTTCTTGAACGATGCGGTAGGCCGACAGGTCGACTCCGGCGGGGAGCGGGCGGGGAGTGCCGACGATCGTGAGTTCCACCTGGACTCCGGCCTGCGCCGTCTGTTTGACGACCTGGTCGAGGTCCGTGAGTCCGGGGGCCGGAGCCAGCGACGCGCTCTCCCGGGTCGCACCGGATTCCTCCGTGCGCAGGACGTCGAGGAGCCTTCGCATCTCCACGAGGGTCTGCCGGCCGGCCGTCTCGATGGCGTCGAGTGCGGCGTGCGCCTTCTGCGGATCGTCCTCGACGACCAGGCCGCCGAAGCCCGCCTGCACCGTGATCACCGTCATGTGGTGCGCCACGACGTCGTGGAGCTCTCGGGCTATGAGCATCCGCTGTTCGGTGACGCTGCGCCTGGTCGCCTCCAGCTGGGCGCCGGCCAGTTCCACCTGGGTCCGCAGCAGGTCGCGGGTGTAGCGGCGGTGCATTCCCACCACGTAGCCGACGGTCCACACGGTGAGGTAGAGCACGGAGAAGAGCACCGCTCCCCCGGCGTGTTCGAAGTCCGGCAGCGCTGTCGCCCAGGCGGCCGCCTGACCGACCGTCAGCATGACCGCCGCGGTCCGTGGCCGGCAGTCCGTGGCGACGCTGTACAGGACGTAGGCCAGCGGGACCAGGGCCAGCACGGACGACGAGGGATCCGTCGGGCCGGTCACCACGAACGCGGCCACGAGCAGGACCGCCGAGGCGATCGGCTGTCGTCTGCGCCAGGCGATCGGCCAGGCCAGGCACACGGCTCCGGCCACCGCGCCGAGGACCGCAGCCGGGCCGTCGGCGTGCTTGGCGAGATACAGCGCGGCCACGACCGCGTAGGTCCCGGCGGCCACGCGGTCGAAGGCACGCCAGTGGCCCGGGCGGATCCGCCCGATCAAGCCCGCCTGCGGTGCGAATGGCATTTCCTCAGGATAGGCGCGCTGCCCGGCGCGGTCGTGAACCGCTGGGCTTATGCCCCAGGGCATAGACCGGCCGTCGGCTGTGCGTGCGGGGAGAAGCGCTGGTCCACTCCCCGACGGACGCGCCGCGCGGCCCGCGCCCGGCACCGTTGAGCACATGAGAGCGACAACAGCCAAGACGACAACCGGAACGACAACCGGGACGACAACCGGGACGACAGGCGAGCCGACCGACGAGACGACGATCGAGACGCGAGGGCTGACGAAGCGTTACGGGTCGACCGTCGCCGTCGACGCCCTCACCTTCCAGGTCCGGGGCGGTCGGGTGACCGGCTTCCTCGGGCCGAACGGAGCCGGGAAGTCGACGACGCTGCGGATGATCCTGGGGATGGACACGCCGACGGGCGGCCAGGCGCTGGTCGCCGGGAGGGCCTACCGGGACCTCACCGATCCGCTCCGCCTGGTCGGTTCGCTGCTGGATCCGGCGGCCCTGCATCCCGGCCGGCGCGCCCGTGACCACCTGGCCTGGCTCGCCGCGAGCAACTCGCTGCCCGCCCGGCGGGTGGGCGACGTGCTGGAGCAGACCGGGCTGTCCGAGGTCGCGGGCAAGCGCGTCGGGAGCTTCTCCCTCGGCATGAAGCAGCGACTGGGCATCGCCGCGGCGCTGCTGGGCGATCCGCGGATCCTGCTCCTGGACGAGCCGGTCAACGGGCTCGATCCCGAAGGCGTCCGGTGGATCCGGACCCTGATGACGTCCCTGGCCGCGGAAGGACGAACCGTCCTGGTCTCCAGCCATCTGATGAGCGAGATGGAGCTGACCGCCGACCACCTGATCGTCATCGGGCAGGGCCGTCTGATCGCCGATATGTCCATCCGTGACCTCATCGCCGCCCACGCACCTGCCGACGTCCTGGTCCGGACCCCGGACGGCGCACTGCTCGCCGATGTCCTGCGCGCCCAGGGCGGCACCGTCACGGTCGAACCAGCCGGCGCGCTGGCCGTCACCGGCCTGACCTCCCAGGCGGTCAGCCGACTCGCGGCCGTGGCGGGAGCCGCCGTCCACGAGCTGACCACGCGACAGGCCTCGCTGGAGCAGGCCTACCTGAACCTCACCGCGTCTGCCGTCGACTACCGGTCCGCACCGGCGGCGAGGGCATCCGCAGACGCCACCACGAGTTCCGAAAGGCCGCGTCGATGACCACCGCCCCCACGACTTCCGAAAGGCCCCGTCGATGACCACCGCCCCCACCGTCCGCCGGGCGACGCTGCGCTCCGAGTGGATCAAACTGCGCACCGTCCGCTCCACCTACACCACGCTCGTCGTGGCCGTCGTCCTCGGCCTGGGCGTCGGCCAGCTCGACGTCGGCTCGATCGCCGGCCACTGGGACACCATGACCGCCGCCGACAGGGCGGCCTTCGACCCGGTCGGCGAATCACTCAGCGGCTTCCAGTTCGGCGAACTGGCGCTCGGAGCGCTCGGCGTCCTGGCGGTGAGCACCGAGTACGCCACCGGCATGATCCGCACCACGCTCGCCGCGACACCTCGGCGCGGCGCTCTGTACGCGGCCAAGGTCCTGACCCTGGGCCTCTTCACGCTCGTCGTCTCACAGGTCTTCACCTTCGCCGCGTTCTTCCTCGGCCAGGCCGTCCTGTCGCGCAAGCACCTCGACGTCGGGATCGGTGGCCACGACGTCCTGCGCGCGGTGAGCACGGCCGGGCTGTACCTGGCCGTGGTGACGATGGTCGGCTTCGGCCTGGGCGCCGTCATCCGCCACACCGCCGGAGCGATGACCGCCATGTTCGCCCTGGTCTTCCTCGCCTACCCGGCCGCCCGAGCACTCGAAGGCTTCACCTACCTCCCAGACCACCTCCTGCTCACCAACGCGGTGGACGTCCTCGCGACGACCCACGGACCGACCGGCCCCCACGCGGCCCGCATCCCGTCGCTCGGCTTCGCGTACCTCGACCTGGCGCTCTACCTCGTGGTCTTCCTCGGCCTGGGCGCCTGGCGCGCGAAGCGGGACGTCTAGCACTGGGCTGGGCGGTGGTCCACCCGCCGAGGTGTCCGAGCGGTCCCCCGGGGCGGTTCGGGTCTGGAGGCGCGGTGCGCGTTCGGTTAGGTTGTGGCCGTGATCGACTATGACGGCGAAGCCGGCACCTATGACGTCTCGCGAGGCGGGGAGGCACGGGCGGCCGCCACCGCCGAGGCCGTCGAAAGGTTGCTGCCAGCGGGTACGCGCACGCTGGTGGACGTCGGGTGCGGCACGGGAATCGTGACCACGCGGCTGTGTCGCCCTACGCGCGCGGTCCTCGGCGTGGACCGCTCGCAGGGAATGATGGAACTGGCCTCCGCCCGGCTGCCGTACGGCGTGGTGCTCGGCGACGCGACGCGCCTTCCGATCGGCGCGGGCCGTGTGGACGCGCTGGTGCTGATCTGGTTGCTCCACCTGCTTCCTGACGCGGCGCCGGTGCTGGCCGAGGGCGCGCGGGTGCTGCGGGAACAGGGCGTACTGGTGACGACCGTGGACAAGAACGAAGCCGCGTTCAGCGTCGAGAGCGACCTTGCCGTGCTGACGGCACCCTTGCGGCGCAAGTACGCCCCGCGCGCGGCCGACAGTTTCGACCGGGTGGCGGAACTGGCGGCCGGGCACGGGCTACGGCCGGTCGGCGAGGCGGACTTCAGCGGAATCGGCCAGGGGCGAAGCCCACGCCAGTGGCGTGCGGCGATCAGCACGGGCCGCGTCTCCTGGAGTCTCGAAGCCGACCCGGCGGAGGTCGCCGACCTGTGCCGGGACCTGTCACTGCTGCCGGACCAGGACACGGCTCGGCCGGACCCGCGCTACCGGCTGATCGCCCTCTCCTGAGCGCTGCGGGGCGGACGCGGTCAGCTCGGTGCTCACTGCCCGTCCGTGCCGAGCGGGGCGTGGTCCCCCTGGCCTTCGTGGAACGATCCCGGGGCCCGCACGAAGCACCCCTACGCCCAGAGCCGCTCGCCGAGGCAGCCGCCGGGGGCCGCGCCGGGCAGTACGTAGGCCACGGCCGAGGCCTGGTGCTGGAGGAAGGGGGTGAGGGCGTCGCGGGTGGCCAGGCGGTCCTGGACCCGGACGAACTGCGCGGGGTCGCGCATGAAGGCGCAGAACAGCAGGCCGCGGTCGGTCGGGCCGTCGTCGTAGCTGTAGCCGCGCCGGAGCATCCGGGAACCGCCGTCGAGGCGGGGGCTGGTGAGCCGGACATGGGCGTTGGCGGGGATCACGTAGGAGCCGTCCGGGTTCTTGGCGTAGATGTCCGGGTCGTCGTGCTCGGCGGTGCCGGTGAGCGGGACGCCGTCGCTCTGGCGGCGGCCGATCGCCCGGTCGCGCTGGTCCGCGGGCAGCACAGCGAAGCCGGCCGTGTCCATCCGGATCCGGCGGTAGACCAGCACCGTGCCGTTCTGGTGCGCGCCGGGCGGGCCCCAGACGAACTGCTCGTCCTGCGCCGGGCCGGGGTTGGCGGTGCCGTCCTTGAAGCCGAACAGGTTGCGCGGGGTGGTCCCCGGGGCGGTCACGGGCAGGAAGCCGGACTGGCTCCAGCGCGCGGTGGCGCCGGCGGACCGGGCGGCGGCGCCGGCGAGTTCGGCGACCACGGTGAGCGTCCAGCGGTCGGCGGCGCACAGTTGGAGCAGCAGGTCACCGCCGCCGCGGGCCTGGTCCAGCTGGTCGCCGGGGAAGGGCGGCAACTCGGCGAGCCCGGCGGGGACGTCGAGGCCGAGCCGGGTGGCCAGGCCCGGGCCGACGCCGACCAGCGAGGTGAGCCGGGTGGTGCCGACGCCCTGCAGCCGGGCGTCCGACGGGGCGTCGGAAGCCGCCGCGGCGAGGGTGCGGGTCAGCTCGTCGAGGACGGTGCGCAGGGTCTGCCGGTCGGCGGCGGCGGAGGTCTGCGGAAGGTCGAGGGCGAGCAGGTGGGTGGCCGGCTGCTGGGGCGCCGTCACCCCGGCCTGCCGGGGCCCGTGGAAGGGGATCGCGTCCTCGGCCGGCGGGGCAGCCGAGGCACGCTCGTGACCGGCCGTCAGGTCCCTCCCGGCCAGGTCGTCGGCCACCGCGCCGAATCCGGCGGCGAGCACCGCACCGGCGGCAAGAAAGGCTCTCCGCCGCCCGAATCCGGCGCTGACCGGGCGGACGGGATCCTGTGCGATTTCCGGTTCGGTGGGCATACGGTTATTGGAGACGATAGAACACCTGTCATGCAAATGCTGTCTGCTCAACCTGTGTTGAGCCTTCATCAGATCCGACCGGTCCGGCCACGGGCGCTGGCGGTGCGCCTGTCGGTGCTGGTCACGGCGGTGGCGCTCGCGGCCACCGGGTGCTCCTCCGCCGGTTCGGCGTCCGCCGACGCGAAGCACCCGGCCGGGACGGTGCTCCGGGTGCCGCAGGACTTCCACACGGTGCAGCAGGCGGTGGACGTCGCCCGTTCGGGCGACACGGTGCTGATCGGCCCGGGTGTGTACCGGGAGAGCGTGCAGGTCACCAAGTCCGAGGTGGTGCTGCGCGGCACGGACCGCGACGCGGTGGTCTTCGACGGCGGGGTGCGCCTGGTCAACGGCATCACCGTGACCGGCGCGGGCTCGGTGGTGGAGAACCTCACCGTGCGCGACTACCTCGCCAACGGCGTGCTGTTCACCGGCGTCACCGACCAGAAGCTGCAGCAGCGCGGGGCCGGCGGCTCGGCGTACAGCCCGCTGGACACCTCCCGCTTCCCCGCCGTCCAGGGCTTCCGGGCGACCGGCGTGACCTCGTACGACAACGGCCTGTACGGCATCTACGCGTTCGACGCGCACGGCGGCGTGATCGAGGACTCCTACGCCTCCGGGCAGGCCGACTCGGGCATCTACGTCGGCCAGTGCCGGCCCTGCGACACCCTGGTCCGCGGGAACACCATGACGCGCAACGCGGTCGGCATCGAGATCACCAACGCCTCCGAGGGCGTCTCGGTGCTGGGCAACCTGATCACCGGCAATCGGGTCGGTGTCACCGTCAACTCCAACGACCAGGAGGCGCTCGCCCCGCAGCACGGCGCGGTGCTCGCGGGCAACGTGATCACCGACAACAACGCCGCCGACACCCCCGAGCAGGCGGACGGCGGGTTCGGGATCGGGATCGGCATCGGCGGCGGCACCGGGGACCGCGTGCAACGCAACCTGGTCCAGGGCAACACGGCGGCCGGGGTGATCATCACCGACCCGCCCGGGCACCCGGCGAGCGGCAACCAGGTCACCGGCAACCGGGTCACCGGCAACGGCGAGGACCTGGTGCTGGCCGCCGCCGACCCCGGCAACTGCTTCAGCGGCAACCAGCCGGTCACCCAGAGCCCGGCCGGACTGGAGGGCCTGGCGAGCTGCGGGACGAGCGGGCGGGGCAGCCTGCTGAGCGGTCGGCCGGCCTCGGTGCAGGCGCCGCCAGGCGTTCCGTTCAGTCAGGTGCCAGCGCCGCCCGCGCAGCCCTCGATGCCCGACCCGACGGCCGCGGCCAGTCCGGCGACCGGGCTGCCGGGGGCCGTCGATCCGGACGCGTACCCGCTGCCCACGAACGCGGGCGCGGTGCCGGCGGCGCACTGACACTCCGTCAATTCCGCTGACCTGGCGGCCAGTCGGGGTATGGGCGGGACCGGTGCCGACCACAGCCTCAGGAGGTGCCCGTGTCCCACGGCGCCTCCGGGAGCTTGGCGTTGGCGTCGTGCCCGGTGAACTCCAGGGTGGTCGGGGTGCCCAGGCCCGGCATCCGCATCGTGACCCGGAGCAGGTCGCCGTTGCCGTCCACCCAGTAGGTCAGCGGCGACTTTCCGCCGTCGGGGCCGGTGCCCGGGGTGGTGCCGGTGGCCCGCGGGCCGGCGATCTCGTCGCAGTCGCGGCCGTCGACCCGGGCGCGGCCCAGCCAGCGGGCGCCGGACTGGGCGAGCAGCAGCGGGTTGTCGGGCCGGTCCGCGCCGAGACCGATCAGCAGTCGCAGTCCCGCGTCCAGCGGATCGGTGGTGTAGGAGCGCGGCGACCAGCCCGAGCGGGGGACGTGCTCGGCCTGCTGCCAGGGCGGGGTGCCGTCCAGCGCCGGGGCCAGGCCGAGGCCGTTGCCGTCCCAGACGATCAGGCCGTGGTCGAGCTGCGGGGCGGCGGAGCCGGACGGACCGGAGGAGCCCGACGCGCCGGACCCGCCGGACGCGCCTGACGCGCCGGACGCGCCGGACGGACCGGTGAACCCGGCCCCGGTGCTCTGGTAGCTCCCGGCGCCGTGGAGCGTCCGGTAGTCCACCACCCCGCTGACCCGCAGGACCACGCCGCCGCCCTCGGCGGCGGTCAGGGTCACCGCCACGGGGCTGGCCTGATAGAGGTTCAGTCGGGACAGCGCCAGCCGGGCGGCCTCGTCCATCGTCACCGGCCGCTCAGTGCTGCCGCCGGACAGGCCCCGGTAGGCGGCCACGCCGCCCACCGCGGCGCCGCACACGGCGAGCGCGATCAGGGCCCTGAACCAGCGGGTCCGGCGCGGCGCGGGGCCGGCCTGGCTCGGCGCGGGGCCGGC
>FTKT01003186.1_pt1 | contig 18802 bp, 15 predicted proteins | sample 1658271 | NCBI WGS metagenome assembly FTKT01 (sample SAMEA3914811, study PRJEB12502) | metagenome | biome: forest; material: soil | place: Canada | collected 2011-08-04 | depth 0.3 m | reverse complement strand
ATCTCGGTGGGGTGGTGCGCGTAGGAGTCGATCACCTGGACGCCGGCCGCCTCGCCCTTGAGCTGGAGCCGGCGCCGCACGCCGGTGTAGCTGCCGAGCGCCTTGGCCAGCTCGGCGGCCGGCACGCCGAGCGCGGCGCCGGCGGCCAGCGCGGCGACCGCGTTGTGCGCGTAGTGCCGCCCGGGCACCGAGACGGTGAAGGCCAGCTCGACGCCGTCCAGCAGCACGGTGACCTCGCTGGTCATCCCGTGCGCGACGACCGACAGGACCCGGACGGTGGCGTCCTCGGCCGCGCCGACGGTGACCACCGTCAGGCCGGGCCGGCCGGCCACCTTGGCGGTCAGCTCGCGGGCGCCGGGGTGGTCGGCGGAGACCACCAGGGTGCCGCCCTGCTGGATCCGGCCCACGAAGGTCTCGAAGGACTCGTGGATCTCGTCCATGGAGGCGTAGTTCGCGTGGTGGTCCAGCTCGACGTTGAGGATGATCGCGACCTCGGGCGCGTACTTGTGGAAGCTGCGGTCGCTCTCGTCCGCCTCGGCCACGAAGATCTCGCCGGCGCCGTGGTGGGCGTTGCTGCCGGGCGTGTCCAGGTCGCCGCCGATGGCGTACGACGGGTCCAGGCCCAGTGCGCCGAGGCTGACCGCGAGCATGCTGGTGGTGGTGGTCTTGCCGTGCGTGCCGGCCACCGCGATGGCGCGCCGGCCGCCCATCAGCGCGGCGAGCGCGTCCGAGCGGTGCACCACCGGGATGCCGCGCTCGCGGGCGGCGGCCAGCTCCGGGTTGTCCTCGCGGATGGCGCTGGAGACCACGATGGAGCTGGCGCCCTCCGGCACGTGCTCGGCGGCGTGGCCCACGTGCACGGCGGCGCCCAGCTCGCGCAGCGCGAGCACGGTGTCGGACTCCTTCGAGTCGCTCCCGGAGACCTTGGCCCCGCGCACCGCGAGGATCTTCGCCAGGCCGGACATGCCGGCCCCGCCGATACCGATGAAGTGCGGGGCGTGCAGATCGTGGGCGGCGTCGTTCAAGGCAGGCTCTCCGTAAAAAGAATCCGACTACGGGGGGAAGGGCTGGGCGAAACGCGGGGGAAAAGCGGGAAATCGTCCTTGCGGGCGGACCTGCTCGGCCCGTCCGCAAGGACGATTCTGCACGACGCGGTGGTTCAGGCTTCACTCGCGAAGAGCTTCAGCACCGGGACGCCGACCTTGTGCCGGGCCTGGGAGGCCCAGTCCCGGTGGAAGAACTCCTCGACGAAGTGCGGGGCGGTGAGCACCAGCACCTCGTCGGCCCCGGTCTCCTCGACCACCGAGCGCAGGGTGTCCAGCGGGTTCTCCTCGACCACCTGTCCGGCGGCCTCCGCGCCGGCCTGGCGCAGGTGGCGCAGGCTGTGCTCCAGCGACTCGCCCGCGAGGCTGGGGCCGCCCGCGTCCTCGCGCTCGTGCACCGCCTTGTCCAGGTGTCCGAGGGCCACGTCATCGAGGGCGCGGAGCAGCTCGTCCTGCTTGCCGCGGGGTTGCATCAGGACGACGAAGGAGACCTTTTCCTCGCCGTGGAGGGTGGTGACCAGCTCCACGTCGGCATCGGAGAGTGCCTTTTCGATCATCAGTACGGTCTTGAACACAAGAGTCCCTTCCGTGTCGCAGGCCCCCGGGGTCCGGTGTCCCCTCCCATAGTGCCCGGAGGAAGCTTTCCTCACGCGGCACACACGGCACTGGCGCCACGTGGGGGTGATCACAGAAGCGGTCCGCTGACGTCCGTCGGTCACGGACGCCGGCGAGGGCGCCTACTGGGCAGTACGGCAGTAGCGGGTGAAGAGGAAACCTTTCTGCTCGATCAATGACACCAGGCTCATTCGCTGCGCGTCAGCCATTTGGACACCGTGCATGATCCGTGGCGCGTCGCCGCCGGTCAGCAGCGGGGCCAGCGAGAGGCAGAGCTCGTCCAGCAGACCGGCGGCCGCCAGGTCCGCGAGCAGCCGGGGACCGCCCTCGGTGAGCTGCCTGGTCCACCCCCGCTCGGTCAGCGCGGCCAGTGCCCGCGGCAGGTCGACCTCGCCGCGGCCGGCCGTGATCAGGTCGGCCCGCCCGGCCAGCGCCCGGCGGGCCTCGGCGGGGGCGTCCTCGGTGGTGATCACCACGGTGCGGACCAGCGGCTCGGTGAAGAGCGGCGCCCCCGGGTCCAGCTCCAGCGAACGGCTGACCACCGCGATCACCGGCGCCGGCGCCTGCCCGGCCGCCTGCCGGGCCGCGGCGAACTGCGGCCGCGCGCGAGCCGGGCGGTAGCCCTCGGCCCGGACCGTCCCGGCCCCCACCAGCACCACGTCGCAAAGCGCCCGCAGCACCCCGAAGATCCGCTTGTCCGCCTCGCTGGACAGCCCCTCGGAGAGGCCGGCCAGCCAGGCCGCGCCGTCCAGCCCCGCGACCATGTTGGCGCGCAGCCAGGGGCGGCCGGAATTCACCTGGTCGGGGTAGGCGTAGACCTCCGCGAGGGCCTCCAGCGAGGCCGGATCCGGGTGGTCGCGGTGTGACGGAGAGATCAGCTGGCGCATGACCGGGAGTCTTCCACGGCGCGTACCCTTTACTACCGTGCCAGCAGCTTCCCACCCCGATGCCATAGCCACCGTCACCCCGGTGGCACTGACCGCGCGCCGTCCGGTGGTGCCGGCCGAGCGGCTGGTCGCCGAGATGGTCCCGCCGCCGCGCTTCGCCGGCGTCAGCTTCGGCTCGTACCTGCCGGACACCTCGCAGCCGAGCCAGTACGAGGCGGTCCGGGTGCTGGAGGAGTTCGCCGCGCGGCTGAACGCGCCCGCCCCCAAGCGCGGCTGGCTGCGCCGCTCGGCCCCCGCGCCGGCCGGTCCGGCGGGCGTCTACCTGGACGGCGGCTACGGCGTCGGCAAGACCCACCTGCTGGCCTCGCTCTGGCACGCGGCGCCCGGGCCGAAGGCCTTCGGCACCTTCGTGGAGCTGACCAACCTGGTCGGCGCGCTGGGCTTCCAGCAGGCCGTGCAGACCCTGTCGGGCCACACGCTGCTCTGCATCGACGAGTTCGAGCTGGACGACCCGGGCGACACCGTGCTGGTCTCCACCCTGCTCGCCCGCCTGGTGGAGGCCGGCGTCAAGCTGGCCGCCACCTCCAACACGCTGCCCGAGAAGCTCGGCGAGGGCCGGTTCGCCGCCACCGACTTCCTGCGCGAGATCCAGGGCCTGTCCGCCCATTTCCACCCGCTGCGGATCGACGGCCAGGACTACCGCCACCGGGGCCTGCCCGACGCCCCGGCCCCGTATGGCGACGAGGCGGTGCGCGAGCGCGCCGAGCGGACCCCGGGCGCCTGCCTCGACGACTTCGGCGACCTGCTGGCGCACCTCTCGGCGGTCCACCCCAGCCGCTACGGCGCGCTGCTGGACGACGTGCACGCGGTCTTCCTGCGCGGCGTCACCCCGGTCGAGGACCAGGCCACCGCGCTGCGGCTGGTCGTCCTGGCGGACCGGATGTACGACCGCGAGCTGCCCATCACCGCCTCCGGCATCCCCTTCGACCAGGTCTTCTCCGAGGAGATGCTGCGCGGCGGCTACCGCAAGAAGTACCTGCGGGCGATCTCCCGCCTGGTCGCCCTGGCCCGGGACTCCGCCCGGTAGCCCCCGGCTTGTCGGTGGCGGGTCGTACGGTGGTGTCGTGCGACCCATCACGAGCATTGAGCGGACCGTGGCGCCCTTCGAGGTCGTCAGCCCCTACCAGCCCAACGGCGACCAGCCGGCGGCCATCGCCGAGCTGGAGCGCCGCATCCGCGCGGGCGAGCAGGACGTCGTGCTGCTCGGCGCCACCGGCACCGGCAAGTCGGCGACCACCGCCTGGATGATCGAGAAGCTCCAGCGCCCCACCCTGGTGATGGCGCCGAACAAGACGCTGGCCGCCCAGCTCGCCAACGAGTTCCGCGAGCTGCTGCCGAACAACGCCGTCGAGTACTTCGTCTCGTACTACGACTACTACCAGCCCGAGGCGTACATCGCGCAGACGGACACCTACATCGAGAAGGACTCCTCGATCAACGAGGAGGTCGAGCGGCTGCGCCACTCCGCCACCAACTCGCTGCTCACCCGCCGCGACGTGATCGTGGTCGCCTCCGTCTCCTGCATCTACGGCCTGGGCACCCCGCAGGAGTACGTGGACCGGATGGTCCCGCTCAAGGTCGGCGAGGAGATCGACCGGGACGCGCTGCTGCGCCGCTTCGTCGACATCCAGTACACCCGCAACGACGTCGCCTTCACCCGCGGCACCTTCCGGGTCCGCGGCGACACGGTGGAGATCTTCCCGGTCTACGAGGAACTCGCCGTGCGGATCGAGATGTTCGGCGACGAGATCGAGGCGATCTACACGCTGCACCCGCTCACCGGCGAGATCATCAGCCAGGACGACTCCGTCTACGTCTTCCCCGCCTCGCACTACGTGGCCGGCCCGGAGCGGATGGAGCGGGCGGTCAACGGCATCGAGAAGGAGCTGGAGGAGCGCCTGGCCGTCCTGGAGAAGCAGGGCAAGCTGCTGGAGGCCCAGCGGCTGCGGATGCGCACCACCTACGACATCGAGATGCTGCGCCAGATCGGCTCCTGCTCCGGCGTCGAGAACTACTCGATGCACTTCGACGGCCGCGAGCCCGGCACCGCCCCGAACACCCTGCTCGACTACTTCCCGGAGGACTTCCTCCTGGTCATCGACGAGTCGCATGTGACGGTCCCGCAGATCGGCGCGATGTACGAGGGCGACGCCTCGCGCAAGCGCAACCTGGTCGAGCACGGCTTCCGGCTGCCCTCCGCGATGGACAACCGCCCGCTCAAGTGGGAGGAGTTCCTGGGGCGCACCGGCCAGACGGTCTACCTCTCCGCCACCCCCGGCGCCTACGAGCTCTCCCGCGGCGACGGGACGGTCCAGCAGATCATCCGCCCGACCGGCCTGATCGACCCCGAGGTGATCGTCAAGCCGACGGAGGGTCAGATCGACGACCTGGTGCACGAGATCCGGGCCCGGGTGGAGAAGGACGAGCGGGTGCTGGTCACCACGCTCACCAAGAAGATGTCCGAGGACCTCACCGACTACCTGCTCGGCCTGGACATCCGGGTCCGCTACCTGCACAGCGACATCGACACGCTGCGCCGGGTCGAGCTGCTGCGCGAGCTGCGGGCCGGCAAGTACGACGTGCTGGTCGGCATCAACCTGCTCCGCGAGGGCCTGGACCTGCCCGAGGTCTCGCTGGTGGCGATCCTGGACGCGGACAAGGAGGGCTTCCTGCGCTCCGGCACCTCGCTGATCCAGACCATCGGCCGCGCCGCCCGCAACGTCTCCGGCCAGGTCCACATGTACGCGGACCGGATCACCCCGGCGATGGACAAGGCGATCGACGAGACCAACCGCCGCCGGGCCGTCCAGCAGGCGTACAACGAGAAGCACGGCATCGACCCGCAGCCGCTGCGCAAGAAGATCGGCGACATCCTGGACACCCTGGCCCGGGAGGAGATCGACACCGAGGAGCTGCTCTCCACCGGCTACCGGGACGCCGGCAAGGGCCGCGCCCCGGTCCCCGCGCTGGGCGCCTCCCGCAAGCCCGCCAAGAGCCTGCCGGCCGCCGAACTCGCCGACCTGATCCAGCAGATGACGGAGCGGATGCACTCCGCCGCCGCCTCCCTGCAGTTCGAGGTGGCCGCCAGGTTGCGCGACGAGGTCGGCGAGCTGAAGAAGGAGCTGCGCCAGATGCGCGAGGCCGGCATCGCCTAGCCGCGCCGCTCCGGCCGCCGGGGCGCCCCTGGCCCGGGGCGCCCCGCAGGCCCTAGGGTTGGGCTGAGTGGGGCGGGACGGGCGTTTGAGGTGGACCACCCATCCATCAAGGGGGCCTCAGCCGGGGGACGGCACATGGGGTGAGCCGAACTGTGGCCGGTGTGCGCCTGGTCGCGCGCGCCGGACGAGATAGAGAGGACAGCACCGTGTCGGTGAATCTGGCCAAGGGCCAGCAGGTGAGCCTGCGCAAGGCCGGCGGCGAGTCGTTGAGCGTGGTCCGGATGGGCCTGGGCTGGCGGGCGGCGCCCAAGCGCGGCCTGTTCGGCACCCGGACCCGGCAGATCGACCTGGACGCCTCGGCGCTGCTCTACGCCGAGCGCACCCCGGCAGACGTGGTCTTCTTCCAGCAGCTGGTGAGCAAGGACGGCTCGGTCCGGCACACCGGGGACAACCTGGTCGGCGGCGCCGGCGAGGGCGGGGACGACGAGTCCATCGTGGTGGACCTGGCCCGGATCCCGGCGCAGATCACCCAGGTGGTCTTCACCGTCAGCTCCTACACCGGGCAGAGCTTCGCCGAGGTGCAGGCGGCCCACTGCCGCCTGGTCGACGAGCTGACCAACCAGGAGCTGGCCCGCTACGAGCTGGCCGGCGGCGGCCCGCACACCGGCCAGATCATGGCCAAGGTCTTCCGCGACGAGTCCGGCGGCTGGGGCATGCAGGCGATCGGCGCCCCGGCGCGGGCCCGGACCTTCCAGGACATGCTGCCGGCGATCGAGCCCTTCCTTTAACAATCTCTTTACCAACTCTTGGTACTGTGTGGGCATCGGAGGGGAGTATTCCCTTTACGGTGATCCCGTCAGCACGGCGACCGGCCATCTGGTCGTCCGGGTTCACCGGTCCACGTACTGAGCGGTGACGCGCGGGCGGAAGAGACCTCCGGCAGACAACGGATGCCGGAGGATTCAGGCGTGGACGTCTCTCTCACCATGTGGCTCACCACGGTCGGGGTGCTGGTCGCCCTCATCGCCGCGGACTTCTTCATCGGAGGCCGCAAACCGCACGAGGTCTCGCTGCGCGAGGCCGGTATCTGGACCGTGGTCTGGGTGGTGCTGGCGCTGCTCTTCGGCGGCTTCCTCTGGTGGCACTCCGGCTCGCGGCCGGCCGGCGAGTTCTTCGCCGGCTACATCACCGAGAAGTCGCTGAGCGTCGACAACCTCTTCGTCTTCATCCTGATCATGGGCAAGTTCGCGGTGCCGCGGATCTACCAGCAGCGGGTGCTGATGTTCGGGGTGATCATCGCGCTGGTACTGCGCGCGGTCTTCATCGCCGGCGGCGCCGCCCTGGTCACCACCTTCTCCTGGGTCTTCTACATCTTCGGCGCCTTCCTGGTCTGGACGGCCTGGAAGCTGATCAAGGAGGCCCGCGCCGAGGGCGCCGAGGAGGAGGAGTTCGAGGAGAACCGGCTGCTCAAGTCCATCGAGCGGCGCTTCCCGTCCACCGACCGCTACCACGGCACCAAGCTCTTCGTCCGGGAGAACGGGCGCCGGCTGATGACGCCGATGCTGATCGTGATGCTGGCGATCGGCACCACCGACGTGCTCTTCGCGCTGGACTCGATCCCCGCGATCTTCGGGCTCACCCAGGAGCCGTACGTGGTCTTCACCGCCAACGCCTTCGCGCTGATGGGCCTGCGCCAGCTCTACTTCCTGATCGGCGGGCTGCTGAAGAAGCTGGTCCACCTCTCCTACGGGCTCTCGCTGATCCTCGGCTTCATCGGCGTGAAGCTGGTGCTGCACGCGCTGCACGAGAGCGGTGTGCACGTGCCGGAGATCGGCATCCCGTTCTCGCTCGGCTTCATCGTGCTGGTGCTCGCGGTCACCACGGTCACCAGCCTGCGGGCCGCCAAGCGCCAGCAGGCCGCCGAGGCGTCCGAGCCGGCCGAGCTGGACGCCTGACGGCCGGCCGCCGCTACCAGCCGCGCTCCAGCCACTCGCCCAGGTGCGGGCGCTCGGCGCCGAGCGTGGTGTCGCCGCCGTGGCCGGGGTAGACCCAGGACTCGTCGGGCAGCGCGTCGAACAGCTTGCCGGTGACGTCGCGGTAGAGCGTCCGGAAGGCCTCCGGGTCCTTCCAGGTGTTGCCGACCCCGCCGGGGAAGAGGCAGTCGCCGGTGAAGACGTGCGGGTGGCCCTCGGGGTCGTCGTAGATCAGCACGATCGCGCCGGGGGTGTGGCCGACCAGGTGACGCACCGTCAGTCCGACGGCGCCCACCCGGACGGTGTCGCCGTCCGCGAGCAGCCGGTCGGTGCGGACCTCGATGCCCTCCGCGTCGTACTCCCCGGCGGCGGTGCGGGCGCCGGTGGCGGCGGCCACCTCGGCCAGCGCCCCCCAGTGGTCGCGGTGGCGGTGCGTGGTGACCACGGTGGCGAGCGCGTCGCCGACCGTCTCCAGCAGGGCCGGCGCGTCGGCCGCCGCGTCGATCAGCAACTGCTCGTCGGTGGCCCGGCAGCGCAGCAGATAGGCGTTGTTGTCGTACGGGCCGACCGCCACCTTGGTCACGATCAGGTGGGCCAGCTCCCGCACGTCCGGCGGGCCGCCGACCCTGACCGCTCCGTGGTAACTCAAGGGACCACTCCTAGCTCTTCGCAACGGACTCCTCGCCTCATCATCCCCGCCTCACCCCATCGCGGGCAGTGCGGGCAGCGCGGTGCGCGGATCGGTGAGCTGGACGCCGTCCCGGTGCACCTGGAGGCCGTCGCCGTCCGAGCGGCCGGAGAGCCAGGCGGTCAGCGCGCGGATCGGCCCCTCCACCCGCAGTTCGGGGGAGCCGGTCCCGAGCCGGGCGTGGTCGGGTGTGTCGTCGCAGCTCAGGACGGTGTCGGGCAGGCCGGGCAGGGCGGCGAACCGGGCCGTCAGCTTGCCGAACTCGATGGAGGCGAAGCCGGCCGGCCAGTGCGCGGGGGTGTAGCCGGCGTCGAGGTCGACGTGGTGGTACTCCAGCTCGGCCAGCCGCTTCCAGGGCAGCTCACAGGCGGGGAAGGTGTAGCCAAGGCGGTGCTTGAGCTCCACCGTCCAGGCCTCGGCCGGCAGTGCCGCGGCGGTGGCGGCGAAGCGCTCGGCGGACTCCCGCAGGTCGGTGAGCTGCTCGGCGAGCGGTCGTCCGGCGCCCTGGGTGATGCCCTCCTCGCGGGCGCTCTCGCTGGCGTACTGCGGGATGTCCCGGCCGGTGCGGGCGCTCTCCAGCAGGTTGACCAGCGAGTCCGCGTTCCGGGCCAGGTGCGCGAGCACGTGGCCGCGGGTCCAGTCGGGCAGCGAGCTGGGCCCGCCGAGGGACTTCGGGTCCAGCTCGCGGACCGTGTGCAGCAGGTGCTCGGTGCTCTCGGCGACGGTCCGCAAGGTGTCGGCGGCGAAGGCGGCCGGGTCGGTCTGCTGGGTCATCGGGACGGGCCTCCGGGGGTGCGGGCGTTGCCTTGGCGTCGCCGGCTCGTTGGACATTCACCTGAGGCTATCGCCGCCGGGGGGCCTGAGCAGGGGATTCGCCGCGGACCGGGCGGGGGCCGGGAGAATGGTCTTCACTCGTTCAGGTGGTCTCGGCTGGACAAGCGGGATATTCGAACGCCTGAGCTATATGCTGGTCGGCGAAGCTGGAAGAAATCACCCATCTCGCTCGTTACGGTCCACGGGACCCCTCTCAGCAGCCCTCAGCACAGCCCCCTCCCCGGAGAAAGGCGCCAGAAGCAGTGGCCGACCGCCTCATCGTCCGCGGTGCTCGCGAGCACAACCTCAAGAACGTCTCGCTCGATCTGCCCCGGGACTCCCTCATCGTCTTCACGGGGCTGTCCGGGTCCGGCAAGTCCTCGCTGGCCTTCGACACGATCTTCGCCGAGGGCCAGCGCCGTTACGTCGAGTCGCTCTCCTCCTACGCCCGGCAGTTCCTGGGCCAGATGGACAAGCCCGACGTCGACTTCATCGAGGGCCTCTCGCCGGCCGTCTCGATCGACCAGAAGTCCACCAACCGCAACCCGCGTTCCACGGTCGGCACCATCACCGAGGTCTACGACTACCTGCGGCTGCTCTTCGCCCGGATCGGCAAGCCGCACTGTCCGCACTGCCACCGGCCGATCGCCAAGCAGTCCCCGCAGGCCATCGTGGACCGGGTGCTGGAGCTGGCGGAGGGCACCCGCTTCCAGGTGCTCAGCCCGGTGGTCCGCGAGCGCAAGGGCGAGTTCGTCGACCTCTTCGCCGACCTCCAGTCCAAGGGCTACGCCCGGGCCCGGGTGGACGGCGAGACGATCCAGCTCACCGAGCCGCCCAAGCTCAAGAAGCAGGAGAAGCACACCATCGAGGTGGTCATCGACCGCCTCACGGTCAAGGAGAGCGCCAAGCGCCGGCTGACCGACTCGGTGGAGACGGCGCTCAAGCTCTCCGGCGGCATGGTGGTGCTCGACTTCGTCGACCTCGCGGCCGAGGACCCGGAGCGCGAGCGGATGTTCTCCGAGCACCTCTACTGCCCCTACGACGACGTCTCCTTCGAGGAGTTGGAGCCGCGCTCGTTCTCCTTCAACTCGCCGTTCGGCGCCTGCCCGGAGTGCACCGGCCTCGGCAGCCGGATGGAGGTCGACCCGGAGCTGGTCGTCCCCGACGAGGAGAAGTCGCTGGACGAGGGCGCCATCCACCCCTGGTCCGGCGGCCACATGAAGGAGTACTTCGGCCGGCTGATCGAGGCGCTCTCCGCCGAGCTGGGCTTCCGTACCGACATCCCCTGGGCCGGCCTGCCGGCCCGCGCCAAGAAGGCGCTGCTGTACGGCCACAAGGCGCAGGTCGAGGTCCGCTACAACAACCGCTACGGGCGCGAGCGTTCGTACGTGACGGGCTTCGAGGGCGTGATCCCGTTCGTCCAGCGCCGGCACACCGAGGCGGAGACGGACAGCAGCCGCGAGCGCTTCGAGGGCTACATGCGCGAGGTGCCCTGCCCGGCCTGCGAGGGCACCCGGCTCAAGCCGGTGGTGCTCGCGGTCACCGTGCTGGGCAAGTCGATCGCCGAGGTCGCGGCCATGTCGATCAGCGACTGCGCGGACTTCCTGGGCGCGATGAAGCTGACGGCCCGTGACAAGAAGATCGCCGAGCGGGTGTTGAAGGAGGTCAGCGAGCGGCTGCGGTTCCTGGTCGACGTCGGCCTGGACTACCTCTCGCTCAACCGCGCGGCCGGCACCCTCTCCGGCGGCGAGGCCCAGCGGATCCGGCTCGCCACCCAGATCGGCTCCGGCCTGGTCGGCGTGCTCTACGTGCTGGACGAGCCGTCCATCGGCCTGCACCAGCGCGACAACCACCGGCTGATCGAGACCCTGGTCCGGCTGCGGGACATCGGCAACACGCTGATCGTCGTCGAGCACGACGAGGACACCATCAAGATGGCCGACTGGGTGGTCGACATCGGCCCGGGCGCCGGCGAGCACGGCGGCAGGGTGGTGCACTCCGGCTCGCTCAAGGAGCTGCTGCGCAACAAGGAGTCGCTGACCGGGCAGTACCTCTCCGGCAAGCGCTCGATCCCGATCCCCGAGGTCCGCCGCCCGCGCGACAAGAAGCGCCAGATCGTGGTGCACGGCGCCCGCGAGCACAACCTGCGGGACGTCACGGTCGGCTTCCCGCTGGGGGTGTTCACGGCGATCACCGGGGTCTCCGGCTCCGGCAAGTCGACCCTGGTCAACGACATCCTCTACACCCACCTGGCCCGCGAGCTGAACGGCGCGCGCAGCGTCCCCGGCCGGCACACCCGGGTCACCGGCACCGAGCTGGTGGACAAGGTGGTGCACGTGGACCAGTCGCCGATCGGCCGCACCCCGCGTTCCAATCCGGCCACCTACACCGGCGTCTTCGACCACGTCCGCAAGCTCTTCGCCGAGACCACCGAGGCGAAGGTCCGCGGCTACCTGCAGGGCCGCTTCTCCTTCAACGTCAAGGGCGGCCGCTGCGAGAACTGCTCGGGCGACGGCACCATCAAGATCGAGATGAACTTCCTGCCCGACGTCTACGTCCCCTGCGAGGTCTGCCACGGGGCGCGGTACAACCGGGAGACCCTGGAGGTGCACTACAAGGGCAAGTCCATCGCCGAGGTGCTGGACATGCCGATCGAGGAGGCGATGCACTTCTTCGAGGCCGTCCCCGCGATCTCCCGCCACCTGCGCACGCTCAACGACGTCGGCCTCGGCTACGTCCGGCTCGGCCAGAGCGCGCCGACTCTCTCCGGCGGCGAGGCGCAGCGCGTCAAGCTCGCCTCCGAGCTGCAGAAGCGCTCCACCGGGCGGACGGTCTACGTGCTCGACGAGCCCACCACCGGCCTGCACTTCGAGGACATCAGCAAGCTGATCAAGGTGCTCACCGGGCTGGTCGAGAAGGGCAACACGGTGATCGTCATCGAGCACAACCTCGATGTGATCAAGACCGCCGACTGGGTCGTGGACATGGGCCCCGAGGGCGGCAACGGCGGCGGCATGGTGGTCGCCGAGGGCTCGCCGGAGCAGATCGCCGGGGTGACGGCCAGTCATACCGGCAAGTTCCTGCGGGACATCCTGGGCGACCGGGTCACCGACGAGGCTCCGGTCCCCGCGCCGCGGGCCGCGCGCAAGCGTGCGGTGGCCAAGAAGTAGCGGTGGATTGGCCGGTAGCTGGTAGCCGCCACGGCTACCGGCCGGTCGTCTCATGGTGCGCGGCTAGACTTCCGCCGACCGCAAAGCCAACCGCACCGAGGGAGCTCACCGATGTCCGAGGCAGTAGACAGCCCCGTCACCACCCGTCGCACCCTGCTCTGCGGAGCGGCCGTCCTGGCGGCGGGCGGCGCCACGCTCGCCGTCGCCGGCTGCTCCAGCTCGGGGTCGGCCTCCGACGCGGGGGCGGGCTCCGGCGCCGGCTCCTCGGCGGCGCCGGCCAAGTCGGCCGCGCCGGTCGCGGTCGGCCCGGCCAGTGAGGTCCCGGTCGGCGGCGGCAAGGTCTACCGGAACCAGAAGATCGTCGTCACCCAGCCCACCGCCGGGCAGTACAAGGCGTTCAGCGCCAAGTGCACCCACGCGGGCTGCATCGTCGACCAGGTCGCGGCCGGCACCATCCAGTGCCCGTGCCACGGCAGCCGGTTCAGCGTCTCGGACGGCTCGGTCACCGACGGTCCGGCGCCCTCCCCGCTGCCGCAGTACCAGGTGGCCGTGCAGAACGGCACGCTTGAGGTGACCACCAGCTGAACCACGTCGTCATAGGCTTTCGAGTGCCAGAGCTGTCCAAGGGGGACCGAGATGGCTGATCCGTCCACCTACCGGCCGGCGCCCGGGGCGATCCCGGTCTCCCCCGGGGTCTACCGGTTCCGCGACGCGCACGGCCGGGTGATCTACGTCGGGAAGGCGAAGAGTCTGCGACCGCGGCTCTCCTCGTACTTCCAGGACTTGGCGAACCTGCACCCGCGCACCGCGACCATGGTGACCACGGCCGCCTCGGTGGAGTGGACGGTGGTCGGCACCGAGGTCGAGGCACTCCAGCTGGAGTACTCCTGGATCAAGGAGTACGACCCGCGTTTCAACGTCAAGTACCGCGACGACAAGAGCTACCCGGAGCTCGCCGTCACGTTGAACGAGGAGTTCCCCCGGGTCCAGGTGATGCGCGGGGCGCACAAGAAGGGCGTGCGCTACTTCGGTCCCTACGGGCACGCCTGGGCGATCCGCGAGACGGTCGACCTGCTGCTGCGCGTCTTCCCGGTCCGCACCTGCTCCAACGGTGTCTTCCGGCGCGCCCAGCAGGTCGGCCGCCCCTGCCTGCTCGGGTACATCGGCAAGTGCGCGGCCCCCTGCGTCGGCAAGATCTCGGCGGACGACCACGCCGCGCTGGCCGAGGAGTTCTGCGACTTCATGGCCGGGCGCACCGGCAACTACCTGCGCCGCCTGGAAGAGCAGATGCGCGAGGCGGCGGCCGACCTGGAGTACGAGCGGGCGGGCCGGCTGCGCGACGACATCGAGGCGCTCAAGCGCGCGATGGAGAAGAACGCGATCGTGCTGGCCGACGCCACCGACGCCGACCTGCTGGCCGTGGCCGAGGACGAGCTGGAGGCCGCGGTGCAGATCTTCCACGTCCGCGGCGGCCGGGTGCGCGGCCAGCGCGGCTGGGTCACTGACAAGGTCGAGGACGTGGACACCGCCGCCCTGGTCGAGCACGCCCTGCAGCAGCTCTACGGCGGCACCACCGAGTCCGTGCCGCGCGAGGTGCTGGTCCCGGCGCTGCCCGAGCCCGCCGAGCCGGTCCGCGAGTGGCTGGCCGGCCTGCGCGGCGCGGCCGTGGACCTGCGGGTCCCGCAGCGCGGCGACAAGAAGGACCTGATGGCCACCGTCGAGCGCAACGCCCAGCAGGCGCTGGCGCTGCACAAGACCAAGCGCGCCTCGGACCTGACCACCCGCAGCCGGGCGCTGCAGGAGATCGCCGACGCGCTGGAGCTGGACTCGGTCCCGCTGCGGATCGAGTGCTTCGACATCTCGCACCTGCAGGGCGACGACGTGGTCGCCTCGATGGTGGTCTTCGAGGACGGCCTGGCCCGCAAGAGCGAGTACCGCCGCTTCCAGATCAAGGGCTTCGAGGGCCAGGACGACGTCCGCTCGATGCACGAGGTGATCAGCCGCCGGTTCCGCCGCTACCTCCAGGAGCGCGAGCAGACGGGGGAGTGGGCGGTCCCCGAGGAGGACGGCGAGGAGCTGCGGACGGACGACGGCCGCCCCAAGCGCTTCGCCTACCCGCCGCAGCTGTTGGTGGTCGACGGCGGCCAGCCGCAGGTGGCCGCCGCCCGGCGGGCGCTGGACGAGCTGGGCATCGACGACGTCGCGCTCTGCGGCCTGGCCAAGCGGCTGGAGGAGGTCTGGCTGCCCGGCCAGAGCGACCCGGTGGTGCTGCCGCGCAGCAGCGAGGGCCTCTACCTGCTGCAGCGCTGCCGCGACGAGGCGCACCGCTTCGCGATCAGCTACCAGCGCAGCAAGCGCGCCAAGCGGTTCACCGCCGGCGGCCTGGACGCGGTACCGGGTCTCGGCGAGAGCCGGCGCACCGCGCTGCTCAAGCACTTCGGCTCGGTCAAGAAACTGCGGGCCGCCACGGTGGAGGAAATCTGCGAAGTGCCGGGGATCGGGCGGCGCACCGCGGAGACTGTTGTCGAGGCGTTGTCCTCCCGTCCATCCGCGCCACTCGCGGTCAATACCGCGACAGGCGAGATCATGGATGAGAGCTGAGCGGACCGAGCCAGGGTCCGATCGATTCAGGAGACGCCGTGACGGTAGCGGTCCGGACGCGTTCTCCATACGCAGAAGCAGCGAGAGCGGGGAAGTGACATGACAGTGTCCAGTGTGGGCGAGACTGCCCCGGAGCTGGTGATCATCTCCGGCATGTCCGGAGCCGGCCGCAGCACGGCGGCCAAGTGCCTGGAGGACCTCGGCTGGTTCGTGGTCGACAACCTGCCGCCGGCCCTGATCCCGACCATGGTCGACCTCGGCGCCCGCTCGCAGGGCGCGGTGGCCCGGATCGGCGTGGTCGTCGACGTCCGGGGCCGGCAGTTCTTCGACGACCTGCTGGCCTCCCTGGAGGAGCTGGAGAAGCGCGGGGTGCGGCTGCGGGTGGTCTACCTGGAGTCCTCCGAGGACGCGCTGGTGCGCCGCTTCGAGAGCGTGCGCCGCCCGCACCCGCTGCAGGGCGACGGCCGGATCGTGGACGGCATCGCGCAGGAGCGCGACCTGCTGCGCGAGCTGCGCGGCGAGGCCGACCTGGTGATCGACACCTCCGACCTGAACGTCCATCAGCTGCGGGCCAAGCTGGACTCCCAGTTCGCCGACAACGACGAGCCCGAGCTGCGCGCCACCGTGATGTCCTTCGGCTTCAAGTACGGCCTGCCGGTGGACGCCGACCTGGTGGTGGACTGCCGCTTCCTGCCGAACCCGCACTGGGTGCCGGAGCTGCGGGCGCGGACCGGCACGGACAGCGACGTGGCCGACTACGTCTTCGACCAGCCCGGTGCCAAGGAGTTCCTGAACGGCTACGCGGAGCTGCTGCGGATCGTCATCGAGGGCTACCGCCGCGAGGGCAAGCGGTACATGACCCTTGCCGTAGGCTGCACCGGTGGCAAGCATCGCAGCGTGGCCATGTCGGAGCGGCTGACGAAGCGTCTGATCGCGGACGGCGTGGAGACGGTGCTGATGCACCGCGACATGGGACGGGAGTGACGGCGGCGCTCGGCCGCCGACAGCACAGGAACGCGGGGTAGGTGTGACGGGATACTCGCCAGGGCGGCAACTCCAGCACAAGGCCGCCGAGCGGGGCTCCCCGGGCGCATCGAAGACACGGGTCACCTCCGCGCGTGGCCCGGCGCCGCGGATCACCGCGCTCGGCGGCGGCCAGGGCCTGTCCGCCTCGCTCTCGGCGCTGCGCCGGCTCACCAGCGACCTGACCGCCGTGGTCACGGTGGCCGACGACGGCGGCTCCAGCGGCCGGCTGCGCGCGGAGCTCGGGGTGCTGCCGCCCGGCGACCTGCGCAAGGCGCTGGCCGCGCTCTGCGGCGACGACGAGTGGGGCCGCACCTGGTCCGAGGTGATCCAGCAGCGCTTCACCGGCACCGGCGAGCTGGGCGGCCACGCGGTCGGCAACCTGCTGATCGTGGCCCTGTGGGAGAAGCTCGGCGATCCGGTCGCCGCCCTGGAGTGGGTGGGCCGGCTGCTCAACGTGCAGGGCCGGGTGCTGCCGATGTCGGCGGTGCCGCTGGACATCGAGGCGACGGTCCGCGGCCACGATCCGACACGCCCGGGCGAACTGTCGGCCGTGCGCGGTCAGGCGGACGTCGCGGTGACCCCGGGAACGGTCCAGTCGATCCGGCTGCTGCCCGAGCAGCCGCCGGCCGTCCCGGAGGCGGTGGCGGCCGTGCTGGAGGCCGACTGGGTGGTGCTGGGGCCCGGTTCCTGGTTCACCAGCGTGCTGCCGCACCTGCTGGTCCCCGAGCTGGCCAGGGCGCTGACCGAGACCAAGTCGCGCCGGCTGCTGACCCTGAACCTGGCCCCGCAGCCGGGCGAAACCGAGGGTTTCACCCCCCAGCGACACCTGGAGGTGCTGGCCGACCACGCTCCGGAGCTCACCGTGGATGCGATCCTGGTGGACGAGCGGGCGGTCACCGGCGGTGCTTTCGGGCAGGCCGACCTGGCCGGCCTGGAGAAGGCGGCCGCGCGGATGGGCGCCGTCCTGGTGCTCGACCGGGTGGCGGCCGCCGACGGTACGGCGCGACACGACCCGGAGCTTCTGGCCGCGGCGTACGACCGGATTTTCCGGACACATGGAAGGATCGGCCCATGGCGATGACGGCAGCGGTGAAGGACGAGATCAGCCGGCTTCCCGTCACCCGGGCCTGCTGCCGCAAGGCTGAGGTGTCGGCGATCCTTCGATTCGCGGGCGGACTGCACATTGTGAGCGGTCGCATCGTGATCGAGGCGGAGCTGGACACCGGCGTTGCGGCCCGACGGCTGCGCAAGGACCTGCTGGAGATCTTCGGACACTCCTCGGATCTGGTGGTGATGGCCCCCAGCGGCCTGCGGCGCGGCAGTCGGTACGTGGTGCGGGTGGTGAAGGACGGCGAACTGCTGGCCCGGCAGACGGGGCTGGTGGACGGGCGCGGACGCCCGATCCGGGGTCTGCCCCCGGCGGTGGTCTCCGGGGCGACCTGTGACGCGGAGGCGGCCTGGCGCGGCGCCTTCCTGGCGCACGGCTCGCTCACCGAGCCCGGCAGGTCCTCCTCGCTGGAGATCACCTGCCCGGGGTCGGAGGCGGCGCTGGCGCTGGTCGGCGCGGCCCGCCGGCTCGGCATCCCGGCCAAGGCCCGCGAGGTGCGCGGCGCGGACCGGGTGGTGATCCGCGACGGCGACGCGATCGGCGCGCTGCTCACCCGGCTCGGTGCGCACGAGTCGGTGCTGGCCTGGGAGGAGCGCCGGCTGCGCCGCGAAGTGCGGGCCACCGCCAACCGGCTGGCCAACTTCGACGACGCCAACCTGCGCCGCTCGGCCCGCGCGGCGGTCGCCGCCGGTGCCCGGGTGCAGCGCGCGCTGGAGATCCTCGGCGAGGAGGTCCCCGAGCACCTGGCGGCGGCCGGCCAGCTGCGGATGCAGCACAAGCAGGCCTCGCTGGAGGAGTTGGGCGCGCTCGCCGACCCGCCGCTGACCAAGGACGCGGTGGCCGGGCGGATCCGGCGGCTGCTGGCGATGGCCGACAAGCGCGCCTCGGAGCTCGGCCTGCCCAGCACCGAGGCCAACCTGACCGAGGAGATGGCCCTCAACTGACGGCCGCTCGAACCCCGCCGCCCCGCACTCGCCCGGTTGGGCGCGAGTCCGGGGCGGCGCCGTTTTTCGCCGCCGCCGCGCGCTGCCAACTGCCGTACGACGGGGGCCGGGCGGGCCCCGGAACCGCGCCACGCCAAGGGCTCGGGGCGGTGTGGATGTGCCCTGGCCCACCTGGGAGAGGTAGGGTCATGGGTGGTCGGGGACATCCCATTTCCACCCCGTCGGCATAGTCCGGCGAACCTCAGAGGAGATCGGTTCGTGACGATCCGGGTAGGCATCAACGGATTCGGCCGCATTGGCCGCAACTTCTTCCGTGCGGTCAAGTCGCAGGGCGCGGACATCGAGATTGTCGGTGTCAACGACCTGACCGACACCAAGACCCTGGCTCACCTGCTCAAGTACGACTCGATCCTGGGCACCTTCCCGGGCGAGATCAGCCACACCGCCGACAGCATCACGGTCGACGGCAAGACCTTCAAGGTCATCGCCGAGCGTGACCCGGCCAACCTTCCCTGGGCCGAGCTGGGCGCGGACGTCGTGATCGAGTCGACCGGCATCTTCACCAGCGGGGACGCCGCGAAGAAGCACGTCACCGCCGGTGCCAAGAAGGTCATCATCTCCGCGCCCGCCACGGGCGAGGACGTGACCATCGTGATGGGCGTCAACGACGACAAGTACGACGCCGCGAAGCACACCGTCATCTCCAACGCCTCGTGCAC
>FTKT01448217.1_pt1 | contig 18815 bp, 14 predicted proteins | sample 1658271 | NCBI WGS metagenome assembly FTKT01 (sample SAMEA3914811, study PRJEB12502) | metagenome | biome: forest; material: soil | place: Canada | collected 2011-08-04 | depth 0.3 m | reverse complement strand
CTTTTATGACGGAAAATCTTTAGCCGAGCGTCTCCTTTCTGAAGCCCATCAAACAATGCAATAGGGCCAACAGGGAAACGCTACATGAACCATCTCCGCTCCAGATACCTCTTGGCGCCATTGCTGACATCGGTCAGCCTGGTAGCCATGGCCGCGACGCCGGTGTGCGCCCAGGCCGTCAAGACCTTTTCCATCCCCTCGCAATCCGCCGATACCGGTCTGCCGGTTTTCGGCCAGCAGGCCGGCACGCAGGTCCTGGCCAGCAGCGCCGACTTGAAGGATGTAAAGACCAACGCGGTCGTCGGTGACTTCACGGTCGAGACCGGCGCGCGCAAGTTGCTGGCCGGCAGCCCGCTGAAGGCCAGCTTCAACAGTGACGGCAATATGCTGGTGGTGCGCGACGGCGAACACGTCGCGGCATCGGCCGCATCGGGCCAAAGCGCTGCCGCCTCACCGGAAGAGGCGACGCAGGTCGTCGTCACCGGTACCCGCCTGACATCCAAGGGCCTGAAGTCGCCGACGCCCCTGACCGTCATCTCTGCCGACCAGCTCCGGGCGACGACGACGACCGACCTGCCCGACGCGCTCAACAAGCTGCCGATCTTCCAGGGCTCGCAGCAGCCCCGGCGCTCGGGTGACGGCACCGGCAATTTTGCCTCCAACATCCTGGCCCTGCGCAATTTCGGCGCCCAGCGCACCCTGGTCCTGCTCGACGGCCACCGCGTCACACCGTCCAACACCAACGGCACGGTCGACGCCGACACCCTGCCGCAAATCCTGGTGTCACGCGTCGACGTCGTCACCGGCGGCGCCTCGGCCGTCTATGGCTCCGACGCCGTCGCCGGCGTCGTCAACTTCATCCTCGATGACAAGTTCAAGGGCTTTAAATACGACATCAATGGCGGCATATCCGGCGATCACGACGGGGCCACCTACAAGCTGGGCGCCGCCTGGGGCCAGGACCTGTTCGGCGGCCGCGGCCATATCATCGCCGCCGCCCAGCACTTCCAGCAGGAACCGGTGCAGAACTGGGACCGCCCGCTGGGCCGCGAAACCATCGTGCTGACGGGCTCCGGCACCGCCGCCAACCCGTTCATCGCCTCGGCCGACGTGACCAAGCCCGACTCGTCCTACGGCGGCAAGATTTCCGGCTGCACCAATCCGTGCCCGGCCAACGGCTTGCAATTCGTGTCGAACGGCGTACTCGGCCCCTACAATGCCGGCACGGCGACCGGCACCGGCAACCAGAATACCGGCGGTGACGGCGCCCAGTCGAAATACACCACGGCGATCGTCAAGCTGCATACGGACGAGCTGTTCACCCGCTACAATTACGACCTCAGCGACACAACCAGCTTCTTCGCCCAAGTGTCCGGCGCCCATGCGGACTCGCTGGGCTGGCACTTTCCGGTGAAGATGACGCCCGGCCTGACGCTCAATGCCGCCAAGACGCTGGGCACGCCGACCAATGCCGCGGTCTTCTTCAAGAACAACGCCTTTCTGACGCCAGCCGTCCAGGCCCAGCTCGGCAATAACGGGCTGAACGACATGAGCAATGTCTTCACGCTCGGCGAATATCTCGACCGCGGCAAGACCGGCATGGTCGGCGAGGACAGCAAGAATACGACGGTCAGCTTCTCGACCGGCCTGAAGGGCACCTGGCACAGCGACTACAATTGGGAAGTCTACTATTCCCACGGCGACAGCCGCGCCGAAGTCGACACGCTCAACAATTCCAACTACCAGAAGCAGTTTGCCGCCGCTGACGCGGTCATGGGCCCGGACGGCAAGATCCATTGCTATGCCGAGCTACAAGCGGCCACGCACGCCCAATATGCCGGCTGCGTGCCGATGAATCCGTTCGGTTCGACAGCCCTGACCCAAGACGCCTTCAACTATTTCACCGGCACCACCTGGTGGAAGCAGGCCAATATCCTCGACGACTTCGAAGGCTCCTTCGCCGGCACCGCCTTCAACGACTGGGCAGGCCCCGTCAACTTCGCCATATCGGGCGAATGGCGTTTCAATACCTTCGACTTTACCTCCAGCGACCAGCCGACGGAAACCGTCGATTGCACGGGCCTGCGCATCTGCCTGCCGGGCCTGGCGCTTTGGGCGCAACCGACCTTCGGTTCGGTCAAAGCCAAGAACAATGTCTGGGAAACCGCGGTCGAATTCGGCGTGCCGCTTCTGCGCGACCTCCCGTTCGCCAAGAGCCTGGATGCCAATATCGCCGGCCGTTATACCGACTACAGCACGTCGGGCATCGCCCGAACGTGGAAGCTGGGGCTGACCTGGGACATCAATGACGAATGGCGGCTGCGCGGCACGCAATCCGAAGATATTCGCGCGCCCAGCCTCAACGACCTGTACCAGCCCTTGTCCAACTCGGTCACCGGCTTCAACGACCTGCATACCGGCCTCAGCCAGACCACCTTCAACCACTCCGGCGGCAATCCGGACTTGGTGCCGGAACGCTCCTACGACCAGACCTACGGCATCGTCTGGAAACCGAAGTTCATTCCCAACTTCTCGGCTTCGTTCGACATCTACAGCATGAAGATGGCGAACGCCCTGGGCAGCGTCGCCGCGTCGAACACCACGGTGCAGACGATCTGCGAAAACTCCAACGGCACCTCGCCGCTGTGTAGCCTCATCGTGCGGCCGCTGCCGTTCAGCGATCGCAGCGCGGCCAATTTCCCGACGGCGATCTATACCGAGAACCTGAATACCGCCCTGGCCGAGATCAAGGGCTTCGACGTCGAACTCAATTACCACTTCAACATGGCCGACCTTGTGCCATCCTGGGCCGGCGCCTGGGATCTGCGCTTCATGGGCAATGCCCAACCGATCAACCGCTCGCAACAATCGCCGGTGACGGCGATGACGGTGGCGGCCGTGCCGAAGAACCGCCACACGATCTTCGTCAACTATGCCGTCGGCAGCTGGAATTTCGGCCTGGAAAAGCGCGGCTATAGCCGCTTCAGCCAGGTCACGGTGCCCGGCCAGATCTATGTCGATCCGATCGTGCCCGCCTACAACATCATGGACGTCAACGTGACGCGCAAGTTCAAGATGGCGGGCATGGACACCCAGGCCTACTTCACGGTCGCCAACGCGACTAACGCCAAGCAGGGCATAATGGGGACCGGTGGCTCGATCGGCCTGTTCTTCCCGATCCCCCTCAACGAAGACATCATGGGCCGCTACTTCACGATCGGCCTGCGCGCCAAGATGTAACCTCCGTCTATTGTCGAACCTCCCCACCTTGGCCGGCCCCTTGCGGGCCGGCTTTTTTTACACCCGAAGGCAGGAGAGGGCCTATTTGACGATGACCTTGGCGACCATCTGCGGATGGATCGAACAATAATATTCGTATATGCCCGGCTTGTCGAAGACGTGGCTATATTTGTCGTCCGTATCCAGGGCCGCCGAGCGGAACGCCTTGTTCTTTTCGACGACGGTGTGCGGGACCTCGTCCCGGTTGATCCACGTCACCTTGGTGCCGGCCGGGACCGTGACCTCCATGAACATGTAGTTCTTGATCTCGATGACTTTCTCCCCCGCCTGGGCGGCGGTCGGCGCCTGGGCTTGCGCCGGCGCCTGCGAGCAGGCGGTGGACAGGAGGACGGCCGAAGCCAGGCAGAGCGATGTAAATAACGGTTTCATGATTGACCTCAGGCGTCCGACAAAGCGGTATCGTGGATGGCAAGACGGGTTTGGCTCTGGGCGACCTTGATCGACGAAACGCCAAGATAGCTGCGCAGCTGTTCGGCCGGCACCTTCAACGGGCCGGGTGACGGCGCCGTACCGGGCGCCGGTTGCGGGTAGGCGGTGCCGCGGCCGGTGTGGAAGGTGATATTGCCTTCGACCTTCTGCATGATCTGGTGGATGTGGCCGTTCAGGATGGTCACCGAGCCGTATGGGCGTAACATGGCGATCGCCAGTTCCGAGTCCGACGTCCCCCAGCCCCACGGCTTATAGATGTCCCACAGGGGAATATGGGTATAGACGACGACCGGCGTCGACCTCGGCACGGCCCGCAAATCGTCCTTCAGCCAGGCCAGTTGATCGGCGCCCAGGCTAGCTTCCTGGTTCGGCTTGAAGTCGAAGACGTTGACCAGGGCGACGAAGTGCACACCGTCGAGGTCGAAGCTGTACCAGCCATTGCCCTTGGTGCCCTTGCCGTAGCGTTCCAGATAGGCCTTGCCGCCGCCCTCGTCGAGCGTGTCGTGTTCGCCCGGCACATAGCGCACGGGTGCCGGCAGATCGCCATACATCTGGGCGGCGATATCGAACTCCTCCGGCTTCGACAGGTGGGTGATGTCGCCGGTGTGAAGGATCAGCGACGGCGCCAGGTCGAGCGCGCGAATCTTGGTCTTCGCTTCCTCCAGGGTCTTCAGGACGTCCGGATTGGCCTCCTTGTTGAAGCCGATGTGCGAGTCACTGACCTGCATGAAAAGGAAATTGCTGACGTGCCCGTGCCTGCCGTGCGCCTTGCCGTGGGCATCGAGGGCGAAGGCTTGCGGAACGCCGCCCACCATCGCCCAGGCGACGCCGGTCCCGGCCCACGCAGAACACTTCAAAAGGTGCCGCCGCGAGGGCGCGCCTGAATTTTCATCGAAGGTAGACATTCGCTTCTCCCAGATTGGCTTTGACAAACCGGAAACCGCCGACCCCGGCGCTTTATTCCATTGCCGTCCGGAAAAATTTGCGCGCCGCCTTTTGGAATAAACGGGACCGCCCGACCGTTGATGCGCTGTAGGGCATCGGCCGGCGACCGGACCGATGATCGACACTGGAAAACAACCCGGGACCTCATCTCGTTGGCCACGACGCGGTTCGCGCCCGGCCGATGACGTCCGCGTACGGAAACGGCGGCTTACATGCTCACGCGCAAGGCTTCAAAAACATCGAACCGGCTTCGCAACAGGTTCGATATCGTGACGATCGGTTTCCACTGGCTCTCGGTGCTGCTGGTCGTCGTTCAGTTGGCATCGGGCTGGTGGGTGGAGCGCGGTGACACCTATGCGGCAACCCTGCTTTGGCTGCACCGGTCTTCCGGCGCGATGTTTTTCGTGATTGTCGTCCTGCGCATCCTCTGGCGCCTCGGCAAGGGCGCCCGGGTCGGCCATCCCAGCCACATGCCCGTGTGGCAGCAATACGCCGCCCAGGGCAATGCCTATGCCCTCTATGCGATCCTGCTGGTCCAGCTCGGCACCGGGATGGGCGACGTCCTCTTTCGCGGTAAGGCCTTCACCCTTTTTACCGTCTCGGTCCCCGCGCTCGTCGAGAGAGACAAGGTGGCACACCTCATGCTGCATGCCATCCACGCGGTCAGCGCCTGGTGCCTCCTGGCCCTGATCGTCATGCACGTCGCGGCGGCGGCCTATCACGGGATCATCCTGCGTGACGGCGTCGTCCAGAAGATGCTGCCCGGCCGCTCGGATCCTGTTGGCTGATTTGCGGCCGGCGGCGGGCTTTTTGCCTCGGCAGCTTGCAATTTTTCTTGTTGAAAAGGGTTGCCGGTTATAGATGGACCATGGCTGAACGGGTTTATCTTTACGACTCCACCCTGCGCGATGGCGCGCAGGCCCAGGGTATCGACTTCACGGTTGCGGACAAGCGCGCCATCGCGCAAGCGCTGGACGCGTTCGGCATCGACTATATCGAAGGCGGCTGGCCCGGCGCCAACCCGACCGACGACGCCTTCTTCGCCGACCTGCCCCCGACCCGCCGGGCCAAGGTTTCAGCCTTCGGCATGACGCGCCGCGCCGGTCGCTCGGCGGCTAATGATCCGGGCCTGCAGGACCTTTTGGCAACCAATACGCCCAGTGTTTGCCTGGTCGGCAAGGCCTGGGACTGGCAGGTCGAAACGGCGCTCAAGGTGTCCAAGGTCGAAAACCTGCGCATGATCGAAGAGTCGCTGGCCCACATCAAAAGCCGCGGGCGTGAAGGCGTATTCGACGCCGAACACTTCTTCGACGGGTATAAAGCCAATCCGGTCTATGCCCTGGATGCCCTGAAGGCGGCCTACGCGGCCGGCGCGGCCTGGCTGGTACTGTGCGACACTAACGGTGGCTCGCTACCCTCCGAAGTCCGCCGCATCGTCTCGGCCGTCACGGACGCCCTGCCGGATGCCAACCTCGGCATCCACTGCCACAACGACACCGAACAGGCCGTCGCCAATTCGCTGGCCGCGGTCGAGGCCGGCGTGCGCCAAGTCCAGGGCACGATCAACGGCATCGGTGAACGCTGCGGCAATGCCAACCTGATCGCCATCATTCCGACCCTGATGCTGAAAATGGGGTATGAGACGGGCATGACAGCCCAGGACCTGACCCGCATCGGCGAGCTGTCGCGCCTGGTCGACGACCGGTTGAACCGCACCAGCGACCGCCACGCCGCCTATGTCGGCGCCAGCGCCTTCGCCCACAAGGGCGGATTGCACGTCAGCGCCATGAACAAGGACAGTCGGTCCTACGAGCATATCGACCCGGCCCTGGTCGGCAACAGCCGGCTGATCCTGGTCTCCGACAAGGCCGGCCGCGCCAATATTCTCAACCGCCTGCAGCAGATGGGCATCGACGTCGCCGCCGACGACGACCGGGTCGCCGACCTGGTCAAGGCGGTCAAGGAACGCGAAGCCATGGGCTATGCCTATGAGGACGCTAGCGCCAGTTTCGAACTCATGGCACGCCAGATGCTGGGCGTCGAGCCGCGGTACTATGACCTGCATAGCTATCGCACGCTCGACGAATGCCGCATCGACGCCAAGGGCCGCCATGTCACGGTCGCCGAAGCCACGGTCAAGGTAAGCGTCGCCGGCGAGTTGCTGATGACGGTCGCCGAAGGCAACGGCCCGGTCAATGCGCTGGACGCCGCGCTGCGCAAGGCCTTGCTACCGCGCTATCCCGAACTGACCGGCATGCATCTGTCGGACTACAAGGTGCGCATCCTGACGCCGGCCGAAGCCACGGCGGCGTTGACCCGCGTCATGATCGAAAGCCGCGACGACAAGGGCCGCACCTGGAACACCATCGGGGTCAGTCACAACGTCATCGACGCCTCCTATAACGCCCTTTTCGACGCCATCACCTATCACCTGATGTCGAGCGGCGCTGAGCATCCTCAAGCCTCATTGTCGGTGAAATAGCACCTTGTGCCCTGGGCTGATGCGCGCCAATCTGCGCGTCGCCTTCCGATTTCCACAGGGCATAAGCGTCGAGCGAGCATGACTTGAGCCGATTTAACTAGGACCCATCATGGGATCGTTCGAATCGTCGTTATCACTGCAATTCTTCCCGCGCTCACCGTGCCACTCACGGCCGCGTCCCCATTACCCTCTGCAAAGCCAAGCCTTTGGCTAACGGAACAGCACAGCGGGACGCAAACCTTCGAATCGAAATTTTGCGACGACGAAGACTCCCAGCTCGCCATGCTTAGGGCCAGCGCGGGCGTCTCGCCGTCGATAGGCAGTCAGCACAATACGAGGTGACCGGCAACGAGGTGGCGATCGATTTCGTTCGCGCGGTGGCTTCGTCGTTTGTGATTTCCAAAGTCGTGGTGACCTATACCGAAGATAGCCGTTTCACCGTCACAAGCGACAGTACCTATGCACAGCCGTTTATGGACAAATCCGAAACGCACACGACCATGGACGCGCATTGGGCCAGCACATGCGCCTTCGGCATGAGCCCTGACGACATGATCGGATCCACCGGCCTTCAAGCGCGCTATTTCCCAAAGAGCGCGAGAGCGCCTGCCCAGAGCTAAAAAACGGTCTATCGCAAGCCGCTCGACACATTTTAGAAGTTCGGACGATTTAGGCATCGCCAGCGGTTAAATCCGTCGCCTGGCGTGCCCATATTACCCTTTCAAGACGTGACTGGAGGCAAGGCTCATGGATATCACCGGCGATCTGCTGATCGGGTTTAAATCGGACTCTCGCGCGGACCGCCCGCTGCATGGGGTCAACCCGTCGACCCTGGAGACCCTCGCGCCGGGCTTTATCATCGCTACGGATGCCGATGTCGCGCAAGCCGCCGACCTGGCCTGGGAAGCGTTCTTGGCCTATCGCCAGATCAGCCTCGACAAGCGCGCCGACTTCCTAACGGCGATCGCGCAGAACATCGTCGATCTCGGTGACACCCTCGTCGCACGCGCCGTTGCGGAAACGGGCCTGACGGCGACCCGGATCGAAACCGAGCGGACCCGCACGGTGTTCCAGTTGCGCCTATTCGCCGAGGTCGTCCGTGCCGGCGAGTTCCTCGACCGGCGCGTCGATCCCGCCCTGCCCCATCGCCAGCCGATCCCCAAGCCCGAACTGCGCCTTCGCCAGATTGGCCTGGGCCCCGTCGCTGTCTTCGGTTCCAGCAACTTCCCGCTCGCCTTCTCCTCGGCCGGCGGCGACACCGTCTCAGCCCTGGCCGCCGGCTGTCCGGTCATCATCAAGGGCCATCCGGCCCATCCCGGTACCGGGGAACTGGTCGCCCGCTGCATCATTGATGCGGCGCGGTCGACCGGCATGCCCGACGGCGTCATCTCGTTCCTGATGGGTGGCGTCGAGACCGGCAAGGCGCTGGTGTCGCATCCGCGTATCAAGGCCGTCGGCTTCACCGGTTCCCGGGCCGGCGGGCTGGCCTTATGTGCGCTGGCGGCGGCACGCCCCGAGCCGATCCCGGTCTATGCCGAGATGAGCAGCGTCAATCCGGTCCTCCTGCTGCCGGCCGCCATCGCCAACCGGTCCGAGGAAATCGCCAAAGGCTATGTCGCGTCCCTGACCCTGGGCGCCGGGCAGTTCTGCACCAATCCCGGCATCGTCCTGGCGCTCGACGGCCCCGAACTGGACGGCTTCATCGCGCATGCGGGCGCCGCCCTTGCCCAGGTCGAACCGGCGCCGATGCTCACCGACCGCATCCACGCGACCTTCCAGGCCGGCGTCGCCGCCATCGCGAAGAACCCCAAGGTCGTCGCCGAAGCCCAAAGCGCCGCGGCGCAGGGCCCGACCCGCAGCGAAGCGCGCATCTTCGGCACGACGGCTGAGGCCTTCCTGGCCGACGCCGATCTGGGTGAAGAAATCTTCGGCGCCGCCTCGCTCGTCGTGCGCTGCCGGGACGTCGCAGACATCATTGCCGTCCTCGACCACATGGAGGGGCAACTGACCGCTACGCTGCACCTCGACGACGCCGACTTCCCCCTCGCGCAGCAACTCACGCCGCACCTGGAACTGAAGGCCGGCCGGCTGCTGGTCAATGGCTGGCCGACGAATGTCGAGGTCAGCTCCGCCATGGTCCATGGCGGACCGTTCCCAGCGACGTCAGACAGCCGCTCGACCTCGGTCGGCACGATGGCGATTCGCCGTTTCCTGCGCCCGGTATCCTATCAGAATTTCCCGACCGCCTTGCTGCCGGATGATTTGAAGTAGCTAAGGCCGCCAATCCGCGAAGAAGGCCTTGTGGATTTGCCTGATAGTCAGGGAATTTTTCCATTTGATCCCCTGATCGCCATGGGCCGCGCCTGGCCCAGAGGACCCGGTTTCCGCAAACCGGCTGTCCTGCGGCAGGAAACGCGCAGTCTTGGTGCCATCCCGCGCCGTACCGGCCATCTCGGCCCAATGCGCGGGCCGGATATGCGCGTCCATGAAGCAATCGATGAAGGACGCCTGGCCGACGGCATTCGGGTCAGCGTAACGGCCGTCGGCAAAGGTCGTCGTCGGATGCCACGGCCGGCCTAGCGCTATGGCGCCATCCGGCACACCCTCTTCGCGCGTCAGCCGCGACCGGTAGACGACGATGCCGATCGCCTGGGACAGTTGTGTCGAGGGTGCCAGGACGAACGACTGGAATTCGCCGGGCGCAAAGGTCGCCGCACGGCGGCGGCTTTCGATCGTGCTGTCCTCGATCAGGACCTCGCCATTGCCGAAGATGAAGTCGGTATTGCCCGAGATCGTGCTGTCGCGGACCAGCACGCGTTTGCCATTGACGAAAAACGTGTCCTGATAACCGACCAGGGCCGATGCGGTAATCAATACACGGTCGCTGTGGATGTCCGCGAGGAAGGCCACCGCCTGCGGATTGCCGATTTTCTTGGGATCTGTATCGGCCAGGGCATCGTTGGCCAGAAAATCGTAGCTGTTTTCGACCGTGACGCCGGTGATTTTCACCTCATCGGCATCGACGCTCAGAGTCGCCGAACCCGGCGTTCCCCAATTGTTGCGATGGTAATGGCCGGCCGTCTGCGCCACGGCATCGAAATAGATCCGCGTGCGCCCGGCGCCCTGCCCGCGAATGTCCGTCCGCGCGCGCCGGACCACGGGCTTTTCGTAATAGGCGCCGGCGGCGATATCGATGCGCGCCCAATCGCCCGATGTGTCCTTCGCCGAGGCATCCAGCGCCGCCTGGATCGAGAGATAGCAATCCGCTAAGCCCGCGCAGTCGGGCCGCACCGCGTAGTCGTGCGCCGCCGCCGTAAAGGCCAGGCCCAGCAGGCCGAACGCGATCGCCGTGGCAAGAAAAGGTCTCTTGGTCATGGGTCAACTGGCCTCGGACTGGAGAAAGGCGTCGATCGTGTCGACGATCGGGTCGAGATAGGGTTCGAAGAGCCAGACATCGTGCGGCGCGTTTTCCAGGGCGAAGAACCGGTAGGGAATACCGAACCCGCGCAAGGCCGGCTCGACCTCTTCCTTGCCGGCGGTAAACCGCGCGATGCCGCTGCTGATCACCAGGGTCGGCGGGGCATGGGCGCCGACGTGCGCCGCCGCGCTGGCGTCGTGCCACAGCCTGGGCGCCGTCTCCATCGAGCCGCCCAACCACTGCGCGGCCGGGGACTGGAGCCCCGCGGCGTCCTCGTAGTGCAAGGCCATCGGTGTGGTGAAATCGAGCACCCCGTCGATGTCGATCAGCGCATTGACCCGGGTATCGTCGCCGGCCCCAGACTTGTAGAGCGGCTGGTCCGCCGTATAGGCAAGAAGCGAAGCCATCTGGCCGCCGGACGACGCGCCGCCCAGGGCCAGCTTTTGCGGGTTGAGGCCGAACTCGGCGGCGTTGGCTTTCACCCAGAGGATGGCGTCATTGACGTCGACGAGGCCCGCGGGATACGCGGCTTCCGGCGCCAGCCGGTATTCCGGCAGGAAGACGACATAACCGCGCTGCGCCAGCAAATTGGCCAGGGCGTAGAAATGCGACTTGTTGCCCGATCGCCACGCCCCGCCATGCACCAGCAGCAGGCCCTGGTGCCGGGAAACGCCCGGCGGCGGCAGGAAGATGTCGATATGCAGGTCGCGGCCGGCCTGCGCCTTGTAGCGCCGGTCGAACATCACCTGCTGGCCCGCCTGGAAGGTCATGACGGGCAAGGCCAGGCCGGGATAGTGGCCCTTATAGTCGGCATAGCGCTGCGCGATCGTGTAGCTGTCGTCGACGGGGCGCAGCCCTTCGGACGCCGAAGCCGCGCCGGCGCCAAGCAGCGTCAGGGTCGTCAGTATCGCCATCAGGCTTTTCATGGACGTGTCCTCGGCAAAAAAGGCCGCCAGTCCTGATCATCAGGGCCGGCGACCAGTTATAGGTCATGCGGGGAGCAAGCCTAGTTGCGGTAGCGGATACCCAGCATCCAGCGGGCGCCGGTATGGGTATATTCGCGCGTCGTGTTCAACGTGCCGTCGTCACCCGTGTCGTAGATGCGCTCGACCTGGTCGGTGATATTGATCCCGTCGAAGGTCAGGGTATTGTGCTTGTTCAGGTTATAATAGGAGGCGAAGTCGACGTGGGTCGGCCCGAACTTCTTTTCCTGGAGGTTGGCATTGTCGGCCGGCGCGCTCAGCAAATAGTCGTCGCGCTTGTTGACCGAGAAGCGGACACCGAACTTTTTCGTCTCGTAGTACAGGGTCGCATTATAGGTGTTGGGCGACAGGCCGACCGTCGGCTTGCCCGACGTCACGTGCGTGTAGTTCGACGCCCAGCCCAGGTTCGACAAGGCGCCCGGCAGGAAGGTAAAGCCCTGGTTATAGGTCAGCTCGATGCCCTTGACCGTATTGCCGCTATTGTCGTTGACCGGGATGGTGAAGGTGTAGGGCACCTTGGCCGGGTCGGCATTATAGGTCGGGCTGTAGCGCGGGTCGGCATAGATGGCGGCCCACAGCGACGGATCGACCATCTTGGAGACGACCTCGGTCTGCAGCGAGGTTATGATGTGCTTGTTGAAAATCCCGGCGGACAGCAGGCCGTCCTTGCCGAAATACCATTCAAGCGTCGCGTCGGCATCGTCCGACACGTAGGGGTTCAGCTTGGGATTGCCGATATTGCCGACCTGGCGCGTATCGTAGTCGAAAACCGGGCCGGAAATGTTCAGCGAGCTGAGGCTGGGGCGCGTCATGCTGCGGCCGGCCGAAACGCGCGCTACCAGGTTGTCCCGCACGTCCAGAGCCATATTCAGTGACGGCAGGACGTCGTTATAGGTATAGGTTTCCTTCACCGGCGTATTGCTGATGGCCGCGGTCGAAATGACCTTGGTCTGGACGAAACGCAGGCCGGCATTCATCCGCAGGCGCATGTCGCCGATATGGCTTTCGCCGTTGAATTCGGCATAGGCGCCGGTCGTGTCTTCCTCGACCTTCCAGGCCAGGTTGGGATCATAGACATAGTTGGTCGAGACGACACCTGACTTGGCGATGGCGTCGAAATCGATCACCGGGAAGGTCTGCAAGGTGGCGCCGTCGGCCAGGCCCTTGCCGAAGTCCGACCAGGCAAAAGGCTTCAGATAGGTCGTCGGAACGAATTCCGGGAAATTGCCGTTGCCCTGGTCGAAGGACACCTTGCGGTTATTGTAGTTCAGGCCGGCCTTGACCGAAAAATTGGCCTCCGTCCAGGTCCCGTCGACCTTGGTGGTGAAGTTGTCCTTGTTGTCGTGGTTGATCTGGTTGGCAGCCGTCAGGGCGTCGACATAGTTTTTCGGATCGTTGACGTTATAGGTGCCGTAGCTGACGACTGGCACGTCCTTGTTATTGGTATAATCAAAGGCGTAATAGTGCGGCACCGAGCGGACATAGAACCGCAGTTCGGTTCGGTCGGCGTGGTCCGACGCCGCGCCGGCCATCGCATCGACCGACAGCTTGTCGGTGATCGTGAACTTGCCCGACAGCACCAGCTGATTGAAGTTCGAATTCGACTTCTGGTGCCGGTTTTCGTACCACGAGGTCACGTCGTCGAAGGTCGCCGCCTGCAGTTGCTTGCCGTTCGGATCGATGGTGAAGGACAAGGGCAGCTGGCCGACATAGTTGCCGGGCACGCCATGGGTCAGCAGCCACTCCATCGAGTTGGCGTTGTAACGGTCGTTCAGCAGGTGCGAATAGAGTTCGTCGACCGTGATCAGGACGCGGTCATTGGGCCGGTATTGCACCGAGGTGGTAAAGCCCTGGCGCTTCTGGTCGTTGCCGAAGAAGTCGGCGCGCGGCAGGCGCGGCGACGAGACGCAGTTCAACGGATCGGCCGCGCCGCAATAGTCCGACGGTGTACCCTTGACCACGGTATGAGCGTCGTCCCACGCGTCGCCATTATCGAAGGGTGAGGTCCACAACACGCTGGAATAGCCCTCCTGGTGCACGGTTCGACGAGCCAGCGCGGCCGAGAACAAGACGCCCAGCTTGCCCCCGAAGAAGGTATCGCTAATCAGATAGGCGATCCGCGGATCGGTCTTACCGGTTAGTGTATTGTGGTCGCCCTGGACGTTCAGGGACTGGGTGAAGCCCTTGTAGTCAAAGGGTTTACCCGAATAGAGATCGACGGTCCCGGCGATACCGCCCTCTTCGGTCGATGCTTTCGAGCTCTTCTGGATGTCGATGCGGTTGAACAGTTCGGCGGCGAAGACGTTGAAATCGAAGGCGCGGCCGGCGTTCAGCGTCACCCCGCCCGTATCGAGACCGTCGGTGCTGGCCGGCACTTCCATGCCGTTCAGGGTGGTGCGGGTAAAGTCCGGCGAAAAGCCGCGCAGGGTGATGTTGCGGCCCTCACCGCCTTCGCGCGTCATGGCCACGCCGGGCACGCGCTGGATCGACTCGGCGAGATCGGAATCCGGCATCTTGCCGATGTCCTCACCGACCACGCTTTCGACGATGTTCGCCGAGCGGCGCTTGATGTCGCGCGCCTTGATCAGCGCGCCCCGGGTCCCCTTGATGACCACCTCGGTCGGGTTGGCGCTGGCGTCGGGCACAGCCGCCGCGACGGCCGCCGCCGGTTCGGCGACGGTGGAAGCCGGTATTGGCGCCGGGGCGCCGCCGACTTTTTCGAAACCGATCTTTTCCAGATTGGCCTTGACCAGGATCACCGATCCATTGGGTTGGGTAACCGGTGTCAGACTGGTGCCTGTCAAAAGACGGTTCAGGCCGTCACGCACGGGCATCGTGCCGTAGACCGCCGCCGTATTTTGCCCGACGGCCAGCTTTTCAGGGACAACGATCTGCAGGTCGGCCTGCTGGGCGAATTGCGGAATGCCGTCTTTCGCCGACTCGGCGGGAATGTTGAAAGCCTTGACCTGAGTGCTCTGGGCCTGGGTCGGCAGCGCCGACACCATCAACAGGGCCGTACCAACCAGGAATACAGGGGTGCACAATCCCCCCTTGCGCGGGTTCTTCATCGGTTTCCTCCTGAAAGTGGCGCCTTGTGGCGCCTTATTAAGCGGGCTTTTTTGTGCCCCTCATATTAAGGAGGGTTGACCGTGCCACTTCCGTAATCCGGCCGTCAGTTTTTTTTCGTGCCGACGTAAATAGTGTTGTCCGACCGGGTGATCTCCGCGCCGAACGACCGGGCGATGGCGTTCGAAAACCCTTCCGGATCGTCGGCGCTGTAACGGCCCAGCAGGCGTTCCTGGCCCAGTTCGGGATCCTGGATAACGATCTTCAGGCGGTTATAGCGGTTATATTCGTCGGCCGCCTGCGCCAGGCTCTGGCCGGTCAGGGCGATCTGGCCCTCGCGCCAGGCCAGGGCGTTTTCGACCAGGTCGGGCGCATGGTCCTTCGAGACGGCGGTCTTGGGATTGAGCACGGCGACATCGCCCGCATTGAGCCAGACGGCGGGTTGGTCGCCGCCTTCCAGCCAGGCCTTGACCGTGCCTTCCGTCACCAGGATTTCCGCCCCGGCCTCCTGGCGGCGCACCGAAAACGCCGTGCCGACGGCCTGGACGCGGGCCAGGCCGGCGGAAACGGTAAACGGGCGCGCCTTGTTCTTGGCGACATTGAACCAGACCTCGCCACGGACCAGGTCGATATTGCGCGCCGCCTGAGTCATACTGACCCTTATGCGGCTCTGGGTATTGATCGCCGCGATCGACCCATCGCTCATCGGCAGACGACGTATTTCGCCGACAGCCGTGGACGTTTCGTCTTCATAGTGGCCGATCAAAAAACCGGCCAGGCCCGCCGCGGCCAGACCGCCGGCCGCGCCCGAGGCGATCAAAAGCTTGCGCCGCGACATCTGGTCGATAATCCGCGCCGGTTCAGGGTTCCCTTTTTCCATCGGCCCCCATTTACCGACAGGCCCCAGAGCCTTGGCACGCGACAGGGACGAAAGCGTCGCCTGCGCGCGCAACAGCGCGCCGCGGCGACGGGTGTCGCCCGCCAGCCAGGCCGTCAACAGGGCGTCGTCCTCGGGGCTGAGTGGACGATCCTTCATCGCCCAAATCGCCGCCGCGACTTCGATCTGTTCGCTAGTTTCGCTGGGCGCCGGCGTCACGCTTGGCCTCCTTTTGGGTTTGAAGCGTGCCGTCTTCCGAAGACATGGCGCGCATGATCAGCCGGAGCCCCTTCGCGGCTTCATTCTCGACGATGGTTTCACTGACCCCCATGATCTGGGAGATTTCTTTCTGGGGCAGGCCCTGGATCCTCCGCATCTCGAAGATGCGCCGGCAGCGTTCCGGCAAGGCCGCGATGAGTTTCTGCAGTCGAGCCAGTTCGGCGCGCCCGACGGTCACCTGCTCGGGTGACGGCAGATCGCTGCTGACGTCCAGGCTTTCGATCTTGTCGACGCTCTCCATCCGCACGATGCGGGCGCGGCGAATATGGACAAGCGCCAGGTTCTTGGCGACCGTCAGGAAATAGGCGCGCGGCGACAGGATGTGGTCGACGACGGTCAGCGAAGCCAGGCGGCAATAGGATTCCTGAATGATGTCCTCGATTTCCTCATTGCCGACGCGCGCGCGCCTCAGGCACGCACGGACATGCGCCTCATGGGGCAGGATCTGTGATCCCACCCATTGGATGATATGTTCCGGTGCCGCGTCCATTGTTTCCTACCCATAGACAGGATGCCTGACGGCGGCGTTTCCGTAAATTTATTTGTCGGAAACGCCACGACGACCGATTTGGCTTGTTTCAGCCGGAATTATGACTATAAATAACAAAATTATAGTCATAATGAGCATGGCAATGGCAAGCTGGCAGGTCAATGAGGCAAAGGCGCGGTTCAGCGAGCTTGTCGATCTTGCCTGTAACGAGGGGCCACAAACCATCACCCGGCACGGCAAGGACCGCGCGGTCGTTCTCTCGGCGGCTGACTATCAGGCGCTTGTTGCCGGTAGGCCCGACTTCAAAAACTGGCTGCTCAACGGTCCCAAGGTTGACGACTTTCCGCTGGAGCGTAGTGACGACAAAGGACGGGACATCGGTTTGTGAACATACCCGTCCGATATTTGCTCGACACCAATATCATTTCAGAGGCACGCCGCTCGCACATGGACAAGCGCGTCGAGGCCTTTCTTAGTCGGTCCCGCGCCGATAGCCTCTTCTTGAGTATCCTCACCCTTGGCGAGCTTCGCAAAGGCGTGGCCCTCAAGCGCAAGACCGATCCCACCACGGCCGATGCCCTCGGCGCCTGGGTCGCCGAGTTGGAAGAGACATTCGCCGACCGCATTGTCAACATCGACGCAGCCGTCGCAAAACTCTGGGGGGAATTGTCTTCTGATCGCTCACGGCCGGTCATCGACACCCTTATCGGCGCCACGGCGCTCGTGCACGGCATGGTTCTGGTTACCCGCAATACCAAGGACTTGGCCGGCCTGGACGTAGCCCTGCTTGATCCGTTCGCGGAATAAGACCTCAAGGCTTTTGGAGGTCAGACGACCATGGCCCCGATGCCGGGGTCGGTGCGGCTGGCGGCGCCGGTTTCGACATGGCCGGCATAGCGCCGCAGCCAACCGGGAACGCCCGGCTGGGTCAGCGTAAAGTCGAACCAGTGATCGGCGGCGGCGACATCCAGGCGCGCGGTCTGCGATGTCCGGCCGCCCAGGGTCAGGCGGCGGCTGGCCGGCAGGGCGTCGCCGCGGACATAGGCCGGCGCGAAGGCCAGACTTAATTCGGCGGGCGTATCACCAGCGTTTGTAAGGGTCACGACGAGTTGCCCCGCCGCGTCGCCGACCGTGATGCTTATGGCGTCGATCACCGGCTTGTCGTCGGCCCGCAGGTGGCCGCTAAAGCGCCGGTAGAAACCGTTGGGGCCATGGACGGCCAGGTCGTAAACCTCGCGGTAATCGGCGTTCCAGTGTCCGCCGGCATGGCTTTGGCCGCCGTCGAGCGTGTAGCGCCACGGCCCCAAGGCATAGGGCGCATAGTCATGGACGGTGAAAACCGCCGCCTTGGCGCCGCTATTGCCGAAATCGACGAAGGCCTTGCCTTTATCGGTGCGCAAATCCGCCTGGAGGCGATAGGCCAATGGGCGTGCCGGACGCTGGTCCACGGGTTGGCCGCCCGCCGCCTGGTGCGCCGGGATATGCAGCGACGGCTGGGCGGCGGCGTGCGCCAGGCGGTCCTTGTAATCGGCGGTCGACGGCAAGGTCAGCGTCCTGGTCCCGGCATTCGGCGCACGGAAATCGAAGGCCGAGGTCAGGTCGCCCGACACGGCGCGGCGCCACGGGCTGATATTGGGCTCCGCCACGCCAAAGCGTTTTTCGAGGAATTTCAGCGTCGAGACGTGGTCGAACACCTCCGAACAGACATAGCCGCCGCGCGTCCACGGCGAGACGATGATGGCCGGGATACGAATGCCGAGGCCCAGCGGATGAAGGCCGCGGATCGGCCCGACCGGGCGGGCGTCGTAGTCCTCGAACTCGCCCTTCGTATCGACGCCGCTCCAACCTTCGGCGTCGTTCGCCGGCGGCATCGGCGGCAGCATGTGGTCGAACAGTCCACCGGCCTCGTCGTAATTGATGATGAAGACGGTCTTTGCGAAGACCTCGGGGTGATCGGTCAGGGCCTGGATCAGGCGGGCGCAGACGTTTTCGCCCTCGGCCGGCGTGTAGCTTGGATGCTCGGACAGCGCGGCGGCGGTGACGATCCACGAGACCTTGGGCAAGGTACCGGCGGCAACATCGGCGCGGAAGGCCTCGACCAGTTGCTCACCGTCCGAGCGCGTGCGGTCGGCGCCCGCCTTGTGCTCGGAGACCCACGACCGGCCACGCGTGTACAGGTTCGACGACCGGTCGCACGGCCGGAAACTCGCGAAGCAGTGCAGGATGTTGTCGCCGAAATTGTCGTACTCCTGATAGACCTTCCAGCTGACCCCGGCTTTTTCCAAACGCTCGGCATAGGTCGTCCAGGTATAGGCCTTCATCGGCCGATCCTCGGCCATGTCGGAACTGGGGGTCTCGTCCTCGCCGTAATTGCTCAGCACGGGAACGCCGCCCGTGCTGCCCGCGCCGTTGCAGCCCGTCCACAGATGCAGCCGGTTGGGATAGGTCTGGGTCAGGGTCGAACAATGATAGGCGTCGCAAATCGTGAAGTTCGACGCCAGGGCGTGATAGAACGGCAGGTCGGACGCCTGGTAATAGGTCATCCG
>FTKT01003522.1_pt1 | contig 18904 bp, 14 predicted proteins | sample 1658271 | NCBI WGS metagenome assembly FTKT01 (sample SAMEA3914811, study PRJEB12502) | metagenome | biome: forest; material: soil | place: Canada | collected 2011-08-04 | depth 0.3 m | reverse complement strand
CGCATCGTGTACGCGTCCTTCTCCCCCGGCTTGCGCTGGAAGGAGCAGTACGCGCAGGAGGCCGCGCAGACGTTCGTCATGTTCAGGTGACGGTTGACGTTGAAGTGGACGACGTCGCCGTTCTTCACCGTCCGCACGTGGTGCGCCAGGCCCCCGAGCCAGGCCAGGTCGTCGCTCTCGTAGAGCGCGATGCCGTCCTCGCGGGAAAGTCGCTCACCCGCGTAGACCTTCGCCTCCAGCTCGCGCTTGAACCCTTCGTCCATCCCCCGTGTCCCTCCGTTGAGCTGGCATGAGCGGCACCCCGGCGGTACCCGGCGCCCCGTGCTGACGGACCGTCAGTTCACCTTGCCCGGGCCTTGATCCGGTCCGCGCGGCTGCGGGAGACCGTCCAGGACGCCCCGGTATTGACGTGTTCCGCGGTGGACCGCGCCACCTGCTTGTAGCCGCGCGAGATCACCTCGGCCTGCGGACCGGGCAGCGCCCCGCCGCGTTCCGCGGCCCGGGCGATGATCTCCTCGGGGCCCAACTCCCGGTTGCGCAGCACGACTTCGTTGACCGCCTCGCGGCGCATCCGGTCGTAGCGACGCAGCGCGGCCACCGGCTCCTCGTCCTCGGCCAGGCACCAGGCCAGCGCCCGGGCGTCGATGACGGACTGCGAGCCGCCGTTCATGCCCATCGGGAACATCGGGTGCGCCGCGTCGCCGAGCAGGGTGACCCGGTCGAAGCTCCAGCGGGCCAGCGGGTCCCGGTCGAGCATCGGGTACTCGAAGATCGCGGAGGAGTTCTCCAGGAGGTCCGGCAGGTCGATCCAGGGCAGTTTCCAGCCGGCCAGGCCGGCGCGGGCCTCGTCGACGCCGATCCGGCGGTTGGAGCGGTCCAGCGCGCCCTGACCGCTCTCGTGCCGGACCTCCAGCACCCAGTTCATCAGCGTCCGCCCACCCGGGGACGCCGGGTCGGCGATCGGGTAGGCCACGAACTTCGCGCCCGGGGTGCCGCCGGCCACCACGATGGACCGGCCGTCCAGGATGTGCGGGTACTGCGCCAGGCCGCGCCACATGTGCACGCCGTTCCAGTTCGAGGGGCCCTCCTCCGGGTGGAGCCGGGCCCGCACCGCGGAGTCGATGCCGTCGGCGCCGATCAGCAGGTCGGAGCGCTCCACCACCGCGCCGCCGGTGGCCCGGTCGAGGAAGCGGGCCACGACGCCGTCCGGTGTCTGCTCGAAGCCCTCGAAGGCCATCCCGGTACGGACCGCCTCGGGTCCCAGGCGCTCTCGCACCGCGGCCAGCAGCATCACGTGGAGCCGGCCGCGGTGCACCGAGTACTGCGGCCAGCGGTAGCCGGCCGAGAGCCCGAGCGGCTCGTCCCAGATCCAGCCGCCGTCCCGGTCGAAGTAGCGCAGCCGCTCGGGGGCCAGCGCGATCCGGGCCAGTTCCTCGGCGAGTCCGAGTTCGGCCAGTTCGCGGACCGCGTGCGGCAGCAGGTTGATCCCGACGCCGACCGCCTCGATCGTCCTGGCGGACTCGCGCACCTGCGGTTCGAATCCGGCGGCGTGCAGGCTCAGCGCGGTGGCCAGGCCTGCGATCCCCCCGCCCACGATGGTGATCCTCATCCCTCTGCCGCCACCTTTCGTCGCTGTACCACCACGGGAACACCTCTGCGCGGGCGCATGGCCATGATGCTGGCCGGGGTCACCGCGCCGGCCGGGGTCAACTCGGTACGCCTCAACAGCTCTACCAGCACGGTCTTCAGTTCGGCGGTCGCGAACGGCGCTCCGATGCACCGGTGCCGCCCGCCGCCGAACGGGAGGTAGCCGGCCGGGGTCGCGGCCCGGTGCAGGGGGTGGCCCGGCTGCCAGCGTTCGGGCAGGAACCGGGACGGCTCGGGCCAGACCTCGGACATCCGATGGGTCACATACGGGCTGATGGCCAGTCGGGAGCCGGCCGGCAGCCGGTGCCCACCGAACTCCAGGTCCTGGGCGGCGACCCGGGGCAGCACCACCACCGGCGGATACAACCGCAGCGCCTCCTGCACCACGCCGTCCACGTACTCCAGCTCCTCCAGCGCGTCCACGGTGGTCGGCGCCGAGCCGAGCACCCGCTCGACCTCCTCGCGGGCCCGCCGCCACACCCCCGGGGTGGTCAGGGCCGCGTGCGCGACCCAGCCCATGGCCGCGCTGGTCGTCTCGTAGCCGGCCACGATCAGGCTGATCACCTGGTCCTGGATCTCGGTGTCGTCCAGCGGGCAGGTCCCGTCGCCCGCCGGCTCCAGGAGGGCGCCGAGCCCGTCGCGGCCGCGCTCGGGGTGACGACGCCGGTGGTCGATCTCCCGCTGCACCTCGGCGGCGACCCAGCGGCGCGCCCGCTTGGCGCGGGCGGTGATCGGATTGGGGACGCCGGTCAGGAAGAGCTGCAGGCCCAGCGGCAGGTCGGTGGCGTCCAGCGCCACCTGGAGCCGGGCCCCGATGGCGTCGTTCCGGGCGGCCAGCCGGGATCCGTAGAGGGATTCGACGGTGTTGCGGCGGATCAGCGCGCGCAACTCGCGGTAGAGGTCGATCCGCCCGCCGGACTCCCAGCGGCGGATCGTCGCCACGGTGTTGCGCGCCATCAGCCCCACGTAGTCCTCGATCCGCCGCCGGTGGAAGGCCGGCAGCACCAGGTGGCGGCGCCTGCGGTGGCCCTCGCCGTCGCTCACCAGCAGCGCGCTCTCCCCCAGCACCGGCAGCATCACCTCGAAGGAGTCGCGCCAGGAGAAGAGTTGGGGATTGGCGAAGACAAAGGAGTTGGCCTCGGGGCCGAACAGGAAGGTCGAGCGCTGCGGGCCGTATCCCACACCCACGGTGTTCCCGTACTCGCGCTGGGCCCGGAGCATTCCGGTGAAGGGGTCCGCGGCGAATCGAAGGACCTGGGCGGGCGACAGCCTGGGCGCGGTCGCACCGGTCATGTCGCCGCCTTCGCGCTCTCCCGGCTGCCCGCCGGACCGGCGACGAACTCCGCCACCTCGGGCAGCAGTCCGGCGAGCGTCCGACGCAGCGCCAATGCGCCTTCGGGGTAAGGCAGTTCGACCGATTCCAACTGAGCGAAGGCGATCCGCAGCTGACTGTTCGCGGTGTCGGCGGCCAGCGCCAGCGCTCCGCAGTCGCGCAGGATCGCGGCCACCTCGGCGGCCGTGTCCGCACGCGGCGGCGCGGCGAGCAGCGGCCGCAGGGTGTCTGCGGCGCGTTCGAGTCCGTAGAGCACGGGGAGGGTGTAGACACCGTTTCCCAGGTCGCGGCCCGCGCTGCGGGCGGTGGAGCCGGTGTCTGCATCGGTGACTTCGCCGGTGTCTGCTTCGGCGGCCGGACCGGTGCCTGGCACGGCTCCCGGTCCGGTTCCTGGTTCGCTGTCTGCTTCGGCGGCCGGCTCGATGTCTGGTTCGCTGTCTGCTGCGGCGTCCGGTTCGGTGTCTGGTCGGCCGGGCTCGGCGAGGTCGCCGAGGTCGTTCCAGATCTGGAAGGCCAGCCCGAGATGGTGGCCGAAGGCGGCGAACGCCTGCCGCCGGCGCTCGTCGGCACCGGCCGCGATGGCTCCCAACATGGCGCTGTACGAGGTGAGTTCGGCTGTCTTACCGGCGATCGAGGTCAGATAGCCGGCGACCGAGCGGTCCAGCCGCCCGGCCGCCCGCAGCTCGGTGAGCTGTCCGAGGCAGATCTGCTGGGCGCAGGCCACCCCGGCCGCGATCGCCTCGGGGCCGAGCGAGGCGGCCAGTCCCAGCGCGCTGGTGAGCAGGTAGTCCCCCAGCACGAGCGCCGCGTCGTCGCCGTAGCGCGCATTGACCGTCGGGACGCCGCGCCGGACCACGGCCTTGTCGCACAGGTCGTCGTGGTAGAGCGTCGCCAGGTGCAGCAGTTCGACGGTCGCGCCGGCGGTCACCACCTGCTCGGACACCGGCGACTCGGCGGCGACCAGGTAGGCCGCGGTGAGCGCCAGCGCCGGCCGGAAGAACTTGCCCGGGTGGCGTACCAGGTGCTGCAGCGCCTCGTCGATCTGTGGGTCGCCCAGGGTCAGTTCCTTGATCACCCGATCGCGGACGCGTGAGAGGTCACCGAGGAGCTGGGGGAAGTCCGAGGGCGGACGGGTCGGCCCGGTCGGCTGCATCTCAGAACCACGCTCCCATCGAGAAGAGTACGAAGTCGGCGATCATGAGGTGGTACAGCCAGGCCCAGGAGATCATCGACGGCCCGATCCGGGACCGGCCGACGGACAGCACCAGGAAGCCGGCCCACGGCAGGGTCAGCAACGGCAGCAGCACCGGCGCCGAGTGGAACCGCCAGGCGAGCGCGCCGTCGACCAGATAGAAGCCGGCCAGGCAGCAGCCGTACAGTGTCTTCGTCACCGCCGCGGGCACCACCTGCGGCAGTGTGGTCTTGCCGACCGCGCGGTCCTTCTCGACGTCGCGGGCGTTGTTGTGCAGCATCAGGGCCGCGAAGAGGAACCCCGGCCCGAGGGCCGCCAGTACCAGGGTGCCGCTGACCCGGCCCGCGTTCAGCCAGGCGAGGATCAGGGTGACGGCGGTGCCGGTCACCACGAAGTCGAGCAGTTCGCCGAGCGCACGGTGGCCCAGGGGCCGGGAGCCGCCCGCGTACCCGAAGTACCCGAGATAGCAGAGCGCGATCAGCGGCAGCAGCCACAGGTTGGTGGCGGCGGCGAGGACGGCGAGCCCGACCCAGGCGAGCGCGAAGCAGGCGAGGCCGACCGTGCGCAGCCGGCGCATGTCCAAGCCCTGCGCGAGCGCGCTCTCCGGCCGGACCCGGTCCGGTCGGTCGAGGCCGCGCACGTAGTCCTCGTAGTCGTTGACATAGCGTCGGCCCACGCAGTCCGGTACCAGGACGAGCAGGGTCAGAAGCACCCGCCAGCCCGTCAACTGGTGGACGTGGCGGGCCGCAGCGACCGCGTAGAGGCCCTGCAGGACGATGACCAGCACCAGCGGCGGGCCTGCGGCGACGACCCATTCGCGCAGGCGCGGGCGCACCCGGCCCGCGGCGGCCGTGCCGGGGGCCACCGTCACCGGATGATCCCCGAGGACGGGCCGCGCTTGGTCCCGATCGCCTGGAACATGACGTTGGTGGACCGGGTGGGGAACATCGGCACCGTCGTGCGCAGCTTGAAGAACCAGGGGATCAACGCCCGTGCCTGCGGCCAGAGTCCGTACATCTGCAGCGGGACACCGCCACGGCTGGCCGTCTCGGCCAACCGCTCCCGGTTGACGAACAGCCGGTGGTCGTGGCAGCCCTTGGGGGCCATCCCGGGCAGCGGGAGGTTCTCGGTGAGCGTCACGATCAGGATCCGGGCCAGGAAGGTGTCGGCGATGGTGTCGAGCAGCAGGGTGCCGCCGGGCCGCAGGATGCGACAGCACTCGGCGACCACCTGGTAGGGGTCCGGCACGTGTTCCAGGCACTGCCCGGCGACGACGACGTCCACGCTGTCGTCCTCGAACGGCAGCTTGGAGACGTCGGCCAGCACGGTCTCGTCGACGCCGTGGGCGCCGGCCACCTCCAACGACCGCTCCGACTGGTCGACTCCGATGTGCCGGTACCCCTTGCCGGCGATGTGCGGGTGCAGCAGACCACCCCCGCAGGCGACGTCGACCAGCGTCGCGTCGGTGCGTTCCGCAATCGGGATCAACTCGCCGCGCTTGGCCGCGATCCAGCCGAGCGCCGCGAACGGCCCTCGGGGATCCCACCACTGGTCGGCGAGCGAGTCGTACTGGGTCAGGTCGTTCGCTGGAACTCTGGGCTTCTTCACAGGACTCCGATCCGGATCATCGCTGGTATCGTCCGAGCACCATGACGGGGAAGAGCTGCCGGTACATGGGGTAACTCATGTAGAACTGCCGAGGCAGGACGGTCCCGGTGAACGCCTCCTCCTCCCAACTGCCGTCCTCGTTCTGCGTGTCGGCGAGCCACGCCAGTCCCAGCCGGACCTGCTCGTGGTCGGCGGGCAGGCCCGCGGCGTGCAGGGCGAGCAGCGCCCAGGAGGTCTGGCTCGGGGTGGACTCCCCACGCCCGCGCCAGGCCGGGTCGTCATAGGAGAGCAGGCTCTCCCCCCAGCCCCCGTCGTCATTCTGACGATCCGTCAGCCAGTCGACGGCGCGCCTGATGGGCGCGCTGGCGGGCGAGAGGCCGGCCCGCAGCAGCGCGGTGACCGCGGCGCCGGTGCCGTACAGGTGGTTGGCGCCCCACCGCCCGAACCAGGAGCCGTCGGCCTCCTGGTTCCGCAGCAGCCAGCGCACCGCGGCCTGGGCCCGCGGGTCGCCCGCCAGCCCCTGGCCGGCCAGGCTCTCCAGGGCGTGCGCGGTGATGTCCGGGCAGGGCCGGTCCGTCAGTTCGGTGAAGTCCAGGGTGGAGAGCTTGGAGGCGGCCCAGGAGTCGTTGTCCGCGTCGTAGGCGGCCCAGCCGCCGTCGCCGGACTGCATGGCCAGCAGCCAGGAGATGCCGCGCACACCGGCGCCGCGCAGCCGCGCCGCCTCCTCAGGGTCGGGCACCGAGACCCGCGACAGCGCCTCGATCACCACGGCGGTGTCGTCGCAGTCGGGAAAGGACTGCTCGGTGAAGCCCACCGACCAGCCGCCGCCGGCCTGACCCGGCCGGGCCACGCTCCAGTCGCCGCGGACCGTGACCTCCTGGCCGGCCAGCCACCGGGCGGCCCGCAGCAGCGCCGGGTGGTCCGCGCTCAGCCCGGCGTCCGCCAGCGCGGAGACACAGAGCGCGGTGTCCCACACCGGGGTGGGCATGCAGTTCATCCGGCGGGTGGGCCCCTGCGGGCTCTCGCCCCAGACGGCGAAACTGTCGAGCCCGCGCAGCCCGGCCCGCATCACCGGGTCCTGCGCGTCCAGACCCGCGGCATAGAGGCCCAGCAGGCAGAAGACCGAGGCCACGTTGCAGGCCAGCCAGGCCCCGTCCGCCTCCTGACGGTCGATGATCCACCGCACGGCCCGCACGGCGGCCCTGCGGCGCGGGGCCGCGAGCGGATGGCTGTTGTACCAGCGGATCGCGCGGTGGACGGCGGGCAGCGCGGACGGCCGGGCCGGCCGGCCGGTGTGCAGCTCGTCCAGGCGGAATCCCGGATCGATGCTCGGCCGGGTCCGGTGCACCAGCCCGAGCGGAACCATCGCGAGCCTGGCCCAGGCAGACATCCGGTAGAGCGAGAGCGGTGCCTTCGGTGGCAGCAGGATCACCTCGGGCAGCACCGTCGGCACCGCCTCCCAGTCCTGCTGGGAGAAGAGCGCCAGCCACAGCTGCGCCTCCAACCGGCAGTCCCCGATGCCCCCTTGGGAGCGCACGAAGCCCGCGGCGCCGGCCATGTGCGGCTCCTCGGGGAGGTCCCCGGCCAGCCGCAGCGCGAGGTACGCCTCCACTGTGGTGGACAGGTCGCCCGGGCTGCCGGGATACAGGCCCCAACCGCCGTCGGGCAGTTGCCGCGACCTGATCCAGCGTGCGGTGGCCTCGAAGACCCGGTCCTCGTGCAGACCCAACAACTCACGCAGGAACAGGTCCACCGCGTCGACCATCACGTTGGCATCGGGACAGCGGGACCACCAGCCGTCCGCCTCCTGGATCGACAGGAGGTGCTCCACCCCGCGGGACAGGGCGGCCTTGACCTCAGCACTCACAGACTAACCCCCGTTAGCTGTACATGACTCCGGAAACAGACAAGACACAACACTCAGAAGCTGTGGTCCGTACTATAGGAGCACAGTGGCCACAGCGGACAAGCCCTGCCGATGAATTCACAACCGGGGGATCATCTTCCATGGATGTATTGATAGTTGGCGCCGGAGTAGGAGGCCTGGCCGCAGCCCGCGGACTGCTCGACGCGGGGCACCGGGTGACTGTCTTCGAGCAGGCACCGGCGCTGCGGACAACCGGAGCGGCAGTCACCGTGTGGAGCGGCGGAGTCGGCATCCTCGGCAGCCTCGGGGTGCGGACCGGGGACCTCGGCGCCCGCATCGACGGCCTGGAGAACCGCTCGCAGGCCGGTGAACACCTCTACTCCATCGATGTCTCGCACGCTGCCCGGCGGTTGGGGCACAGCAGCATCACCGCCCCGCGCCGCGACCTGCTGGCCCGGCTCGCGGACGGCCTGCCGGCCGGCACCGTCCGGTACGGTCGGCGGTTCGTCAGCTCCGTCGAGCAGGGGCAGGGCGTGCGCGCCGTCTTCGACGACGGCTCCACCGCCGAGGGGGACGTACTCGTCGGCGCGGACGGCCACCACTCGGCCGTAAGGCAGCAGTTGTGGGGCCACGACCCGACGCGGCCGGCGGGCTGGGCCACCTGGCAGGGCCTCGCGGACTTCCGCGCGAAGATCACCGGCGCGCACCACGGGCTGATGATCAACGGCCGCGACGGCTTCTGCGGCCTGCTGCCGGCCGGCCCCGACACCCTGCAGTGGTGGTTCAGCTTCCCCTGGACGGCCGACTCCGAAGGCCCCTTCCTGCCGTTGCTGCGCGCCCGGTTCGGGCGCTGGGCACCGCCGGTGCCCGAGGTGTTGGACAGCCTCGCCGAGTCGGACATCGAGATGTTCCCGCACCACACCCACCCGGTCCGCCGCCGCTGGGGGACGGCCCGCTCCACCCTGCTGGGCGACGCGGCCCACACCATGCCGCCCATCGTCGCCCAGGGCGCCAACCAGGCACTGGAGGACGCCTGGCTACTGGTAAGACTGTTGACGACCCGTCAGGGAGATCTGACCGACACGCTGCGCCACTACGAACGCCTCCGCTCCCGCCGCGTCTCCCCGATCGCCCGGCTGGCCGCCACCGAGTACACCTACCGGTACCACCCGCCGCGCTTCGACCGGCTGGTGCCGAGCGCCTTGGCCACCCGGGCGTACACCTACTGGCTGCACGGCACCAGCGACTTCCTCTGCGCCCAGCAGCCCTGGTGGCCGCCACGCCTGGCGCGCCGGACCGCGGGAGCTGGAGCCGGAGCCGCAGCCGGAGCCGGCCGGGGCGGCTCGCCGCGCTGAGCGGGCCGGGCTCCGCCTACCGGGTGGCGGGGACCGAGCCGATCTCGACCACGCGGGCCCAGGCGGGTGGTGAGTCCGGCACGTAGTCGGGGTTCTCCTCGTCCCAGGCCCCCGACCGCTGCCGGGGGAAGAGGCCGACCACCGTCCGGCAGGAGGGGCGGGCGGGCGGCCAGGGGGTCTGACCGTCGGTCAGGACCACGATGACGTCCGGCCGGGGAGACGTGCGCAGCGCCCTGGCGAAGCCCGCGCGCAGGTCCGTGCCCCCGCCGCCCAGCAGCGGTATGCCCTCGGCCTGGCAGAGCGGGTGCGCGATCCGGGCCGCCGCGTCGCACGGGACCACCGTGACCAGGTCGCGGCGGCCGCCCACCGCGCGGGAGATGGCGGCGACTTCGAGGAGCGCGCTGCCCAGTTCGGTGTCACTGACCGACCCGGAGGTGTCGATGACCACGCTGACCCGGGGCGGCCGGCGCCGCAGGCTCGGCAGCACGACGCCGGGCACCCCGACCGACCGCCGCGACGGCCGGCCGTAGCTGTAGTCCTCGCCCGCACCGGCTCCGGAGGTCGCCGAGCGGACCGCCGCCCCCAGCAACTCCCGCCACGGCTGCGGCGGGTGGAACACCTCCTCGGCCCAGCGCTGCCAGCCCTGCGGGGCGCTTCCCGGGCGGCCGGTGATGCCCTGCGCCACCCGGAACCGGACCGCGTCGCACTCCTGCGCGCTGAGACCGTGCGCGCCCTCCGGCCCCAGCTCCCACGCCCGGTCCAGGCCGTCGGCGCCGCTGCCGCAGTCCAGCCAGGCCAGGCTCTCGGTGTGCGGGCCGAGCCGGAACCGGCGTAGGTAGTCCTCCATGAGCTGCCCGTCGGGCAACCCCAACAACCTTGGCTCGACGGCGCCTTCGGGCCGGACCAGGCCGTCACCGAACACGTCGTCGTTGATCTCGCAGTCCGCGGCGATGTTCATCCGCAACCGCTCCCCCGGGCCGCTCAGCCCGTGCCGGTGCGCGAACCGGTCGCTGCGGCCGTGGTGGTCGCGCAGCAGGTGCGAGACCTCGTGCACCCACACCCCGGCCAGCTCCTCCACCGGCGTCCGCGCCACGAACGCCGCCGAGACGTAGCACCGCCAGTGCCGGTCGACGGCCATCGTCGGCACCGTTCGCGACTCCACCGGGTGCAGGGCGAACAGGGCCGATGCCAGGTAGGGCCGGACCCGGGCGGCGTGCAGGCGGGCGGCGAAGAGCTTCTCACGGTCGAGCGCCCTCGGTGCGTTCGATGCGGGAGGTGCGCCCGGTGCGTTGCGTGCGGCAGGTGCGCCCGGTGAGCCCAGTGAGTCCAGCGCGGCAGGGGTCATCGGCCGGCCCTCGCCGCGACCACGGCCCGGCTCGCCGCCCGGTCCGCAGCCTGGTCCGCCCGCCGGGAGAGGGTGACCGCGTCGGCGAGCCGCTCGATCGAGGCCGGCACGTCCCAGTCCTGTTGCCGCAGCGAGGCGAGGGTGGTCGCGGGGACCACCACCAGGTCCGGGGCCCCGGTCTCCATCGCCGCCACCAGCAGCGCCCACGCCGCGTCCCAGCGGGACTTCTCCGGGCGGTTGCGGACCGCCGCCACCACGCCGTCCAGCACCGCCTGACGCAGGTCCCCCCGCTCGGGCAGCACCGCGCCCGCCGGATCTGCGAGCAGCGCCTCGGGGTCGGGGAGGTCCATCCGGTCCAGGCTCGCCAGCAGTTCCAGCCCCGGGCCGTCCCCCACCGTGCCCCTGACCAGCAGCGAGAGCACCTCCCGCGAGGAGCCGGCCGCGGTCGCGAAGGCGATCAGCGCGAGTGTCATCTCCCAGCTGCGCGGGGACGGCCAGGGGCCGCCCCGCCGGGTCTCGCCGCTGGGCAGCCGGTGCACCAGCGTCGGGCGGGCGGCGAGCAGTCCGCAGACCGCCCGGCGGGCGAAGTCCACGGCTGCGGGCAGCTGTTCGGGGTCCAGTCGCGGCAGGGTGGCCCGGGGCCAGGTCCCGCCGAGGCCGCGAACCACCACGTCATGGTCGTGGGTCCACTGGAGATGGACGAACCGGTTGGCCAGCGGCGGACTCAGCTCCCAGCCGTCGGCCGCCGAGGAGCGCGGATTGGCGGCGGCCACGATCCTTACCCCGGGCGGCAGTTGCAGCGCGCCGATCCGCCGCTCCAGGACCAGCCGGAGCAGCGCGGCCTGCACGGCCGGCGGCGCGGTGGACAGTTCGTCCAGGAAGAGCAGGCCGCGGCCGGCCCGGACGAGTCGGACCGCCCAGTCCGGCGGGGCCATCGGGACGCCCTGCTCGGCAGGGTCGTCTCCGACGACGGGCAGCCCTGAGAAGTCGGAGGGTTCGTGCACGCTGGCGATCACCGTGGTCAGCGGAAGGTCCAGGGCCTGCGCGAGCTGGGTCAGCGCCGCGGTCTTGCCGATCCCCGGCTCGCCCCAGAGGATCACCGGCAGGTCGGCGGCCACGGCCAGCGTCAGGGCCTCCAGCTGGGTGTCGGGACGCGGTTCGGTGGTCGCCTCGCGCAGCAGGGCCAGCAACTCGCCGGCGACGTCGAGTTCGGAGGCGTGGGACGGGGCAGAGGAGGTGATGGAGGGGGCAAAGGGGGTGCGAGTGGGCATGTCTGATCACCTGTCAGGTCGAGTGGTTGTGTCTGTGGGAGGGGTCGGAACTCCCCCGGTCAGCGCGACAGCGCCAGGCGCGGGTGCGAGCGGACGACCCCGGGGCGGCGACGGTCCAGGCGGCTGCCGCCGGGGCCGGGCCCGGCCAGTCCGGCCCGGAACAGCCCGTAGGTGATCCACCGCTGGGCGGCGGCCTCCAGTTCGTCCCGCAGCTCGCCGCCGCGCAGCAGCGCGTCGGGGCCCAGCAGGCCCTCGACGACGGCCAGCGCGCCGGCGATGTCGCCGTGGTCCAGCCGTTCGCGGACGCCGGCGAGGCAGTCCGGGTGACGGTGTGCCAGATCGATGGCCTGCAGGCAGGGCAGCGGAGTTCCGGTGAGGGCGGCCAGCAGCTCTTCGCGGCGCAGTTCGACCGGGTCGTGGTCCAGCGCGGCCAGGACCCCGTCGACCAGGCCGATCCGGTGCCGGGCTCCCCGGCAGTCCACGAGGTGCGGCTCCCCCGGCGGGTGGGACGTCCGGGACGGACCGGCCGGTACGTGGTCCGGCGCCAGGGCCGCGGCGACCAGCGGGTGCAGTCGGCCGGCCTCGATCGCACCGGTGCGGAGCAGTTCCAGGTCGGGCAGCACCCAGGTCGCCGCATCGGGCAGGACCGGCGGCGGGGCCGTGGCACCGTCGGCGACGGCCGCCGCGATCCGGATCACCGGCGGCCCCGGGCCGTCCCGGTCCGCGACCGCTGCCTGAGGCGGCATCAGCTCCAGGGCCAGTCGGCGGTGGGCCCCGAGCCGCACGGTGACGGTCCCGGCGGACCGCCCCTCGGCCTGGAGCAGGATCCGCGCCTCGGCCGCCCAGCGCTCGACGGCGCAGGGCAGCCCGTGCGGCAGCTGCTCCGTCAGCCCTGAGGCACGGAACGAGGCTTTGCAGTCAGGGAGTTGATCGCTCCCCGACCGGATCCTCAGTTCGCCGGCCCGGCCCGCGTCCCACAGGTGGCGGTGCAGGTCGAGGCGGAAGCGGCGGTCGGGCCGCGGGCGCGGATGGCGGCAGACCTCGGCCCCGGGGCGGGATGCGTCCCAGAGCGCGAGGCTGACCCGCTGACCGCCGTCCGCCCAGGCCGGCGGAGTGCGGACCACCAGGCACACCGGGCGGACGCCGTCACGCCCCGCGGCCTCGTACCGGGCCAGCGCGATGGTCAGCCCCGGGCGCAGCAGCCCGTCCGGAGCGATCCTCGGCAGGTGCCAGCGCAACAGGTCGGGAGCCAGGCAGCGGAGGTCGGCCCGGACCCGGGCCGAGAACTCCCGGCCGTGGGTGTGCGCCAGGGAACGCGGACTGAGGTCGACGTCGACGCCCGCGGCTGCGCACGCCCCTGCCCAGTCTCCGGCAGCACGGCGGGCGGTCGCGGTCGCGATCATGGAGGGCGGCACGGCGAGCTCGCGCACGCGCAGCCAGAGGGAAAGGCGGGAATCCCCGTTCACGGTCTCAGTGAGCATCAGCACTCACCTTGCGTGGACGGGACCCCCGATCTGTGAGAAGAGCAAGTGGTCACGGCGGGGAGCGTACCGCTCCCCGCCGCCGGCTGCCACCTGCTTTCCGTCGTGCTGCCGCCGACGCGTCCTACGAGGCCACTCGCCGGGCCGCGGGGTCCGGGTGGCGGAGGCCGAGGTGGTCGCGCAGGGTGGTGCCCTCGTACTCGGTGCGGAACACGCCGCGCTCCTGGAGCAGCGGGACGACGGTGTCGGCGAACTCGTCGATGCCGCCGGGGGTCAGGTGCGGGGCGAGGATGAAGCCGTCGCTCGCGTCGCTCTGGACGAACTCGTTGATCGCCTCGGCGACCTTCGACGGTGTGCCGATGAAGGACTGACGGCCCGTCACCTCGATGACCACCTCCCGGGTGCTGAGCTTCTTCGCCTCGGCCAGCTCCCGCCACTGCCGGGCGACGGCCAGCGGGTCGCGGTTCATCCGGACGCTGGCCCGGCCCTGGGCGATGGTGTGCTCGCCGACCAGGGGATCGGTCTCGGGCAGCGGTCCGTCCGGGTCGTGGTCGCTGAGGTCGCGGTTCCAGAGCTGCTCCAGGAACTTGATCGCGGTCTGCCCGCTGACCTGCTGACGGCGGATCAGCTCGGCCTTCTCCTGCGCGTCGGCGTCGGTGTCGCCGAGGACGAAGGTGGCCGCGGGCAGGATCAGCAGTTCGTCGCGGCCTCGGCCGTAGCGGGCCAGCCGATCCTTGACGTCGGTGTAGAAGGCCCGGCCCGCCTCCAGCGTGCCGTGCCGGCTGAAGATGGCGTCGGCGCTGGAGGCGGCGAACTCGCGGCCCTCGGCGGAGTCCCCGGCCTGGAAGATCACCGGGCGGCCCTGCGGGCTGCGCGGGACGTTGAACTGTCCGGCGATGTCGAACTGGCTCGCCCGGTGCTGGAACCGGCCCGCGTCCGGGTCGCCGAGGAAGGTGCCGCTCTCCTGGTCGGCGAGGATCTCCGTACCGCTCCAGGAGTCGAAGAGCACCTGGGCGGCCGTCAGGAACTGCCGGGCCCGCTCGTAGCGGTCCTCCTCGGCCAGGAATCCGCCGCGGCGGAAGTTCCGCCCGGTGAACTCGTCCCAGGAGGTGACCACGTTCCAGGCGGCCCGGCCCTCGGAGAGGTGGTCCAGCGTGGCGAACTGCCGTGCCACCTCGTAGGGTTCGTTGAAGGTGGAGTTGATGGTGCCGGCCAGTCCGAGCCGGTCGGTGACCGCGGCCAGCGCCGCCAGGACGGTGAAGGTGTCCGGGCGGCCGACCACGTCCAGGTCGTAGATCTCGCCGCCCTGCTCGCGCAGCCGCAGCCCCTCGGCCAGGAAGAGGAAGTCGAACTTGGCCCGCTCGGCGGTCCGGGCCAGGTGCACGAAGGAGTGGAAGTCGATCTGGCTGCCGGCGGCCGGGTCGCTCCACACCGTGGTGTTGTTCACGCCGGGGAAGTGCGCGGCGAGATGGATCTGCTTGACGGGCTTGCTCATGCGACGGGCGTCCTCGGGTCTCGGTGGGGCGGTGGGCTCAGCGCGCGGCAGCAGTTGTGGTGACGGCAGTTGAGGTGACGGCAGCTGCGCTGACGGCGGGTGAGGTCGCCGCGTAGCGGCTGGTGGGACGGGGCAGGCCCAGCAGGCCGCGCAGGGTGGCGGCCTCGTAGGCGGTGCGGAACAGCCCGCGCCGCTGGAGTTCGGGCACCAGGCCGCGGGTGATCTGCTCCAGGTCGTGCGGCAGGGCGGCGGGCCGGAGCCGGAAGCCGGTGATCCCGGCCGCCTGCCACTCCTCCAGCAGCTCGGCCAGGCCGGCCGGCGTCCCGGTGAAGATCCGGGCGTCGCTGCCGAACGCTCCCCCGGCCCGCTCGTCGAGGCGGCCACGGCGGGCGACGGCCGCCTCCTCGGTGTCGTCCAGCAGGACCACCAGGTCGGCGAAGACGTGCACGGTCTCCTCGGCGCGCCCGGCGGCGGCCTGGCCCTCGCGGATCTCGGCGACGATCGCGCGGGCGTCCGCCGCGTCGCGCGGGGTCACGAAGCCGACGTCGGTCGAGCCGGCGACCAGGCGGTAGGGGATGGTCTGGTGCGCCAACGCGGCGACGAGCGGCTGTCCCTGCGGCGGGCGAGGGGTGATCGAGGGGCCCTTGACGCTGAAGTGCGGCCCCTCGAAGTCGATGTAGTGCAGCTTGTGGCGATCGACGAACCGGCCGGTGGCGACGTCGCGGATCTCGGCGTCGTCCTCCCAGCTGTCCCAGAGCCGGCGCAGCACCTCGACGTAGTCCGCGGCCTCCGCGAAGGTCTCGGCCATCAGCGCCTGGGCCTCGGGCCCGTCCAACTCCTCGATCCGCAGCGGCGGGAAGCTGCGGCGGCCGAACAGCGCGGCCTCGTAGGGACGGACCGAGACCTGCACCCGCACACCCGCCCGCCCCTGGCTGACGTAGTCGAGGGTGGCGATCGCCTTGGAGAGGTGGAACGGCTCGGTGTGGCTGACCACCGCGGTCGGCAGCAGGCCGATGTGACTGGTCAGCGGGGCGATCCGGGCGGCGATCTGCACCGCGTCCAGTCGGCCGCGGACCTGGTCGGTGCGCCCGTCCAACTCCTCGAACCGCGAGGACTGGAGGCCCAGCGAGTCCTCGATCGTCACGAAGTCCAGCAGCCCGCGCTCGGCTTCGGCGACCAGGTCGGCCCAGTACCTGGCGGTGAGCAACTCCTTTGGCCGGGCGTCGGGTTCGCGCCAGGCGGCGGGGTGCCAGCCCGCGCCGTCGAGAGCGAGCGCGAGGTGGAGGGCGGGGTGCGGCTGGGGCATCGGAGTTCGCTTCCTGCTCAGGTGGGTGGACTCGCCGGCGGCGCGGCGGGCAGGCCGGACGCGGCCCGCGCGGGACGGCGGGCAGGGCTGCGTCGACAGGGGGAGGAGAGGGATACGGCGGAGCGGGAGCCCGCGGCACGGCGCTGCTCAGGGCGCGCCGGTCAGGGGCCGGGCGTCACGGCAGGCCGGAAGGCCGGCGAAAGACGGACGGCCGGAAAGCCGCTCAGGCCGCCGGACAGAGCGCGCTGGCGACCCGTCGCAGATCGATGTGCCGTCGTGAGTAGCCGCCGACGGCCCGCGCCGCGGTCATCCGACGGGCTCGGCGGCCGGGACCCGGACCACCAGGAAGACGGTCTGCCGGCGCAGCCGGAAGCCGAGCGACTCGTACAGGCGGATCGCGCGGGTGTTGCTCGCTGCGGCGTGCATGAACGGGGTCTCGCCGCGGGCCCGGATGCCGGCCGCCACCGCGTGGACCAGCCGGGTCGCCAGGCCCTGCCCGCGGTACTCCTCGTCGGTGCAGACGGCGCTGATCTCGGTCCACCCCGGCGGGTGCAGCCGTTCGCCGGCCATCGCCACCAGCCTGCCGTCGCGCCGGATCCCGAGGTAGTCGCCCAGTTCGATGGTGCGGGGCAGGAACGGGCCGGGCTTCGTGCGGTCCACCAGTGCCAGCATCTCCGGCACGTCCTCGGGCCCCAGCCTGACGGCCTCCGGGTCGGGGGCGGCGGCCACGCCGTCGTCCACCAACTGGACTCCGGCCAGGTCCATGACGATCTCCCAGGCCGGGGGCGGCGACCCATGGAATCCGGCCAACGGCAGCAGGGCGCCGGGGCCGAGCAGCGCCGCCGCGTCGCGCCAGGTCCGCTCGTCGGGCTCGGGCGGGAGCGCCACGAACGGTGAGACGTCCTCGGGATAGCGCAGTACGTCGCCGCGCCGCTGCGCGAGGTGTGCGTGCGGACCGAGCAGTGCGGCCCGGGCGGGGTTGTCCAACGGGTGCGGGAGGTCGAGCGCCGGATCGGCGTCCGTGGTGACTACATCCGACTGCGGCATACCCGTTACCGTCCCGATCCCTGTCGCGCTGTCCCGGCCGGTGGACCGTCCCAGCCTTCGGCAACCGTACGGGCCGGGCGGAGATCCACTGGGTCCCAGCATGTGCGACCGCTGTTAAGCCAGTACGTCGGGAGTATGTCACGATGCCCGGACGCGACCTCCACGATTGAACCGAGGCCGAACCCGGCACCGAAACCGACGCCGACGCCGACGCCGAACCCGACGCCGACCCGGCACCGAAACGACCGAACCCCACGCCGAACCCCACGCCGGACTCCCCCGGACGCGAGTGCGGGCCGGGAGCAGTCCCGGCCCGCACTCGCATCGTCAGTCAGGCAGTCAGGCAGGCAGGCAGGCAGTCCGGCAGTCCGGCAGTCCGGCAGTCAACCTGACGAGGCGTCAGTTCGACCCGTCAGGGCGCCGGGTCCGGCACGGCCTCGATGAGCGAGAAGGCGGTGCCGGTCGCGATGATCCGGTCGAGACGGTAGCCCGCCTGCTGGAACAGCTCCGCGAACCGCTGCTCGGTGCGGACCTCACCGCTCATGGTGACCAGCATGACGAGGTCGAAGTTCTTGACGAACCGCGGCACCCCCTCGTGGTGCACCATCTCCGCCGCGACGAAGCGGGCGCCCGGCGAGGACTCCCGGCAGGCGCGCAGCAGGCGCACCAGCGCGTCGTCCGGCCAGGAGTGCATCACCTGCTTGGTGACGTAGATGTCCACCCCGGACGGAACGCCGGTGAAGAAGTCCTTGCCGGCGAACTCGAAGCGGCCCTGGTCGACGAGTTCGGCGATCTCCGGCTGCTTGCGGGCCTGCTCGATGACGGCCGGCAGGTCCGCCAGCACGCCCTTCCCGATGGACCGGTGGCTCTGCAGGATGGAGGCCAGGAAGGTGCCCTGGCCGCCGCCCAGGTCGCAGACCGTGCGGGCGCCCTCGAACTGCGGGTAGGCTGCCACCAGCGCCTCGGCGAGCGCGTCGGTGAAGTCCGTCATCGCCTGGTTGAACATCGCGGCCTCGGCCGGGTTGCGCTGCAGCCAGGGCCAGAGCGCGGTGCCGTGCACCTTCTCGAAACCGGGCTTCCCGGTGACCAGGCTGTGGTCGAGCGCGCCCCAGGAGGACCAGAGCCACTGGGCTCCGACCATCTGGGCCATGGCGTTCATCGAGCCGGGCACCCCGGGCTGGAGCAGCTCGGAGAGGCCGGTGTTGGCGAAGGTGCCGGGTTCGGTCTCCTCGAAGATGCCGTCCTCCGCGAGCAGCGAGAGGACCTTGTGCAGCGGACCGGCGACGACGCCGGCCTGCCGGGCGAGTTCGGCGGTGGGCAACGGTCCGTCACTCAGGAGTTCCGCGATCCGGTACTCGGCGGCGAGCGCCAGGCAGCGCGGGGTCGAAGGGAACATCAGCTCGGACAGGAGGACCGCACCCGCCGAGGAGGGCAGGGTCTGCTGTGGGGTCATGAGGAGAGAAGCCTCCCTGATGGGTCGGGCTGGGGACCGGCCTGGACCGGCCGTGTCCCCGGCCCGAGGTCTGCGGGTGGACGGCGCGAACGCGCTGGTGGATCCGCTGCGGACCGGGGCCGGGCCGGGCGACTTCGGCCCGTCGGGGTGAAGTCGCCCGGCCCGGCGCCCGGTTCAGCCGAGCAGCGCGAAGGCGAAGCCGCCGCCGGGGTTGGCCATGAACTTGTTGGTCGCCGGGATCTCGCCGCCGGCCGAGATGCCGACGGCCGGGCCGACCAGCGGGATCAGGGCCGGCACCAGGCGCGTCTCGACGCCGTCCGCGGCCAGCTGGCCGTAGTTGTTCCAGCCCCAGCCGAGCACGCTGCCGTCCTCCAGCAGCGCCAGCGCGTGGCCGCCGTGGCCGGGCGCCGCGTCGGTGCCGCCGCCGTTGGCCGCCACCGCCTTCGCGCCCTTGATGCCCTGGACGGGAGCCGGGGTGGCCCGGTCGACGGTGGTGCCGTCGCC
>FTKT01000109.1_pt5 | contig 18920 bp, 18 predicted proteins | sample 1658271 | NCBI WGS metagenome assembly FTKT01 (sample SAMEA3914811, study PRJEB12502) | metagenome | biome: forest; material: soil | place: Canada | collected 2011-08-04 | depth 0.3 m | reverse complement strand
CCGCGACGCCGCCCTGCGAGGGGTGGCCGCCGCCCGCCGGGGCGGGCAGCCCGCCGCTCTCGTTGATCATGTCCTCCAGCGCGGAGCGCAGCGCGTCGCCGAACTCCGGGTCCATGGTGCCCGCGTTGTCGGCCGCGTCGCCCGGGCCGGTCGGCCGGGGGAAGAAGACCGGCCAGTTCTCCACCGGACCGAGCCCGTGCAGGCCGCTCAGACCGATGCCCAACTCCCCGGGGGCACCGGCGAAGGGCGTGTCCAGCAGCGGCTCGTCCTCGGCCGCCCGGGCCTCCTGCTCGGCCCAGAACGCCCGCGCCTCGCTGATCTCGCGCTCGCGGTCGGCGGCCAGCGCCTCGGTGACGGCCCGGCGTATCACGTCCTCGTCCAGGACGGCGGGTGCGGCGGTCCGGGCGGCGGCCTCGTTGGCGGCCAACCGGCGGGAGAGGCCGCGTACATGGAGAAGCACGGCTGACGACACGGCGATCAGGATCAGCAACAGCGGGATGTACACGGCGCTCACGGAACGTACTCCTTGCGCGGAGTGGAACAGGGGAACATCTCCACCCTGCCGCATGGTGGGCTGTGACTGCAGGGGAAGATGTCCGAAATGTCCGTGACGTTAGTCATTGTCCGAAAATCTAATAGTCCCGCCGTTGTACGCAGCGCAGTTGGGCGACTTCGGGGTGTCGATGAATCGCTCCCGGACGGACGAAAAGAGGTCCGGATCGCTCGCGCGAAGTGATCCGGACCTCAGTCACACAGGGTGACGCCGAACGGGTGGCGCCGACCGCCCGGCCAACTCACCGTAGTTGACCGGACTCGCTCAGCTCAGGCGCTCGATGACCATCGCCATGCCCTGCCCGCCGCCCACGCACATGGTCTCCAGGCCGAACTGCTTGTCGTGCCACTGGAGGGAGTTGATCAGCGTGGTGGTGATCCGGGCGCCGGTCATGCCGAAGGGGTGGCCGACCGCGATGGCGCCGCCGTTGACGTTCAGCCGGTCCAGGTCGATGCCCAGGTCGCGGTAGGAGGGGATCACCTGGGCCGCGAAGGCCTCGTTGATCTCGACCAGGTCGATGTCCCCGATCGACAGCCCCGCGCGCTTGAGCGCCTGCCGGGAGGCCTCCACCGGGCCGTAGCCCATGATCTCGGGGGAGAGGCCGGAGACGCCGGTGGAGACCACCCGGGCCAGCGGCGTGATGCCCAGCTCGCGGGCCTTGGTGTCGGACATGATCACCAGGGCGGCGGCGCCGTCGTTCAGCGGGCAGCAGTTACCCGCGGTAACAGTTCCGTCCGGGCGGAAGACCGGCTTGAGGCCCGAAACGGCCTCCAGGGTGACCCCGGCGCGCGGGCCGTCGTCGGTGGAGACCACCGTGCCGTCCGGCGTGGTGACCGGGGTGATCTCGCGCTCCCAGAAGCCCGCCTTGATGGCCGCCTCGGCGAGGTTCTGCGAGCGCACGCCGAACTCGTCCTGGTCGGCCCGGGTGACGCCCTTGAGCGCCGCCAGGTTCTCCGCGGTCTGGCCCATCGCGATGTACGCGTCCGGGACCAGCCCGTCCGCGCGCGGGTCTTGCCACTCGCCGCCGCCCTGCGCGGCGCGGGCCGCGGTGCGCGCCACGGCCTCGTCGAAGAGCGGGTTCTGGGTGCCCGGCATGCCGTCCGAGGTGCCGTTGACCGAACGCGAGACGGTCTCCACGCCGGCCGAGATGAAGACGTCGCCCTCGCCGGCCTTGATCGCGTGCAGCGCCATCCTGGTGGTCTGCAGCGAGGAGGAGCAGTACCGGGTGACGGTGCAGCCCGGCAGGTGGTCCATGCCCAGCTGGACGGCCACGATCCGGGCCAGGTTGTGGCCCTGCTCGCCGCCGGGCAGACCGCAGCCGAGCATCAGGTCGTCGATCTCGCGCGGGTCCAGCTGCGGGACCTTGGCGAGCGCGGTGGCGATGATGTGCGCCGTCAGGTCGTCCGGGCGGACGTCCTTGAGCGAGCCCTTGAAGGCCCGGCCGATCGGCGAACGGGCGGCGCTGACGATGACGGCTTCGGGCATGGGAGGCTCCCTGCTGGTTGTCGGACGGCTGCTACGGAGAGGAAGTTACTCTCAAGTAGCCCGGGCGTCATCCGTACCGGGGTGTGAGTTCGCCGACGCGGTCGCGCTCTCCCCGCGCACCGCCGGGTCCGTCGGGCCTGTCGGGTCCGTCGGGTCCGTCGGGGCCTGCGGCACCGGCAGGCCGAACCGCAGCCGGTGCTTGACCAGCGCCCACCGGGCGCCCACCCCGCCCTCGGCGACCGGTGCGGCCGAGGCCACCTCGGTGCCGGACTGCCCGGCGGCCTGGGCCGCAGCCATCGCCATCGGCAGCACGCTCTCGCGGCGGACCACCGGCTCCACCTCGGCGGCCTCCGGCCAGAGGTCGAGCGCGGCGCAGAGCGAGGGCAGCATGGCCATCGCGGCGGTCGCGTACCCCTGCGCGGAGGGGTGGAAGCGGTCGGAGGCGAACATCTCGGGCCGGGCGGCGAACTCCGGCCCGAGCAGCGAGCCGAGCGACACCGTGCGGCCGCCGGCCTCCACCACCGCTATCGTCTGCGCGGCCGCCAGCTGGCGGCTGACCCGCCGGGCCACCCACTTCAGCGGCGGCCGGACCGGCTTGATGGTCCCCAGGTCCGGGCAGGTGCCGACCACCACCTCGCAGCCGATCGCCCGCAGGTCCCGGACCGCCTCGCCCAACTGCCGCACCGACTGGGCGGCCGGGCTGTGCCGGGTCACGTCGTTCGCCCCGATCATGATCACCGCCAGCTCCGGCCGGGCCGCCCGGGCGAGCCGCACCTGCCGGGCCAGGTCGTCCGAACGGGCCCCGGAGAGCGCCACGTTGACCAGCGTTACCCGGCGCTCGGCGACCGAGGCGAGCCCGCTGGCGAGCAGTGCGCCCGGCGTCTCGCGGGCCCGGCGCACGCCGAGTCCGGCCGCCGTGGAGTCGCCGAGGAAGGCCAGCACCAGCGGCTCCTGGTCGGTGCCCGGGTCGGCGAAGCCGTCCCCGTACACCCCGTCCGCCCGGGGCGGGTCGCCCTCCAGGATGCCGACCGCCCGGATCGCCAGCCGGCTCTCGGTGATCAGCACCCCGGCCAGCCCCACGCCCAGCAGGCCGATGCCCCCGCCGCCGTACGCCGCCGCGGTGGCGATCCGACGGGCCACCCGCGCCCTGGTCCGCTGCGCCCCTGGCATCCGGCCACCCCCTTCGCGATCCGTGGTCTCCCGCCGCGCGCGAGCCCGTCCATCAGCGTGCATACCCCTTGACACCCTCGCGCTATCGGGGGGCATCGGCCATCTGGAGCCATAGGCTTGACCCACCGAGAGCAACACTCTCTTCGCAGCCTGGCATGGCCACTCACCGGGAGGACCCCCGTGCGGTACCACAATTCGATCATCGAGCTGGTCGGCAACACCCCGCTGGTGAAGCTCAACAAGGTCGCCGAGGGAATTTCCGCCACCGTGCTGGCGAAGGTCGAGTACTTCAACCCGGGCGGCTCGGTCAAGGACCGCATCGCGATGCGGATGATCGAGGCCGCCGAGGCGTCCGGCGCCCTCAAGCCCGGCGGCACCATCGTCGAGCCGACCTCGGGCAACACCGGGGTGGGCCTGGCGATCGTGGCCCAGCAGAAGGGCTACCACTGCATCTTCGTCTGTCCGGACAAGGTCTCCACCGACAAGATCAACACCCTGCGGGCCTACGGCGCCGAGGTGGTGGTCTGCCCGACCGCCGTCGCGCCGGAGCACCCCGACTCCTACTACAACGTCTCGGACCGGCTGGTCCGCGACACCCCGAACGCCTGGAAGCCGGACCAGTACTCCAACCCGGACAACCCCGCCTCGCACTACCACTCCACCGGTCCCGAGCTCTGGGAGCAGACGGAGGGGAAGATCACCCACTTCGTCGCGGGCGTCGGCACCGGCGGCACCATCTCCGGCACCGGCCGCTACCTGAAGGACGCCTCGGGCGGCAGGGTGCAGGTGATCGGCGCCGACCCGGAGGGCTCGGTCTACTCCGGCGGCACCGGCCGTCCGTACCTGGTCGAGGGCGTCGGTGAGGACTTCTGGCCGACCGCCTACGACCGGACGGTGGCCGACGAGATCGTGGCCGTCTCGGACAAGGACTCCTTCCAGATGACCCGCCGCCTGGCCAAGGAGGAGGGCCTGCTGGTCGGCGGCTCCTGCGGGATGGCCGTGGTGGCCGCGCTGGAGGTCGCCAAGCGGCTCGGGCCGGACGATGTGGTCGTGGTGCTGCTGCCGGACGGCGGCCGCGGCTACCTGTCCAAGATCTTCAACGACGACTGGATGGCCGACTACGGCTTCCTGCCGACCGCCACCGACGAGGCGCACATCGGCGAGGTGCTGGCCCGCAAGGACGCCATCGAGCACGAGGGCATCCCGCAGTTCGTCCACATGCACCCGGCCGAGACGGTCGGCGAGGCGGTGCAGGTGCTGCGCGACTTCGGGGTCTCGCAGATGCCGGTGGTCTCCCCGGGCGCCGGGCACCCGGACATCATGGCCGGCGAGGTGATCGGCTCGGTGGCCGAGCGCGACCTGCTGGCGGCGCTCTTCAGCGGGCGCGCGCAGCTCACCGACCTGCTGGAGCAGCACATGTCGCGCCCGCTGCCGGTGGTCGGCTCGGGCGAGTCGGTGACCGGTCTGATGAGCGTGCTGGAGCAGAACGACGCCGCCGTGGTGCTGGTGGACGGCAAGCCGCAGGGCATCGTCACCCGGCAGGACCTGCTGGCCTTCATGGCCGGCCGGGTGGGTCACTGACCCCGCGTCACACGATTGGTTCGCCTTCTGACGAACTGGTACATCGGCGATACCTGTACGCATCACGTGGTTAACACCGCTCGGGCAATGTACTGATCACGGCAAGAAACGCCGAGCGAGATGGCAGCGGGACCGGGAGCGGCTCCCCGGTTCCGAGGCCATCTGGACACACTGTCCGGCCCTGACCCGGCGCACTGTGTCTCCCTCCAGCCCTCCCGGGCCGGAGGGGCCCCACGTGGGGGTCCGTCGTCGTCCCGCCCCTGTCGGCTCCGGCCGGTTGCAGGGTGCGACGGCTCCCACGGCTCCTCGCGCCGAAAGGCGCGGCTCTGCGGCTCCCGGGTGGGGGAGCGAGGCGGAGCCGGCAGGGCCGGTCCCGGGTTCACCGGGGCCGGCCCTCGCCGTTGCCCGCGGCTGTTTCTGCCCGGCCCGCTTTCTGCCCTACGCTCGCACTCATGACCAGCACCGAAGAGACCAGCACCGAAGCTTCCGACGCTCCCCGTTACGTCCGCCTCAGCATCGAGCTGATCGCCGAGATCACGGACGAGGGCGCCCTCAAGGCCGCCGCGCTCGCCCAGGTCGAGGCGGACGAGTACCTCGACGACGAGGAGCGCGCCCAGTCCGTAGAGGCGATCGAGGTGGATCCCTCGGGCTCCCTCGCGCACTTCATCGACCCGGTGGCGCTGCTCGGCGACGTCCCGGGCATCGAGCTCACCCAGGCCACCTGGGAGTCGGCGCAGACCGAGTTCGACCCCGAGGACGACAGCTACGAGTTCGAGGTCGAGTAGCCGCGTTCCGCCTTCGCATACCGCCCCGCCGCGTGTCGGCCGGGCGGTATGTCCATTTTTGGCAGACTCTCGGGTGGGATCATACGATCTGAAGTTCATGGAACCGCTTCGCCCCAGATTGCGTTTCTGTATCCGTAATGCCCCCAGGCGAGCAGGAGACCCGACGTGACCGCAGGAGACCAGCAGCAGAGCGGCGCGGCCGGTGGGACCTGGAGCCGGCGGGGCATGCTCGCCGGACTGCTCGGGGCCCCGGTCCTGCTGGTGGCGGCCTGTAGCGGCGGCAGCAACGGCAAGGCCAACAGTGGTGGCAGCGGAAACAACGGCGGCGCGGGCGGGTCGGCCAAAGAGTCGGTCGCGAAGATCACGGTCTCGCCGGCCGACGGCACCGCGAACGCGCCGTTCACCGCGCCGGTGACGGTCGCCGTCGCCGCCGGCACGCTGCGCTCGGTCCGGGTCACCGACCAGGCCGGCCACGAGATACCCGGCCAACTGGCCGCCGACTCGCTGAGCTGGACGACCAGCGCGCCGCTGGGCAGCGGCACCAGGTACACGGTGGCGGCCGTCGCGGTGGACAAGGACCGGCAGGAGGCGGACGCCAACACCTCCTTCACCACCAGCACCCCCGCCAACACCTTCGTCGGCTACTTCACGCCGGAGGACGGCTCCACGGTCGGCGTCGGGATGCCCGTCTCGATCAACTTCAACACCCCGGTCACCGACCGCAAGGCCGTCCAGCAGGCGATCACGGTGCTGGCCGAGCCGGGCGTGGAGATCGTCGGCCACTGGTTCTCCAGCACCCGGCTGGACTTCCGCCCCCAGGAGTACTGGGCGAAGGGCACCAAGGTCACCGTCAAGCTGCGGCTCAAGGACGTCGAGGGGGCCAAGGGCGTCTTCGGCACCCAGTCCAAGGACGTCGGCTTCACCATCGGCCGCAGCCAGACCAGCGTCGCCGACCTGAGCACCGATCTGCTCACGGTGACCACCGACGGCCAGGTCAGCGCCACCTACAAGGTGATCGGCGGGGCGCCCGACCACCGCACCTGGGCCGGCGTCATGGTGATCTCCGAGCAGTACCAGCAGACCAAGATGGACTCCGCCACGGTCGGCCTCGGCGACGAGTACAACATCCCCGACGTCCCGCACGCCCAGCGGCTGACCACCTCCGGCACCTTCATCCACGGCAACTACTGGTCGCCCGCCTCGGCCTTCGGGACCACCAACGCCAGCCACGGCTGCGTGGCGCTGCGCGACGTCAAGGGCGCCGGCGACCCGGCCACCGACGGGGCGAAGTTCTTCAGCAGCTCGATCGTCGGCGACGTGGTCGAGGTGGTCAACTCCGGTGACAAGACGGTGGATCCGGCCAACGGCCTGAGCGGCTGGAACCTCTCCTGGGCGAACTGGAAGGCCGGCAGCGCGCTCTGATTCCTCTCTACGCTTGAGTCTCCAGTGACGGGAGACCCCAAGGTGGAGGACATGGACGACGACACCCTGCGCGGCATCGGGGACCTGGCCCGGCTGACCGGTCTGACGGTCAAGACCATCCGGTACTGGTCCGACGCGGGCGTGGTGCCGCCGACCGACCGCACACCCGCCGGCTACCGGCTCTACGGACCCGACGCGCTCGCGCGCCTGGACCTCGTGCGCACGCTGCGCGACCTCGGCGTCGACCTCGCCACCATCCAGCGCGTGCTGGCCCGCGAGGTCACCGTCGCCGAGGTCGCCGCCGCGCACGCCGAGGCCCTGGACGTGCAGATCCGCACTCTGCGGCTGCGCCGGGCCGTACTGCGGGCCGTGGCCAGACGCGGGTCCACCCCGGAGGAGATGGAACTCATGCACAAGCTCGCCAGGCTCTCCGATCAGGAACGCCGCCGCCTGATCAACGACTTCATCGACGAGGCCTTCGAAGGGCTCGACGTGGGACCGGAGTTCGTCGCCAAGATGCGCGGCGCGATGCCCGAGCTGCCGGACGACCCGACCGCCGAACAGGCCGACGCCTGGGTCGAGTTGGCCGAACTCGTGCAGGACCCGGACTTCCGCGCCGGGATCCGCCGGGCGGCCGCCTACCAGGCGAGGGAGCGCGCCGAGGGCGTGCGGACCGGCACCGGGGCCGACAAGGAGCTGGTCGAGCTGGTCCTGCTGCGGACCGGCGCGGCCCGCGCCTCGGGCATCACCCCCGTCATGCCGCAGGCCCGCCCGGTGCTCGACGAGCTGGCCGGCGCCTTCGCGGAGCTCTTCGGCCGCGAGGACGGCCCGGCGTTCCGGGCCTGGCTGCTGGAGCGGATGGAGAACGGCAACGACCCGCGCTACGAGCGGTACTGGCAGCTGATCGGGGTGATCAACGGCTGGCCCGTCGCCCCCAGCCTCGGCCCGGCGTTCGCCTGGCTGACGGACGGCCTGCGGGCCGGCTGACGCGACGTCCGGATTCCGCCAGCCTGCCGGGGAGTCGCCCGGCAGGCTGGCGGTATGACTGCTTTCCAGGTTCTCCCCATCGCGCCCGAGGTGCTGGCCGAGCTGCGCCGGCTCGACGACGCGGGTCGCCCGCCGGTGCTCTCGGTGGACGAGACGGGCGGCGCCCCGCTGCGCTGCTGCCTCGGCCGCGCCCGGCCCGGCGACCGGATCGCCCTGCTCTCGTACGCCCCGCTGCGCCGCTGGGCCGCCGAGACCGGCGCCGACCCGGGCCCGTACGACGAGGTCGGGCCGGTCTTCGTGCACGCCGACCCCTGCGGCGGGGCCGGTCCCGGCTACCCCGTCGCGATGCACAGGTCCGAGCGGGTGCTGCGCGCCTACGACAGTCGAGGGCACATCCTGGACGGCGTCCGGGTCGAGCCCGACCGGGCCGAACGGGCGCTCGCCGAGCTGTTCGACGATCCGGCCGTGGCGCTGGTGCACGTCCGCGCCGTGGGCTTCGGCTGCTTCCAGCACGAGGTGCGCCGGGCCTGACGGTCCGTCAATGGGCCGAGAAGTCGGCGGATCCGACTTCTCGGCCCGGCTGTTACGCCTGACGCGTGAAACCCGACGGCGACCGCTCGCGGCACGCGGAGATCCGCCGGGCAGCCCGCACGATAGCCAGATGAGTCGCCTTCACTCCGCTTGTGCGGCCGTCGCCGCGGGATTCCTGCTCCTCGCGGCCGGCTCGCCGCCGGCGCAGGCCGACGAGACCACCGTCGCGGTGGACAACCTCCGCACCGCGTGGGACCGATACGAGCCGGGCCTGACCCCGGCTCAGGTGGCCATGGCGGACTTCGGCCGCCGGTTCGCCGTGCCGCTGAACGGGTCGGTGCTCGCCCAGCCGCTGGTGGCGGGCAAGAACGTCATCGTGGCCACCGAGAAGAACTACCTCTACGGCATCGACCCGGCCGGCGGCGCGATCAACTGGACGAGGCAGACCGGCCCGGCCTGGCCGACCTCCGCCATCAGCTGCAACGACCCTGCGCCGACCACCGGAACGACCTCGACGCCGGTCTACGACAAGACCTCCGACACCGTGTACCTCACCAGCAAGGTCGCCGACGGACCGGACGTGCAGCACCCGCACTGGTACGTCCACGCCCTCAGCGCCTCGACCGGCGCGGAGCGCCCCGGCTGGCCGGTGACCGTGCAGGGCGCCCCGGTGAACAGCCCCGGGGTCCCGTTCGACCCCTTCCACTCCGCCCAGCGGCCGGGCCTGCTGCTGATGGGCGGCTCGGTCTACTTCGCCTTCGCCTCCTACTGCGACAACGGCCCCTACGTCGGCACCGTGGCGGGCGTCAACGTCAGCACGAGGAGCCTGACCCTGTGGTCGACCGAGGCCGGGTCGAGCAGTGCGGAGGCCGGCGTCTGGATGAGCGGCGGCGGCCTGGTCTCGGACGGCCCGGGCCGGATCCTGCTCGCCACCGGGAACGGGGCCGGCACCGGCTCCTCCCCGGGCCGCGGTCCGGGCAGCAGGCCGCCGGGCGGCCTGGGCGAGTCGGTGGTGCGGCTGAACGTCAACGGCGACGGCTCCCTCTCCGCCGCCGACTTCTTCAGCCCCACGAACAACCGGACGATGGACCACAACGACACGGACCTCGGCTCCGGCGCCCCCGCCGCGCTGCCCGCCCCCGTCTTCGGCACCACCACCCACCCGCACCTGCTGGTGGAGGTCGGCAAGGACGGGCGGGTCTTCCTGCTCGACCGCGACAGCCTCGGCGGGCAGGGCCAGGGCCCGGGCGGCACCGACAACGCCGTCTCGGTGGCCGGACCGTTCGAGGGCGTCTGGGGCCACCCGGCGGTCTGGGGCGGTGACGGCGGCTACCTCTACACGGTGGGCACCGACACCGGGCACGGCGCACCGCTGCGCGCCCTGAAGTACTCGGTCGACGGCACCGGGACACCGAAGCTGACCAGCGCGGGGACCAGCAACGAGGGCTTCGGCTACGGCTCCGGATCCCCCGTGGTCACCTCCACCGGGACCACCTCGGGCTCGGCGCTGGTCTGGACCGTCTGGTCCGGTTCGGGCGGCGGCGGCCAGGGCGGCGAGCTGCGGGTCTACGACGCCGTCCCGGTGAACGGCACCATGCACCTGCTGCGCTCGCTGCCGGTCGGCACCGCCGCCAAGTTCGAGCCCCCCGCCACCGACGGGAACCGGGTCTTCATCGGCACCCGCGACGGACAGCTGCTCGCCTTCGGGCGGCCGTAGCCGTCGGGCCGGTGACGGTGGGTCGGTGATGGTGGGCCGGTGACGGTGGGTCGGCAGGCGCGGCACAACGCAGCGACGCGGGACGGGCATTCCGCGCCGAACCCGGTGGGGGCCCGGCCCGGGCACTACGCTCAGGTGCCATGACTGAGCACCAGCACCAGGCTTCCCAGGGCTTCGAGACCCTCGCCATCCACGCGGGTCAGGAAGCAGACCCCCGGACCGGGGCCGTCGTCCCTCCCATCTACCAGGTCTCCACCTACAAGCAGGACGGGGTGGGGGGTCTGCGCGGCGGCTACGAGTACAGCCGCTCGGCCAACCCGACCCGGACCGCGCTGGAGGAGTGCCTCGCCGCGCTGGAGGGCGGCCGGCGCGGGCTGGCCTTCGCCTCCGGTCTGGCCGCCGAGGACACCCTGCTGCGCACCGTCCTGCAGCCGGGCGACCACATCGTGATCCCGAACGACGCCTACGGTGGCACCTTCCGGCTCTTCGCCAAGGTGCTGAGCCGGTGGGGCGTGGAGTTCTCGGTCGCCGACACCCAGCACCCGCAGAAGGTCCGCGAGGCGCTGCGCCCCAACACCAAGGCCGTCTGGGTGGAGACCCCCAGCAACCCGCTGCTCGGGGTGACCGACATCGCCGCCGTGGCCGCGATCGCGCACGCCGCGAACGCGCTGCTGGTGGTCGACAACACCTTCGCCAGTCCGTACCTGCAGCAGCCGCTGGCGCTCGGCGCGGACGTGGTCGTGCACTCGACCACCAAGTACATGGGCGGCCACTCGGACGTGGTCGGCGGCGCGCTGGTCGCCGCGGACGCCGCCCTCGGTGAGGAACTGGCGTACCACCAGAACGCGATGGGCGCGGTCTCCGGCCCGTTCGACGCCTGGCTGGTGCTGCGCGGGATCAAGACGCTGGGCGTGCGGATGGACCGTCACACCGCCAACGCGGAGCAGATCGTGGCGCTGCTGGCCCGGCACCCGAAGGTCACCCAGATCTACTACCCGGGCCTGGCCGAGCACCCGAACCACGAGGTCGCCGCCAAGCAGATGAAGGCCTTCGGCGGCATGGTCTCCTTCCGGGTGACCGGCGGCGAGGAGGCGGCGGTGGAGGTTTGCAACCGCGCGAAGCTCTTCACCCTCGGCGAGTCGCTGGGCGGCGTGGAGTCGCTGATCGAGCACCCGGGCCGGATGACGCACGCCTCGGTGGTGGGCTCGGCGCTGGAGGTGCCGGCCGACCTGGTGCGCCTGTCGGTCGGCATCGAGTCGGCCGACGACCTGGTCGCGGACCTGGCCCAGGCGCTGGGCTGACGCACCGTGGGCGCCGCGGCCGGCCGGCCCGGCCGCGGCGCTCCGGTCCGGCGGGATCGGCCGGACACGCCCTAGGCTGAGCCGCATGGACAGCTGGCCGATCACCCTGGACGACGTCCGCGGCGCCCACAAGATGCTCGCCGGGGTCGCCCGGGTCACCCCGATGGAGAGCAGCCGCCACCTCTCCGAGCTGGTCGGCTCGCCCGTCCACCTCAAGTGCGAGAACCTGCAGCGCACCGGCTCGTTCAAGCTACGCGGTGCGTACGTGCGGATCGCCGGGCTGTCGCCGGTGCAGCGGGCCGGCGGGGTGGTGGCCGCGAGCGCGGGCAACCACGCGCAGGGGGTGGCGCTGGCGGCCTCGCTGCTCGGGGTGCGCTCCACCGTCTTCATGCCGCGCGCGGCGCCGCTGCCGAAGGTCTCGGCGACCCGCGACTACGGCGCCGAGGTCCGGCTGCACGGCACGACGGTGGACGAGGCGCTGGACGCGGCGCAGCGGTACGCGGAGGCGACCGGCGCGGTCTTCATCCACCCCTTCGACCACCGGGACATCATCACCGGCCAGGCCACCGTCGGCCTGGAGATCCTGGAGCAGTGCCCCGAGGTGCGCACCATCCTGGTCGGGGTGGGCGGCGGCGGACTGCTGGCCGGGATCGCCACCGCCGTCAAGCCGCTGCGGCCGGACGTCCGGGTGGTCGGCGTGCAGGCGGCCGGCGCGGCCGCGTACCTCCCCTCGCTGGCCGCGGGCCGGCCCGTCACGCTGCCGTCCTTCCACACAATGGCCGACGGGATCATGGTCGGCCGGCCCGGGGACATCCCGTTCGAGCTGATCAGCACCCTGGCGGACGGCGTCCGCACGGTCTCCGAGGACTCGCTCTCCCGGGCCCTGCTGCTGGGACTGGAACGGCTCAAGCTGGTGGTCGAACCGGCCGGGGCCAGCCCGATCGCGGCGCTGCTGGAGCACCCGAAGAGCTTCGAGGGCCCGGTGGTGGCGGTCCTGTCCGGCGGCAACATCGACCCGCAGCTGATGCAGCGGGTGCTGCGGCACGGCCTGGCGGTGGCCGGCCGCTACCTCTCGCTGCGGGTCCGGCTGACCGACCGGCCCGGCGCGCTGGCCACCCTGCTCGGCGTGTTCTCCGAGGTGGACGCCAACGTGCTGGATGTGGCGCACGTGCGCACCGACCCCAAGCTCGGGCTCCTGGAGGTGGAGGTCGACCTGCACCTGGAGACCAAGGGCCCCGAGCACTGCCTGGCCGTGGTGAGCGCCCTGGGCGACGCGGGGTACGTGGTCTCCCAGTAGCGTCCGCGGCCGATTTCCAGTGGCCGGGTGTGCCGGATCACGACAGAGTGGGGCGTAAAACACGATTGGGACACACGACCCCGACTCCGAGGAGATGAGGCAGGCCCATGGCGCCAGCCATCCAAGCCGAGAATCTGGTCAAGACCTTCGGGGACGTCCGCGCCCTGGACGGAGTCAGCCTCGACGTGCCGCAGGGGACGGTGCTCGGTCTGCTCGGCCCGAACGGCGCCGGCAAGACCACCACGGTGCGCGTCCTGACCACCCTGCTGCGCCCGGACTCCGGCCACGCCACGGTGGCGGGGGTGGACGTGCTCAGACATCCCAACCAGGTCCGCAGCCTGATCGGCCTCTCCGGCCAGTACGCGGCCGTCGACGAGTACCTGACGGGCCGTGAGAACCTCCAGATGGTCGGCGAGCTCTACCAGATGAGCGCGCGCGACGCGAAGGCGCGGGCCCGCGAGCTGCTGGAGTGGTTCAACCTGGACGAGGCGGCCGACCGGACCGCCAAGACGTACTCCGGCGGCATGCGGCGCCGGCTCGACCTGGCCGCCGCGCTGGTGGTGCGGCCGCCGGTGATGTTCCTGGACGAGCCGACCACCGGTCTCGACCCGCGCAACCGGCTCGCGCTCTGGGAGGTCATCGAGACGCTGGTCGAGCAGGGCACCACGCTGCTGCTGACCACCCAGTACCTGGAGGAGGCCGACCGCCTCGCGCACGACATCGCGGTGGTCGACCACGGCAAGGTGATCGCCCGCGGCACCGCCGACCAGCTCAAGGCGCAGATCGGCGGCGAGCGGGTGGAGGTGGTGGTGCACGACCGCGAGCTGATCGCCACCGCCGTCGAGGCGCTGAAGACCTACGCGGTGGGCGAGCCCAGCGTGGAGAAGAACACCCGCAGGATCACCATCCCGGTCAGCGGCGGCGCCAAGGTGCTCGCCGACGTGATCCGCGAGCTGGACGGCCGCGGCATCGAGATCGACGACATCGGTCTGCGCCGTCCGACCCTGGACGACGTCTTCCTCTCGCTGACCGGGCACGCGACCGCGGTCGAGAACGGCGAGAACGGCGAGCAGGACCCGGCGCCGGGCGGCCACGGCCGGGGCAGGAAGACCGCCAAGGGCGGCGACACCGCAGCGGAGGGCTGAGATGACCACGTCCACTGCCACCGAGCACGCCATCGGCGGGGCGGTACCGCGCCAGCGCCACGGGATCGCGGCGATGCTGCACGACTCCTGGGTGGTCGCCAAGCGCAATCTGCGCAGGATGACCCGGATCCCGGAGATCGTCGTCTTCGGGCTGATGCAGCCGGTGATGTTCGTGCTGCTCTTCTCGTTCGTGATGGGCGGGGCGATCCAGATCCCGGGAGCCGGGGCCAGCTCCTCGATCTACACCCAATTCCTGATGGCCGGGATCTTCGCGCAGACCGTCACCTTCGCGGTGGCGGGCGCCTCGGCGGGCATCGCGGAGGACATGACCAAGGGCCTGGTCGACCGGTTCCGCTCGCTGCCGATGACCCGTTCCGCGGTGCTGGTCGGGCGCACCCTGGCCGACCTGGTGCAGACCGCCTTCACGCTGCTGGTGCTGGCCATGGTGGCGCTCGCGGTGGGGTGGCGGATCCACCAGGGCTTCCTGAAGGCGCTGGGCGCCTTCGCGCTGCTGCTGCTGCTCGGCTACGCGTTCTCCTGGATCGGCGCGCTGATCGGCCTCTCGGTGCGCAGCCCGGAGGCCGCCACCTCGGCGGGGCTGATCTGGCTCTTCCCGCTGACCTTCATCTCCAACGCGTTCGTGCCGATCAGCAGCATGCCGGGCTGGCTGCAGCCGATCGCGTACTGGAACCCGTTCAGCGCCACGGTGCAGGCCTGCCGCGACCTGTTCGGCAACCAGATCGGGCCGGTGGACAAGGCCTGGCCGATGCAGCACGCGGCCCTGATGTCGGTGCTCTGGTCGCTGGCGATCCTGGCGCTGTTCTCCTGGCTGTCGGTGCGCAAGTACCGCTCCGCGAGCGGCTGAGCCGGGGCCGCGCGAGATGTGAAGAGGGGCCCCTCGACCGGAGGGGCCCCTCTTCACGTGCCACGCGGGCTCAGCCCTCGTGCGGCGTCACCTGGGTGATCCGCACGGTGGCCTTCTTGCCGTTCGGCAGCTCGTAGGTGGCGTCCTCGCCGATCTTCTTGCCGTCGATGGCGCGGCCGAGCGGCGACTGCGGCGAGTAGATGTCCAGGCCGCCGTCGCCGGCCACCTCGCGCGAGGCGAGCAGGAAGACCATGGTGTCGTCCGGGTCGCCGTCGTAGGCGACCGTGACGACCATGCCGGGGGCCACCACGCCGGAGTCGGCGGGGGCCTCGCCGACCTTGGCGCGCTCCAGGAGCTGGGTGAGCTGGCGGATCCGCAGCTCCTGCTTGCCCTGCTCCTCCTTGGCGGCGTGGTAACCGGCGTTCTCCTTGAGGTCGCCTTCCTCGCGCGCCGCCTCGATCTTCTTGGCGATGTCGATGCGCCAGTCCCCGGTCAGGTACTCCAGCTCAGCCTTGAGCTTGTCGTAGCCGGCCTGAGTGAGCCAGGTCACGTTCTCGCTGGTCTGGGTCACGGGTGCTCCTCGTCGGTGCTGGGCTGTGCTGAGGGTTGTCGTCAGCAGAAGTGGTGCGGGTGCGGTCCCCTCGCGGAGCCGCTTACAAAGCAACGCCCGCTCCCGAGCCGTCCGGCGCGGAAGGGGCGAAACCACGAGCCTAACAATGTCCGGGCGCGGAGGGGAGGGTCGTTCACGGCGCGTTAGCGGCGGATTGGCGGCCCCGGCCCGTTCGGCGGCCCGGTGGGCCGGCCCGGTCCGCCGGGGCGGCTACTTGGCCGGGGTGCAGCCGAGCAGTTCGGCCGTGGTGCCGCGGGCGGTGGTGCGGATCGTCACGACCTGGGTGAAGCTGCTCCCGGCGGCCGGCACCGACACGTCGAGCTGGCCGACCACGGAGCCGTCCGGCGACTGCGAGCGGATCGTGCAGACACCGCCGGTGCCGGAGCTCTTGGTGACCGAGAGCTGCGCCTGCACCTGGCTGTCGGAGACCACCTGGAAGGTCGGCACGGTGCCGTTCAGCTTGGTCTCGCGCAGCAGGTACGAGCCGCCCAGCCAGGCCGTCAGCCCGAGCAGCAGGACCGCGCAGACGGCGCCGGCGATCTTCAGCGTGCGGTCCGCCTCACGATCGCTGCGGCCGCCGTAGCGGCCCTCGGGCAGCCCGGCGGGGGCCGTCGTGGTGGGGCTCATGGCTGGATCAGTCCTTCCCGGAAGGCCCTTGGGGTGGCGCTCGGGAATGCTGGGGTCCTCCAGTCCGTCACTATAGGGGGGAACAATGCTGAGCCGGACATTCCCGGAAGGAAACCAGGGCGTTGACTGAGCAGTTGCGGCTGATGGCGGTGCACGCGCACCCGGACGACGAGTCCAGCAAGGGTGCCGCCACCATGGCCATGTACGTCGCGCAGGGCATCGAGGTGCTGGTCGCGACCTGCACCGGTGGGGAGCGCGGCTCTGTGCTCAACCCGAAGCTCCAGGGCGATCCGTTCATCGAGGAGAACATCCACGAGGTCCGGAGCAAGGAGATGGACGCCGCGCGGGAGATCCTCGGGGTCGAGCAGGCCTGGCTGGGCTTCGTCGACTCGGGCCTGCCCGAGGGCGACCCGCTGCCGCCGCTTCCGGAGGGCTGCTTCGCGCTCCAGGACGTCGAGGCGGCGGCCGAACCGCTGGTGCGGTTGATCCGCGAGTTCAAGCCGCAGGTGATCACCACCTACGACGAGAACGGCGGCTACCCGCACCCCGACCACATCATGACCCACAAGATCACCATGCGGGCCTTCGACGCCGCGGGCGACCCGGACGCCTATCCCGAGGCGGGCGAGCCCTGGCAGCCGTCGAAGCTCTACTACAACCACGGCTTCCCGATGGGCCGGATCCGCGCCCTGCACGCGTACCTCAGCGAGCACGGCTTCGACTCCCCGTACGGGGAGTGGATCGAGGGCTGGGAGAAGAGCGGCCGCAAGGAGCGCGAGATCACCACCCGGGTGAACTGCGCCGACTGGTTCGAGACCCGGGACCGGGCGCTGATCGCGCACGCCACCCAGATCGACCCGGACGGCCCGTGGTTCCGGGTCCCGCTGGAGACCCAGCGGGAGGTCTGGCCGACCGAGGACTACGAGCTGGCCCGCTCGCTGGTCGACACCGACCTGCCGGAGGACGACCTCTTCGCCGGCCTGCGCGCCGCCAGCCTGGCGGGCGAGCACTCCGGGTAGTCGTAGATCGCCCCGCGACACGCGCCACCCCGGTGACCCGGCCCGAATCGGGCCGGGTCACTATGGGGAGATGAGCACTCCCGTGAACCTCACCCACGCCGCCGCCAGTCTGGCCCTGGACGAGACCAAGGTGACGCCCGGCCTGCTGGGCTTCGTCGTCTTCGCCGTGCTCGGCGTGGCCACCTGGTTCCTGTTGAAGTCGCTGAACTCCCGGCTCAAGCGGGTCGACTTCGCCGAGGAGCCGCAAGCCCCGAAGGAGTAGGCGGCGGGATGGTCCGGGTGCCGGTCCAGGCGCCGGGTCCAGAGGGTGGAACGGCCGACGGGTGGTGCCGGGCGGCGGGCAGAATGCCGGTGACCCCGTCGGACGACGAGCGCTGCCTGGAGGACCTGTGACGGTCGTGGACATCCCCGGATCCAAGTCGGTGACCGCCAGAGCGCTCTTCCTGGCCGCCGCGGCCGAGGGGACCAGCACGCTGAGCCGCCCGCTCGGTTCGGACGACACCGAGGGCTTCGCCGAGGGCCTGGCCCGGCTCGGCTACCGGCTGGAGCGCGAGGGCGCCGACTGGCGGATCGAGGGCCGCCCGCAGGGACCGGCCGTCGAAGAGGCCGAGGTCTACTGCCGCGACGGCGCCACCACCGCCCGCTTCCTGCCCACCCTCGCGGCGGCCGGCCACGGCACCTTCCGCTTCGACGCCTCCGCGCAGATGCGCCGCCGCCCGCTGGCCCCGCTCACCGAGGCGCTGCGCACCCTGGGCGTCGACCTGGAGCACGAGGAGCAGGAGGGCCACCACCCGCTGCGGATCGCCGCCCGCGGCATCAAGGGCGGCGAACTCACGCTGGACGCCGGCCTCTCCTCGCAGTACCTGACGGCGCTGCTGCTGCTCGGGCCGCTCACCGAGCAGGGGTTGCGGATCACCGTGACCGAGCTGGTCTCCGCCCCGTACGTGGAGATCACGCTGGCCATGATGCGCAGCTTCGGGGTGACGGTGACCCGGGAGGGCAATGTCTTCACGGTGCCGCCCGGCGGCTACCGGGCGACCAGTTACGCGGTGGAGCCGGACGCCTCCACGGCCAGCTACTTCTTCGCCGCCGCCGCCCTGATGGGTCGTCAACTGACTGTCCCGGGGCTGGGATCGGCGGCGCTCCAGGGCGACCTGCGGTTCGTCGAGGTGCTGGAGCGGATGGGCGCGCGGGTGCGGCTGCAGGCCGACCGGACCACCGTCGAGGGCCCGGCGGGCGGCGCGCTCGGCGCGGTGACGGCGAACATGCGCGACATCTCCGACACCATGCCGACGCTGGCGGCCATCGCCCCGTTCGCGGCCGGCCCGGTCCGGATCGAGGACGTCTACAACACCCGGGTCAAGGAGTGCGACCGGCTGGAGGCCTGCGCCGAGAACCTGCGGCGCCAGGGCATCGAGGTGCGGACCGGGCGGGACTGGATCGAGATCCTGCCCGGCACCCCGAAGCCCGCCGAGATCGCCACCCGCGGGGACCACCGCATCGTGATGTCCTTCGCGGTGGCCGGCCTGCGCACCCCGGGCCTGACCTTCGACGACCCGGGCTGCGTGCGCAAGACCTTCCCCGACTTCCACGCCGTCTTCGCCGACCTGCGTCGCGACTGGGGGATCTGACGCATCGTCAAGGGCTCTGCCGGTGCTGGGGTTTCACCAGTCCGGCGTCGTAGGCGGCGACGGCGGCCTGCAAGCGGTCGCGCACCCCGAGCTTGGCCAGCAGGCTCTGCACATGGCTCTTGACCGTGGTCTCGGCCAGTTGCAGCGCCGCGCCGATCTCGACGTTCGACAGGCCGCGCGCGAGCAGCAGCAGC
>FTKT01003352.1_pt1 | contig 19112 bp, 19 predicted proteins | sample 1658271 | NCBI WGS metagenome assembly FTKT01 (sample SAMEA3914811, study PRJEB12502) | metagenome | biome: forest; material: soil | place: Canada | collected 2011-08-04 | depth 0.3 m | reverse complement strand
CCCGTGCTCGACTTCGACGACCCGCCGTTCTGATCCCGGCACTGCTCAACGCCGAGCGCCGCCAGCTTCACCGCTGCCGGCGCTCTTGGTCATGGTCTTGATGGACATCGCCGATCTTGATCACGATGTCGCCGGTCGCCGAAACGGCACCGATGTTCACGCTCCGTGATGCCTCTGCAGACCATCATCAAACGTGATCATCGGCCCATCGAATTGGGTGATCACACTCACCCGAGGCCGCTTGGAAAAGACCGGTGCTGGCGTTGCTTTCGCTAGCGCTGTCGTCAGGGTGCACCGCATTGATCTGGGTCTTCCATGACCGGCGTGGATCGTTGCCCACACTTGCAATCGCTGCCGCACTGCTGGTACTCGGCCTCTATTCGCTCTGCGTGTCGATGCGCGGGTGTGGCTCGTGTGTCGCGAGACTGTTCGGCGAGGCCTAGAGCCCCGGCACAATCCCTCTTGCCTGGGGTCACCTCTAGGCGCCGCTAGATCCAGGCACCTCGCAATCCCGCCTTACACGTCTGCTTTGCGGCGCCCGACCGCGGTAGTTCGATTTCCGCTTTGGGTCGGCCCCAGTTGCCCGGTCGCCGATACCGACAGGCAGGTATGCTGCGCATAGCAGTCGCCCGCCGGCCGGCCGTAGGACGCGCCGCCTGGTCGACTGCGCCGAAGACGCAAGTCGGCCACGAGCTGCCGGTCGCGACCGGCAGCTTCGGAGCTGTCCATCGACGATCGGGATGGATAGCGGCACTCAGTTGCTGAGCGCCTTGCCAGCACCATATGGTCACGCCAGGGCCGCATGCGGATAGTTGCGGAGACATTCATGGTTCGGGGCGGCGCGTTGGGACAATCACCTTCATGAGCGACCATGCGCCTGATGCGCGCGAACACGTACCGGCCAAACCCTGGGCGCGAATGCTGACGCTGCGTGCCTGGCCCTGGCTTGCGACCCTGCAGCGTAGCGCCGTGGCCAGCATCGCGCTGGGCTGGCTCTCCGGACGGGCGACCACCAGCGCCCACGTCGCCTACTCCCCGGGCTGGAGCGTGTTCGGACTCTTGATCGCGCTGCGCTGGATCGCAGGTGCCCGCGCTGCCTTCAGGACGTTGCAACGACGCGAGGCCCCACGCCATCCTCGCTTGAGCCAACTCTTCTACGTGGTGGTGCCCGCGGAACTGGTGGGCGTCATGCGTCTGCTCGCCATGACCCTGGGGGCTGGATTTCTCTGGCTACTGCGCCGGCCGATACCTCGGTCAACTCCTGGCTCGCTGTTGGAAGATCGGCGCAAAGGCTTCTACAACGCCTTCTTCGCCATGAACGTGGTGGGGGCGATCACCGAGGTTCCGTTGTCGATCCTGATTCTGCCCGGCCTCGTGCCGGAGGAAGGCGTGCGCTTCGCGGTGCATTGCCTCGAGGTGCTGCTGAACTTGGCAATCCTCGGAGATCGCTGGCTCGTCGATGCCGGTGGCCACGTCCTCACCGAGGGTCGCCTGCTGCTCCGCGCCGGACTCAGGGCGAGCGCCGACGTGCCGATCAACGAGATTTTGGAGATCGATGTGGTTCCAAAGTCGATGAGCCTCGCCGCCTGGAGCCGCTCCCGAGGCCTGGATCCATGGGATGCCGGCGTGATCAGCGTGCTCGACGGCCCGAACGTGGCCCTGCGGCTCATCCCCGGACGGTGGAAAACGTGGACCCGCCTGCAGTCCGAGCGACTAAGGCCAAGCTGTCTGTTCCTCTACGTGGATGATCCGGCAGCACTCGTGCGGATGGTTACGACCGCGCAGGAGCGGCAGGCAACCTGCTGAGTGGTGGTGCCCAGAGACTGACTGTCGACCTTTCTAAGATGAAACGTCACATTGCCAGGCACGATCGGGCAGCAATTTCCGGAGTTCAATCGCGCCGCAGTCGCTGATCGGCCAGGAGCGGTTGTTCGCGAATGTCAGGTTCCGCGAAGTCCGCCAAGCCGGAAGCACCGGGATAGACTGGCAACGCCGCCGCGGCTAGCTAACCGCGGGCACTGTTCGACCACGAAGGCATGATTCCTAATGCGACAGCCAGAAGCGTCACTTCTCAGCCAGCTTCAAGCACTTGAGGTGGAGTTGCACCAACCGGCGGTGCGCGGGGACGCAGCCCGTCTTGATGCACTTCTCCACGAGGAATTCAACGAGTTTGGTAGCTCCGGCGCCACCTACGCAAAGGACGACGTCCGCGCCCATCTGCTGGCTGCAGCACAGCAGGCGCGCGTGGTGGCTGACAACTTTCTCGTGCGACGGCTGGCAGCCGACGTCGCGTTGCTGACCTATCGCTCTGCCCATGCACTGCCCGACGGGACGCTGCATCGACATACCTTGCGATCTTCGATCTGGCAGCGCTCCGACGTCGGTTGGCAGATGAGTTTCCATCAGGGCACGCCGACCGAGCCGTATGAACCCAGATGAGGGGTCACCTTCAGGGCCCGTAGACGGCCAGGAGCGAGCATCGGCGAAGGGCTGCTTCCGGGTTCGCCACTGTGCAGGCCGCGGTATGTGGCTGATGAGCCCACGGCAGTGAAAGACGCTCAGAGTCAGGTACGACTGCGCATAGACTGGTGTCCCCCGCCCGCAGGCGCACGACCTGGATTCGTTCATGCGCCTGGCCCTCCTCGTCGTCGCACTTGCGCTTCTTGCAACGCTACCCGTCGCTGCCAACGCAGGCAATTGCTCGGCACTGCTTGCCCAACACATGGGCACCGATCTGACCCTGTCGTTCGATCAATTCGACCAGGATGACCATCAAGGGTGGCGCCCGCTGAGCGATGCCGACTGTGAAGCCGAAGCCGCTACGCTGATCGCCTCCTACGCTGAGAAGCACCCGCATCCGGTGCTCACTTGGCACCGCGCGCAGATGCTGGCCAAAGCCGGCAAGGCAGCTGACGCCATCGAGGCGGCGCGCCTGACGCTGCGCCCGCCGCACAGTGACGAGGGCTCTGGCTTCGACTGGAACGACTATGCAAACGCCACCATCGCCTTCCTGCAAGGCGGCATGGCCTCGCTGCAGTCGAACCGCGACCGCCTGGCCGATGCTGCCGCGAAAGCAGAATTCAACCAGCCCAATTTGCGCTCGGTCGACAAGCTCTTGCGATGCTTCGGTCAGCCGTACAAGATCGCCTACTCATGTCCGACGGCGCCGTGAAGTCTGGGGTCGGCCAGGAGCCGACAGTCATCAACGGCAGCTTGCGGGCAGGCTGATTGTGCGGTTGCACCGTAAGGGTTGGCGGATGCAAGAAGAGGAATATGAGTTTGGGGCACCGCTCGACGCGGAAGAGACCGCGATCGTCGAAGCCCTGACTCCCGAGGACATCTCGGCGATCGACGATGCACTCCTGGACGCGACGTCGCCCAACTGGTCGAAGGTCGCGATGGTTCTTGCGAAGCAATTGAAGGCGCATCCAGGTCTTCCCGACGATGTACCGCTGGAGTTCTACTGGAGCCGGCTGTGCGACATGATTGCGCGCGGCCAGCTCGAGTCACAAGGGAACTTGCGACGCGCCAGGTTCAGTGAAGTCCGCCGCGCAACAATGAGTTGAACAATCACGGCTTCCGGCCAGGAGCTGGCGGTTACAGAGGTCTGCTTTCAGACTTTGGAGACTGATGCGTGGATGAGGATCAAAAAGGCTCCTGCTGTCAAGGATTAGAGATTCGCCACGAGCTACTTGGTACTCATTAGACAGATCGCTGTCCCGGGATGGACTTGTGGGAGTACACATCGTGCACGCAGTCGGTGAGTTGATCGAGCTCGGACTTGTGGAGGAGCACCTCAAAGATGCTCACTCTCAACCAACCTATGAGCTCACAGCGCTTGGGACATCCGAGCTGCCACCGCAGACCGAGTAGGTTCATGGACTCGAGACGGCCAATACCGGTCTGTTACACAGGTCGGCTTCGGAGCAGTCCGATCGCGGTCATGGAATTGGCGATGCCGGTCAGTTACGGACAGTCGCCGATGGCAGCCTCTGCGCAGGGAATACGGCCCAGGCGCTTCGTCAGCCCTCTGCTAGCCCAATGACGGGCTCCTCGCGGTAGGTCTTGCAGTGATCGCAAACCTTCACGTGGACGATCGCTGGCACGGATGCACGCTGTGGCTTCCGAAAATAGCGAACAGGCTCAGCACACTTCTCGCACCGTGACGGGAGGAAGCTCTTCATGGTCAGGAACGCCAGCACTGCGATTGCCGTCCCAGCCCAAACGAGCCCCTGAAGATCGGGATACCCGAAGTGGCCGAGAGCGAAAATCACTGCTGCCAAGACGACGACGCCGGCGATCACGGCAAACTCGCCACCTGAAGTTGCGGCCTGCGGCAACAACTCGTAGTCAGCGAGCGTCGCCATGTCGATGGCCTTGTAGCGCCAAAAGCCTACGCATGCGTAGACGGCGACTGCGAAGAACAGGGATGCAACGGCGACTAGTGGCGTCATATCTGGAAGCTTACAGCGAGTGCAACACCTCGGTCTTGCCGTCTACTGGCGCAGCGAAAACTACAGCTTCAGGGGGCAGGCGCTGCTTCGCCTGGTTCCGCTTCGGGTCGAGCCCTGCTGCTCGGCCACCCGAGTCGACGGGCAGGTATGCTGCGCACAGCGGTCGGCCGACGGCCGCTGGCGCGTCACCCGACCAGGCTGCCAGCCTCAGGGACGCATGTCGGCCAGGGGACTGCCGGTCGCGACCGACTGCAATGGGGCAGGCTACCGAAGGCGTGGCAGTTGACCAGGCCGCCAGCACGGCAGGCACGCGTCGGCCAGCAGCTGCCGCTCGCGAGGGGCAGTTTCGGAGCAGCATGGTTCGGGCCGATGCCGGTGCTAAGCTCCTCGGCAATTGAAGCAATTTCACTCTCGCCGCCATGACTATCCGGTCGACTCTCGTTGTGGTAGGGCTCATCTTCTTGGCCGGCGCGGTGCGGGCTTCAGGCCAACGGGCATCCGTATCGAGCTGCCGGGCAGATCGTCCTCAGCGCGAGTTGACGCATTGCATGAGCACTGAAATTGACGCCGTGGACCGAAAGATCACAGATCTTCTGACCTCGAGCATCGCAAGCTTGCCCGATGCGCAAGTCTCGGATGAGGAGCGACGCCAAGCCCGCAGCAGTTTGCTGGGCGCCCAAGCGGCATGGCAAGAATACAGGGAGAAGACTTGCACGGCGGCGCTGCTATTTCTAGACGACGGAGACGCTGGGAAGCTTGAATATCTTGACTGCAAGAGACGACTTGCCGAGCAGCGCCTCCATGATTTCGAGCTTTTCGAAGCGAAGTAGCCGGCGAGGCGGAGTGCTCGCACCCGGCCAGAAGCTGACGGTCACAGTGGTCAGCTTTTGGGTAGGCTAGGAGCGCAGAAGTGACGTGGACAGCACGATGCAAAAGCAACGTCGAATCTTTCCTGCCATCCTGCTGGCCTTGCCGGTGCTGCTGGTTCTGAGCATCTCGGCGTGCACGCTCACCTCACACGTACGCAACGAAGCGTTCGACAAGGTCGAGGTCGGACAGACGCGAGCAGAGGTGTTGAGGATGTTTGGGAGTGACCCGTCCTTTGCCGAGCAAGCGGGCGTAGGCTTCCCTAGGTACGCTGCTCAGCCATGCCACGACCGTTGCGTTGAGAGGATATGGTTCGAAAACCGGCTGTCGATGGATATGGAAGCGTGGTCCTTCGAACTGGACGGAAACGGTCGCGTGATCGACAAGACCCGCTGGACGTCACCGTGACCGAACTCTGCATTCGGCCACGACCGGTCGGTCGCGTGTGTCGGCTTCGAGGTAAGCTGCCTGCACCCTGCGGCCTTCGAGAGAACAGGACGAGACGTGCGACTTGTTTGGCCATCCAAGGAGTTTCCACCGAGCTACGTAGGGGCGCTCGACCAAGGATGGTCGCCCGACAGCGCCCGAGGGCGCGCGAGGGTTGAGGAAGAGCTCGCATCCATCCTGCTGGACCCAGACGGTTACTTGGCCAGCGCGGTCGACCGCGAGGCAGCCGGTGCGCCAATTACGCTGCCGGACGGATCAACCGTTGCTCGGTTGCCAGGCTATCGGCGATGGTTATGGGACGGCGAGTTCTGCGGCGTCATCAGCCTCAGGTGGCAGCACGGAACGACTGACCTGCCGCCGCACTGTCTCGGGCATATCGGCTACGCCGTCGTTCCGTGGAAGCAACGACGTGGATATGCAACCCGTGCCCTTCAGCAACTCCTGTCGGACGCTCGTGCCGAGGGCTTGACCTACGTTGAGATCACGACGGACCCGACAAACTTTGCGTCGCAACGCGTCATCGAGTCTAATGGCGGCGTCTTGCATGAGCGATTTGTGAAGCCCGTGCAGTTCGGCGGCGCCGAAGGCCTGCGATACCGCATCGCGCTTGACTGATGCCAGCGTCACATCGATTGACCCAGTCCGGCCACAACCTGTCGTTCGTGATCGACCGGTCTCGGGCAGGCTAGACGCATGGCTGGTGTATGTCGTATTCGCCTTGAGGGTGCAAATCGTGGGTCGCTATCTTTCTCCGAACGCCAAGCTGATATCAGAAATCGACTTGAAGCGAGTTGACCTATCGCAGGGCGATGCCATGAGCCTGCCAACGATCGGTGACCTCGTGTTCGTCGATCAAGGATTCGCAGGGCCCGAGGGGCGGGACATGTACATCGTGTACTGCCAGAATCCCGACGGGAGCATCAGGTGGACGGCAGATTTGTCTGAGGACGAACTGGAGCCGCTCGGTGCGGGGTGAGCCTGGCGAAGTTCTGAAGTCGGCCAACTGCTGCCGTTGGTGAAAGTCCGGTCTCAGGGAGGCTAAGTGCCGGGCGGATCGTGGAACGGAAGCTCGACGTGGTGCTGAGCAAGCACCGCGCGATAGTGCGCGAGGAATTCGCCCAGTTGTTCGGCGACCTCGGCGAGTCCCGCAGACGCGTCTTCGCTGAGGCGCTCGCTCTCGTCTTGCACAGAGCGCAGCGTCTGCACCAGCGCGAACAATGAATCGCCGGAGGTCAGGTCTCGTCGCTGACTACCTCGAACATGATCAGCGTCTGCGCTTGAGTTTTGTCGTCACCGAACTCGCAGCCCCGTACTTGCGCTCGATCACGCCTAGGTAGGGAGAGTAGCTGTGGACGATCTGCCGCCGTTGCGCCCGGACGTGTCCCAGCCGTCCCGCGTAGCCTCCGGGACGACGACGCGCCGACCGCGCTTCGCGAGCGCGATGCCGGTGTTCAGGCCCATGTAGCCCCCGCCAACGATGCAGACACCCGCCTCCACGCGGCCGCGCAGGGCCGCCGGGAGCGGCCGGTCGGGTGCGCTGGCCGCGTACACGCTGGCCGGGTCGGAAGTGGTGGACACTTCAGACATGCAGCAACAGGTGCTCGCGCTCCCAGGGCGAGATCACCTTCATGAACTCCGCCTGCTCGAGCTCCTTGATTTCAGCATATACCGTGACGAACGCCGGCCCGAGCACCTCGGCAAGTTCCTTGTCGTTGCGCAGCAGCGTGACGGCCTCGCCCAGGCTGCGCGGCAACGCATGTACGCCTTGGTAGGCGTCCCCCAGGCACTCAGGTCGCGGCTCGATGCGGTTCTTCATGCCGAGATAGCCGCACGCGAGCGTCGCGGCCAGTGCGGCGTAAGGATTGGCGTCCGCGCCGACAACGCGGTTCTCGACCCGGCGCGCCTGCGGCGTCGCGACAGGCGAGCGGATGCCGACGGTGCGGTTGTCCGTGCCCCACTCGAGGTTGATCGGAGCGGCCATGAAACGCGAAAGCCTCCGGTAGCTGTTGACGTACGGCGCGAACAGCGCCATCGCTGACGGAATGTATTTCTGCAGGCCGCCGATGTACCAGAAAAACTCCTTCGACGGCGAACCATCCGCGTTGCTGAAAATGTTCTTGCCCGTGGCCGTGGACAAGATGCTCTGGTGAATGTGCATCGCGCTGCCCGGCTCGCCCGCGATCGGCTTGGCCATGAAGGTCGCGTACATGCCGTGGCGCAAGGCGGCCTCGCGCACGGTGCGCTTGAAGAAAAACACCTCGTCAGCCAGCCCTAACGGCGCGGCGTGGAAGAAGTTGATCTCCATCTGGCCCGCGCCGACCTCGTGGATCAGCGTGTCGACGCTCAGCTCCATGCGCGCACAGTAGGCGTAGATGTCCTCGAACAACGGATCGAACTCGTTCACGGCATCAATCGAATAGGCTTGACGCGAGGTCTCTGCCCGGCCGCTCCGGCCGACTGGTGGCTGCAGCGGCACGTCGGGGTCCGTGTTTCGCGCCACCAGATAGAACTCCAGCTCGGGCGCGACGATCGGCGCCCAGCCTTCGGCAGCGAACAAACTGCAGACGCGCCTCAGCACAGAGCGCGGCGCGAACGGCACCAGTTCGCCATGGCGGTCGTAGCAGTCGTGGATCACCTGCGCCGTCGGATCGGTGGCCCACGGAACGATGCGCACGGTCGCCGGGTCAGCTTGCAGGTGCATGTCGACGTCGTTTGGACTGATGACATCGAAATACGGCCCCGCGGTCGGCACCTCCCCAGTCACGCCCATTGCGACCACGGCCTCGGGCAGGCGCATGCCGCGATCCTCGGTGAACTTCTCGCGCGGCAGGATCTTGCCGCGGGCAACGCCGGTCAGGTCGGGCACCAAGCACTCGACCTCGGTGACGTGATGCTGGTCGAGCCAGGTTTCGAGCTCGCTGAAATTGGATTCGCTAAGGGCCATGTCTGTGTCTCGGTGAAGTGAACGGTAGGCACGGGTACGCGTCGTCCCACCGCTTCCAGAGACGATGAATGCGCGACGAGTCACGACGTGAGAGGAGCGCGGTTGCGAGCTCGGGGGAGTGGAATCGCGGCGGGCGCCACGGTGACCTGCCTTTCAGCGCGGTGGCCGAATCGACAGGGAAGAGAAGAACCTCCGAAGGGTCTGCACGAACTCGCCAGGCTGATCGGCGTGCACTTCGTGCGCCGCACCCATCAGCTTGTGGAGCGTCGAGGCGGGGATAGAGAAACTCGTCTCCCGAGCCGTCTCGTCGCTCACGATGTCGTGCTCGCCGTACAGGATCAGTGCGGGAGCGGTCAGATCACCGAGTGCCGCGGTAAAGTCGAAACCTTGCAGGCTGCCGGTCAGCTCGAAGTCGCTGCGATCGCCCCACAGGGCTCGCATCACGTCCCACGAATACTCGTCTATGGTCGATTCAACCTCGCTCGATTCGTGGGCATGCATAAACGATTTCAAGGCTTCGTCGGCCAAGCGGCGATACTCAGGAAGCTGAGAGCCGTTAGCGTCGTAGATTCCTTGGGCTTCCAGCGCCTCAATGCGCGCTCGCAGGTCAGGATTGGCGCTCGCCTTGACGTTCGCGAGGTCGGCATTGATGCGCCTTGCGCTAGAGCCGGTGCACGCCAGTACAAGCGACCTCACACTGTCCGGGCAGGCGATGGCATAGCCCTGAGCGATCACCCCGCCAAAAGAATGGCCGAAGATGTCGACCTGTCGCAGCCCCAGGCTTCGGCGCACCGCCTCGATATCCTCGACCATTGCGTCCAGCGTGTAGCCGGACGGATCGCTCGCCTTTCCGGAGCGGCCACAGCCTCGGGGATCGAGAAAGATCAATCGGCGTTCATCGGCAAGCGCACGCATGGAGTCGACTAAGTACTCATGCGACGCCCCTGGCCCCCCCGGCAGCACGAACATCGGCATGCCCGCTCCGACGCTACTGTAGAAAAGACGAAGGCCGTCGACTTCAACGAAGCCTTGCTCCCGTGCGAGGCGCGACTCCGGCGTGACGCTCGGCGCATTGCTGACGGGATTCGTTGAGTTGTCTTGGGAGGTCATTGGCGTTTCAGCAATTGGGCAACGGTCTCATCGGTGGCACTTGCGCGGGCGCGACAAACGCTCCCCGTCGTGCCGATGCGCTTACCTTTGCAGATGGACTCGATACCTTGCATCCTAGTGAAGGCTCGACATTTGACGAAATCAACTGTGCGCCATGCGTGCCGCGGCTACCCGCGTCGATCTCGCAGCCGCGATATTCAGCACCGGCTCGGTCGCGCGGCGTGTCGTGGATTTGAGCTGGCCGCCATGCGACAAGGCGCGCGAGGCACTTGCCCCCACCAAGCCCCGTGCAGCTTGACCAGCGAGCGTGCCCGGAACTCCTCGAACATCGCGCAGTAAGGCTACTTGGCCTGTTCGAAGCCTTTCGGCCGTCCACCGCTTGACCAAGGGGCGGCGGGGCGCGTGGTAGAAACCCTGAGGACATTTGATTTCATCAAACAAGGCCTGCTGCTTAGCATCCAATACATGGTGAAAAACGCGAGAAACAACGGGGCTTGCGCAGGCAGCAATGCCGCATCACCCCGATGCCAAGGCAAAGCCCGCTCGCGGGACGTCGAGTGCGGGATGCGCGATCGGCCAGCCTATGCGCTCGTCTTCTGCGGCGGTCAGGAAGCCGTCGCATGGTTTCTGAGAACGCTCGCACACCCGTAGCCGCAATTCGCGGTCACCCCCACGATTTTCCTTCATGGCGAGTCTCGATGCCGACTCGTCAGGGCGATGTATTGCCCGCCATCGAGAGGCCCAGAACGATGAACATCGACGACATTATCAATCGACAGAGCTACCCCCTCCACGATCCGATGGCCAGGGTGGCCATCGTCGCGGAATGCCGAGCTGCGCTCAAGAGGGACGGCGCTTGCGTCCTGCGGGACTTCGTGCTGCCAGGCGCGCTCGCGGATATGCGAGAGGAGGCCAAGGGGCGCTTGACAGGGGCGTATAGGCGCGACGTCATGATGGGAATCAACCCGAAGGATGGCCTTGAGCTCGCGGAGGCCGTCGCCAATCGCAAGTCGCCTTATCGGATGCGCAGCCTCGGTTCCGACTGGCTGGCACCGCAAGGCGCGCTTCAGCGGCTGTACCAATCCGAGGAAGTCCTCGACTTGCTGAGCAGCATCGTGGAAGTTCCGCAACTGCATTGCGTGGCCGATCCGTTGATCAACGTGACAGTCACCTACATGGGGGATGGCGATCAGCAGGGATGGCACTTCGACGACAACGACTTCGTGGTGTCGCTGCTCCTCCAGCGCCCCGACGAGGGCGGCGAATTCGAATATGTCCCCGACGCCACGCAGCTGACGCCAGCGGAGGTGACCGACATCATGGATGAGCGCTCGCCGAGGCTCCGTCGCCTGTCCGCAGAGGCAGGAGCACTTGTGCTTTTCAGGGGACGCCACGCACTCCATCGGGTAGCGCCGGTTGTCGGCGACAAGCTGCGGATCATTGCGCTCCTGAGCTATGACGCGCACCCCGGCTTCGTCTTCTCCGATGAAGTGCGACTCAAGGCGCTGGGCCGAATCGATTCCAGCGGCGTCACCGCGGCGTAACCCAAGAACTTTGACACACGAGGCCCTGACCATGCGTAGAACTTCAGTCCATGCGCGAAGCGCCATTCCTGCCGCCGTCTTGATGGTCGTGGCATCGGCGCACGTCCGCGCCCAGGATGCACCACCACCGGATTCGACTCCGAAGCCACCGTCGCAACCGCAGCCGCAGCCTGCCCAGGCGAACGATGGTCCCACGTCGACGCAAAGCGTGGTCGTGACGGCGAACAGGCGCCGCGAGCCGGCCCGCGAGGTTCCCATGCAGCTGGATGTCATCTCCGCAGATGCCGCCGAAAAGTCCGGCGCGAAATCCCTCACGGACCTGCTTGCGGATCTTCCTGGCGTCGACGTCAAGACACAGGGCGGCCCGGGCTTGGGTGCCATCAGTGTCCGCGGCATCTCGACGGGCGACCAGACGGTGTCGACAGTCGGTACCTACATCGACGACGTTGCATTCGGTTCCTACAGCGCGTTCGTCAATGGGCCGTTCAATGCGCTCCAGATGAGCCTGCTGGACCTCAATCACGTCGAGCTGCTTCGCGGCCCCCAGGGCACCTTGTATGGCGCGGGCGCGATGGGCGGCTTGCTGAAGTACGTGACGACCGAGCCGGACAGCTACGACCTGTACGGCAAGGTCGGTCTGACGTTGAGCAACACCAAGGGAGGCGGCATCTCCAACACCGAAAACGGCGTGATCAACCTCCCGCTGAAACAAGGCGTGGCAGGTCTGCGCGTCGCCGCTTTCGACCAACGCGATAGCGGATACGTCAAGGCCGTCGGACCTGCCGCGGGCAATCGCATTAACGGCGGCGACACGAAAGGCGTGCGCGCGGCGCTCGAGCTCACTCCGACAAGGGATCTGGTGGTGCGCCTTTCCGTGCTCGATCAGGACCTCAAGCGCGACGGGATCGACTTCGTGGACTACGATCCCACGACCGGGCGCCCCGTCACCGAGCCGGCCACCCGGTACCTCGCACAGCGCGAGCCGTATCAATCCAAGATCAACCTGGGTTCGGCGGATGTCGAGTACAACACGCCCAGTATTCGCTTCAATTCGGTCACGTCGCTCCAGCGCGTCCAGCTCCACTCGCTGCAGGACAACACTCCCGTCTACGCCCCGGATGGTCTGGTCGAAACGACTGCAGTGCAATCCGTTGGCACCTACATTGCGTCCGATCTGAAGAAGTTCACGCAGGAATTCCGCCTGACGTCCAAGGACAAGGGGACGTTCGAATGGCTCGCGGGTCTGTTCCTGGACCATGAGACAGGCGCCAACAACCAGGGCATCGGATCGATCCTGCCGGACGGCTCGACCGGCCCCGCGCTGCTGAACGCGCAACTGCCCACCAAATATGACGAAGCCGCCTTGTACGGCAACGCCACCTGGAACGTAAGCGACAGTTTCTCGCTCACGGGCGGCCTGCGAGTCGCGCACAACCGGCAGACTTACCAGCAGATCGAGGACGGGCTCTTCGTTGGCGATTCCACCAATCTCTCCTCGAAGTCCAGCGAGACCAGCAAGACGTACCTGCTGACCGCCAAGTACGCACTCACGCCGAAGAGCAACGTGTACGCGCGCGCCGCGAGCGGCTATCGACCCGGCGGACCGAATGCCGCGGTGGACGATCCGACTACCGGCAAACCGGTCGGTCCGCCGACCTTCCAGCACGACTCGCTGTGGAGCTACGAGGCGGGCTATAAGGCCGACTTCCCGACGAGCGGCTGGTCCATCCAGGCGGACGCTTTTCTCATCGACTGGAAAAACATCCAGCAGTACTTCGCCGTTAATGGCATCACCCTCATCGAGAACGGCGGCAACGCTCGCAGCCGGGGCGTCGAGCTGGCGCTGAACTATAAGCAGGGCGGATTCTCTTCCTCCGCAAATCTGGCGTACACGGACGCCTACCTGACCGAGGGCAGCGCGGGCCTGGGGGCGACCGGAGCGCCGTTGCCGAACAGCGCGAAGCTGTCGGGAAGCATCGATGCGGGCTATGCTTTCGAGACGGCGGGACTCCCGACGAATGTCGATGTCTCCGTGCACGGCGTGACTTCTCGCAACGCAGGATTCGTGGGCAGCGGGTCGTTGCCGAACTACCGTCTTCCTGGGTATGCGCTCGTCGATGCCAAGGTCGGCGTCACCTGGAACAAGATGGAATTCAACGCATTCGCGAGGAATCTGTTCAATCGCCGGGCTCAACTGAGCGCGGAAACCACTTACGTGCCACTTGGCGGCAACGCCCAGGTCGTAGAGTCGATGCCGCTGACGGTCGGGGTGTCCGTCTCCGTGGAATTTCAGTGAACCTGGCGGCCATCGTCTTCTTTCCACCACCCTCCTGGCAGAGTCGCGTTCATGTATCAAGGATTCGACATGTCCAGTAATCTGACGATCTCAAGTGACGCCCCGATGCCCTTTCCTCCCGGCGAATTCGAGTGGCGCTGGGCTGCAGTCGATGCCCGGCTGATGGAAGCGAACCTGGAGGCCGCAATCGTCTGGAGTCGCGGGGCGGGCGGCTTCGATCGCTTCCAGGACGTCTACTATCTGACGCACTACTACTCGTGCAACTCCGGGTGCGCTTACGACTGGATGCAGTCCGGCACGCGGGCTGCGGGAAACTGCGCCGCGCTGGTACGCCGTGGACGCGCTCCGGTGCTCATCGCCGACGATCCGACCTTCGATCCCGAAGGCGTGGCGACGCCAGACACCATCGGCGACACGGACGTCATCGCGGGTGTGGTGAAGGCGATTCGCCGTGACGGGCTCACGGGACGCGTGGGCTTCGTCGGCACCGACTGCATCAGCGCTCGACATATGGCCGCGCTGCGCGAACTCCTGCCGGAGATCGTGTTTGAAGCGCAAGACGAGCTGGTCGCACACGTGCGGGTGGTCAAGAGCGCGAACGAGCTGGACATGTGTCGCCGTGGAGGAGAGACCGTCACGCTGGCGATGAACGCAATGTTCGAGCGTCTGTTCGATGGCGCGACGGAAGCGCAAGCTGCCGGTGAGGCGGCCCGGATCGTGGCCGAGAGACAGGGCCGGTTGAACTTCTGCCACCTGGCACACGGCCCGTGGATGGGCCAGCGAATGACCGATGTCCCGATGGTGGGTTACTCCAATCGCCGGCCTCCGACGGGCTCATTGGTGCGGGGCTGGCTGTATGGCGCCGTTCACCGAGGCTATTGGCTCGATCCCGGTCGCACGGTCGTGATGGGTGCGCCAACGCCCGAGCAACGACACCTGCTCGAATCCGGTGCCCGCATCGTCGAGGAATTGCGCGCCATGATCCGTCCCGGCGTCTCTGCGGCGGAGGTCACCCTGCGAGGCAGCCAACTACGCGAAGATTTCCAGGGGCGTGCCGAGGCTGACGACGAGTGGTTTGCGGTCTATGGCCATGGCAACGGCCTCTACTGGGATCCGCCCATCCTGACGCGCAACTATCGGGGGCCCCACCAGACCTTCGCCGAAGGCATGGTCGCGTCGACGGAAGTGTTCCTTGAGTTGCCAGGCATCGGCGCTTGTGGGTTCGAGCAGAATTTCATCGTCACCAGGGACGGCACCGAGTTGCTGACCCGGTCGCCGCTCCTATGGTGGTGAAAATGGACGACTCCTCAGATAAAGATCAGGCCGGCACGGCAAGAAAGGGCGCAATGCCCGACTGGAAGGCATTCGTTCTCGCCCTCAGTGCCATGCAGATCGGCCCCAACCTGGCATTGGCCGGCGGATATCAGTATCCCACTTCCGGTGAGGCATCCTGGCTCGTGTTCGGCGCCGCAGGCTTGCTCGGCGTGCTTCTGACTATCGTGATTGGACGTTTCGCTGCGGTGGATGGCCAGCCGCTGTCGCTCTTGAACCATGTCCAGGATGTTCTCCCTCGATGGGTATCGTCCCTCACGGCATCCGCACTGCTAACAGCCTATCTCATCGGACCGGCGACCGGCGTGCTCGGGACGACGATCTACGTGGACAGCATCGCCCAGGCTGCTGGTCTTCCCGCAGGCCACGAAGCATTAATGGCAGCCGCCATCGCGGCAGTGATCGGCCTCGGTGCCATACGTGGACTGAGCTGGACGGCCACCCTTTCGATGATCCTTGGCACCGTATGCCTGCCGCTTGCGCTGTGGATGACGGTTCGAGCGAGCACGGCACCCGCGCATCCGCTTCTCAGCACGTTGCCTCACAGCCTGTCCGACTTCTCGCTCCTGGCCAGCGGTGCCTACGTGGCGATGGGCTTCATCATCGGGTTCGACTGCATCGTTGCTCTTGCGAGCACGACTGAGAACCCGCGTCGCACCGCGCCGCGCGCGATGAAAGTTGGCGTGATCGGCGCGGCCGCCGTTCTCTGCATTGGCGTACGCCTGCAGAGCGGTGCTCTTCGTCCGCACCTAGATGCTCTGGCCGAAGGCCTGTCGCCCTCGAGTATCCTGCTGACGGCTGATGGCAACGGCCGATGGAGCGTTGCGATGGACACGATCCTGGTCGCCACGGCGATGGCGGGACTCGTCGCCTGGCTGAGCGGTGCGGCAATCGTAGTCTCCCGAGCGGCAGGCAGCGGACTACTTCCTTCCTTCCTCTCGGCCGGTACCGGCGACGATCCGCGTCGGGCCGTGATCGGCCTCACAGTCGTGAGCATCGCTCTTCCGGCGGCCTTTCTGCTGGCCACACACGCGTCGGCACTGAGCGCGACGGTCTACTTGTCCAATTTCATGGTGCTGCTGTGGCTGGTGCCGTATGCGCTTGCGTGTCTTGCGCTGCTGGTCGGGCGCACGACGAGGCATGAGCCGACACATGTGTGCGTCGCGGCGCTCGCGGCGCTCGTGTTGATCGTCGTCTTCACCTATGCGCAATTCGCCGCGCAGGCTGACGCTGTCGCCCTGGTCGTCTACGCCGCCGGCGCGGTGACTGTTGGTGGTTTGGCGATGTTGATGTCGCGTGCCCAGCGACGTGGCGCGGCACTCCGCCTGGAGTCACCCTGACGTGTCGCAATGTGGCCCCGAGCCGTTGGCTTCGAGGAGGGACTTGGCGCGCGCGTTCAGGAGCTCGAGCATGGCCGCAAGTTCGCGGACCTGTGCCGGTTTCAGAGCTCCGAGTACTTCGGTGTTCAGTTCCGCAAGCCGACGGAGCATCGCGCGGTGGATATCAACGCCTTGCTCGGTCAACTGAATATGCGCGAGTCGCGAGTTCGACGGATTGGAGCTGCGTCGAACCAGGCCGTTGCGCACCAATTGCCCAACGGCGCGCGAAGTCTGCGCCATGTCGAGTTCCGCTTCCCCAGCGATGTCCCGTAACGTCGCGCCCGCGTTTTCAGCCACCGTCGCGAGGATGCGCCAGTGGCGGCCACCGACGCCGAGCTCCGCCCTGCACGTCGCCTCGGTGTAGGCGCAGCAGATCTGGTAGCTGCGAAAAAGCTGGTAGTCCAGGAGGCTGTGTAGTTCCAGCGGGTTGAGCAAATCAATGGGCATGGCGAGATCGATCTACAAACTTTCCGGACAACACAATGAGCGCTTTAATTTTGACACGCGGCCGTATCTTCGATGGCGTCAATGAAGACTGCGCCGAAGGCGTCTCCGTCCTCGTTGCCGACGGACGAATCCAGGAGATCGGCCACGGGGCCGAAGACACCGGGCGCGCCCTGGGCGCGAGACGAATCGACCTGGCCGGCCGAACGCTGATGCCGGGACTGATTGACGCTCACGTGCACGCGTTCGCCAGCGACGTCAGCGTCGCTCGGGTCGAGGCGCTTGGCGAGGCCTACCGGACGGCTCATGCGGTGCGTATGCTCGCGCACGCGCTGGATTGCGGATTCACCACGGTTCGCGACGTTGGCGGTGGAAACTATTCGCTCTATCGTGCGCTGTTCGACGGACTGATTGCTGGACCGCGCTACTTCTATTCCGGTCGAGTGCTGTCGATGACCGGTGGCCACGCGGACTTCCGCCCCAGCGAGGAACGGCCACGCTACCAGGCAGCGTGCGGCTGCGATGGGCCCCTGTTCAACGCCCTCGGCGTCGTCGCCGACGGCGTCGATGGTTGCGTGCGTGCAACGCGGGAAGAGTTTCGACAGGGAGCCCACTGCATCAAGATCATGGCGTCCGGCGGCGTGGCGTCACCGACCGACCCGATCTGGATGAACCAGTATCGAGAAGACGAGATCCGCGCGATCGTCGGTGAATGCCAGGAGCGACGCAGTTACGCCGCAGCCCATTGCCATCCCATCGAGGCGATCCGTCGCTGCGTCGAGTTCGGCGTGCGTAGCATCGAGCACGGCACGCTGATCGACGACGACACCGCACAGTTCGTGGCCGAGCGCGGAGCCTTCATCGTCCCGACGATGGCAATCTGCTTCGCACTGGTCGACAAGGGACGGGAGATGGGATTTCCAGCCGCGAGTCTCGAGAAGCTAGAGGTAGTCGCGAACAAGGCGATCTCTGGGCTGGCTTCGATGCGTCGGGCGGGCGTGAAGGTTGGCTTTGGCACAGACCTTCTTGGCGCGACGTACACGAGGCAGTCGAGCGAATTCAATTTGCGGCGCGAGGTCTTCACGCCGGTCGAAATCCTGCGCCAGGCAACGTCTATCAACGCCGACCTCATGGGTCTCGAAGGCGAAGTCGGCTGCGTGCGTGTCGGCGCGCGGGCGGACCTGATCGCGGTGGATGGCGATCCCACGAAGGATATTAGCCTGCTGGGCGATGGTGGTCGCAATATCCCTCTGGTTGTTCTGGGGGGCAAGATTATGAAGGCGACGATGCCTCTGGAGTGAGGTAGGCCGCGCTATGTGTCGCCCGAGCGAAGTCTTCCTACATCGCTCCGAGCGACGATGTTGTCTAAGCACTCGTCTGCGTTGAAAAACAGGCGGATCCTGTGGGGGAACGGGCGCTGCCGGAAGTGGCAATTGTCTCGTCGACCGGAGGCAGTGTCAGTGAAGATAACCAAGCGGCGTCTGCATTCATGCGATGCGTCCGGCGGCAAGTCCTTGTCTGGTTTCTAGCGCAAACACACTGCGACCGCTTCGGACTCCAAAGCAGGCCATCGAATTGCGCGATTTGGAAGCAGCAGACGTTGACGAGCAGTCGCTGCGGCTGCGCCATCTGTAGTCCCGTCGAGTTGGAAAGCACAGAGGCGCAACTTGACGCTGTGAATGTCGGGTACCGGGCGCGCAATCTTGCGATGTCTACGCCCGCTATGGGTCGACAGCCAGCGCTCGCAACAGCGAAAACAGGTCGTTCAAGTCGCATGCCAACCCGGACGACATTCGATCGCATCCAACATCGGACGAAATGCCGGCTCCCAGTGTCGCGACGCCTTCGAACGACAGCTGCGCTTCGAAACCGGTCGGCGCGCCGGAGAGCCTCCGGCAGCGGGCGCGCACATCGTGGATCACTCTTCTCCGGCGACTCGCCGGATGCGCACAAGTCGGATGTCACCGCAAAGCCGCCGCACGACGCCACAGGCTCTCGAACTTCAGCCTGATCGTGGCCCGTTTCGCCGCTCGGGCTTCGAGCGTGCCGCGTCTCCCTCTCCAGGGCCGACGCCCAGACCCGCTGCGCGCAGAATGGCCGGATGAGCACCGTCCCTGATCCGCGCGCCCTGCTGCGCCAGATGTTCGACGCGGCCATCGCGTCGGCCCAGCCCGCGCTGTGCCTGCCGCCGCACCTGCCCGCGCCGCCCAAGGGCCGCACGATCGTGATCGGCGCCGGCAAGGCGTCGGCCGCGATGGCACGCGCGCTCGAGGATCACTGGCCCGGCCCGCTGGA
>FTKT01000822.1_pt7 | contig 19157 bp, 17 predicted proteins | sample 1658271 | NCBI WGS metagenome assembly FTKT01 (sample SAMEA3914811, study PRJEB12502) | metagenome | biome: forest; material: soil | place: Canada | collected 2011-08-04 | depth 0.3 m | reverse complement strand
ATCGGCCTCGACCTGCTCGGCCGCGCCCGCAAGGTCGTCATCACCAAGGACGAGACCACCATCGTCGACGGTGGCGGCGACAGCGACCAGGTCGCCGGCCGGGTCAACCAGATCCGCGCCGAGATCGAGAACAGCGACTCGGACTACGACCGCGAGAAGCTCCAGGAGCGCCTCGCCAAGCTGGCCGGCGGCGTGGCCGTCATCAAGGCCGGCGCGGCGACCGAGGTCGAGCTCAAGGAGCGCAAGCACCGCATCGAGGACGCCGTTCGCAACGCGAAGGCGGCCGTCGAGGAGGGCATCGTCGCCGGTGGCGGCGTCGCGCTGCTGCAGGCCTCCGTGGCCTTCGACAAGCTGGAGCTCGAGGGCGACGAGGCCACTGGCGCCAACATCGTCCGCGTGGCGCTGGAGGCCCCGATCAAGCAGATCGCGGTCAACGCCGGCCTCGAGGGCGGTGTCGTGGTGGAGAAGGTCCGCAACCTCCCCGCCGGCCACGGCCTGAACGCCGCGACCAACGAGTACGTCGACCTCATCGCCGCGGGCATCATCGACCCGGCGAAGGTCACCCGCTCGGCGCTGCAGAACGCCGCCTCCATCGCGGCGCTCTTCCTCACCACCGAGGCCGTCATCGCCGACAAGCCCGAGAAGGCCGGTGCCGGCGCTGCCGGTGGCGGCATGCCGGGCGGTGACATGGACTTCTGATCCTTCCTCTTCGAGGGATCGGCTGGTCTTGATCGCGTGGGCGGTCCCCTTCGGGGGGCCGCCCACGCGGCGTTCGGAGAGCACCGCGCGGATCGGGGACAATGGACGGATGTCTGCTGACTCCGCCACCGGGATCGAATCCGCCCTGCACAGCGCCCGCGCGCTGATCCTCGCCGACCTGTCCGCCCGCGACGTGGCGGACGCCGCCGTGGTCTCGCTGGTCGAGGACGCCGTGACGCACCGGCGCTGGTGGCTGGAACAGTGGCCGCAGGGCACCTCCTTCGTGCTCGGGCTGGTCGCCCAGGACGTCCAGGACGCGCTGCTGGAGAACTACGGGCGCTGGCCGCTCTGCGAGAGCTGTTCGGCCGAGGGCGACCCGCACGCGCTGAGCGTGGAGCCGGAGCTGGGGCCCGAGCCGCACTGGGTGTGCGGCAAGGAGGGCGTCGCGGTGGCGCCGGTCGGGTCGCTGCGCTGACCCGGCGCTACTGCAGCGTGTCGAGTTCCGCCGCGAGGTTGGCGCGGGCCCGCTCCTCGAAGCGGGACCGGGCGGCCGGGGTGCGGTAGAGCGAGGGCAGCGCGGTCAGCTGGAGCAGCACCGTCGCCCGGCCGGCCCGGAACAGCTCCTCGGGCACGAAGGCGTACTCCTCGCGGATCGCCGCCGCGTAGGCCGCGTACTGCTCGGGCGTACCGCCGAGCACCGCGAGGTCCGCGTCGCAGAGCACCTCGCCGTTCCGGTCGCCGGGCAGCGGGTGGTGGTGGACGGTGACCCGCACCAGCCGGACCACCCGGGCGATCCGCTCCGCCGGCAGACCGGCCTCGCGCAGCGCCCGGATGGCCAGTTGGGCGCTGCGCTCCTCGTTCTCCTCGCGGTCGGGCCGGTAGACGGCGTCGTGGAACCAGGCGGCCAGCCGCACCGCGTCCGGGTCCGTGGCGTGCTCGGCGAGGGCGTCCACCTGGTCGAGCACGGCCAGCAGGTGGTCGGTGGTGTGGTAGCGGCGCTGCGGCTCGGCCCAGCGGGCCAGCAGGGCGCGGCCGTACGGCTCGGGGGCGGCGGTGGCGCCGGAGCGCTCCAACAGGGCGTTCCAGCGGTCCAGGAGCGCGTCGGTGGCGGGGTGCGGGCTGGGCGTGCGGCGGGTGCCGGGCGCGGGGTGCGGGTCGGTCGCCATGCGCTCATTGTGGACCCGGGGGCCGATAATGCCGCGGGCCGGGGTCTCGCCCACTGCGGTACCGATGTGGCAGGGTACTCATATGTCTAGACCAATCTTCGAAGTCATCGCGCTCACCGCACAGGATGCCCGGGCCGCCCAGAGCGGCGGCGCCGACCGCCTTGAGCTGGTCGCGGACATGGCGGCGGACGGACTCACCCCCGCGGTCGAGGACTTCGTCAAGATCCGAGCCGCGGTGGACATCCCGCTGCGCGTCATGCTGCGGGTGCGGGACGGCTTCGCGCCCGGCGACGTGGACGAGCTGCGCGCCCGGGCCGGCGCGCTGCGGGCCGAGGGCGCGGACGAGTTCGTGTTCGGGTTCCTGGACGTCGAGGGCGCCGTGGACCTGCCGGCCGTGCTGGCCGTCGCGGACGCCGTGGCCGGCTGCCGCTGGACCTTCCACCGGGCGATCGACCACAGCGCCGACCGGTCCGCCGTGCGCGCCGCCGTCGGCGAGCTGCCGGGCCTGGACACCTTCCTCACCTCCGGCGCCGCGGCCGGCGTCGAGGCGGGCCGCGAGGTGCTGGCCGGGGAGCTGGCCAAGGCGGGCGAGCCCGGCTACCGGCAGCGGATCCTGATCGGCGGCGGCCTGCGTGCCGAGCACCTGCCGGAGCTGCGGGCCGAGGGCTTCGACGCCTTCCACGTCGGCGGCGCGGTGCGGGTCTCCGGCTGGGACACCCCGGTGGACGCCGCGAAGGTGGCCCACTGGCGGGGGCTGATCGACGGCTGAGGGATCGGGCGGCGGATCGTCGGTTGCCTGATGGCCGGCTGACGGATCGTCGGGCGGCGGAGCGGTGGCGTGGGCCCCGGCGGATGCCGGGGCCCCTTCTTGTGGTGCCGTAGGCCCCGGCTCGGTCAGCGCAGCTGGGCGGGGAGCGGCTCGGTGTGCAGCACGGTGAGGCCCGAGACGGCGCGGGTGAGCGCCACGTACAGCCGGCGCAGCCCGGTCCGCTCGTCCGGCTCGCCGGCGACCACGGCGGCGGGCTCGTCGAGCACCACGTAGTCGTACTCCAGGCCCTTGGCCAGCGAGGCCGGGACCAGGGTCAGCCGGGCCTCGGCGGTGGTCTCGGCGCCCGGCGTCAGGTAGGCCAGGCCCGCGGCGGTCAGCGCCTGCTCGAAGAGCGGGATCCGCGCGTCGGCGGCGATCAGGCCGGTCGACCCCTCGTGGTCCAGCGCCGCGCGGCAGGCCTCGACCACCCGGTCGACCAGGGCGTCCGGTTCGTCCAGGGCGTCAGTGACCTGATCAATAGTCAGGGCGTCGGCGGTGTCGCGGACCGAGGTGGCCGGGGCCAGTCCCGGGGCGATGGCGGGCAGCAGCCGCGAGGCGTAGGCGATCACCTCCTCGGGCACCCGGAAGCCCTTGGTCAGCTCCTCGATGTGCGCGCCGGACTTGCCCAGGTGGTGCAGGGCCTCGGCCCAACTCTCGGTGGCCCAGGGCGTGGTGCCCTGCGCGAGGTCGCCCAGCACGGTGGCCGAGCCGGTGCTGCAGCGGCGGCCGACCGCGCGGTACTGCATGGGGGAGAGGTCCTGCGCCTCGTCCAGCACCACATGGCCGAGCGAGGGGGTGCGCTGCACCAGGTCGGTCACCTCGTCGACCAGCACGGCGTCGGCGGCGGTCCACGGAGCGGTCTTGACGGACCGGCCGGCCTTGGCCCACCGGATGGTCCGCTGCTCCTCCTCGGTCAGCAGGCCCTCGGCGCAACTCGCCAGGAACTCCTGGTCGGTGAGCAGCCGGTGCACCAGCTTGGCCGGGTCCACGGCCGGCCAGCAGGCCTTCACGGTGGCCTTGACCTGCGGCGACCGGGCCACCGCGTCCTGCACCCGGTCGTCGGGCGCCTCCCCGCCCTGCTCCATCTTCAGCAGCACCGCGTGCGCGATCCGCTGCGACAGGGCCGCCATGGCCGCCCCGTAGCGGAACTCGCGGTTGGCCAACTCCTCGATGATCTCGGCCAGTTCGTAGGCCGGGACGCGCCAGTGGCGGGAGCCGCGGATCACCACGCAGGGCTCGGTGGGCGCCGTGATGCCGGACCGGACGGCCCGCCGCAGCACCTCGGCCATCCGGGCGTCGCCCTTGATCCCGGCCGCCTCGGCGCTGTCCTCGCCGCGCAGCTCGACGTGCCCGACCAGCTCCTGGACGGTGGCCTGCGCCACGTCCAACTCGCCGAGGGTGGGCAGGACCTGCTCGATGTAGGAGAGGAAGGAGCTGTTCGGCCCGATCACCAGCGTGCCGGTCCTGGCCAGGCGCTCGCGGTGCGCGTACAGCAGGTAGGCGACGCGGTGCAGGCCGACCGCCGTCTTCCCGGTGCCCGGGGCGCCCTGGACACAGACCGTGCCGGTGATGTCGGCGCGGACGATCTCGTCCTGCTCGGGCTGGATGGTGGCGACGATGTCGCGCATCGGGCCGACGCGGGGCTTCTCGATCTCGGCCGCGAGCAGCGCCGAGGCGGTCTCCGCCTCCGCCGGGTCGCTCAGGTGCTCGTCCTCGTAGGCCGTCAACTCGCCGCCGGTGTAGCCGAACCGGCGGCGGCGCTCGACGTCCAGCGGGTCGGTCCGGCTGGCCCGGTAGAACGGCTGGGAGACCGGGGCGCGCCAGTCGATCACCATCGGGTCGCCCACGTCGTCGTGCACGTGCCGGCGGCCGATGTAGAAGCGGGCTCCGCCGGCGCCCTCGGAGTCGTCGGTGCCGACGGCGTGCAGGTAGTCCAGCCGGCCGAAGAAGAGCGGGGTGTGCGCGAGGTCGGCCAGCGCGGCGATCCGGTTCTCGATCTGCCGGCGCAGGACCTGGGCGGTGACCCAGGTGCCGGCGACGTCGGAGATGTCCAGCGACTGCGCGTCCTCGCGCATCGCGCGGAGCGCGGAACGGGAGGAGGCGAGGTGGTCGCGCTCGCGTTGCAGCGGGTCGGCGCTGGGGCTGCTGGCGTCGTCGGTAGTGGTGGTGGCGGGGGAGTGCACAGCGAACCTTCCCGGCCGCGCCGTTCCACGGTCGCGGCGGTCTCGTCATAGCTCACGGTGAAGGACACCGACCGGTTTCCGACCGGCCGGGGCCTCCCACGGCTGCCAGCGAGCGGCACCACGGTACGGGAGGGGGCAGACCGGACAGCCTAAACCTGTCCGCGCCCGCGCGCCAAGGAATATCCCCCGGTGTCGGGGTCGCCCCCGGAGAGACCGTAAGGGCGGCGTACGCCGTGGGTACGACTTCGGTCCCGAAGGTTGTGACCTATGGGCTGATGTGTCCGGGGTGCCCGGAAACTACCGTGGAACACATGAGCACCGTGCAGACGGCGCCCCCGGCAGCGGCCAAGACCCCCCGGGCGCGCACCACCACCGAGTCCCTGACCCCCACTCCCTCCGGCAGCACCGCGGCCGAGCCGGACCGTCGGCGCAGCCCGATGCTCAAGGCCGTCCGCAACGTCGGCATCGCCCTCGACACCGCCGCGCGCGTGGTCTTCCTCGGGCGCGACGGCGTCAAGCTGTAGCGCCCTCGCTAGAGCACGTCGTCCGCGTCGATGATGCGGTAGGCGTAGCCCTGTTCGGCCAGGAAGCGCTGCCGGTGGGCGGCGAAGTCCTGGTCGACGGTGTCGCGGGCCACCACCGAGTAGAAGTGCGCGGAGTGCCCGTCCGCCTTCGGGCGCAGCACCCGCCCGAGCCGCTGGGCCTCCTCCTGGCGGGAGCCGAAGGTCCCGGAGACCTGGATGGCGACGGTGGCCTCCGGCAGGTCGATCGAGAAGTTGGCGACCTTGGAGACCACCAGCACGCTGATCTCCTTGGTCCGGAAGGCCTCGAAGAGCTTCTCGCGCTGGGCGTTGCTGGTCTCGCCCTTGATCACCGGGGCGTTCAGCACCTCGCCCAGCTCGTCCAGCTGGTCGATGTACTGCCCGATGACCAGCGTCTGGTCCTTCTCGTGCTTCTTGACCAGCGCCTCGACCACCCGTCGCTTGGAGGCGGTGGTGGAGCAGAACCGGTAGCGCTCCTCCGGCTCGGCGGTGGCGTAGGTGAGCCGCTCCGAGTCGGTCAGGGTGACCCGGACCTCGCAGCAGTCGGCGGGCGCGATGTAGCCCTGCGCCTCGATCTCCTTCCAGGGCGCGTCGAACCGCTTGGGCCCGATCAGCGAGAAGACGTCGCCCTCCCGGCCGTCCTCGCGCACCAGGGTGGCCGTCAGTCCGAGCCGGCGGCGGGCCTGCAGGTCGGCGGTGAACTTGAAGACCGGCGCGGGCAGCAGGTGCACCTCGTCGTAGACCACCAGGCCCCAGTTGCGGGCGTCGAAGAGCTCCAGGTGGGCGTAGGCGCCCTTCCGCTTGGTCGTCATCACCTGGTAGGTGGCGATGGTGACCGGGCGGATCTCCTTCTTGGTGCCGCTGTACTCGCCGATCTCGTCCTCGGTCAGCGAGGTGCGCTTGACCAGCTCGTGCTTCCACTGGCGGGCCGAGACGGTGTTGGTGACCAGGATCAGCGTGGTCGACTTGGCCTCCGCCATCGCGGCCGCGCCGACCAGCGTCTTGCCCGCCCCGCAGGGCAGCACGACCACGCCGCTGCCGCCGTGCCAGAACCCCTCGACGGCCTGCTGCTGGTACGGGCGCAGCGTCCAGCCGTTCTGGTCCAGCTCGATCGGGTGCGCCTCGCCGTCCACGTACCCCGCGTGATCCTCGGCCGGCCAGCCCAGCTTGAGCAGCACCTGCTTGATCTGGCCGCGCTCGGAGGGGTGCACGACCACGGTGTCCGGGTCCAGCCGGGCGCCGACCAGCGGCATGATCTTCTTCGACCGCAGCACCTCCTCCAGCACCGGCCGGTCGGTGCAGGTGAGGACCAGTCCGTGCACCGGGTGCTTGCTGAGCTTGAGCCGCCCGTACCGCCCCATGGTGTCGGCCACGTCCACCAGCAGCGCGTGCGGCACCGGGTAGCGCGAGAACGTCACCAGCGCGTCCACCACCTGCTCGGCGTCGTGCCCGGCCGCCCGCGCGTTCCACAGCCCGAGCGGCGTCACCCGGTAGGTGTGCACGTGCTCGGGTGCCCGCTCCAGCTCGGCGAAGGGCGCGATGGCGCGGCGGCAGTCTGCGGCCTTGGGGTGGTCGATCTCCAGCAGCAGAGTCTTGTCACTTTGTACGATCAGCGGGCCGTCGTTCACCTTGAGCAGTCCTCCATGGGGTCAGGCGCAGACCCTCCAGTGTCGCTCATCCGGGAGGGTTTCGGTTGACCCGCCTGAGGTCCGGGGGCGGGGCCGCCGGGTCGGGGCCGGTCACCGGGCTGTCGTGGCGGGCTGCACCGGGCCGTCGTGCCGGGCGCTGGAGCGCCAGTCGGCGATCCGGACCAGGGTCTCCAGGTAGGCGAGGCGGAAGGGGCCGAGGTCGGGGCGGTCGCGCAGGGCCAGGGCGGCGGCCGTCCAGCTCGTGGAGTGGAAGACCTCGGTGCGCAGCGACTGGGCGGGGAAGTGTTCGCCGGTGGAGAGGTCGACGGCGGGCGTGCGGTCGCCGTCCTGGACGCCGAGCAGCAGGGGGGCCTCGGCGGGCCGGGGGCGGACCGAGACGCGGACCTGGCCGTGGTGGGCGGCGGCCAGGTAGGTGATCAGCGGGTGGTCGGTCCGCTCGCCGTGCCAGTGCTCGCCGTTCAGCAGGATCAGGGCGCTGACCAGCTCGTGCCGGAAGTGCGGGCGCGGGTTGGTGCCGGTGCTGTAGGGGGCCTTGGACTTGGCCAGCAGGCCGTCCGGCTGGTCGCCGCCGCCCCCGCGCAGCATCGTCTGGAAGGCCTCGTGGCACTTGCCGAGGTCGTGGTAGCGGGCGGCCCGGGCGACGGCCTCGTGCTGTTCGGCGGTCAGGCCGGGCAGGGCGGCGAGCAGGGCGCGGGCCTCCTCCTCGGTCTCCATCAGGTGCTGGTCGAGGCTGACCCAGGCCGTGCAGGCGTACGTCCGCTGGGCGGGGGCGCTGCCGCCCACCGGGGTGACCGGGGTGCGGCTCTCGGGGGACCAGCCCAGCTCGGGGAGGTAGCCGCCGTGGCGGGCGTCCAGCAGCAGGGTCGCGCCGGGGTGCAGCTCCTCGGCCGTCGCGGGCCGCCAGCGCCAGTCCAGCCGGTCCCGGATCCAGGCGCGTCCGCCGGGCAGCCGCCGGAGTTCGGCGAGCGGGACCGGGCAGAGTTCGCCGGTTCCCGGGTCGGCCTCGTCCTCGGCGGGCTCGCCGGACTCCCAGTCGCGCCAGGCGACCAGCGCGGTGAGCTGCTCGGCGGGGCCGATCCAGCGGTCGACCGGGCGCTCGGCGGCGGTGTCGAAGAGTTCCAACAGGTCGTCTGCGGAGAGCGGTTGGTCGGGCTCGTCGGGCTGGTCGGGTCGGCGCTGGTCGGGTCGGGGCTGGTCGGGCTGGGCTTCGGCGGGTCGGGCCTCGTGCAACTGGGTGGTGGTCACCGGCCGGCCCTCGTGCGCGGTGAGCCAGCGGGCGGCGGCTTCGGTGTCGGCGTCCGCGCCGGCCTCAGCGGCGGCGTCGGGTCCGGTAGGGGGCCGGCACCAGAGCAGGTCGCCGCCCTCGGGGTGCTCGCCCGCGCGGTTGCAGCGGCCCGCGCGCTGCACGATCGAGGCCCAGGGCGCCAGTTCGGTCAGCAGGGTGCGGCTGGAGAGGTCGAGTCCGGCCTCGGCGGTCGCGGTGGTGACGACGACCCGGTCGCACTCCGGGCCGGGGAGCCGCTGGTCGGCGGCCCGGAAGAGCGGGTGGAGCAGCAGCACCTCCCGGTCGGGGTGCGCCTTGCGCAGGGCGTCGTGCAGGGCCCGGGCGCGGGCCGTGGTGTTGAGCACGGCGACGCTCTGGGTGCCGGGCACGTGCGCCGAGCCGAGGGCGTCGACGAGGCCCTGGAGGTAGTGCGCGGGGTCGGGTGTCAGTTGCCCGACCCGCCGAACGGCGTTCAGCCGTACGGCCAGTGCGCCCCGCCGGTCCGCCTCGCCCAGTTCCACCCGGGGGAGCAGGCCGGCCGGGTCCCCGCTCGCGGACATCCACATCGACGCGGTCGGCGCCGGGGTGCCGAACCGGTCGCGCAGCTGCTGGAGCCGGAGGCCGGTCGCCAGGGCGGGACCGAGCAGCGGCGCTTCGTCGAAGACCCACTGGGTGTCGGTGTGCAGCAGGGCGAAGGAGACCGGCGCCATCCCCGCCCAGTCCGCGAACCCGCGCATCAGCGCCCGGCTCAGCAGCATCTCGTGCGTGCCGACCAGGATCGCGGTCTGCTCGGGCCGGCGCCGCCAGGCGCCCCCCTGCGCGGCGGCCCCCGCCAGCAGGTGCAGCCCGACCCGCGAGGAGTAGCCGAGCCGCTCCAGCCACTCGCCGGCCCGGGCGAGGGTCTGCTCCGCGAGGCTCGGCGCGGGCAGCACGTAGACCAGCCGGCGCGGCGTCGACTCCGGCGCCGAGACCAGCCGCCGGTAGAGCCAGGGCAGCACGCCCGCGACGGTCTTGCCGGCCCCGGTCGGGACGCTGAGCAGCGCCGGCAGGCCGTCGGCGGCGAGTGCGGACTGGTACGGGTAGGGGGTGTGGCCGGTCGCGGTGCGAACGAAGTCCGCAAACCCACCTGTCATGCCTGGCTCCCTCGGTTCGGCCTCACACAGTAGCCAAGGAGGGCGGCGAGAGGGACCCTCTCAAGTGACGAGGGCTCAGCCGGTCAGCCAGACGTAGGCGGCGAAGCGGCCGGTGCGCTGCTCGCGGCGGTGCGAGAAGAGGTCCGGGTCCTCGATGGTGCAGCGGGCGTCCTGGCGGATCTCGCGGACGCCGGCGGCGGCCAGTTGGGCGGTGATGGCGGCGCGCAGGTCGAGGGCGGGGGTGCCGGTGCGGGTGGTGGACCAGAGCTCGGGCAGCACGGCGGCGGCCTCGGCGCGCATCGCCGCCGGGACCTCGTAGCAGCCGCCGCAGGCCATCGGGCCGACCAGCGCGGTCATTCGGGCGGGATCGGCGCCGGCCCCGGTCATCGAGCCGACCAGGTTGGGGACCACCCCGTCGATCGTGCCGACCCGGCCGGAGTGCGCCGCGCCGACCATCCGGGCCTGCGGATCGGCCAGCAGGACGGACGCGCAGTCCGCCGCCAACGAGGCCAGCGCCAGGCCCGGTTCGGTGGTGAAGACGGCGTCCAGGGCGGGGGCGCCGCTGCCGTACGGGCCGCTGACCCGGGCCACCGTGGCGCTGTGCACCTGGTGCATCCAGACCACCCGGTCGGGGGCGAGGCCGAACTCGTGCGCGGTCAACTCCCGGTTGCGCAGCACGTCCTGGAAGTCGTCCGGGGTCGAGCCGCCCAGGTTGCGCGAGTCGAAGGGCGGGCGGCTCACCCCGCCGTGGCGGTCGGTGACGGCGTAGCGGATGCCGGGGGCGAGTTCCACGGGACGGTTCCTCAGCTCTCGTCGAGTTCGGCGACGCCGGTGATGCGGTGCAGGGCGAAGGTGTTGAGCTTCTCGGCGTGGTGGTCGAAGGCGGTGACGAAGCCGCCCTCGACCTTGACCGGGTCGATGACGCGCTGCGAGGCCAGGCCCTCGGCGTTGATGTAGCCGATCCACATCCGCTCGCCGAGCAGCACGGCGGTCTGCAGCGCGGCCAGCGTGTCGGCGGCCGCCGTGCGCGGCAGTTGGCGGGTGTCGGTACGGGCCGGGCCGTGCTGCGGGCGGTGCGCGGCGGGGCCGGCGACGGTCTCGCGGCGTACCGCGGTGGCGGCCCGGTCGCCGGCCCGGATCGCCTTGACGGCGGCGCCGAGCAGGACGTCGTCGGGGACGGCGGGGCCGTCGGAGACCGGCGCGGGCGCGGTGCGCGGCGGGGTGCGGTGGCTGTCCGGGCGGGTGATCACCAGGTCGCCGTCGGCGGACTCGGCGGCCGGCGCGTAGCCCATCGCGCGCAGCACGGCGAGCACCGTCTCCGGCGCGGCCTGGGCGGCCAGCACGGTCGGGGCGAGCAGGCGCAGGCGCAGTTCGACGGCGCGGCGGTCGGCCTGCACCTCGGCCAGCAGGGCGGCGTCGTCGCAGCGCAGGTAGGCCGAGGCCGCGCCGACCCGCAGCACGCCGTGCCGGCGGGCCACGTCGTCGATCAGGTAGCTGAGCGGCTGCGGGACGGGCGTGCGCGAGTGCTGGGCCAGGAAGGCGTGCAGCTCGGCGGCGCCGCGGCCGGCGTCGAGCGCGCGGCGCACGGAGTCGGCGGTGAACCGGTAGACCGTCGCGCCGCCCTTGGACTCGACGTCGGCGCAGAGCGCGAGGGCCTGCGAGAGCGGGGTGAGCAGCGGGCCGGGCGCGATGGCGGTGAGGTCGGGCTGCAGGATCACGTGGTCCAGCGGCTGGGGGAGCAGCGGGGCGAGCACCGGCACCGGGTCCTGGCCGGCGAGCAGCGCGCGGGTGTGCGCGGCGAGCGCGCCGCGGCCGGTGACGCCGAGCAGTTCGGCCTCGGCGAGGGTCCAGCCGGTGAGGTGGTCGCGCAGGTCGAGGCCGTCGGGGCCGCTCGCGCCGCCGCGCAGCGGGCGGTGCCAGCGCTGGACGGCGAGCAGGGCGGCGGCGTCCGTCACGGCGCCGGGCGGGAGTGCGGCGAGCAGGGTGAGGACCGCGCGCCGGGTGCCGGGGGCGAGCACCCGGTCCAGCTCGGGGCCGAGCGGGGTGCGGGCCTTGCCCTTGCCGTCGGGAGAGCCGGTCAGGCCGGGGACCCGGGTGGCGGCCAGCCAGGTCCGGGCCAGCAGGGCCCAGCGTTCGGCGACCGGCAGTTGCAGCCAGTGGTCGTAGGCGGGGGTGGGCGCCCAGACCTCGCCGGTCCGGCCGGCCGCCTCTGCTGATTCGCCGTCAGGTGCCAGCAGTCCGGCGCCGTAGGCGAGTTCGAGCCAGAAGGCGGCCTGCTGCTCGGTGCCGTCCACGGTCTGCGCGGCGCGCTTGAGGTCGCGCACGCCCAGGCCGCCGGCCCGCAGGGTGGGCGGTGGTTGCAGGCCCCAGAGGTCGAGCAGTTCCTCGATGGTGCGCACGGCGGTGTACGCCTGGCCGGCCGCCGCGTTGTCCACAGTCTGTGGATCACGCTCGGCGACCGGGATCAGGGCGGGCGCGGTGGGCTCGACGGAGCGGTGGCTGCGGCCGCCGCGCAGGTGCAGGGCCAGCTCGCGCGGGAGCACCACGGTGCCCGGGCCTGAGGGCAGCAGCAGTCCGCGGGCGAGCAGCCACTCGACGGGGCTGCGCGCGTCCCCGGCGGTGACCGGGCGGGCGGCGTCCGGGACGGTGCCGGTGGGCGGGCCCCAGACCAGCCGGTCGAGCACGCCGAGCGCGGCCTCGGGGGCGGTGGCGAGCAGGGCGGCGCAGCGCTTGCGGTCGGTGAGCAGCCCGGCCAGGGCCGCCACCGCCGTCACCGGGTCGGGGGTGCCGGGCAGGCCGGCGCCGGTGACCAGCTGCTGCAGCCGGGCCGGCGAGATGCCCAGGGTCGCCTCGGCCAGGGTCGGGCCCAGCCCGGTGCCACCCGGGGTGGCACTGCTCGGCGCGAGTGCCTCGCGGACCGCGATCACCAGCCGCAGCGCCGAGTCGGGGCCCCAGACCAGGGCGCGGTCGCGCAGCGCCGTGAGCGCCTGCGGCAGGGCGGCGGTGACGGCGGCGCGGTCCACCGGGGTGGCGCCGGGGTGCGGCTTGACCCGCGCGGTACCGGCCAGCAGGTCGCGGACCACGGTGTGCGCGCTGCCGTCCGGCGCGGCGGCCAGCGCCTCGGCGGTCTGCAGGGTGAACCGGTCCAGCCGTTCCAGCGCGCGCAGTGCCGAGGCACGGCTGGAGAGCCGGGCGGAGAGCTGGGTGAGGTCGTTCGGCACCGGGTTGAGCAGATCGGGGCGCAGTCGCAGCAGGGTGCCCAGCGCGTGGTCGCTGCGGGCGCGCAGCTCTTCGGCGAGGGTGCGGGCCCCGCCGGGCGGTCCGTTCGGCTCGGTGGTCATCCGATCCAGAGTAGTCGGCCTGGATGGCGGCCGTCTTTGCCCACGGTGGCGAATCGGTTCTGCGCTGGTGGCAGGGGTGACGGGGACCCGGGTGGGGCATAGGGGCGGGGAGGGCTCGCGCGGGTGGACGGCAGTCGGTAGCGTCAACGGGCAGCGGGGCCTGGAGCACAGGACAGGGTGGCGGGCGATGGCGGGTGGGTCGGACGGTGAGCCGGACGAGCGGGCGCGGGGACAGGCGGAGGGTCAGGCCGAGCGTCCGGCCGAGGGGCTGACGGGCGCGCTGTCGGGTGGGCCGCTGGGCGGGTCCTCGGGCGGGTCCTCCGGCGGTCAGTCGGGCGGGCTTTCAGGCGGGCTCTCGGGCGGTGAGTGGTGGCGGGTCGACGGCCCCTGGCGGGTCTTCGGTACGGCGTCCGGCGGTGACGGCGGACCGGGTGGGGACGGCGACAGTGTCTACGGCGACGGCGGACCGGCCGGGGAACGCGCCGTCCACCGCTCCGAGGCGCCCTCCGCGCGCCGGGCGACGGGCCCTGAGACGTCGGCCCCGTCGCGGGGCCGGTCGATCCTGCGCAAGCGGCCCGCCGGTCCGGGCCCCGAGGTCCCCGCGCCGAGTACGCCGGAGGCCGCGGGCGGGCAGCCCACCGCCGCCTGGCTGATCGCGCCGGCCTCGCCCGGTCCGGCCCGGCCGCCGACCGTCGCCGACTTCCCCGGCTGGGACTCCGTCGTCATCGACTTCCCGCCGGACGACACACTGATCGCGGAGCCGCCGCAGGAGCGGCTGATCCCCGAGCAGCGGCAGACCGAGGAGGCCGATCCGGCGGGCGAGGGCGAGGGCGCGGTCGAGTTCCTGCCCACCCGCAGCCTGCTGGCGGGCCGCCGCCCCTCCCCGCTGCTGCTGCTCGCCATCGCGGTGCTGGTGGGCGGCGCGGTGACCGGGCTGATGCTGGTGCTGCTGGCCGGCTGGGGCCTGGCCTACCTGTCGCGCCGACTGGGGGACCTGACCCGGAAGTTCGCGGTCTTCGGCATCCCGCTGGTGACCATGAGCTTCTCCGCGCTCTGGTTCTGGGGACGGGCCCAGGGGCGCTGGGGCACCGCGCTGGGCAAGGGCGCGCCGACCACCCACGCGCTCTTCGCGGCCGGGCCCGGGGTGCTGCGGCTGGCGGCGGTGCTCTCGGCGCTCTTCCTGCTCGCGGTCACCATGCGCCGACGCCGGCCGACGGAGGGCTGAACGCCCCGGGGCCCTGGCGCGCCGGGAGCCTGACGAGGACTCAGCCCAGTCGCCGGACCAGCTGGACCAGTGCCGCCCGGTGCGCCGCCGGCCCGTCGTCCGGCAGGTCGGCCATCATCATCGCGATCACCCGGGGGACGGCGAACCACCAGGCCGCCAGCGCGTAGACGGCGTAGAGCAGGTGCTGCGGCGCCACGGCGTCGGTGACCGTGCCGGCCTGCTGGGCGCGGCGCAGGGTGGCGATCTTCTCCGCGTAGTGCGCGGTGCGCTCGGCCTCCATCACCGTGGAGTCCTCGCCGGGCAGCAGCCCCTCCCAGCGCAGCAGGCGCAGGAAGCGGGGGTTCTCGGTGTGCCAGTCGTAGAGCCGCCCGGCGTACTCGCCGAGGTCGTCGCACTGCTCGGGGTCGGGGGAGACCGCGGCCATCACCTTGGCCAGCTCTTGGTCGATCACGTGCCCGAAGAGCTGCTCCTTGTTGCCGAAGTACTGGTAGATCCGCTCCTTGTTGACCCCCGCGAGCTTGGCGATCCGGTCCACCCGGGCGCCCTGCGGGCCGTATTCGGCGAACTCCTGGACGGCTGCGTCGAGCAGCGACTGCTTGGTCTTCGCGGTGTCCCATGCCATGCGGGCAGCCTACCGGAATTTCCCAACTGGATGGTTGGACATCGGCCGAGGGCTGTGCCAGACTCCAACCAGTCGGTTGGAGATGGGCTCCGGCGACGACTCTGGGGGTCTGTGATGTCCGTTCCCACCGTGCACCGGCGTGCCGTGATCACCTGGCTGGCCGTCTACCCGACGATCACCCTCGCGTTGGCCCTGCTCGGGCCCCATCTCGTCCAGCTGCCACTGCTGCTGCGCACCTTGGTGCTGACCGGGGTGGTCGTCCCGGTGGTCTCCTACCTGCTGCTCCCGCTGCTGATGCGGGCCAACGCCGCGCTGTCCCGGCGGGAGCGGGCCGCGGAGCCGGCGCTCGGCGGAAACTGAGCCGCCGTCGGCGGGGTCTCAGAAACCGAGGAAGCGCTGGAGCTGGGCCAGCATCAGATTGGCCCCGGTGTAGCCGATCCCCTCGAACCAGAGCTGGTCGCTCACCGGGAAGGCGCGGTGCGTCCGGACGGCTCCCAGCGCCCGCCAGCCGGGACTGGCCAGGGTGGCCGGGGTGCCGGCCGCCGCCGGGTCGCCGTAGGTGGCGTAGAGCAGCAGGTCGCCGTCCGCGCCGCCGAGCTGGTCGGGCGTGATCTCGACGTCGAACTGGTCGACGTTCTGTGCGGTCGGCCGCCCGAGCTGGAGGTCGGCCAGCACCGTGCCGGGGAAGTTCTGCCTCCCGTAGAGCCGGATCCGGCCGCCCTGGACGAACCGCACCAGGCTGACCCGGCGGCCCGAGGCGGCACCCGGGCCGCCGAGCGCGCGGGAGAGCTGGGCGACCTGGCCGCGGTAGGCGGCGGTGATCGCGTCGGCCTCCGGCCGGCGGCCGAGTGCCTGGGCGTGCAGCTGGAAATTCTCCTTCCAGGGGTAGCCGGTGCTCTGGCTGAGCACGGTCGGCGCGATCTCCCGGAGCCGGTCGTGGCCGGCGGCGTCGCGGGTCAGGCTGCCCAGGATCAGCTCCGGCCGCAGCGCCCGGATCCGCTCGTAGGCGGGGGCGCCGACGGTGCCGGTGTCGGCCACCAGGGCGAGCCGGGAGAGCGGCCAGTAGTCCGGCAGGGTGGCGTCGGCCGGGGCTCGCGAGGCGCCGACCGGGGTGATCCCCAGGGTCATCGCGGAGTCCAGCTCGGCGGTGTCCAGGGCGACCACGCGCAGTGGTGCGGCGGGCACCGCCACCGGTCCGGTCGCCGTGCCGACCAGGCGGCCGGGCGTCGCGCCGTCGCTGTCGCCGGGCGGGCCGCCGCCGTGGCCGCAGGCGCTCAGCGCCGTCATCGCCGCCGTGCCCAGCACGGCCCGGCGGGTCGGATGACGAGGCATCAGGCCTCCCGGGGTGGTCGCCTGACGGTCAGTTAAGCGAATTATGTCCTATTTGTCCGTCCAGGGTGCGCCCGGAACCACCAACGGTGTGCCGAACACCTGGTCCGGAAGACCTCGCGGACCGGTTCGGCGGTGACCGCCCCGGCGGGCGGCCCCTGGGCGCGGGCACGGATTTCCCTGTTCCGGGCCTGGTTAGGGTGGCGGCATGTCTGCGACCACCGTGCCCGCCCCGCTCACCGTCGGCTTCGACCTCGATATGACCCTGCTGGACACCCGCCCGGGCATCAAGGCCACCTACCTGGCCCTGGCCGCCGAGACCGGCGCCCACATCGACGCCGACCTGGTGATCACCCGGCTCGGGCCGCCGCTCGCCGACGAGATGCGCAACTGGTTCCCCGAGGACCGCCTCCCGCAGGTCCTGGACCGCTACCGCACGCTCTACCGCGACCACGCCCTCGCCCCGACCGTCCCGCTGCCGGGGGCGCTGGCGGCGGTCGCCGCCGTCCGCGCGCACGGCGGGCGGGTCGTGGTGATCACCGGCAAGTACGAGCCGAACGCCCGCCTGCACCTGGAGCACGCGGGCATCGCCTACGACGCGGTGGTCGGCGACCTCTGGGCCGAGACCAAGGGCACGGCGCTGCGCGAGCACGGCGCGAGCGTCTACGTCGGCGACCACCTGGGCGACATCGTCGGCGCCCGGGCCGCCGGCGCGGTCGCGGTCGGCGTCACCACCGGCCCGTTCAGCTCGGCCGAGCTGGCCGAGGCCGGCGCGGACGTCGTGCTGCCCGCGCTCACCGAGTTCCCGGCCTGGCTGGCGGGGCACCTGGCCGGCTGACGCCGGGTCAGGCCGTCCCGGGCGCCCGGAAACGGGCACTCCTTCTCGTGAACCGATTCCCGTCGCGCCGCAATAGAGGGAGTGATGGACGACGACGAGCTGATCGCCCGCCTGGCGGGCGGCGACGAGAGTGCGCTGCGGGAGCTGTTCTCCCGGCACGCGCCGTGGGTGGCCGCCCGGCTGCGCGCGGTGCTGCCCGCCGCCGATGTCGAGGACGTGCTGCAGGAGACGTTCCTGGCGCTGTGGCGCGGAGCGGGGACCTACCGGCCGCAGGGTGCGGCGGGCGGCTGGCTGTGGGTGATCGCCCGCCGCCAGGCCGCCATGTGGCTGCGCCGCCGCGGCCGTGACGAGAGCCTGCTGGAGGCGCTGTCGCCGATGGCCGCCGAGACCGGGCCCGACCCGGCCGAAGCGGTGGTCGGACGCAGCGAGTTGAGCTGCGCCGTCGCGGCGCTCGGTCCCGACGGCGGGCCCGAACGCGAGGTCTGGCGGCTGCTCTACGTCGAGGACCGGCCGCTCGCGCAGGTCGCCGAGCTGACGGGCGTCCCGCCGGGCACGGTCAAGAGCCGCGCCCACCGGGTGCGCCGGCTGATGCGGGCGGCGCTGGGCGGTCACGCCGCCCGGCAGGAGGGATCGGGATGAACCACGTGCACTCGCGGTCACAGCCGGACGAGCCGGAGCCGGACGGCGTCGACCTGAGCCGGGTCTGGCTCGGGGTGGCCGCCCAGGTGTGGCGCCGCGAACCGGGCCGGCTGGAACGCCTGGCCGCCCGGCTGCTGCGCTCGCCGGGCCTGGCCAGAGCGCTGCTCACCACGCCCTCGCTGCTGCTGCCCTGGCTGACCGCCACGGTGGCGGTGCTGGTGGCGGGGGCCGCCGCGACGGCGGGCACCGGTCAGCCGGTGGTGGCGCTGGCCGCCCCCGCGCTGGCCGCCACCGGCATCGCCTACGCGTACGGGCCGGGCGTCGATCCGGCCTGGGAGCTGGCGCAGAGCATGGCGGTCAGCGACCGGATGGTGCTGCTGGCCCGGGTGTCGGCCGTCTTCGCGGTCAACGCGGTGCTGGGCCTGGCCGCCTCGGCGGCCTCGGCCGAGGCGGCCGCGCTGGTCTTCGGCTGGCTGGTGCCGATGACGGCGGTCTGCGCGTTCGCGCTGGCCGTCGCCACCGCGGCGCGCTCCGCGAACGTGGGCGCCGGCGCGGGCCTGGCCGGCTGGACGATCGCGGTGCTCGCCGGGCGGGCGGCCGACGGCGAGTACGCCGCGGTGGTCACCGAATCCGCTCTCGTCCTGCCCTACCTGGTGTTCGCGGCGCTCTGCGTGGCCGTCGTGCTCTATTCGACTCGAATCCCCAAGAGGACCTGGTGAACGTAGAGATCACTGAGTTGACCCGGAGTTTCGGCCGCACCCGGGCGGTGGCGGGAGTCAACCTGCGCACCGGCCCGGGCGTCTTCGGGCTGCTGGGCCCCAACGGCGCCGGCAAGACCTCGCTGCTGCGGATGATGGCCACCGTCATCCCGCCCAGCTCCGGCGAGCTTCGGCTGCTGGGCCGCGACCCGGGCGAGCACGGCCCGCGCCGCGAGATCCGCCGCCGGCTCGGCTACCTGCCGCAGAACCTCGGCTACTACCCCGGGTTCACCGTGGTGGAGTTCGTCGAGTACTTCGCGCTGCTCAAGGAGATGCCGCCGGCCCGGGTCCCGGCCGCGGTGGCCACGGCCGTCGAGCGGGTCGGCCTCGGCGACAAGGCGAAGGCCAGGCTGCGCACCCTGTCCGGCGGGATGCTGCGCCGGGCCGGCATCGCGCAGGCCATCGTCAACGAGCCCGAACTGCTGCTCTTCGACGAGCCGACGGCCGGCCTCGACCCCGAGCAGCGGCTGGAGTTCCGCTCCCTGCTGCGCGAGTTCGGGCAGCGCGCCACCGTCATGGTCAGCACCCATCTGGTGGAGGACGTCGGCGCGGCCTGCACCGAGGTCGCCCTGATGCACGCCGGGCGGATCGCCTTCCAAGGCACCCCGGACGAGCTGACCGCCCGCGGCGCGGGCCACAGCGTGGGCGACGCCCCGCTGGAGCGCGGCTACAGCGCCGTCCTCGCGGCGGTGCGCAAGTGAGCGCCCTGACGGTCACCGCCGCCCCGGCCCGCCCGTCGCGGCCGGTGAACGTGCTGCGGCTCTCGCTGGGCCGGCTGCTGCGGCTGGAACTGCGCCGCAGCGCGATGCGCTGGATGCTGCCGCTGATGCTCGGCGTCTTCTGGCTGGACACCTACCGCGCCAGCCTGGCGCTGCCGGCCCTGTGGGGCTCGCGCGCCCTGCTGCTGCGCCAGGGCCAGGACGTGATCGACTTCGCGCCCTTCGTGGCGGGCGCGGCCGCC
>FTKT01457719.1_pt1 | contig 19165 bp, 13 predicted proteins | sample 1658271 | NCBI WGS metagenome assembly FTKT01 (sample SAMEA3914811, study PRJEB12502) | metagenome | biome: forest; material: soil | place: Canada | collected 2011-08-04 | depth 0.3 m | reverse complement strand
ATCCGCGGCATCGCCACGCAGTCGTTTACCCCGTCGGCCGAAGCCTCGGTCGGCATTGTCGTCGACAACGTGCCCCAAGGCAATGTCAATACATCGAACCTGTTCGACATGGAGCGCGTCGAAGTGCTTCGCGGCCCGCAGGGCATGCTGTTCGGCCAAAGCGCTTCGGCCGGCGTTATCAACATGGTCACCAAGGCGCCGCGCATCGGCAGCTTCGACGGCCGCCTGCACGTCGACCTCGCCGGCGACGGCACGGCGGGCAGCAAGTATGGCGAACGCGTCATCCAGGGCGTCGTCAACCTGCCGATCGACAGCCATTCGGCGGCGCGCGTCTCTTTGTTCGAGAACCGGGTCAACGGGATCGAGACCGATAAGTCGACCGGCGCCAATGTCGATGACGACGCCGGCATGCGGGTACGCTACCTCAACAACCTGACTGACAACCTGAAACTGAACATCATCGCCGACTACGATCGCGACGATCAGACGGGACCCAGCAAGTTCGTCTTCCGAAAGGCGGTCAATGCCGCCACGCTGAGCGCCCTGGCAGCGTGCGGCATCACCGCGTCCGACAAGAATACCCAGACCTGCGCGGCCTATCCCAACCACGACCATATCTCGAACGGCGGTGTGTCGGCGCAATTCGACTATGCGCTGGGCGATTATACCCTCACCTCAGTGACTTCGTACCGTCAACGTAACGGCGGTCCGAACAATTTCGACATCGTCAGCCTGAAAGGTATCTATCCTCAACTCTATTACACGAATGACGTTCTGACCTTGCGCCAGACCTCGCAGGAATTCCGCATCACCTCTCCGGGCGGCGGCGCGATCGAATGGGTTGCCGGCGTTTATGGCGCCCGCTTCAGCAATTACGAAGACAATGGTGGCCTCAATATCGTCGTGCCGGACAGCTACGTCCCCACCCTGACCGACGACGTCATCAAGCGCACGGTCAACAAGTCGACCATCGAAACCGAAGCCCTGTTCGGCCAGTTGACCTGGAATCTGTCGTCGAAGCTGAGCGCTCTCTTCGGCCTGCGCGTCAACCACGAAACGGTGAGTGACCAGGAACTGTTTTCACAGAACATCAACACGCCGATCGGCCTGATCGCAGCTTACAACAATGTCCCAGTATCCCTGTCGACCTCGGTGAATAATACGTCGGGCCGTATCGGTCTGCAGTACAAATTCGACGCCAACCTGATGCTCTATGGTACGCTGAGCCGCGGCTACAAGGGGCCGCAGATCAACGACACGGTGTTCGGCGCGACGCCAACCATCGTGAAGCCGGAACTGCCGACGGCCTTCGAAATCGGCGCAAAGGGCCAGGTCGGCCGCGTCGGCGTCGACCTCAACCTGTTCTACGACAAGGTCAAGGATTACCAAGGCCAGGTTTGCGTGTTCACGCCGGCCCTGAGCTGTGGCGCGACCAACGTCTCGGAGGTCGTCTCACAGGGCGTCGAACTTGACCTGTTCGGCAAGCCGGTTCCGCAACTGACCCTAAACGGCGGCTTCATCTACAACCCGGTCAAGTATCCGTCGAACTATGTCGGTTCGGACGGCACCCAGATCGGCGGTAGCCAGATGACCGGCGCCCCCGTCTACAAGCTCAACCTATCGGGCGAATATGTCGTCAGCCTGCCCGACAACTACCAGGGCTTCGTCAGCCTCGACACCACCTACAAGTCGCTGATCCACATCTACCCGTCCGCCTCGGCCGACTATGACGTCAAGGCGCACTGGATCTCCGGCGGCAAGATCGGTGTCCGCTTCCCGGATCGCCAGACGAGCTTGGCACTGTATATCCGCAACATCGGCAACACGCCCGACCCGGTCAATATCTATCCGGGCCCGTCGACCGGCGACATCCAGCAGATCGTCGGCAAGCAAGGCCTGCGCGTCGTCGGCATCTCCCTCGACAAAAGCTTCTAACCCACGTCCGCTTCCTCCCCGGACGCAACTGGCTCGCCTCATCGTTTTGAGGCGAGCCGCCTTTTCTTCTTTTATCGCAGGTACTCGGCATGACTCTCCTTTCCCGTCGCCACCTCATGGCCGCCGCCTCGGCCGGTCTCGCCGCGTCAGGCACCGTTGCCGCCCACGCCGCCCCTCGTTCCGGATTTACCTTCCCCAAGGATTTTATGTGGGGCGCAGCGACCGCCGGCCACCAGGTCGAAGGTAACAACGTCAATTCCGATATGTGGTTCCTGGAGCACGTGAAAAACACGCCATTCAAGGAACCGTCAGGCGACGCCTGCGACCACTACCATCTCTACGAACAAGACATCGCCATGCTGGCGAAGATGGGCTTGAACACCTACCGCTTCTCGCTGGAATGGGCACGCATCGAGCCGACGAAGGGCGAATTTTCCGCCGCCGAAATGAACCACTATGTTCATATGGCCCAAGCTTGCCAAAAGTACGGCGTCAAACCCGTCCTGACGTTCAACCACTATTCCGTTCCAGTCTGGTTCGCGGCCCAAGGCGGTTTCGAAAATCCGGAATCGGTCGACCTCTTCGCCCGCTTTTGCACCTATGCGACCAAGGCGATCGGCCCCTATATCGCTTTGGCGGCCACCTTTAATGAGCCGCAACTGGGCCTCGTCCTGCAGAACTGGATGCTGCCCGATTTCGTCGTCGCCGGCATGCGCCAGGCCATGGCGGACGCAGCCAAGGCCGCGGCCAGCGACCGGTTCGCCAGCATCCAGTTCGGCAACCAGGAGAAGATGCTGCCGAACCTGCTGGCGGCCCACCAAAAAGGCTACGATGCCATCAAGGCGGGTCCCGGCAGCTTCCCGGTCGGTTTCACAATCGCCATTCACGATGTCCAGGCTGTCGGTGGCGACAGCCGAGCGGAGGAAATGCGCAAGCAATGCTACGGCCCGTGGCTCGACCTCGCAAAAACGCACAGTGACTTTGTTGGTGTTCAGAACTACAGCCGCCTGCGCATCGACGCCAAGGGGCCGATGCGGCCCGAGGCCGGCGTGGAACTGAACCAGCAGGGTGAGGAATTCTGGCCGGACTCGCTGGAACATACCATCCGCTATGTCCACGCTCAAACCGGCAAGCCGATCTACGTCACCGAAAACGGCCTGGCGACCGAAGACGACACCCGCCGCTGCGCCTATATTCCCCGCGTAGTCCAGGGCGTAGCCAACTGCCTGAAGGATGGGCTGCCGGTGAAGTCCTATATCCACTGGTCGCTGCTCGACAATTTCGAATGGGTCTCTGGCTACGGTCCGAAGCTCGGCATCGTCGCCGTCGACCGCGCGACGCAAAAGCGCACTCCAAAACCCAGTTCGGTCCTGCTCGGCAATATCGCCAAGGCCAACCGCATCTAGGAGGCTCCGATGCGTCTGAAATCGTTTCTGGCCAAAGCCTTCGTCACCCTGGCCCTCCTTTATGGCGCCACTGCGACTGAGCATGCCTGGGCGGCGGACGCGCCGGCCTGCCCCGGCCTTAATCCCGATCTGCGCAAGGCGTTGATGTTCACGCCGGACACGGTCAGTCCGCAGGCCAAGGCCGCCCTCGACCAATTGGCGGGCCTGTTTGCGTCGGGCGGCCCGGCGGCCGGACCAACCCCTAAGACGGCCGCGGATTGGGACCGCCTCAATGCCAGTTTCGAGGGCTTCATCGAACATATGGATGCCCCGCGCCTGGCCGCTTTTTCCGAGACCGCGCGCGACGAAACGCTGGACGGTGTGAAAATCATACGGATCGGCGCCTCGTCATCGGCAACGGACGGGCGGATCCTGATCTTCGTGCATGGCGGCGGGTATACGATGGGATCGGCGCGCAGCAGCCTGCTCGAAGCCGTCGAAATGGCCCACGCCACCCACCTGCCGGTCGTGTCGGTCGACTACACCCTGGTCCCGCACGGCAATTGGCGGACGGCGACCGAAGACCTCGTCAAGGTCTATGCCGGCCTGCTCAAGGAAGGTCACAAGGCTAACCAGATCGGCCTGTTCGGCGGCTCGGCCGGCGGCGGCCTCATTGGTGGCGGCGTGTTCCGCCTGCGCGACGAAGGCTTTCCCCTGCCCGGCGCACTGGTCCTGGGCTCGCCGTGGTCGGATCTCACCGAAACCGGCGACAGCTACTGCACCCTGGCCAACGCCGACCCGATCCTGACCTATGCCGGCCTCAAAGCAGGTGCCGACCTGTATGCCGACCCGAAGGACCAGAAGAACCCATATGTGTCGCCGGTCTATGGCGACTACAGCAAGGGTTACCCACCGATGCTGATCCAGGGCGGGACGCGCGAAATCTTTTTGTCGAATGCCGTCCGCCAGTACCAGGCTGCCATCTCGGCCGGCCAAGTCGCCGTGCTGGACCTCTACGAAGGTATGCCGCACGGCTTCCAGGCCCTGGTGCCGGATGCCCCTGAAGGCCGGCAGGCGCGGCAGCGCGCCGCCGATTTCCTCCTCGCCCATTTGACCGCTCCGGAGTCAAAGCCATGAAACGCACCTGTTTGTCGCTCGCTACCCTCCTCGCCTTAAGCCTGGCGCCCATGCCAGCTGCTGCCCAAGGGCCTGCCGGCCTCGACGGTTTCATGGCCATATTCAAGGCGCACCCGCCGCAACCCGTCGCCCCGCCGGCCATCAAGGCCATTCCCCTGACAACGACCGGATCGCCGGACACCACCCAATGGGAGGTGTTGGAAGGCTACCGCACGGCGCGCAACGTCACCCAGCCGGCGCTTTATCCCGTCCTGCCGGCGCCTGGCACCGCCAACGGCACCGCGGTGATCATCGCGCCCGGCGGCGCCTTCCTGACCCTGGCCTTCGACACTGAGGGCCTGGAAGCGGCCAAGTACCTGGCGGCGCGCGGCATCACCTGTTTCGTCCTGACCTACCGCGTCGATACGACGCCGCGCGATACCGATGGCCTCGCTCGCAGCATCGGCGAGCGCCTGAGCAAGGCGCCCGCCAAGATGACCCACGGCGAAATCGAAGCGCCGGCCGAAGCCCTGGCGCAAACCGATGGTTTGACCGCCATGGCCTACGTCCGCAGTCACGCCGCCGACTACGGCCTCGACGCGCACAAAATCGGCTTTATGGGCTTCTCGGCCGGCGGCATGACGACAACCAATGTGGCGACACACTATGACGCCTCCACGCGTCCGGATTTCGTCGGCGTCATCTATGGCGCCATGAACGGCGCGCCCTTGCCCGCCGATGCCCCGCCCGCCTTCATTGCCGTCGCCGCAGACGATCCGCTGCTTGGCTATGCCAGCGTACCTATGTTCGACGCCTGGCGGGCGGCCGGCAAGGATGTCGAACTGCATATCTACGCCCACGGTGGCCATGGTTTCGGCATGCGCAAGGTCGGCACCAGCGCCGAACACTGGATCGACGACTATTACAACTGGCTGACTGCCGAGCACTTCGCGGCGGCCATATAAGCACAATGGGCGCAAACGAGATGAACACAACCGAACCCGGTGAAGGCAATGTGGCGCAAGGCCTGCTGCTTTGTCTTCTATCCACCCTGTCGGTCGCGGCGGCTTTGCTGATCGCGCCGGTCCTGCCGTCGATCGCCGCAGCCTTTCCCCACGACCCCAATGCCCAGACCAAGGGCGTACTGGCGCTTGCCGTGCCGGCCCTGGTCGTGGCGGTCACGGCGCCGTTCGCCGGCCGCCTGGTCGACAAGGCCGGGCGCAAGGGCGTGCTTCTGCTGTCGCTGGTCCTATATCTCTTTTGCGGCCTGGCACCGTTCGTCCTCACCAATCTTGACCACATCATCGCCTCGCGCATCGGCGTCGGCCTGGCCGAGTCCGGCTTCATGACCGCGTCGACCACCCTGATCGGCGACTACTTCAAGGGTCCTCGCCGCGAGCATTGGCTGGTCGTCCAGACCGGCACGGCCTCGGTCGCCGCCGTCGTACTGACCGCCATCGGCGGCTTGCTCGGCCAATATGGCTGGCGCGCGCCGTTTTGCGTCTACGGCCTGGCCCTGCTGTTCATTCCCCTCGTCATGCTGCTGATCCGCGAGCCCAAGCACGATGCGCCGCAGGCGATCGCCCAGCCCTTCCCATTGGGGCGTGTCCTGCCGCTCTATGTCATTGGCCTGTTTGTCGCCATCCTGTTCTTCATCGTGCCGATCCAGACGCCATTTCTGTTGACCGCGCGAGGCATGGGCGCCCCGCAAATGATCGGCCTGACCAGTGCCGCCGGCGGCATCGCCGTGCCGGTGGGCGGACTGATCTTCAAAATCCTGTCGAAGTGGAAGCTGTCGCAGCACCTGCTTCTGGCCTTCACCCTGATCAGCGGGGGCCTGGTCCTGTTCTGCGGTGATGGCTCTTATCCTGTCACCTGCGCGGGCATCATCATCACCGGCCTTGGGTGCGGCATTACCCTGCCCGCCATCCTGACGGCAATCATGGCCCGCCTGACCTTCGAGCAACGCGGCGCCGGTACCGGAGGCTGGCAGACGGCCTTCTTCCTCGGCAACTTCATCAGCCCCGTCTTGATGCTGGCCCTGACGGCGCAGTTGCACGGCCTGGGCACGAGCCTCCTGGCATTAGCCGCGGCCAGCGCCGTGGCCGTCGTGCTCAGCCTGGTCGCCGCGCTGGTGCCACGGCCGAAACCCCGCGCCGCCGCCTGATCTGTTTGCTATACTCAGCCATTCCCTGGATGCCGCCCATGCCCCGCCCTGTTCGCCTTGCCGCCTTGCTGTTGGCGGCCTCCTGCCTCGTCTCGCCTGTGGCCAGCCGTGCCGTCGCCGGCGATGACACCCTGGCGTCCGGCTTCGCCAATCCACCGATGAGCGCGCGGCCACGCGTCTGGTGGCACTGGATGAACGGCAACATCACCAAGGACGGCATTCAAAAAGACATCGAATGGATGTCGAAGGTCGGCATCGGCGGCATGCAGACCTTCGACGCCAACCTGATGACCCCGCAAGTGGTCGAAAAACGGCTGGCCTATATGACGCCCGAATGGGACGACGCCTTCCGGTACGCGGCCCAGTTGGCGGACCAGAAGGGCCTCGAATTCGGCATCGCGTCCTCCCCCGGCTGGAGCGAATCTGGCGGCCCTTGGGTCCAGCCGAAAGACGGCATGAAAAAGGTCGTGTGGAGTACGGCCGAGGTCGACGGCGGCCAACCGCTAAGGCTGCAACTGCCGCCCCTGCCGCGCATGACGGGCCCCTACCAGGCCATGCCCATGCTGCCGGAAATCATGGGACCCGCTCCGGATCCCGAGGCCGCTCCCAAATTCGGCGGCGAGATCGGTGTTTACGCTTGGCCACTGACCGCCACCAGCTCGGTCCAACCGGTCATCCGCAACGGCGACCAGACGCTCGATGCCGCAGGCCTTGCCCAGGTGGGCACCGGCGCGACCCTGCCCGCGCTTTCACCGGACAAGCCGGTTATCGTCACGATCGACTATGCGACGCCGCAGACGGCGCGATCCCTGACGCTCTATTTCCCAGGCGCGGCCACGACCTTCGACCGCGCGCCCTTCGTACCGGTTCTCGAGGCCAGCCAGGACGGCCGGACCTGGCAAAAGATTGCCGACGTGCCCCTGAGCCTGGTGCCGAGCACGGCCGGCTTCGCCGCCGTTACCGCGCAGCATTTCCGCCTGATCCTTACCCCGCAACCAGCAAGCGGCAATCCGCAATTCGTGCCCTTGCCCGGCGCCGACATGGGCCCCATGGCCAACTTCGGTAAGGCGGGAGACCTGCACCTGGGCCAGTTGAGCCTGTCGGGTGAACCCGCCGCCAACCAGTTCCAGGCCAAGGCCGGTTTCGCGACGGCCGACGACTACTACGCCCTGGATGGCGGCCTGGATCGAACCGAGGCCGGTGTGCCGGCCGGCGCCGTCATCGACCTGACAAGCAAGGTCGGCGCAGACGGTGCGCTCGATTGGACGCCGCCCGCGGGCCGCTGGAAAATCGTGCGGATCGGCTATTCCTTGACTGGGATCGAGAACCACCCGGCAACCGCGGAGGCGACCGGCCTGGAAGTTGACAAGTACGATGTGGCGGCAGTCCACGCCTACATCGAGACCTACTTGGCCAACTACGAAAAAGCAGCCGGAAAAGAGCTGATCGGGGCGCACGGCGTGCGCGCCCTCGTGACCGACTCGACCGAGGTCGGTTCGTCCAACTGGACCCCCGCCCTGCTCGAACAGTTCAGGCGGCTGCGCGGCTACGATGCCCGGCCTTGGCTGCCGGCCCTGACCGGTCTCGTCATCGGCACACGCGCTGAGACCGACGCCTTTCTCTACGATTATCGCCGCACCCTGGCCGACCTGATGGCCAGCGCCCACTACGGCACGATCGCCGATGCCGCCCATGAACACGGCTTGACGCTGTATGGCGAGGCCCTGGAAAGCTCACGCGTGACGCTGGGCGACGACATGACCATGCGCAGCCATACCGACGTACCGATGGCGGCCATGTGGGCTTATCGCCCGGAATTCGGCCCCAGCCCAACCGCCATCGCCGACATGCGCGGGGCGGCATCGGTCGCCCACATCTACGGCCAAAACCTGGTCGCCGCGGAATCGATGACCAGCGCCTTTGCGCCCTGGGCGTTCGCCCCGTCCGACCTGAAGCCGATGATCGACATGGAATTCGCCAGCGGTGTGAACCGCCCGGTCATCCACACCTCGGTCCACCAGCCGCTCGGCGACGACAAGAAACCCGGTCTGTCACTGCTGATCTTCGGCCAGTATTTCAACCGCAATGAAACCTGGGCCGGCATGGCGCGGCCGTGGGTCGACTACATCGCCCGCAACGCCTACATGCTGCAGCAAGGCCGAAACGTCGCCGATGTCGCCTACGCCTACGGCGAAGAAGCGCCGCTCGTCACGCTCTACCATAATCACGTGCCGGCCGACGCCCCCGTGCACTATGCCTACGACTATGTCAGCGCCGACGCGCTGGTGGACAAGCTGACCGTCAAAGACGGCGCCCTGGTGTCCGACGGTGGCGCGCAATATCGCATCCTCTACCTCGGCGGAACCAGCCAGCATATGACGCTGCCAACCCTGCGGAAAATCGCGCAGTTGGCGCAGGACGGCGCGACGATCGTCGGGAAGGCGCCCGTCTCGGGTCCTAGCCTCAGCGACGATGCCAACGAATTCGCCGAACTTGTGAAACGGCTCTGGAGCGGCGGCGAGAGCACCTCTGTCGGCAAGGGCCAAGTCATCGTGGCCAACACCGCCGAAGCGGGCCTCGCTCGCCTGGGAGAAACCCCTGACTTCGAGGTCGCCTTAGGGGATGCGACAAAAGTGCTATTCGTCCATCGCGAGCTTGCCAACGCAGATATCTATTTTGTCGACAATCGCGCGCTGACGCCCATCCATAGTGAGGCTCGGTTCCGAGTGACCGGCAAGGCTCCGGAGATCTGGCATGCCGACACCGGGAAAAGCGCGCCGGCCTCCTATCGCATCGAAGGCAAGACGACGATCGTTTCGCTCGATCTCGGCGGGCAGGGTTCGGAATTCGTAGTATTTCGTCACCGCGCCCTAGCCACAGCGAAGTCGGTGCCCTGGCAAGTTGCCGATAGGATCGCCGAAGTTGGCGAAAAATGGAACGTGCATTTCGACGGTCTTGGCGCGCCGGCGCCCATCGTTCTAAGCCATCTGGATTCGCTATCGAACCAGACCGATCCCTCGGTCAAGTATTTCTCCGGCACGTCCATCTATCAGACTCATCTGACCGTTAAAGCAACGGCCAAACCGGGCAAGGCCATGTTCCTCGACTTGGGCAAGGTCGGTGACGTCGCTGAGGTCTATGTCAACGGCAAATCCGCTGGTATCGCATGGAAAGCGCCTTACCGCGTCGATGTCGGCGCCCTGGTCACTAAGGGCGAAAACACCATCGAGATCCGCGTCGCCAACCTCTGGGTGAACCGGCTGATCGGCGATGCCCAGCCCGGCGCGAAGAAGGTGACCTTTACCGCGGCGCCGACCTACACGGCCGCGGCGCCCTTACGGCCGTCCGGCCTGATCGGGCCAGTCACGCTTTTTCTGGGACGATAGAGGTATGGAAGCTGGGGCGACCCAGCTTCCACCAGACCTACGCCTTGCAGCCAAAGCTGCTCAGCTTTTCCGGATCCCCCTTGCCGTCATAGCGCGCCACCGTCGGATAGGCGCAGATCGGACGTTGGCGTTCCGGCCAAGGCGTCGCCGGCGAGGCCGTGCCAACCAGGTAGTCGGGAACCTTGCCGTGTTCGACCCAATCCACCAAGGCGCCGAACGCGTCGTAATTGTCCGTCGCCTGGCCACCGCCGCAATGGCAGAGCCCAGGCACCGGGAAGACCCGGACGAAGGTCGCCGCAGTCCCGTGATTCAGGGCGTCGACTTCGTTATACCAGGCGAGGGTGTCCTTCAGCGAAAAGACCGGATCGGAATCGCCATGCGGCACGATCAACTTGCCGCCGGCCTTGTGGAAGGCCGACAAATCCGGCGAGCGCGCGCTGATGTCCTGCCACGCCGAGCGGGAGAATGGCGCCGCGACCGCATTGATCCTTGGCGCGTCGGTATCGAAACTGAAGCCGGCCAGATAGTCGGCTATGGCTTGCGGATCGGGTCCCAGCGCGGTCGGCGGCGTCGTGAAAATGGAGGCCAAAGCGGGCCCGCCCAGGATGAGGTTAAGCGCAGGCACCTGACCATTGCTCATGCCGATCTTCCACAAACGCCAATTTTCGCCAGCGATTCCGGCCGGCCAGAACCATCCGGCATAAAGGGCGTGTCCGGCACTGTCTCTGGGGCCATTGTGCGACCGGATCAGCGCCGCGACCTGGTCCTTGGACAGGCAATCGGCCGCCTTAGCGCCGGCGCAGATCGATGCCTGCAAACGCGGAACGACCACGGCGTCGGTGCAGGCCATGTAGTCGGCCACAATGCCGTCCTTCAGCCCGTCCTTGTCGTCGCACGCAGCGAGGATCGCCCCGCGGACCAGGTCGAGGTCGGCAGACGAAAACGCCCCCGACAATCCCATGAAGCTGAAGCCGTTCGTGCCCGGCAGTTTGACCAGAGCGCCGAACGTCTGGACATCCCAGGCCTCAGCCAGCGCCGCGCGCGGCAAGGCGAAGCCCGGCGCCGCCGCAACGATACCGTTGAATTCTTCAGGATAATCCTGGGCGAACACCATGCCTTCCTGACCGCCCTTGGAGCAGCCTAAGAAGTAGCTGTAGTCGATGGGCTCGCCATAGAACGCCTTGACGATCTCCTTGGCGGTGTCAGCGACTTTTTTCAGCGATGTGCGTCCGTAGTCCAGCCGCGCCTGGGGATCGAAGCCAAAGGCGGCTTGGCCGTTTTTCGCCGCATCGCTATTGGTGGCATTGTCGTGCCCCGCATCCTGGCTGACGACCGCGTACCCCATGAGCAGGGCCGGCTTTCCGCCGGGTAGCAGGCCCAGCGCATTGCCGATGTCACCGTCGGTCCCGCCGCCGCCCTGGAATACGAAGCGATGGTTCCAGTTGACCGGCAGCCGCAGGTGGAAGTGGATGGCGTAGGCTTGGCCGTCGACGCCCTTGCGTTCGCCAACGACCCCGGTGACGTCGCAATGGGCCGGCAAGGTGACCGGGATGTTGACGCCCGGCGCCACGCTCATGCTGAACGACGTGTCCTCGGCGACAGGCGTACTCGAAAGCAAGCGGGCGCTTTTGTCGGAAAGCACGATCGCCTGCGAGGCAAGGGTATCGCAGGCCAGCGACGCTGGTGCCGACGCGTGGGCGACGGTCGCCACGGCCAAGCTGGCCGTTACGCCGGCGACGGTCAGTGATAAATAACGATAAGCACGTTTCATGAGTTGGTTCCCCGTCCTATTGCACGCGATAAAAGCGAATATGTACGGCGGGCTTTGCGCCGCCCTGGACCGGTTCAAGCGTGCCGACATAGGCGCCCTGGCTCAGCCAGCCATATTTGCCGAGGGGGGCCTCGAAGACCGGCGAGGTGTAGCCCGGAGTAATCTTGGCGCCGTCCGCGGGCAGGCACAAGGTTCCGGCATTGATCACGTTGATGACGGCGCCATCGTCCGTTTTCAGCATGTAGTCGGCCTTAATCGAGATGCACTTGTTCGGGCGTATAAGCTGCCAGTCCCACCCACCTGGAATGATCGTGCCCTTGATGCCCGGCCCCTCGAAGGTGCCGCCGGTAATCGGGACGATGTTGCGAATGCCCTGGGCGGTGGGACCAACGGGGATCGCGTCCGCCAACTCGACAGTCTCTTCAAAGGCAAAGACAAGTTGCGGCGCCGGCGGGCCTGCCGCAGGCCCAGCTTGCTGGGCGTGGGATACCTGTGGCGCCAGGCAAGCCACCATCAAGGCCCCCGCGCGCCAAATCCAATTGTGTTTCATCGTTCTTCTCCCTTGTTATTATGTGAAAGATCCCGTTCGGACCGGTCAGCTCTCCGGGTCGACAAACATCAGTGCGTCCAGTGCGACGAGCCCCTTACCGTCCGGGTAGACAACGACGGGATTGAGATCGAGCTCACGGATCGACGGTTCGGCCCGAAGCAGACGGCCAAGCGCGGCAATCAGGTTGGCAACGGCCGCCACGTCCAGCGGCGGCGCGCCGCGAAATCCACGCAGCAGGGCCGCACTTTTCAGCTGTTGGAGCTCACCGACAATCGCCTTCAGCGATAGGTCCGGCGCCATGAGGCGAACATCGTGCAGCACTTCAGCGGTCACGCCGCCAAACCCAGCCAAGATCACCGCCCCCCAATCTGGATCAACCCACGCGCCAAGGATCAGTTCGACACCCGGCGGTCCCATTTTTTCGACAAGCACGCCGTCAAGCTGGAGCCCCGGCCGGTGCTGGGTGATATTCGCGTGAAGCCGGCTCCAGCCCTGATCCAGTCCTTCGGCATCCTCTAGGCCCAGAACGACGCCGCCCACCTCTGTCTTGTGGCTCACATCCGCCGACTGCGCCTTCAAGGCGACCGGGTAACCCAAGGCCTCCGCGGCGGCACGGGCCGCTTCGAGCGTGGTCACGAAACATCCGGGTAAAAAGGGAACGCCAGCGGCGGCCAGAATTGCCTTGGCCCGGTATTCCGGTACGACGCCCCTCTCGAGGAGTTGGATTGGTGACAGAACCGGCGCACTTTTGACACTGAAATCGCGCCCGGCGAGATCGGTCAGCCGGCGCACGGCGCGGAACGCCCGTTCGGTCGATGGAAAGCAGGTAATGCCCGCCGCCCGCAAGCGCGCGATAAGGTCTGCTGGCACCTCCGCACCTTCATCCAGGCCGGCAAAGACGATCGGCTTTTCAGGCTTGAGGGTCTCGACGGTGCGCAGGATCGGTGCAATCTTGATGCCCACCGTCACCGGATCCGTCTGGATAAGGGCGATGACAATGGCACCGAAGCGGTCGTCATCGACCAGCGCTGCAAGGGTGCGCGCATAGAGCTCGGGATCGACCAACCCCTGTGCCGTCAGGTCCAGCGGATTACTGACGCCGACGAACTCGGGAAGTGCTGCGCGCAAGGCCGGGGAATCCGCGTCGTGGATCTGCGGCAGAACGAGGCCCAGATCTTCGCAAAGATCGAGCGCCAAAGCCTTGAAGGCGCCCGATTCCGCCATCACCGCCGTACCACCCGACGCAAGCCGTGGTGCGCGAATGGCGATTTCGGCGATGTCGGCCAGTTCCTCCAGCGTCTCGGCAAATACAACGCCAGCCCGGGCAACCTTGGTGCGCATGACCGCGTAGTCCCCAGCCATGGCGCCCGTGTGCGTGGCGGCCGAGATTCGCGCCGCCTGGCTCTTGCCCGGGTGCAGCAGGATGATCGTCTTGCCTTTGCCGCGGGCGCGTTCCGCGGCTGCCAAGAAGCGCTTTGGCTGGCGAAACTGCTCGACGATGAGGGCTATGACCTGGGTCGCCGGATCCTCAACGAGATATTCGACATAATCCTCCACGCCGCTGCCGGCCTCGTTGCCGGTCGACACCGAATAGGACAGGCCCAGGTCGCGGCTGGCCACCGTGACGCCAAGCACACAGGCCATGGCGCCGGACTGTGAGACGATCCCAATGCCGGCCCGGTCGCCCAGCCGCTTGACGGCCGCCTCGACAAAGGTCAGCGGTATGGCGTCGACCCCATTGACCAGGCCCAGGCAGTTCGGCCCTTCGACCAACATGCCAGCCTGGCCAGCAATGCGCGCAATCTCATCCTGCTCGGCCAGTCCCTGCGCCCCGCCCTCGGCGAAGCCCGCCGAAAAGATGATGACCGCACCGACCTTGCGGGCGGCCAGGTCGCGCACGCTTTCCAGGACCGCCGGCCGCGGAATGGCCAGAACGGCCACGTCCACGCCCTCGGGCAGCTCGCCGATCGAAGCCAAGCAGGAACGATCGCCAATACAGTCGCGCTTGGGATTGATCAGATGAATCGCGCCGCCAAAGGCATGGCGTTCAAGATTGGCCAGGACCGAGGCGCCCAATGCCCCGGGCTTGTCAGAGGCGCCGACGATCGCGACCGACCGTGGTCGCAACAAACGCTCGATCGCCGTCGCGGCGATGCGTGGGGTCGATCCGTCGGCCATGGCTTATGCCTTCCTTTCGGATTTCGACCTGTCGTACGCACCAAGGCCGGGCTTGTAGGACTTGTCGTCGATGAATTGGCGGATGCCTTCCTTGCGGCCATCATTGTCGAAGGCGTTGGCCGCTTCCTGGGCGCGGATCAGGTAGTCCTCGGCATTGTCGTAAGTCATTTCGCGCACACGGCGGATAGCGTCCTTGGTCGCCTTTAACGCCACTGGATTCTTCTTCAGCAGCACGCCGGCAACGTCCGTCACACGCGCTTCCAGTTGACCGAGCGGCAGCGCCTCGTTGACCAAGCCCCATGCAGCGGCGGTCTTGCCGTCGATATTTTCCCCCATCAGGGCGTGGTACATCGCCTTGCGTATCGGCATGAGCTCGACCGCGACCTTGGCCGCCCCGCCGCCGGGCAGGATACCCCAGTTTATTTCGGACAGGCCGAACTGCGCTTCCTCTGCGGCGAAGGCCAGGTCGCAGGCGAACAGGGGGCCATAGCCACCGCCGAAGCACCAGCCATTGACCATGGCGATGGTCGGCTTCTGGTACCAGCGCAGGCGCCGCCACCAACCATAGGACTCCCGTTGGGCTTGGCGTGTACCGGCCAGTCCCTTGGCTTCGGTTTCCCGGAAATATTCCTTCAGATCCATACCAGCCGACCAGGCCGTGCCCTCGCCGCTTAGGACCAACACACCGACATCTTCGCGGAACTCCAACGCGTCGAGCACACGCATCATCTGGCGGTTAAGCTTCGGTGACATGCAGTTGCGCTTTTCAGGGCGATTGAACCTTACCCAGGCAATGCCGTCGCGAACATCGTAGGCAACAGTGTCTTCTTCGGCCCTTTGCGGAGCCGTTACAGCTTCATTCATGATGGAATGCCTCGTGACTTAGATTGGGAACTGACCGGGCTGGGTCTCGATGGTGATCCAGCGTAAATCAGTGAACTCGTTGATGCCGGCCTTGCCCCCGAAACGCCCGTAGCCTGAGGCTTTGACACCACCGAACGGCATCTGGGCTTCGTCATGGACCGTCGCACCATTGATGTGGCACATGCCGGACTTGATACGGCCGGCAACCGTCATGGCCTCGGCGATATTGGTCGTGAAGACCGAGGCCGTCAGGCCATACTCGGTGTCGTTTGCGATACGGATCGCGTCCTCGGTGTCGGCGGCACGCACCACCGACACGACCGGACCGAAGGATTCTTCCGCATAGATAAGCATGTCGGGCGTGACGCCATCGAGCACGCAGGCCGGGATCAGGACGCCCTCGCCTTCATGGCCCGCCACGAGCCTCGCGCCCTTGGCAATCGCATCCTTCATCAGCTCGCGAACCTTATTCGCCGATTTGAGGTCGACGACCGAACCGAGCGGGGTCTTGCCCTCGCCACCAGCCGGCATCGCCATGGCCTTTTCGGCAAACTTGACGACGAAGGCGTCGTAGACGTCGTCGACGACGATGATGCGCTCCGTCGACATGCAGATCTGGCCCTGGTTCATGAAAGCGCCAAACGCCGCCGCTTTCACGGCTTCCTCCAGGTTCGCGTCCCTAAGCACCAGCATAGGCGCCTTGCCGCCCAGCTCAAGCAGAGCCGGCTTCAATTGCCCCGCCGCGCGTTGGGCAATGATCTTGCCGACCGCGGTCGAGCCGGTGAAATTGACACGGCGTACCGCGGGATGATCGATCAGGGCGCCGACGACGCTTTCCGCATCGGCCAGCGCATTAGTGACAAGGCTGACGATTCCCTTGGGGGCGCCGGCGCGGTTGAAAGCTTCCGCAATCAACCAATGGGTCCGCGGACAGGCTTCCGCCGCCTTCAGGACAACGGTATTTCCGCAGGCCAGAGCCGTCGCTATGGCGCGGACGCCAAGGATGACTGGCGCATTCCACGGAGCGATGCCGAGGACGACCCCGACCGGCACGCGCATCGCCAACGAGATGCAACCGGGCTTGTCGGACGGAATGGTCTCCCCGGCGACAAGAGTCGTAAGCGACGCCGCTTCGCGCATCATATTGGCGGCCAACATACAGTTGAAACCCGCCCAGGCCTGGGTGGCGCCCGTCTCATCCTTCATCGCTTGAATGAATTCCGGCGCCATGGCCGAAAGCGTGTCTGCGACCTCAAGAAGCACCGCGCGGCGCGCATGGGGTCCGAGACCGGACCAAGCCGGAAAGGCCGCTTCGGCCGCATCAACCGCCTTTTGGGCATCAATGACGCTGGCGGCCGCGGCCGATGTCGTGACTTGACCCGTGACCGGGTTGAGGCGCGTGAAGGTGCGACCGTCTTCGGCCTTGACCGCCTCCGATCCGATGATCAGGTCGAGGGGCGCCGCGGCGAGTGTATCCAGCATCCTGTTATCCCTGCGTGATTATTGGGCCATTTATAACTTGCCCGTTGGTTTCGTCGCCGCGATAATAGATATATGACATATCTATTTTCCGATGTCACGAATGATGTGTGACAGGGGTATAAATTTTTGGCCCGGCGCGAATTTCTGTTAAAGACATCGAACACAAGCCAAGCAGGAATTCCCGCCTTTGCCGAAACGCAAACTGTCCGCTACCGCCGACCTCGACGAACAAATCGGCTTTCAGCTTCGCCTGGCGCAGTTGGCCGTGTTCAGCGACATCATTGAGGGCCTGAAGGCCTGCGACCTGCGCCCCGTCGACCTGTCGGTCCTGCTGATCATCGAGGCGCATCCGGGCCAGCGTCAGCATCTCATCGGCGATCGCCTGCGCATTGCTCGGCCGAACATTGCCGCACTGGTGGCCTCCCTGGAGACACGCGACCTGATCGAAAGAATAGTCGACGCCCAGGACCGGCGCGCCAACCAATTGCGTCTGACGCCCCAGGGCGTCGCCGTTCTGGGCGCCGCCAAGCGCGTACAGGACGCTCATCGGGCCCGGCTGCTTGCGGTGCTCGAAGGCGTGGATCTCGATAACTTCATGCTGGGGCTGACCCGCCTGGCCAGCCTCGAAAAAGCGGAGGGGTAAATGGCCGCCCTTTCGCGCCTGCTCAGGATCAGCTTTGGCCAGTGCGATCCGGCAGGCATCGTCTATTACCCAAACTATTTCGACATGTTCAATACCAGCACCGAATGGATGGTGTGCGACGCGCTCGCGGTGCATCCACGTGACCTGATGAACCGTTACGGCATCTTCGGCCTGCCGATAGTTGATGCGCGCAATACCTACCATCGGCCCAGCCGAAATGGCGATCAGGTGCGGATTGACAGCCGGGTCACCGAAATTGGCCGCTCTAGTTTCCGCGTGGAGCACCGTCTTTTTATTGAAAACGGTGACCTGGGCGTCGAAGGCTTCGAGGTTCGCGTGTGGGCCGGCATTGATCCGGCAAACCCCGCCGCCATCAAAGGCATTCCGATCCCTGTGGCGGTGCGAAAGCATCTTTTGCCCTAGTCTTCCATGATCCTGGCCAGGCGCGTCAGCAGCCATACGGCAAGGCCCGCGACGATGACCACAGGGATCATCGCCATGGCAACGCCTGCAGGCCCTTTTTCGAAGGGGCCCAGCCCGTCCTTTAGCACGTAGCCCGCCATGAGCGGTCCGGTGATGGAGCCCACACGCCCAAACGCTATGGCGACCCCCGTACCCAAACCCCGGAAGGCCTTGGGATAGTACATCGGCGAAACACCGCCGAGGGAGTATTGCGCGCCCAGCAGGAAGAAACCGGTGACCCCGGCACTGACCAGGAGCGCTGTGACGCCCGACGTGAACGCCATGCCGCATATGCCGGCAAGAAAGCCGATATAGGCGAGCGGCATGGCCCAGCGATAACCGTACCGGTCAACGATGCCACCCATGAGAAGTGTGCCGAAGACGCTGACCAAATTGAAGACGAGGGACGAAAGATGCGCGACTTCAATGTCATATCCTCTCACTGTCATAAGGCTCGGCAGCCAGTTCAACATCATGTAGAGAACCGATGACGTCAGGAAGAAGACGATCCAAAGCAGCAGGGTGCTGAGCGCGCGCCCTCCACCGAACAGGGCTGACAGCACACTGCCCTCGTGGGCGCCCTCGCTGGCCTTCGCTTCCCCCGCGCCTCGGGTATTCGGCAAGATGAGGATGGGCAGAACGAGCGCTAGCGGAATGAGGCCGCCCACATAGAAAAGCGCATGCCAGCCGAGTTGCTTCAGGTAAAGGGTAGCGAACAGACTGACGGCGGCCCCACCCAACGGCATGCCAGCCATTATGGCGGTGACCATTTTCACTCGGGTTTTCGGCGACGCCACGTCGACCGCCAAACCGATGACGTTGGGCATGGCCATGCCCAGGCCGAACCCGGTCAGAACCCGCGCCGCCATCAAGGTGGCATAGCCATCGGCAAAATTGGTCGCGATACTAAAAGCGCCGAATAGCAGGACACCCAGCAACAGCATGTTACGCCGGCCCCAAGCATCGCTGAGCATTCCGCCCAGCAATGCGCCCGCGACCACGCCGGCTTGTCCAGCGCTGAAGATCTGGCCGGCCTGAATTGCATCGAGATGAAGCATCGGCATCACCTTAGGTGCGGCAATGCCCATGGCTTGGATGTCGAACCCCTCCAACAGCATGATCAAGGCGCAGGTGACGACCAGGAAAAACACCCTTACGCCGGAAAGCTTCACTGGCCGCGCGGGTGTTATTGCCATTTCAGACATGTAGCCCCCTCCCCCTAAACC
>FTKT01000101.1_pt3 | contig 19203 bp, 15 predicted proteins | sample 1658271 | NCBI WGS metagenome assembly FTKT01 (sample SAMEA3914811, study PRJEB12502) | metagenome | biome: forest; material: soil | place: Canada | collected 2011-08-04 | depth 0.3 m | reverse complement strand
AAGATCGACCGCTCCTTCGTGCTGGAGCTCGGCAAGACCGATCGCGCCCGCAAGATCATCAAGTCGATCATCGAGCTGGCCGGCAATCTGGGCATGGAGCACGTCGTCGAAGGCGTCGAGACGGCCGAGGAACTGCGCGAACTGCGCTCGGTCGGCGCGACGCAGGTCCAGGGTTATTTCTTCGGCAAGCCGATGCCGGCCGAGGATATCGACGGCTTCCTGGCGCGGGAAGAAGCCTTCGCCGTCGAGCCGTCGTTCGCCGACTACGGCCTGGGCTGCGCCTAAGCCGGTTATTGCGGCGCCGGCATGGGTGGCGGACCACCGGGCCCGCCCGGGGGTGGCCCCGGCGGCAAGGCGCCCAGCTTGTAGTCCAGCCCGATATACAGCGTGTCGTCGTGCGGCCGCCAACGCGTATAGCTGGCCAGGTCCGGCGTCCGGTCCCGCTCGATGGAATGCGTCGTGTTCAGCACGTTTCGGTAATTGGCGACGAACTTCAACCGGTCCGTCAGCTTGCGCGTGTAAGCTAGGCTCAAGGCGCTATATATGCCCGTATGGCCGTCCGCCGTCAGGTTCGGGCCGATCAGCATGCCCGTGACCTGGATCTGGTCCGCCGTCGTCGGGGTCAGGGTGACCGTCGCCCGCGTGAAGTGCGACACCATCGACTGGCGCAGGATCGCCCCGCCGGCCAGGGCCGTCTGTTCGACATGATAGATGTCGCTGCTCAGGCTATAGGCCATCTTGGGCGACGGATGCAGGTCCAGCGACATATCGAGGCCCTGCCGCTCGGCCTTGCCGGCATTTTCGAACGACGAGACCAGCACCGTGTCGCCGGGATGGGCGAAATAGCTGTCCGAGGTGATCTGGTCGTGGATGTCGCGAACATAGGCCGTGCCCGAAAAGGTCACGGGCCGCGTCGTATAGTCGTAACCCGCCTCGAACGAGTCGGTCCGCGCCGGGCGCAGCGACGGATTGCCGACCGTAACGTCCTCGGCATCCACCTGGATCGGCGACGCATTGAGCTGGAGGGGCGCGGGACGATCGACGCGGCGGCTATAGGTGAACTTGATCTTTTGGTGGGGTGTCAGTTCGCGGCTGAGATAGAGGCTCGGGCTCCATTCCAGGTCCGGCGCGGCCGACTGAAGCGCCGCGCGCGCCACGCCCAGGCGCGTCGTCAGGTTCTCGACGCGCAGGCCGCCCTCGACCAGCCATTTGCCCAACGGATGCTGGTAGTCGACATAGGCGGCGCTGAGCACCTGGTCGGACAGGAAGCGGCTGGTCAAGGCGGGGTCGAGCGTGACCGCGCCACTCGACGGATCGGTGTCGGTCGCCAGGTTATAGGCCTGTTGCTGGTCCTTTTCGATGTCGAAGCCGGCCTTGAACTGGGTGTCGGTGCCCAGCGGCAGGACATAGTCGCCGCTGAGCTCGTCGGTCAGGTCGCGTTCGTTGCGCAGGCGGCTATAGACCTGCGACGACACCACCGGCAGGGTCTGGTCGGCATGGTAATCCTCGTCGCCGGCGATGTCGTTTTCCTCGTGCTTGGCCAACAGGGTGAAGGTCTCGCCGTCACGGCCGCCCTGGTGCTTCCAAGTGCCGCTCAGCGCGTTGGCGTCAAAGCGGAAGGTGCCGCTGGACAGGGTCGTGGGATCGTCGAGCGTATGCCCCGCGGTATCCAGGAAAACGATGGCGTTGTCGCTGTGTTGCTCGCGCCTGAAGGTGCCCAAGTGACCGCTCAGCGACAGGGTGTCCTTGTCGCCGGCCGCATAGCTGGCCCCGCCGTCCAGCGACCGCGCACGCCAGTGTATGAGGAGCGTCTGGTTGGCAAGCATGTGGCTAAGCACCGATCCGTCCGCCGGATCGAGCGCCGAACGATCGAAGGCATTGGCCCAGTTGTTCTTGTCCTGGCGCAGGTCCAGCGTCCCGTTGAACGTCCATTTGCCGATGCCGGCCGAGCCCGACAGCGTCCCGTTATAGCGCCCGGCCTGGACGGCCGTGTTGACGATCAGGTCGCCGGTCGCCTTTTGCCCCCGGTTCTTCTTGGTGACGATATTGATGACGGTCGCGGCGTCGGTGCGGAACTCGGCGCCGGGATTGGTGATCACCTCGATCTTGTCGATCGTGCTGGCGGGCATGGATTGCAGGGCGGCCGCCAGGCTGGCGCCGCGCAAGGCCGCCGAGGCCTTGCCATCGACCAGGATCTGGACCGAACCGCCACGGACCGTGACCGCGCCGTCGTGGGTGACCATGACCGAGGGCAAGGTATTCAGCACATCGGCCACGGTGCCCGCCTGCGCCTGGGGCAGGTTTTTCACGTCATAGACGGTGCGATCGATCTTGTGCACCACCGGCGGCGCCTTGGCGGTGACCACGACCGTGGTCGATGGCGCGGCATCCGGTTTGGGCGCCGGCGGCGGCGAGGCCTCTTGAGCGCCGGCGGCAACGGCCGCCGAAGCCACACACACCGAAACCCCCATGATCCAATGCCAACCCATGCGCCCATATCCCCGATTATCAGCCATGGTTGACGTATAACGTAACAGTATTACACGCAACCCCTGGATGAAGGGGCGTTCGGAAAAAGTGCAAACACCAGCCGCGTCACTGGCACCACAGCGCGCCCTTGACCAGGTGCGGCTTGGCACAAGGCGATGCCGGCACCGGCAGGGCCTGGCCGGGACGCCACAGGCCCAGGTGCTGTTCGATATTGGGCATTTCGGAATCGATCACCGACAAGGGATTGCCGTCGCCGTAGCGGGTGGCGCTGCGATAGCGCAGGACAGGCTCGAAACGATCATGCGCCGTCAGCCGGTTGACGGTGACCCAGAAGCCGTAAGGCGCGTTTTCGGTCGGCTCGGCGACGATGATGTCCCCGGCCAGCGGTCCGCCGGGCACATAACGCAGGTCTTCGCTGTTATTGTGGCCGCTGACATGCTGGTAAGCCAGGGTGAAGGCGTCGTCCGCGCGGCTGTACAGCAGGACCTGGGTGACCACGCGCGCATTGCCGTCGGTGCTCAGCACGCTGGCGGTCTTGACGAACAAAAGCGGCCGCGCCGCGGCGCCCGGCAGGTGATCGATCGCCACGCGGACCAGCGCATGCGGCTCGTCGAACAGGTCGCCGGCATTCGATGTGCGAAACGCGTCGCTGAGGACGGACGCGCAGGTCTTGCCGCCGTCGGGACTGAGGCACAGCGTAATCGGCCCCGGCACCAACTCGGTTTCCTCGCCGGTCGGGTCGGGAATGTCCGCTCCTTGCGTCGCGGTGAAGGTCCATGCCCGGCGGGTGTCGAACGGCTTCGACAGCGCAAGCGACGAAACGATCTTTTGCGGCACCGGCGCGCCCGATACGGGCATCGCCACGGCGATTGTCAGGGCTGCCAGCCAGGCGAACCGGATCATGTTCCCGCCTCCTCTTTTCCGTCGCCAGCTATAGCGCTTTCCCGCGGTGGCGGCGAGGCGAAAGCCCAGGCGCCTTAGGCCGCCTGGGCGTCGACAAAGACCGGATTGTCGGGCTGCAGCGAAAACAGGCTCCTGACCTTGGGATCATTGGCGATATCGGCCGGCGCGATATAACCTTCCTTGTCGACGGCGATGTCGGCGCCGATGACCTCGAGGCATTTGGCGACATATTCCGAGCAGATGAACTGGTTCTGCGGATCCAGCCGGCCGGTGACGAGCTTGCCGGCCAGGCCCAGCGCGATGCGGAACATGATCTGGTTCAGTTCGTCGTGCGAATAGGGATAACCGACCCGGTCGAGCGCGAACTGGGTCATCGCCCTGAGCTTCTCCGGGTCAATCGTGTCCGGCAGATCGGCATGGCGCAGGACCAGAAGACCGCCGGCATAGGCCTCGGGCGCCGCGGCGCAGCCGTTGATCCGCGTGCTCATCGGCATCATGCGCACGCCGACCGTATCCATGCTCTCCAGCAGCATGACCCGGTCGACATCGGCCAGCCGCCAGATGAAGGCGGCGTGCGACCACAGGCTGTCGGTAAAGAATTCGGTCAGTTGCGAGCCCATGCCGAGCGAATGGAACAGCAGGATATCGCCGGTGCGCAGCTCTTCACGCGCATCGCTGTACCGGGTCAACGGCAAGGCTTTGAATTGTTCCGTCGTAACCGCCATGGCACCCTCCCCCAAAACGTGCAGGAGGCGGTAACATATCCCCACCAGGGCGATTGCGCTACGTCAAATTGAACGCCGTTATTCAGGTCGGGATTTGACGCCAATTCATGCGCCGTGTGCCGCCACGCGGGCACGGATGGCCGCCAGGTTGTCGTCGCACAACAGCTCGCCATTGCGCCACACCGGTTCCAACAGGTTCCTGCCGCCCTCGACCGGCAGGAAGTCCGCGTCGCGCACAGCAACCGTACGATAACCTTCCGCCAGGCCCAGCAAGCCGCGCTTGGAGCGCTTGCCGGCGTCGGTGGCGGGGTCCTTGTAGACGTCGCGCCATTGGCCGTTTACCTTGGCGGCCGAAGCCTTGTAGGCGAACGACATGGTGTCGCGGTCGCACTTCTGCAGCAGGGCGCCGCCCATGCCGAAGGCGATGTTCGACGCGCTGAAACCTTCGCCCAGCAGGCGGTCGAGGATGGCGGCGATGCTGGCTGGATTGACGCCGTCGCCCTGGATGACACGAACGTTCTTCAGTACGCGATACCCCTTGCCGTTCAGCGCCGTGCCGAACCTGGCCGCCAGCAGGTTGACCGTCTTCGACACCACCTCGACCGGATCGCCGCTGTCGGGGCGGACGACCAGGGTGGCGCCGCTGTCGACGACCTTCTGGCGCAGCTGTTCGCCCCACAGGTGCTCGACGGCATTGAACAGGTCGTAGGAATCCGACACCACGGCGAACAAAGCGCCCGGCCGGCCGAAGCGGGCGATCATGTTGTCATAGGCGGCGGCTTCGTTCGGCCGTCCCCAGCCGGTGATCGTCGAATGCTCGGCCGCCGGGATGGAAAAACCGGCCATCGGTTCGTTGTACAACCGCCGCGCCGCGACGATGGCCGACAGCGTATCCGATCCCTGGAAATTGACCAGGTGGGCCATGCCGCCCAGCGCGGCGGACTGTTCCGACGAGACGCCGCGCGCCCCGAAGTCGTGCAGCTTGAACGGCAGTTCGGCGTCGGGCGCATCGGCCGATTTGATCAGGGCACGGCGGATGACCTGGCGCACGCCGTGGCTGATCGTCGCCACCGTCACCGGATACCAGACGCGCAGCAAAGCCGTTTCGACATAGGAGGTCAGCCAGAAGAAGTCGGGATCGGTATTGACCACGCTCATCATCGGCACATGGACCGGGGCGATCGTGCCCTCGGCCTGGGCGCGGATCTCCAGCGGGAAATACCCGCCGTGGCGGCCAAGCAGCAGGTCCCAGCCGGCCTTGTGGAACGGCAGGCCGTGCGGCACCAGTACGCTTTCGGCTTCTTCGATATCGGCGCGGGTGACCGGGTTTGCGAATTCGGTTTTCAGGATCGCCTGAAGACCGAAGAAGAGGGCCTCCGCATAGGGGCCGCCGCGCGCTTCGGCATAGGAAAAGACCGCCTCGGTACCCGGCGGATATTGCAGGTAGTGGCTGGCCTTGTAGCTGTCGGTATTCAGGATGGGGTTAAGGGTCATGCAAATCCGTCTTTCGTCACCTGGCCCTACAGCCGCACGACGATCTTGCGCCGGTACATGACATAGGCCAGCAGCCAGCAGACGAAGAGGTAGGCGATCGCGCAGACCAGCGCGCCCAGGGCGCCCGGCAGAATCTTTTGCATCAGGTCGACGCAGAACCAGGTCCAGGCATCGTGTGGCCCGACCGGCAGCCACCACAGCACGACGACCAGAAGTTCCGAGAACAGGTAGATGACCAGGGGATTGAGGCCCAGCGGCTGCAGCGCCGTGACGCCGAAACGCACGCCCGCGCGGTCGTAGAGCTGGACGAACACGGCCATGATCATCAGGTCGAGGCCGATGGTCAGGCCGACGAAGCTGGGCGTCCACAGCTTCTTGCCGATCGGTATGGCGGTGCTCAGGGCCAGCGCCACGATGGCCAGCAGCAGACCGGCAATGGCGAAGGTGATGACGACACGGCGCAGATCGGTCGTGCGCTTCAGGAACCGCGCGGCCAGGTAGCCGGCGATGACATTGACGATCGACGGCAGGGTGCCCAGCAAGCCTTCCGGATCGAAGCCGCCATCCCAACGATAAAGGTGGCTATTGCCGAGCACGGCGATGTCGATGACATTGCCGAAATTACCCATCTTGGTCAGGGCCTGGGCAGGCGGGGCGCAGGTCAGCAGGATGGCCCAATAGACCGCCAGCAGCCCGATCGACAGGGCGACCAGCCCCTTCGGTCCCATGAAGCGCGCGGCGGCCGCGGCGATGACGTAGCACAACGCCGTCCTTTGCAGCACGCCCATCAGGCGCGTATCGGCGAACGGCGCCAGGATCAGATGCCCCGCCGCATCGTGTTTGACGAAGGGGAACCAGTAGAGCAGCACGCCCAGCAGGAAGATGATGGCGCCACGGCGCAGGATCTTGGTCCAGAAGGCGGCCTCACCGGTTTCGACGCGGCCGGTCAGGGCCAGGGCGCTGCCCATGGCGAAGAGGAAGGACGGAAAGACCAGGTCGGCGCCGGTAAAGCCGAACCAGTCGGCATGGACCAGGAACGGATAGGCCGGCGCCCCCGCCCCTTCGGTATTGACCAGGATCATGCCCATGATGGTCAGGCCGCGAAACAGGTCGAGCGACAGGCGGCGAGCAGGCGCGGTCGTGGTCGTGGTCATGCGTTATACGTCGTGTCCCTTGTCGCGCCTTATTGCAGCGCCTTCGGAACCTATATCGCGTCTCGGCCCTGCCGTCGAGCAGCCCTGCCCGCACGAAGCCGCACAGGCCCGCAATCTTACCTCCCCTCCGTGCCGAAAATGACCGATCCATGCATTAATTCACTGATTTTAATAAGAATAAAATGAAACCCTTGATGCGGGAGAGCAAGAAGGCGCATTCGAACCACACGGCGGCGTGGACCAATCACGTTGCGCCGAAGGTCAAGCCGGCCGGTTGGAGCGCCACGCGATTTGGTTGAACAAATCCGCACTCCAATTCCTTGTTTGTCGCGCAATTTAACCAAAAAACGGCATCCACTTTTGAGATTGCGCTCTACGGCTTCGGCTGACGCGCGTCGCGCAGGGTGACATCGGCGGCCATACCGGGTACGGCCGTCTTCGGCACGGCGATGCGCTGCGACAGGTAGATGCCGGAATGGCCGCTGCACAGATAGGCGATGAAGCAGGCGGCGGCGATATAGATGCCCCAGGTGGCGCCGAAGAGCTCGATCCCCATCAGGGTACAGGCCAGCGGCGTATTGGCGGCGCCAGCGAACACCGCGACGAACCCGAGGGCCGCCAGCAGGTCGACCGGCACGCCGAGGATCGGCGAAAGCGCATTGCCGAGCGCCGCGCCGATGAAGAACAGGGGCGTCACCTCGCCGCCCTTGAAGCCGAAACTCAAGGTCACCACCGTGAACACCATCTTGAGCAGCCAGCTCCAGTCGTGGACCGGCAGGGCGAACAGGCTGGGGATCGTGACGGCGCCGGCGTGTTCGGACAGGATGCCCAGGCCCAGGTAATCGCGCGTGCCGCACAGATAGACCAGGGCGATGACGCCCAGCCCGCCGACAAACGGCCGCAGCGGCGCGAAGGTGATAAGCGTCTTCGCCCAGCCGCCCAGGCGATGATTGGCCTCGGCGAAGACCAGGCTGGTCAGGCCGAAGGCGACGCCGGCGATGCAGACCTTCAACAGCAGTAAGGGATCGACCAGCGGGTGGACCACGCCTGCCGGGACCGCGACATGATAGGCCGTATGATGGATGCCGATCGTCTGGCACGTCCAGTCGGCCAGCAGCGCCGCACCCAGGCACGGCACCAGGGCGCGGTACTGCACGCGGCCGACGGCCAGCACCTCCATGGCGAAGACGGCGCCGGCGATCGGCGTGCCGAATACCGCGCCGAAGCCCGCGGCGATCCCGGCCATCAGGAGCACCGGCGTGCCGTCGGCGTCGAGCTTGCAGATCCGGCCCCAAAAGCTGGCGAGGCTGCCGCCCATCTGCACGGCCGTGCCCTCGCGGCCGGCCGAACCGCCGAACAGATGGGTCAGCACGGTCGCCACCAGGATCAGCGGCGCCGTGCGGAACGGTATACCGCCGCCCGGCGTGTGAATCTGGTCGACGAGCAGGTTGTTGCCGCCTTCCGCCGCGCCGCCGAATTTGAAATAGACCCAGCCGATCAGGAAGCCGGCGACCGGCAGGCCGAACAGCAGCCACGGATACTGGAACCGCAGCAAGGTCGCCTGGTCCAGCGCCCACAGGAACAGCGCGCAGGCGGCGCCGACCGCGACGGCCATGGGCGCCAACAGGGCGACCCAGCGCACGACGATGCCGCCGTGACGAACGCGTTCAGTAAGAAAAGACAGGATATGGGCACGCACGATTCCGCTCCTTGCAAGACTGCAACCGAGTAGGAATCATCAGCCCATCCCGTGGGCGGTTCGGCGAGAGCATGCCCGGCAGAAATCCATTACCGTTTCTCTAGATAGCCAAGTCGATCGGGCGGCGTCAAGTTGGGATATTGACGCTATAATGCGTCGCCAGGCGCGCGGCATAGGTCTCTACACGCCTGGCGCGGCGGCCGACCACAACCGACAGGACCAGGGCTGCCAGGGCCAGAAGGCCCGCCAGTATCGCCACCGCCGAACCACTCGACGACAACGGACGATGCCAGGGTACGGGTATCGACGGGAAGGGCGTGACAATGTCACGGCCGCGGGCGGCATGACCACGCGCCGCGACCCAGGCGCGCATGACATTGACACGATAGGCGCTGGCATAGCTCAGCGAAAGATGGTCCGGATCGATGGCGCCGAGCTCGTCACGGGTTTCCCCGGCATTGCCGGCGAGATAGGCGCGCTGAGCCAGAATGTAATGGAGCTCGGACGCCACGGCGGCGACATCGAAGGTATCCATACTGCCCCAATTGACAGGCGGATCCCCGGGCTTCCACGCCTGCGGGTATTGTATCTGGTGAAAGACGAAGGCCGGTCCGACCGGCGTGTGCGCCAAAGCATTGAGGCCAGCCGCCACGCCGGGCGTCACACGCGCCGCCTCGCTGTAGTTTTCGGGCTCGCCGCGCCGGTCCATGGCCTGCGGGACCACGATGTCGAGACAGGTAAAGCCGACCAGCGCCAGGGCCAGCCCCGCGCGCCGCAGACACAGGCAAAGAAAAGCCCCCGCCCCGGGGACCACGACGCCCAGGGTCATGGCCGAATACATCAGCGATGTCCGGCTAGCATAGCGGACCTCGCCAATGTGGTCGCGCCACCAGGTGATCATGTGCGGATCGACGGCGATGTAGCGGAAGGCCGTGGAATGGCCTCGTAGCGGCAGCCAGAAGGCGACCGCCAGCAGGATACCGGCGAGGGCCGCAAACGCGGCGGCCAGCGCCAACCGGCGATATCGCGCGGCGCGGCGCCTGAGATCGTCATGAGCGGTCATGCGGCGACCCGCGACGCGTAGGAAGGCGCCGGTCGCCGCATCAAAGTTTCGATGTACCCGCCGGCGCGGCGATGCGGCGATAGCCGGACGCCATTTCCTCACGCAGGGCCGACAGTTCGCCGGCCAGGTTTTCGCGTTTTCGGGCGCCGTCATCGTGCGCGGCACGCACATCGCTGAGGGTTTCCAGCACCTTGTCGTGGACATGGCGCAGGGTCTCGCCATCGACGACCAGGCGCTGGTTGGCCTTGGCCGTCGCGACGGCGTTTTCGTGCAGCAGGTCGGCGTTGCGCTTCATGAAAGCGTTGGTGGCGTCGTCGATGCTGTTGGCCAGGTCCGCCGCGTCCTTCTGTTCCTCCAGCGTCAGCGCCATCAGGAAGGCGCGCTTCCAGGCCGGCAGGGTCAGGTTGCGCACGACGTGGAACTTGTCGATCAGGGCGACATTGTTGGCCTGCATCACCCGCACCATCGGCAGGGTCTGCAAGGCGCTGTGCTGCAGGACGCGCAAGTCGGCGGCGCGCTTGGCCAGGGCGGCGCGCGACGATTTGAGCACCGCGACGCGTTCGGCCGCGTCCATGTCGCCCACCGGATCGCCGCCCGCCGCCAGTTCGGCATCGACGTGTTCCAGGCAGGTTTCGATCGCGGCGACGTGGTTGTTCAGGCTGTCGTGCTCGGCGCGGACGCCGTCATACATCGCCTGGAAATCACTGCTGCGCTTTTCCAGGGTCTTGGTCGTCCGCTCGACCTCGGCGACCAGGCCATCGACCTGTTCCTTGACCGACGCAAAGCGCGACATCATCTTGCTCTTGCCGATCGCCAGCTTGCGGATCAGGCCACCGACCACCGGCGCGTGGGTCCAGCGGCTGTCGTAGCTGGCCAGGTTAAAGCCCTTGGCCGCGACGACAATGGCGTTGAGCTGCGTGCCGACCCCGTCCAGGTCCGTCGTGCGGGCCGTCTCCAGCAAGGTGTCGGCATAGGACGCCGTGCGGTCGGCGACATCGCGGCCAAACGCCATGATCGACACCGGCGAGGCGACATCGAGCGTGCCGAGCAGCCGTGCCACCTCGGACGGATCGGCCGCCGCCAGGGCGACCGGCGACAGGACATCTCCGGTAAGGGAGGACCCGGCAAGAGAGGAAACAGGTGTGGCGGTGGTGAGCGCTGAGGTCATTGGGGCGTACGGCCTTTCAAAGAGTCGGGCACGGGAGGGTTTGGCACGAGAGGGTTTGACGCGACAGGGTTTGACGCGACAGGGTTTGACGCGACGGGCGGCTGGCTGGAAAGCTTGGCCAGAAGGGCGTCGTGACTACGGATGAAGGCGGCGGCCAGCGGCGAGGCCTTGCCGGGCGGCACGGCGGATTGCGCCAGGGCCATGGCGTCGCGCTGCCACAGGGTGAAGACCGTGCCGGCGATATCGTCGATCCGGTCGACCATCTGCGCCAGGTTGGCGTCGGCCAGGGTGATCTGTTCGACCGTCAGCAGGTTCGAGGTTTCCAGGGTCGACAGGTTGAGCAGGCGGCGCTCGAAGCGCTCGCGCAGCATCACCGCGCTTTGGAGGTCGTTTCGGGGATCGTTGCCGGCGTCGGCCGGCCCGGTGCGCGCCAGCACGCGCCGCGCCGTTGTGATCAGTCCAGCCAGCCAGTCCTGGTGCGCCACGATGTCGGACCGCGTCCGCTGCAGGGCCTGGCGCGTGCGCCGCGCCTCACCGGCGCGGACGTCGAGGGCCCGAATCTCCTGGGTAATTTCGCGGACGTCGAGTTCGAAACGCAACCGGGCCTCGATGTCCGCGCCGGTCAGCCGGCCCCAAACGCCCTGGTGACGCAGCAGGCTCGCGACGTTCAGCGTGCGCAAACGATCCACGAGGCCGGCCAGGGCCATCGACAGATCGCGCGCCGGGGTTTGGACCAAAAGGCCGCTATCGATCTCGGGCCCGCGTCCGGCCTGGCCCAGGAAGGCGATACCTTCCTCGTCAACAGCCAGCTTGCGGCGCGGCGCTTCCACGGTTTCGGCAGTGTTCGACATCATCCCCTCGTGCGCAATCGCGCCGCGGGTTTTGTTGCACACTTGCAATTAATGGTGGTTTAAGCGTGCACAATTTTTGTCGCAAGCGTCGCCACCGAACGTTACTTCCGGCGGATCCTATTTCTCGGGGTCCGTGGCGGTGAACGCCGAACAGCACGGCTTGCCGATGGCATGGAACTCCATCACCTCGGCGCGCGTGCCGTCGGGGTCGTAGAGATTGAGCTGCCACTTGGCGTCGCGGCCGATCTTGGGCAGGTTGTTGGGATCCTGGCCCTGCAGGCGGCCGCCGTTCCACAAGGTCGTGTAGGTCGCCTCGATATTGGCGACGCCCAGCGAGAAGTGGTTCAGGATGCCCGCGACCTGCCCGCTCATCTGCGGCGGGATGCCCTTGCCGTCCAGCGGCTTCTGCACCATGTACTCGATCCAGTCCGAACCGTCCGGCACCTGCTGCGATATCCAGACCGGCGTCTCGTCCTTCTCGCTGCCGCCGTACCAATAGGGTTTGAAACCCAGCACGTCGCGATAGAAGCCGTCTTCCAGCGCGCGGTTATGGATGATGTAGCCGACATGGATGATGTGACCGGCCAGCGGATCGACCGGCACATCGGGCAGGGTCGCGGGCCGCTGGACGAATTCGACCCTGTTGCCCTCGGGGTCGAGCGTGTCGAACCATTGGCTGCCGTCGGCGCCCTTGCTCACGTGGGCCGGCACGATGATCTTTTTCGACGCCATGTAGGCGCGCAAAGCTTCGGCATCCGTCGTGGCGAAGGCGACATGGTCGAGACGGTTTTTCGGGTCGGCCTGGGTCGCCGGCAGGGGCAGGACCTCGATGAACTGGGAAGGCGAAACATAGTAGCGCGCCCCCGCCGCATTTTCCGGATCGGCGCCCCTGGTCGCGCCCAGGTCATGGACGTAGAAAGTCTCGGCCTTGGCCGGGTCGGTGGCGTAGACCGCGATATGCGACACGCCGGTAATGGCCGGACGCACCGGAGCGGCATGGGCTGAGATGGACGCGAAGACAAGGCACGCGACGAGGCTGAGCGAGCGTTTCATGAAGCTTCCCTGGGCAATATTGTTATCGCTAACATATAGCATCGCCACCGGGCGCAGGCGAACGGATTTTCGTCGCGCGATTTATTTGGAATGTGGTCGGTCGGTGCGGCTAACCTAAGGAACTCTCCTCCCCATTTGAGACAAATGGGGAGGTGGCACCGCAAGCCCTAAGGGCGCGTCGATGACGGAGGGGTCACTTGCTGGCAGGAGGACCACTCGAACGCCGGAAAGTGACCCCTCCGTCGCGGACTTTGCGCTTCGCGCAAGCGCCGCGCCACCTCCCCATCGCAACGCGATAGGGAGGAGAGTGCTAGGCTCGTCAAGCCGTTAGAAGATGTCCTGAAGCGCAAAAAGATGTGTGACTTCGATAGGTTTACGAGGCGGGCAAAAAGAAAGCCGCTTTAGCTTAATCTCATACCGATCTAAAGGCGCAACCTCAGCGCTTCCTTGTCCTTTTCCGGTGCGAAGGTCGGGTGCTCGCCGTAACGGTTGTCGCCCGGGGAACCCGGCAGGATGTACAGCTCGAGCAAAAGCCAGGCCCAGCCGATGACCGGCACAAGGACGGCCAGCTGCCACCAGCCCGAGCGGCCGCGGTCGTGCAACCGCTTGGCGACGACCGTATAGGTGACCAGGACCAGCAAGGCCAGGAACGCATAGTGCGTGCCGCTGTAGGTCAACAGGTTGAGCAGATAACCGTCGGTGGCCGTATTGGTATAGACGCCGGCGTGGCGGGCGATGTCACGCAGCCCCGCCAGCCAGTTGGCGAACACCGCCGCCATCAGCAGGGTGAACAGGAAAAACTCGCGCCGGCGGACACGGCCGTCGATGCTGAACAGAAAAGCGATAAAAGGCATGGGGGCGAACCTGTCTCAATCGGGGATTGTGAAAGGGTCGTTAGCAATTTCTAAACCATTTTTTAGCGAAAGCGCCTCGCACGCGCTCGGGCAAGCGCAATCTGGAGTAGGTATTCGATCAAAATTGACAAACTTCGCTCAAATTTGTTCAACGGAAGGTCGGCAAACCGGCGTATAAGGTTTGCAACACGGAGGACACATATGAAAAAAGCGGTTTTGACGGCCCTCGCCCTGATCCTCATGACAGCGCCCTTGGCCCAGGCCGGGACGGTCCCCGTGATGGCCTCGGGCGTCCAGCCGGGCGCCACCGCCCCGGCCGAGCCGCCGCGCGAATGGATCGACCAGACCACCGGCCATCGCATCGTGCGCCTGTCGGGCGAAGCGGGATCGTCCTCCAACTATTTCAACGTCAACAGCTTCACGCCCGATGGCCAATGGATGGCCTTCACCTCGCCGTCCGGCATCATGGCGCTGAACCTGAAGACGCACGAGACCAAGCTGATCCTGCCGGGCCGGGTCAGCCTGTTGTTCGTCGGGCGCAAGACCGGCACGGTCTATTACACCACCGGCCTGGAACAGACCCAGGGCCACGACGCCAATTCGCCGCACGTGCCGGGCACGGCCGCCGCCGCTACGCCCCCTGCCGTTGCCGATCGCGACCGCAAGGGGCCCCGTGACCTGATGGGTTATGACATCACCACCGGCCAGTCGCGCAAGATCCTGACCCTGCAGCCCGGCTACATGATCGAGACGGTCAATGCCGACGAGACCCTGTTCGCCGGCGCGCGCAATACCGGCGGCCCGGGCGTCGGCGTGGCGCCGCAAAGCGTGATGGCCAGCCGCGATCCCGGCGACGAGGTCGGGCCCGACGGCAGGAAACTGACCTATGCCGAGGGCCGCGAGGTCCAGATCAACCGCCGCCTGATGCAGAAAATCCCGATGGAGATCTTCACGGTCGACGCGAAGACCGGCGCGATCAGGACCGTCACCGCCTCGACCGACTGGTTGAACCACCTGCAGTTCTCGCCGACCGATCCGGACCTCCTGCTCTATTGCCACGAAGGCAATTGGCACATCGTCGACCGGTTGTGGCTGGTCAATGTGCGTACGCTGTCAAAACCCAAACTGCTCCATGTGCGCACCATGAACATGGAAATCGCCGGCCACGAATGGTGGAGCGCCGACGGCAAGACGGTGTGGTACGACCTGCAAACGCCGCGGGGCGTCGATTTCTGGGTCGCCGGCTATCGCATCGCCGACGGTCACCGCACCTGGTACCATATGGACCGCAATGATTGGGGCGTGCACTTCAACCAGTCGCCGGACGGCAGCGTGTTTTCAAGCGATGGCGGCGACAGCGAGATGGCCGCCCATGCGCCCGACGGCAAGTATCTCTACCTGCTGCATCCCAATGCCGTGCCCGATGTCGCCGGCATCCACGCGGCCAATGGCGCCGAATTGATCGAGCCCGGCTTCTTCACCGCCGAGAAGCTGGTCGATATGAAGGTCCACAACTACCGCTCGGAACCCAATGCCACCTTCACACCCGACGGCAAATGGCTGGTCTTCCGCTCCAATATGTGGGGCCCCGGCCACGTCTATGCCGTGGAGCTGGCGAAGCCTGTGTCTTAAAACGCCAGCTGCAGCCGGGTATGGGCCATGACATCGCCCGCCCGGACCTGATGATCCGGGGCCAGGGCGACCGCCGCGTCGAGCTTCAGCATGACGTGGGCCAGCAGGTGGACATTGCTGCCGACACCGGTCGACGCCAGGTCGGTATTGCTGCGCGTGAAATTGTCCCGGCCATGACCCAGATCGGCGAACAGATAGGGGTCGGCATTGCCGTTGCCCCACACCGCGCCGTGCAGATGCAGTTCGTTGCGCACGATGACCGCCGCGTCGGCCGCGCCGTCGTCCAGCGTATAGCCACGCACCAGGTCGGCGCCGCCCAGGCCCACCGCTTCGGTTCGCGGCAGGGCGACCGGCGTGAACTGGCCGATGACCTGGAGGTTCCAGCCCAGGCTGCCGGCCAGCGGCACGAACCGTTGGTAATCGCCCGTCAGGTAGCTGTAGGTCGCCCCCGCCACGCGGCCCTGGGAATAGAGATAAAGCTGCGCCGAGCTGTTGCCGTGGCCGATGCCGCCCGGGCTCATGTGCAGTTCCAGGTCCCAGTTGGCGGCGCCTGCGGCGTCGCTTGCCGCGTGATGCAGGCCCGCATAGACTTGGTAGACGTCCATCGACACGTCATAGACGTCGAGGCCGCTGAAATAGGTCGAACCGGTCTGGTGACGGGCCTCGACGCCCAAGCGGACATCGGTCACGCCATGGTCGCCGTAAAGATCGGTCAGGGCGGTGCGATACCCCAGGCTGCCTTCGCTGGCCCTCAGCCGGACGGTGAAGGGGTCGCTGGTCTGGTAGGTCTCGACGAGGTCGCTCGAGGCTTCGATCTGGCTGCGTTGCCCGACAGGCAGGGTGTAGTTCAGCGCCACGCTGCGATAGTTCGGATCCTTGCGCCCGGCCAGGGCGTCACGGGAACCCGTCGCCTGGCCGGACAGCACGCTGTCCGCGCCCAGGAGATTGCCGATCGCACCGCCGACGAAATAGCGGTCGAAGCCGGTCGAGGGCGAGCCGTCATTGCCATAGCCGCCATAGACTTGCCACGGCTGCCCTTCCTGGGCGGCCAGGCGCAGGTTGCTGACGCCCAGGGCGTCGCCGGGCGTAAAGGCCGCCTGGACCTGGCGGAAGGGATAGCGGTTGATCCAGTCGAGATTGGTCGTCAAGGCGCGCGCATCGATCGCATCGCCCGGCGCCAGGCCGGCGCGCGCGCGGATGGACGCGGCCTCGGCTGGTGAACGCGCGCCGCCCACCGAAACATCGCCGGCGTGGAACTCGATGACGCGGATCTGCAGCCTGCCACCGTCGATTTCCTGCTCCGGCGTCGACAGCGAGACAAAGGGGTGGTTCGCCTCGCGATAGTCGCGGGCGATGGCGGCTTCGATCTCGGCGATCAGCTTGCGCGACAGGGGCTGGCCCAGATATGGCTTCAGACGGGCGGTGATGTCCGCCTGGGCCGCGGCCGGACGCAGACGATCGACAGCGCTGACCGTGATGCCGGGCGCCGCCGCGGCGGGATAGGCCGCTTCGGTCGGTCCCAGCAGGACGATGGATGTCAGCGCGGGCCCGATCGGCGTCGCGTCCTGCTCGGCCGGCACGGCATTGGGCGCGACCAGGGGCGCGCTCTGGCCCTGCGGCGTTTGCGGCAGGTGGCGTTCAAGCGGTTGGGCCAGAACCTGTGCATGGAGTTGGGTCGCAACCAGCAGGAGCGGCAGGCCGGCGGCGGTATGGCGAAGGGTCTTGATCACGGACATGCGTTAATGACCCTGGAAGCTGATATGGCTGGAGACAAAGCTATTGCCGGGATAGGGCATGTTCGAACAGACCCCGTCGCCGCCCGGACAGGTTGACGGTGGCGGCGTTCCCTGGCCCGCGACGGCCGGGCCGGAGGCCTTGGCCTCACCGGTCGCCGACGCCGGAACACCGGAAGATTGGGCGTCCGGGGCCTGGTTATCCGAAGACGGTGTCGTGGAAAGGGGCGGGCCGGACAGCGGCGTCGCGCCGTTCTGGATCGAGTTGACCAGGGGCAGGTTCTGCAGGACACCCGGCTGGATGGTGAAGATCGCACCGACGAAGGTCACATCGTAATTGGCCGAAGCCACGAGCGTACCCTGGGTGATGGCATAGCTGGCCGGCTGTTCGCCCGATGCGCGGCCCAGGCTGCCCGTGAAGGCATCCGTGCCGTAAAGTTGGCCCGAGGTCACGGCATAGGCCAGCAAAGGATCGGCGGCGCCGGCAATCTTGGACGCGTTGCCGGCGGTCACGGTGACCGGCGCGGCCGATACCGTACCGATACCGCCGGACGCCTGGCCATTGACCGTATAGTTTCCGGCATCGGCCCCGGTCAGGGCAAGGCCGGTGACCGAGACGGTCTTGCCGGTGCCAAGATTGGCATCGGCATAGGTGCCCGCGGCCGGGCCGTTCAGCCCGACCAGGTCGCTGCCCTTGATCCCGCTCAGCGTGTAGTTGCCGGCGGCCAGGGTCGCGCTCAGCGTCGCGTCATAGGTCTTGGCGACCGTCCCGACGAGGCCGGCGCTCAGCGCCGCCTTGCCGATGGTGCCCGCGGCGGTGTGGGTCGCGACCGTGTAGTTTCCGCCGCCATTGCCGTCGCTGATCAGATAACCGCCGTCGACGAACAGCGTGCGATTGCCGGCATTGCGGCTGTCGAACGACTGGGTCGCGGTCACGCTGTCGGTGCCCTTCAGGCCGCTTATGCCGACCGTGCCGCCCGAGGCGGTCGTGGCGTCATAGGTCTTCGTGTCCGCCACCGCCGACAGGGTCAGGACGGCCTTGGCGATCGTCCCCGACGCGCTCTCGGTCGTGACCGTATAGTTGCCGCCATTATTGCCGTCGCTGACCACATAGCCGTCATCGACCAGAAGCGTGCGATTGCCGGCATTGCGGCTGTTGAACGACTGCGTCGCCGCCACGCTGTCCGTACCCTGCAGGCCGCTGACGCCGACCGTTCCATCCGACGTGGCCGTGGCGTCATAGGTCTTGCTGTCGCCGCTCGCCGTGAGGGTCAGGATGGCCTTGCCGATCGTCCCCGCGGCGGTATCCGTGGTGACGGTGTAGTTGCCGCCACCATTGCCGTCATTGACGGTATAGCCGGAGACACTGAGCGTGCGGCTGCCGGCGTTTTGACTGTCGAAGGCCTGCGTTGCGCCGGTGACGGTGTCCGTGCCGACGAGCCCGCTGATGCCGACCGTCCCGCTCGAGGCCGTCGTCGCATCATAGGTCTTGGTGTCGGTCACGGCCGCCAGGGTCAGGGCCGCCTTGCCGATCGTACCCGAAGCGGTCTGGGCCGTGACCGTATAGTTGCCGCCGCCATTGCCGTCGCTGATCACATAGCCGCCGTTGACGGCCAGGGTGCGAGTGCCGGCATTGCGGCTGTCATAGGACTGGGTGAGGCCGGTGATCGTCGTGCCGGACACCAGCCCGCTTACGCCGACCGTGCCGTCCGAGGCCGTCGTGCCGTCATAGGTCTTGCTTCCCCCGGACGCCGTCAGGGTCAGGCTGGCCTTGCCGATCGTGCCGATCACCCCCGACGCGATGGCATTGACCGTATAATCGTTGGCGGCCCCGCCCGACAGCGACAGGCCGTAGGCCGAGACCGTCTTGCCCGTGCCGGCATTGATGTTGTTGAAATAGCCGGTCGCCTGTGCGTTGAGACTGACATCGTCGGTGCCGAACACACCCGCCAGCGAATAGTTGGCGCCGGTCAGGCCGACCGTCGTGAGACCATCGAACGTCTTGGAGACGGCGCCGGTCAGGGTCGCCGTCAGGCTGGCCGGCGTGATCTTGCCGATCGCGCCGCTGGCCGAGGTCGAGGCCAGGCTGTAATTGCCGGCGCCCGTGCCGGAAAGCGCAAGGCCCGTCGCGGTGACGCCGATGCCGCTGGCTACGTCCTTGCCGGCATAGGTGCCGGTGGCCGGGTCGTTGAGGTTGACCTGATCGGTGCCGAGGACACCGGTCAGCGAATAGTTGCCGCTGGCCAGGGTCGCCGTATCCGTACCGTCATAGGTCTTGGACACCGTGCCGATCAGGTGGGCCGTTACGGTCGCCGGGTCGATCGTGCCCGAAGCGGTTTGCGTGGTGACCGTATAGTTGCCGCCGCCATTGCCGTCGCTGATCA
>FTKT01003201.1_pt3 | contig 19244 bp, 15 predicted proteins | sample 1658271 | NCBI WGS metagenome assembly FTKT01 (sample SAMEA3914811, study PRJEB12502) | metagenome | biome: forest; material: soil | place: Canada | collected 2011-08-04 | depth 0.3 m | reverse complement strand
GCGGCGGGGGGCGGCCCTGGGACAGCCGTCCGAGGGGCGGCCGTCCGGGGGCGGCACCTGGGGCAGCCGTCCGAGGGGCGGCACCCGGGGCAGCCGTCCGGGGGGCGGCTCTTTCCCCGCGCGCGGGGAAAGGGCCGGTGCTCCCCCGCTCGTGCGGCTGAGGGCCGGCCCACCCCCGCGCACGACTCAGCCGTACCCCGCTCGTGCGGCTCACCCCGTCGACGCCTGCCGCAGGACGAAACCCGGCCGGGGCCCTCCCCTGCCCCTACGACTCAGCCCATAGGCGCCTGCGGCAGTACGAACCCCGGCCGCACCCGGGCCGGTCCACTGGGCCCGCCCGCAGTGGCGGGCCAGTGCGCGCGGGCCAGCACCGCCCGCACCCCGTCCTCCCCCAGCGGCGCGAGCCGCCCGCCACCGAGCGCCCAGCCCCGGACCGTTCGCACACCGGGCCGCCCGGACCGGGCGCCACGGGGCCGCTCGCGGCGGGGCGGCTCGCGCCGCGTGCTGGACGCCAGCAACTCGCCCGCCCGGCCGGCGGCGAGCCCGGCGGCCAGCGTGACGCAGAAGCCCTCCGCCTCGCGGGCCGCCACAACCACCCGCCCACGCTCGACCAGCAGCCCGGCGGCGGCCGACAGTTCACCGGCGCCATCGGCCTCGCGAGTGCCATGAGCCCCGTGAGCGCTGCCAGCGTCATCAGCCCCGTCGGCACTGCCAGAGCCATCGGCCCCCTGAACACCGCCGGCGCCGTCGACCCCGCCACCCCCGCCAGCCCCATCCGTTTCGCGCGCCGTCGCCGCGACCCGCAGCAGCAGCCGGTGCTCGCCCTCCCCCAGGCCCGCCACCAGCGCCAGGTAGAGCGCGCTGACCTGCTCCAACACGGCCGCGAGCCGGGCGGGCCACCCGTCGGCCGCCGCGCCCTCGCAGCGCAGCCCGGCCCGGAGCGCCTGGTAGGCCACCGAGATCCGCAGCCTCGCCTGGTGGTCCGCGACCAGCTCGGGCAGCAGCTCGGCCAGGCCCTGGCCGTCGTAGACGAACGGGTCCCCCGCCAGCTCCGGATCGGCGGCGTAGGCGACCCGGGCGGCCGCCTCCTGCGGGGCCAGGCCGTGCGCGGCGCAGAAGTCGGCGAAGTCCGCCGGCTCCAGCACCCGCAGATGGACCTCCAGGCCCTGGGCGGTCAGCGCGCGGAGCTGACGCTCCGTCCGCCGCAGGTAGCCGGGGTAGTCGGCGCCGCCGAAGATCCCGTAGCGGCCCAGGCGGCGGAAGTCGGCGGGACCGACCGCCAGCGCCAGCGCCACCGGCTGCACCAGCGGCTCGCCGCGCGGCCGCAGCCGACTGACCGGCCGCGCCGCGCCACCACCGCCCCCACTCCCGCCCCCGCTCCCACTCCCGCCCGGCGGCGGCTGCGCCGGCACCGACGGCTGCGGGCTTCGCAGCCGCACCCCCGGCCCACGCCGCCGCGACACTCGCTGCTCCAGGATCACCGACATCACGGACTCCCTCGATCGCGATGACTGCACCGTCCGCCCGCCTCACCGACGCCGCCCGACCCAGGGCACCGCCGACTCGCCGCGCACCGCCGAACATACACAGAGCCACTGACAATCCACTCAGAGTCACCAGTGCGAGGCCCCTGGGACGCCGGCGGACCCGTGGGTTGTCGGCGCGGCCCGCTAGGGTCGGGGACCATGCGACTGCTCCACACCTCGGACTGGCACCTGGGCCGCTCCTTCCACCGGGAGAACCTGCACGAGGCCCAGCGCGCCTTTCTCGACCACCTGGTGCGGGTGGTGCGCGAGCAGGGCGTGGACGCGGTGCTCGTCGCCGGGGACGTGTACGACCGCGCGCTGCCCGGGCTGGAGGCTGTCGCGCTCTTCGACGAGGTACTGCACCGGCTGGCCGAGCTGGACGTGCCCACCGTCTTCATCAGCGGCAACCACGACTCGGCCCGGCGGCTGGGTGTCGGCGCGGGCCTGATCGGCCGGGCCGGGATCCACCTGCGGACCGATCCGGCCGGCTGCGCGGATCCCGTCCTGCTCGCCGACGAGCACGGGCCGGTCGCCGTCTACGGGCTGCCGTACCTGGAGCCGGTGCTGGTCCGCGAGCGGTTCGGCCTGGCGCGCGGCGGTCACGCGGCGGTGCTGGGCGCCGCGATGGAGCAGGTCCGCGCCGATCTGGCGGACCGTCCGGCGGGGACCCGGTCGGTGGTGCTCGCGCACGCCTTCGTCACCGGCGGCGCGCCGAGCGACAGCGAGCGGGACATCGCGGTCGGCGGCGTGGCGAGCGTGCCCGCCTCGGTCTTCGACGGCGTGCACTACGCGGCCCTCGGCCACCTGCACGGCGCCCAGACGCTCGCCCCGCACCTGCGCTACAGCGGCTCCCCGCTCGCCTACTCCTTCTCCGAGGCGCGCCAGCGCAAGACCATGTGGCTGGTCGACCTCGGCGCGGACGGCGCGGTGGCCGCCGAGCGGATCGACTGCCCGGTCCCGCGCCCGCTGGCCTGCCTGCGCGGCCGGCTGGCCGAGCTGCTGGAGGACCCGGCGCTGGCCGAGCACGAGCAGTCCTGGGTGCAGGTCACGCTGACCGACCCGGGCCGGCCCGCCGAGCCGATGGAACGGCTGCGCAAGCGCTTCCCGCACACCCTCCAACTGCTCTTCGAACCGGCCGAGCAGGCCGGCGACGGGCAGCTCTCCTACGCGGCCCGGGTGCGCGGCCAGGGCGACCTCTCGGTCGCGATGAGCTTCGTGCGCCACGTGCGGCCCGGCGTCGAGCTGGACCAGAGTGAGCGCGACTGGCTGCGCGAGGGCTTCGAGCAGGCCAGGCAGTCCGAGGACCGAGCACGGGAGCTGCCCCGATGAGACTGCACCAGCTGACGGTCACGGCCTTCGGCCCGTTCGCCGGGCGCGAGCGGATCGACTTCGACGCGCTCTCGGCCGGCGGCCTCTTCCTGCTGCGCGGCGCCACCGGCGCGGGCAAGAGCAGCATCCTGGACGCCGTCTGCTACGCCCTCTACGGCGAACTGCCCGGCAGCCGCAAGGCCAACCGGATGCGCAGCGACCACGCCGACCCCGACCGGCTGACCGAGGTCCGCCTCGATCTGACGCTGGGCGGCCGGCGGCTGGAGATCACCCGGATCCCCGAACAGCAGCGGCCCAAGAAGCGCGGCGCCGGCTGGACCACCGAGAAGGCGCAGACCCTGCTGCGCGAGTGGGCGGCCGACGCCGGCGAGGGGACGCCGGGCTGGCGGGCGAGCAGCCGCTCGCACCAGGAGACCGGCGAGGAGATCCTGCGCCTGGTCGGGATGAGCCGCGAGCAGTTCTGCCAGGTGGTGCTGCTGCCGCAGGGCGAGTTCGCCCGCTTCCTGAAGGCCGACGCCACGCACCGGGCCGACCTGCTGGGCAAGCTCTTCGACACCGCGCGGTTCGGACGGGTCGAGGGCTGGCTGGCCGAGCGGCGCCGGCAGCAGGAGGCGTCCGTGCAGGCCGGCCGGCGCCGGCTGCGCGAGCTGGTGAGCCGCGCCGAGCAGGCGGCCGGTCCATGGGCCGAGCCGGCCGCCGACTGGATCCCTGAGGAGGGCGCGCCGGACGACGGCCGGCTGGCCCCGGCCGCGCTCGGCTGGGCCGCCGTGCTGCGCGGCGGGGCCGCCGAGCAGCTCTCGGTGGCCGAGCAGGCGCTGGCCGGGGCCGCGCTGCGGCACGAGAGCGCCCAGCAGGGGTGGTCGCACGCGCAGGAGCTGGCGGGGCATCAGCGCCGGCACCGCGAGGCGGTGCGGCGGGCCGCCACGATGGCGCAGACGGAGGATCAGGACGCCGACGACCGGCGGCGGCTGACGCTGGCTCAGGCCGCGGTCGCGGTGGAGGCCGCGCTGCGGCTGCGGGCGAGCGCGGCGGCCGGGTACGAGCGGGCCCGCGCGACGGAGCAGGAGCAGCGCCGCCGACTGGCCGGCGAGCCGCTCCCCGGCCGAGGCAGCGGCGCCCTTGGACCGCACGGCGTCGACCCGCAGGCCGTCGATGTGGAGACCGTCGACCCGCAGGCCGCTCCCGCCGCGCTGGCCGGCGCCGAGGCGGCCGTCCGGGCGGCGCTGGGCCGGCTGGAGGCGGCCGCGGCCGACGAGCGCCGCGCCGCCGGGCTCGACGCCGTCCAGCGCACCGAGTCCGCCGAGCGCCGCCGCGCCGAGGAGCTGGCCGAGGAGGCCGAGCGCTGGCTGGCCGGCCACCAGGCCGAGAGCGAGGCCCTGCAGCAGCAGGAGGCCACCGCCCGCGAGGCCGCCGCCCGCGCCGAGCAGCTGGACGCCCGACGCGCCGAGACCGAGCAGCGCCTCGACGCGGCCGGCCGCCGCGACGAGCTGCGCACCCGGGTGGCCCGCGCCGAGCCCGAACTGCTCGCCCTGGAGCGGACGGCGCTGGACGCCAAGGCGCACACCCTGGACCTGCGCCAACGCCGGCTGGACGGGATGGCCGCCGAGCTGGCCGGCGAGCTGGCGGCCGGCGGCTGCTGCCGGGTCTGCGGCTCCACCGTGCACCCCGCCCCGGCCCGGCCCTCCGGCGCCCTGGTCCGCCCGGCCGACGAGGAGGCCGCCGCGGCCGCCCAGCTGGCCGCCGAACGCGCGCTGGCCGAGGCCGACAGCCGGCTGACCGGTCTTCGGCTCGCCGCCGCCTCGGCCGCCGGCACCGCGGGCGAGGAGCCCGCCGCGGCGCTGGCCGAGCGGCTGACCGAGCTGACCCGCGAGCACCGCGCGGCCCGGCAGGCCGCCGAGCGGCTGACCTCGCTGCTCCAGCAGCGCGACCGGCTGGAGCAGGGCCACCGGCACTACAGCGCCCAACTGCACGAGGGCCGCGAGCGGGTGGCCGCCCGGACCGCGCGGCTGGAGGCGCTGGTCGCCGAGCGGGCGGAGCTGACCGAGCGGGTCGCGGCGGCCCGCGGCGACGCCCCCTCCGTCGCCGAACGGGCCGAGCGGCTGGACCGCCTGGCAGGCCGTCTGGCCGGCGCGGCGGCGGCCGCGCGCGCCACCGAGGAGGCCGCGGCCCGGCTCAAGCAGGCGGACGACGAACTCGCCCGGGCCGCCGTCGGAGCCGGGTTCGGCACCCCGCAGGAGGCCGAGGCGGTCCGGCTGCCGGCCCCTGAGCAGGCGGCGCTGCACCAGCGGCTGGAGCAGCGGGCCGCCGAGCGCAGGGCCGTCGCGGACCAGCTGGCCGAACCCGAGCTGGTCGCCGCCGCCGAGCGGCCGCCGGCCGATCTGACGGCGGCTCAGCAGGCCCTGGCCGCTGCCACCGACCAGCTGCGGGCGGCCTCCTCCGGCGCCGACGCCGCTCGCCGTCGCTGCGAGGAACTAGCCTCCCTCGGCAGTCAGTTGACCAGGCTGACGACAGAACTCGGACCGCTGCTGGCCGAGTACGGCCGGATCAGCCGGCTCGCCCAGCTCACCGCCGGGACGGGCGGCGACAACCGGCTCAAGATGCGCCTGGAGTCCTACGTACTGGCCGCCCGGCTGGAGCAGGTCGCGGCCGCGGCCAGCGCGCGCCTGGTCCGGATGTCCGGCGGCCGCTACACGCTGGTGCACAGCGACGAGCGCTCCGGCGGCGGCCGGCGCTCGGGACTGTCGCTGCTCGTGGTGGACGCCTGGACGGGCACCGAGCGGGACACCTCGACGCTCTCCGGCGGCGAGAGCTTCTTCGCCTCGCTCGCCCTCGCCCTCGGCCTGGCCGACGTGGTGACGGACGAGGCCGGCGGGATGCCGCTGGACACCCTCTTCATCGACGAGGGCTTCGGCAGCCTGGACGACCAGGCGCTGGAAGAGGTGATGGACGTGCTGGACGGTCTGCGCGAGCGCGACCGCGCCGTCGGCATCGTCAGCCACGTCGCCGACCTGCGCCAGCGGATCCCCGCCCAGCTGCTGGTCCGCAAGGGACGGCACGGCTCGACCCTGGCACTGACCGGGCCCGAGGCGGGCTGAGACCCCGGCCGGGAGCACCCGGCCGGGGGCGTTGGCCCTCGCTCTCAGCTCTCGGTCTCAGCCCGAGCAGGCGATGCGCTGGGCCTGCTGCCAGGCGCAGACCGGGCAGAGCGTGCTGCCCTGCTGCCCGGCCGGGAACTCGGTGGGCTCGCCGCAGAGCACGCAGTCGGCGCGCGGCCCGGCGGACTCGGCGGCCGGGGTGAGCGCGGTGACCGCGTCCGGGGCGGGGAGGGCGCAGTAGGTGTTCGATTCGTCCGTCACATCGCCCTTCCTACTCGCCCGGACCGCCCCGGGCAAGCCACCACCGCCCCCACCCCCGCCCCGAGCCGTGCCAGCCGTATCAGTCATGCCAGTGCTGTCAGTGGTGTCAGTGGTGTCAGCCGAGGAAGGAGAGCCGGACGGTGCGGCGCGGGTTGTCCCCGTTGGTGTCGATCAGCACGACCGACTGCCAGACGCCCAGCGCGATCCGCCCGTTGATCACCGGCAGGGTCGCGTGCGGGGCGACCAGCCCGGGCAGCACGTGGTCACGGCCGTGCCCGGGGCTGCCGTGCCGGTGACGCCATCGGTCGTCGGCGGGCAGCAGCTCCCGCAGCAGGGCGAGCAGGTCCTCGTCACTGCCGGCGCCGGTCTCCAGGACGGCGACCCCGGCGGTGGCGTGCGGGACGAAGACGTTGAGCAGACCGTCCCGGCCGCCGGCCGTCTCCGCGAGGAAGGCCGTGCAGCGTTCGGTGATGTCAAGGGCGACCTCGTGGTCGCCGGTGGTGATCTCGAAGGTCCGCGAGTGGAAGGTATCGGCCATGTCGCCATCCTGGCATGACAAAAGCCCGGTGGGCGGCAGACCGCCCACCGGGTGCGTGCTCGTCGTTCGCGGCTAGCCGCGACCGCCGAACAGGCTGCGCTTCAGCCGCCGCAGCGGAGCCATCAGCAGCACCTTCGCCGTTCGGCGCGGGGCTGCCGGGGTGCTCACGCCACGCGGCGTCAGCTCCCTTATCAGGCCCAGTGCCTCGGCGGTGTCGACCGCGGAGAGCGCGGGCGCGCCGAGCACGGCCAGGTGGCGATCGATCCGCCGACCCGTCGCGCCCACGCCACACTGAATGGCCGGTACGCGAGGCCTGCTCCGCACTTGCATGTGTTCCATGAGTTTCCCACCCCTACGAGGCGCCAGGGCCGTGAGGCGAAGACTATCCGGCAGAGACGGTCCTCACGCAACCGTCCTGGTTTTCTGCCACCGTATCGTGTGATGGCAACTCGCGTGTCGCCAGGGAGCCATGACCCCGGTCACGACTGCGCATCGATAGGGACAAAGAGGCCCAAGTCCCCGGATTCGCCCTTCCCATCTGCCGACTGACCAGGCGTCGGGGAGAGATGACCCGGCGTCAGCCGAAGAAGGACCGGCTCATCACCCCGCCCGGACCACTCCCCGCCCCATCCCCCGGGCCTGCGCGGCGCCCCGCGGCCGAAGGTGGGCCGCCGGGCGCCCCGGAGGCTGCATGGCCACTCGGCAGCCCCCGGGCCCGATGACGCGAAATATTCAGAAACTGAATGCATACGGGGGATTGACGTGGCGGTTACGTCCAAGCAATATCTGTCCCAGCAGGAACTTACGGACGCCTCTCCACGATATGCGTTCGATTCTTGAACAGACTTCCGCCACTCCTGAGTCACTGTCCGGCCGTCTCGACGCTGCGGCGGCCCGGCTCGTAGGTGTGGAGGGACCGGCGGTCGGCCGTTGAGGGTCGGCTGGGCCGCCAACCGGCTGCCGGTGTCGCCCTTGCTACAGGAGCGACACCGGCGGTCACCACCCTCCTCCGGCCGGGACCGCGGTCATCACCCTGCGCAGGCCCTCGTAGAATGGGCAGGTCAGGCACTCAGCCCCGCCCGTGGGAGACCCGAAGAGCGTGCGCCCCCTCCTCAGCCTCGTGCTGCCCGTCCACGGCGTGGAGCGCTTCCTGCCGCGCTGCCTGGACTCCATCCTGGACGGCCGGTCGAGCCAGGAGTTCGAGGTGGTCGCGGTCGACGACCTCTCCCCCGACGGCTGCGGCGCGATCCTGGACGAGTACGCGGCCCGCGACCCGCGGCTGCGCGTACTGCACCTGACCGAGAACCAGGGTCTCGGCGGCGCCCGCGCGGTCGGGCTGCCCGAGACCCACGGCGAGTACGTCTGGTTCGTGGACAGCGACGACTGGCTCCCCGAGGGCGCGCTGGACGCGGTCCTCGACGAGCTGCGCGCCGAACGCGCCCGGGAGCAGGCCGGACAGCGGCCCGTCGACGTCCTGCTCACCGGCTTCACCCACGCCTACCCCGACGGCGCGACCGAGCCGAACCCGTGGCGGCACGTGCTGGCCGGCTCCCCGCTGGAGGCCGGCTGCACCCTGCGCGAGCACCCGGCGCTGTTGAAGACCGTGATGTCGGTGTGGAACAAGGTCTTCCGCCGCGCCTACCTGGACGGCCTCGGCGTCTCCTTCGGGCGCGGCTTCTACGAGGACATCTCGGTCACCTACCCGGCCCTGCTGACCGCCGAGCGACTCCGCTACCTCGACCGCTCCTGCTACGTCTACCGGCGCGGCCGCCCCGGCGCGATCACCGCCACCGCCTCGCCCCGGCACGCCGACGCCTTCGCCCAGTACGACGCGATCTTCGCCTTCCTGGACCGGCCGCACCCGGACCGCCCCGGCATCGACGCCGGACTGCGCACCCTGGTCTTCGAACGGACCGTCAAGCAGGCGCTGACCGTGTACGACTCCCCCGGCCTGGTCCCGGCCGACCTGCGGAAGGCGTTCTTCCAGCAGATCTCCGAACACTTCGCCCGCCACCGCCCGCCCGGCTACCGCTTCCCCGGCGGCGCCACCGGCCTGCGCTACCGCCTCGCCGCCCGCGGCGCCCGGCTCGGCTACGACGAACTACGCCGCGCCGGCCGCCTCCCCCGCCGCCTCAAGGCCACCCTCACCCCCACCACCCGCCCGGACGGTCCCCCCACCGGCCCCTGAGCCCGCCGGCGCAGGCGCCCGCAACCGTCCCGCTCACCCGGGCGTCTACCTCACGGACATGACGGCCAGGAACGGGGGGACCATGCCGGCTGAGCCCGGTGGCAGCAAGGTGCCGCGGCGCATGGTGGTGCTCGTGGTGGTGCTGGCCGTGCTGGCCCTGGCCGGCTGGCGCGCCTACCTGGCCAGCCCATTCCACGACCCCTATGACACGGGGCCGGCCCGGGAGAGAGCCGCAAAGGACGCGGACACCCTGGACCGGGTGCTGCAGAACGATCTGTTCCGCAACAGCAACGAGGGCAGCGAGATCACGTTCGAACGCGAGGCCGCGCGCTTCGACGGAACGCTGCTGGACACGCGCCAGCACCAGGCCGGCGGCGAGCGCTTCATCGAGGGCGACTTCCTCTTCGCCCTCCAGGCCGCTCCGTGGCTCTCGTTAGGCGACACCTCGCAGCTGAAGACCGTCCAGGTCTGCTACCGCTTCAGCTACCACGGGGCGCTCTACACGATGGAGCACCACACGATCCACTGCCCGGCCGGCCTGCCGTCCAGCCGGCCGGGCCCGGCCGCGTACCCGCCCGGGCCGGCCACGGGTGAGGAGAGCCCGCCGGCCGCCCAGCAGCGCCTGGCGGGGCTCGCAGCCACCGTCTACTCGGCCGAACCGCGGCCGGACCCGGCCGCGGAGCCGACGGCCGGTCAGCTCGACGCCGTACTCGGCAAGGCAAAAGTGAACCCCGGCACGCCGCGCACCTCCGCGGTCCGCCCCGGCATCGCCCTGGTCGCCCTGGGCCGGCCGCACGACTGCCTCTTCGTGATGCTCGGCCCCAACGGACTCTCAGCCTGGGCCGCGCCCTGGCAAGCCCCGTGCACCACCGACCGGGCCTTCGAGGGCTACGCCCTGACCCAGTGGCCGCCACTGCCGGACAGTTAGTGGCTCGTCTTGGATCCTTGGCCAGGTAGTTGATCCTCCGTCCACGAAGACGAACTTCGCCCCCGACTCACTCATCCGAACGTGGACCCAGTACCCGACCAAGGCGGCGTGACCAACCCCTGGGACGCCCCTCACTCGCCAACCACGGGTGACAGTGCGTACGTCCCAGGACGTCCCCGCTGTGCATCGCTGCCACGACACCAACCACCGGCGTGGAAAGGAACGTGAGAAGCACCGGTCCGTAGCCGACGTCGGAGGCGACTGCCACAACGATGGTTTCACCGAGGTACATCGTGCCCGCGACGCAGCCGGCGAGCAGCCCCCGCAACGGAGCCCGGGCGGCAAGCCATTCGGGCGACAGAGCAAGCGCCACACCCGTGACCGCACCGAGTAGGACACCGACCCCCAGGCTCCCGCCCACCACGACAACGCCCCGCATAAGACCTACCAGGACGTCGTGCAGCCCCGTGCGAAGCCACGTCGCCGCGCCCACGAGCGCCACCGAGCCGAAGACTGCCGCTAGCACCGACCCGATCCGCACTCCGAGCCGGACGCCCCGCCTGACTACAGCTCCAACCACCGTGCACCCCCAGCTTGGCTGCCTGTCACCCTACTTGGCGCACACCTGGGTCAGACGTCGAGGCACGTCATCTTCGCGGCATGGCCGCTCGCAGGCTGGTTGGGACGGCAGATCAACTACCCGGTCAAGGATCCGAGCAGATCCACGAATGCCGCGTCGGGCAGCCTTCGCTCCGTCGCGGTGGCCGGCGCGAGCGGTGGCGGGGGCGCTGTGAGACCGCTGTGAGACCGCTCACCCCGGTCACCCTGTCCTGGGGCGCAGTGATATGAAAGGTCATTGTTAGGAGTACCTGTCGGCGCCGAGCCGATCCGAAGGCCCGGCACCCGGGGAGGGACCAATGATCCAGATCGTCACCAAGCTCGTGCTCAAACCCCTCGCGCGGGCGGTTTACCGCCCCGTTGTGGAGGGCCTGGAGAACGTCCCGCGCAAGGGTGGGGTGATTCTGGCGAGCAATCACCTGTCGTTCATCGACAGTGTGGTGATCCCGCTGACCGCGCCGCGCCCGATCAGCTTCCTGGCCAAGGCCGAGTACTTCCAGGGCAAGGGGCTCAGGGGGCGGCTGCTGCGCTCCCTCTTCAAGGCGATCAACGCCGTGCCGGTCGAGCGCGGCACCGTCCACCTGGCGCAGGCCGCGCTGGACGCCGCGCTGGAGATCCTCCAGGACGACCAGGCCTTCGGCATCTACCCCGAGGGCACCCGCTCGCTGGACGGGCGGCTCTACCGCGGCAAGACCGGGGTGGCCTGGCTGGCGCTGACCGCCGGTGTGCCGGTGGTCCCGGTGGCGCTGGAGGGCACCGAGCTGATCCAGCCGGTCGGCAGGAAGCTGCCCCGGATCCGCCGGGTGACGGTCCGCTTCGGCGAGCCGCTGGACTTCTCCGAGCTGCACGGCCAGGCCGGCTCCGCCAAGGTCCGCCGCCAGGTGACCGACGAGGTCATGCGCGCCGTCCACGAGCTCTCCGGCCAGGAGCTGGCCCGGGTCTACAACGAGCTGCCCAAGGCCGCCTGACCCTCCCTCGGCAGGACGGCCCCGGTTACCGCAGCAGGGCCTGGGCCGGGACCGGATCCTCCCGGCGCAGCAGCGCCGCGTACCGGCCGTCCAGGGCCAGCAGTTCGTCGTGGGTGCCCAGTTCGGCCACCCGGCCGTGGTCCAGCACGGCGATCTGGTCGGCCTGACGGACCGTCGAGAGCCGGTGCGCGATGGTGATCGTGGTGCGGCCGACCGCGAGGTCGTCGATGGCCTGCTGGACGGCCCGCTCGGTCTGGTTGTCCAGCGCGCTGGTGGCCTCGTCCAGGATCAGCACCGGCGGGTTGCGCAGCACGGTGCGGGCGATCGCCAGGCGCTGCTTCTCGCCGCCGGAGAAGCGGTAGCCGCGCTCGCCGACCAGGGTGTCGTAGCCGTCGGGCAGCGAGGCGATGTGGTCGTGGATCTGCGCGGCCCGGGCCGCCTGGACCAGCTCGGCGTCGGTGGCGTCCGGCTTGGCGAAGCGCAGGTTGTCGGCGACCGAGGCGTGGAAGAGGTAGGTCTCCTGGGAGACCACGCCGACCGCGTCGGCCAGCGTCCCGAAGGAGAGTTCGCGCACGTCGGTGCCGTCGATGGTGACCCGGCCGCCCGTCACGTCGTAGAGCCGCGGGACCAGGTAGCTGAGCGTGGTCTTGCCGGAGCCGGTCTCGCCGACCACCGCGAGCGAGCCGCCGGCCGGCACGGTCAGGTCGATCCCGGACAGCGTGGCGCGCGGCTGCTCGGGGTCGTAGCGGAAGTCGACCCGCTCGAAGCGCACCTCGCCGCGCACCTCGGCCGGCCGGACGGGGGCGGCGGGCTCGGCGATGTCCACCGGCAGGTCCAGGTACTCGAAGATCCGCTGGAAGAGCGCGAGCGAGGTCTGCACGTCCACGCCGGTGGCCAGCAGGCTGACGGCCGGGCGCAGCAGCGCCTGCTGGAGCGTGACGAAGGCGACCAGGGTGCCGATCGAGACGATCGGCGCGCCGCCGGCCGAGGCGAGGCCGGCCGCCCAGTAGATGACGGCGGGCATCGCGGCCATCACGATCTGGATCACGTTCATCCGCCAGCGGCCGGCCATGCTGGAACGCACCTCCAGCTCGGCCAGCCGGTCCGACTGCTCGGTGAAGTCCTTGGAGAGCGAGGCCGAGCGGCCCATCGTGCGGCCCAGCAGGATGCCGCTGACCGAGAGCGACTCCTGGACGGCGGAGGACATCAGCGCGAGCTGCTTCTGCCGCTCGGAGGTGATCTTCTTCCGTTCCCGGCCGACCCGGCGGCTGATCCAGGCGAAGACCGGGAGCAGCAGCAGCGAGACGACGGTCAGGCGCCAGTCCAGTGCCAGCATGGCGACCACGGTGGCGACCACGCTGGTGAGGTTGGAGACCAGCGAGGTCGCGGTGGAGGTGACGGTGGACTGCATGCCGCCGATGTCGTTGGCGATCCGGGACTGCACCTCGCCGGTGCGGGTGCGGGTGAAGAAGGCCAGCGACATCCGCTGCAGGTGGGTGTAGACGGCGGTGCGCAGGTCGTGCATGACCCGCTGGCCCACCGTGGTGGAGATCAGCGTCTGCAGCACGTTGAAGACGCTGTTGACGACCGCCGCGGCGATCATGCCGAGCACCAGCAGGCTGAGCAGGCCGGTACGGCCCTGCGGGATCGCCACGTCGAGGACGGCGCGCAGCAGGAACGGGGTGACCACCGAGACCACGGCCGAGGCGGCGACCAGCAGGCCCACCACGGCGAGCCGGCCCCGGTAGGGCCGGAAGAGCGCCAGGATGCGGCGGAGCTGGGCGGGGGGCTGGGGTTCGCCCGCGGCGCGGGCGGGCGGTGTCCAGTTGATGCCGTCGGGCCTCACGTGACCTCCAGGGGTGGGCGACATGGAGAGCATAGCTCATTGTTAGCTAACCTAAGAATGAGCCGAACTCTTCCCGCCCACCCCCTCGCACCCTGAGGGGGTCCGCGCCCCCTCAGTCGGTGCGGTAGGTCCGCGCCGCCTTCGAGGACATCCCGCCCAGCTTCCCGGCCGGCAGCACCCGGGCGATCGCCACCACCAGCTTGTACCGCTTGCTCGGCACCGAGAGCGTCCGCCCGTGCGCCAGGTCCCGCATCGCCTCGTCCACCACCCGCTCGGCGGAGAGCCAGCCCCAGGCCGGGATGTTCCCGGTGCCCATCCCGGCCCGCTGGTGGAACTCGGTGCGGGTGAAGCCCGGGCAGAGCGCCATCATCCGCACCCCGCTGCCGCCCAGGTCACGCGCCACCCCCTGGGTGAAGTTGACCACCCAGGACTTGCTCGCCCCGTAGGTGCCGCGCGGCAGGAAGGCCGCCACCGAGGCGACGTTGACGATGCCGCCGAAGCCGCGCTCGCGCATCCCCGGCAGCGCGGCCGTGGTGAGCCGCAGCACCGCCTCGACGTGCAGCTTGACCATGTCCAGCTCCTCCTGGACCGGGACGTCCAGGAAGGCGCCCCGGTTGCCGACGCCGGCGTTGTTGACCAGGATCCCGACCGGCCGCGAGCCGTCCTTCAACCGCTCCTCCACCGCGCCGATCCCGGCCTCGGCGGCCAGGTCCGCGGTGAGCACCTCCACCGTCACGCCGTACCTGGCGCGCAGCTCGGCGGCGCTCTCCGTCAGCCGTGCGGTGTCCCGGGCCACCAGGACCAGGTCATGGCCGTCCTTCGCCAGCCGGCGGGCGAAGGCGGCACCGATTCCGGCGGTGGCGCCGGTGATGAGGGCAGTAGTCATGAGCTGACGCTATTCCCCGCTCCGTCCGGCAGCGACGACCGGGCCGCCTCGTCCGCCGCACCGCCCGCACCGACCGGCCGCAGCCGGCTGGCGGCGGTGGCCTTGAGCCGCGGCGCCAGCCGGGCCACCTCGCGGGCGCCGACCGCGGCGACCAGCCCGGGCAGCAGGCCGCGCACCGGCTGCATCCCGCGCAGCCAGGCCTGCGCGTACACGTGCGCCGAGCGGCGGCCGATACCGGCCACCAGCCGGTCCACGGCCGGGCTCACCGGGTAGGTGCGGTTGGCCGGCCAGGGCAGCTTGGCGCGCATCTCGCGCAGCACCTCGTCCTGGTCCGCGCCGCGCACCATGTCGGTGTCGGTCCAGCTCAGGTAGCCGACGCCGACCTTGACGCCCTGGTGGGCGACCTCGGCGCGCAGCGCGTGCGCGAAGGACTCGACGCCCGCCTTGCTGGCGCAGTACGCGCTCATCAGCGGCGCCGGGGTGAGCGCGGCCAGCGAGGCGATCTGCAGCAGGTAGCCGCGGCTCTCGGCGAGCGCGGGCAGGAAGGCCCGGGCGGTGGCCACGCTGCCCAGCAGGTTGACCTCGATCACCCGGCTGAACGCCGCGTGGTCGCTGTCCAGCAGCGGCCCGCCGATCGCGATGCCCGCGTTGGCCACCACGGTGTCGATCCGCCCGTACTTCTCCTTGATCCGCTCGGCCACCGCCGTCAGCGCCGGAAGGTCCGTCACATCGGCCTCCCAGTATGAGGCGTCCGGCCCGCAGAGCGCGGCGGCGGCCTTGAGCTCGGCGGGCTCCAGGCCCAGCAGCGCGACCTTGGCGCCGCGCTCGGCGAGCTTACGGGCCATCAGCGCGCCCAGCCCGCGGGCGGCTCCGGTGACGACGACGACCTGGGTGTTCAGCGGCGGGGTCATACGGCATCGGTCCTCTCGGGGATCGGGTGGGCGGCGCTCGCGGCGACCGGCTCGGTGACGCTCTCCGAAGCCGGAACCGAGACCGGCTGCACAGTGCCTTCGACGGCCGGGGCCGGGACCGGGAGCGTGCTGCTCTCGGCCGCCAGGTACGTGCTGACGAGCCGTCGGATCTCGCCGGCCACCTCGGCCGGCCGCTCGATCGGCGACATGTGGCCGACCCCGGGCAGCTCCACGAACCCGTCCGGCGCGCTGAGCGCGGCCTGGATCCGGCGGGCGTGCACCGGCGGGGTGAGCCGGTCGGCGGCGCCGACCAGCACCGCGGTGGGCGCGGCCAGCCGGGCCAGGCCCGCCCGAACGTCCAGCTCGCCCAGCACCCGGGCCCAGTTGGCGCGCACCGCGGTCGGGCAGGCGTGCACGATCCGGGCCGAGACCGCGACCCGGTCGGCGGGGGTGGCCGGGCCCATCGTGCCGTACTTGAGGGCGAGCCGGCTCAGGCCGGTGACCGGGCCGAGCGGCAGCCGGGACTGCAGGATCTGACGGTGCAGCACCCGGCGCAGCCCGCGCGGGCGCAGGCCCGCCGGGACCACCAGCAGCTCCTCGGTCAGGTCGCTGGGGCCGGTGCTGGCCAGCAGCACCGCCGCCGTCCGGGCGGCCACGGCCGGCCGGTCGCCGGCGGCCATGATGGTCATCCCGCCCATGCTGTGACCGGCCAGCACGGCCCGCTCGCCCTCCGGGACGAGCCGGGTGACCACGGCCTCCAGGTCCTCGGCCAGCGCGGTGGTGGAGTAGCCCCGCCGGGCGGCCGGGATATCGCTGCGCCCGTGCCCGCGCTGGTCGTAGGCGACCACCCGGTGGGTGGCGGCCAGCTGGTGGATGACGGGGGCCCAGAAGGCGATCGAGCAGGTCCAGCCGTGCGCCAGCACCACCAGCGGCGCCCCCTCGGGGCCGTACTCCTCGACGTGCAGCCAACTGCCGTCGGCGGAGCGCACCCGCAGCTCCCGCGCCGGGGCGGGGAGCACGCAGTCCTCGGGAATCATGCGGAGACCTCCTCGGCGACCGGTGCGGCGCGCTTGATCAGCTCGTACTCGGCCAGGTCGAGCCGGCGGGTGGCGCGCCGGAAGGCGCTGGTGGAGCCGGGCCAGAGCACGGTGTTCTTGCCCTCGCCGTCCAGGTACCAGCTGCGGCAGCCGCCGGTGGACCAGACGGTGCGCGCCATCCGGTGCTGCAGCCGCTGGTTCCAGACCCGCTGGGCGCGCTCGGTGGGCTGCAGGGCGGTGGCGCCGACCGACCGGAGGGTGCTCAGGGCGTCGATCAGGTAGTTCAGCTGGGACTCGATCATCAGGATCATCGAGCTGTTGCCGAGCCCGGTGTTCGGGCCGATCACGAAGAAGAGGTTGGGGAAGCCGTGCACGGTGGAGCCGCGCAGCGCCTCCATCCCCTCCTTCCAGGTCTCGGCCAGGCTCCGGCCCTCGGCGCCGAAGACCTTGGCGCCGATCGGCATGTCGGTGACGTGGAACCCGGTGCCGAAGACCACCGCGTCCACCTCGTGCTCGCTGCCGTCGGCCGCGACCAGGGTGGAGCCGCGCACCTCGCGCAGGCCCGAGGAGACCACCTCGGTGTTGGGCTGGGCCAGCGCCGGGTAGTAGCTGTTGCTGATCAGGATCCGCTTGCAGCCGATCCGGTAGTCCGGGGTGAGCCGGGCGCGCAGCGCCGGGTCGCTTATGCCGCGCGCCAGGTGACGCTCCGCCAGCTGCTGGACCAGGCGCAGCGCACCGGGGCGGCGGACGAAGGCGTCCACCTGCAGCTCGCGGACGGCGAAGAGCGCGGCGCGGCGCAGCGTGGTGGTGGCCGGCACGGCCCGGTGCAGCAGCCGCTCGGCGCCGCTGATCTCCCGGTCCATCTTGGGCAGCACCCAGGCGGGGGTGCGCTGGAAGACCGTCAGGCGGCCGACCGTCGGCTGGATGGAGGGGATGATCTGGACGGCCGAGGCGCCGGTGCCGACGACGGCCACCCGCTTGCCCGCCAGGTCGTAGTCGTGGTCCCAGCGGGAGGAGTGGAAGACCTTGCCGGGGAAGGTGTCCAGGCCGGGCAGGTCGGGGATCTGCGGGTCGGAGAGCGGGCCGGTGGCCGAGACCAGCGCGTCGGCCGTCCACTCCCCCGCGGTGCTGGTGATCCGCCAGCGGGTCTGCGCGCTCTCCCAGCGGGCCTCGGTGACCTCGGCGTGGAAGCGCAGGTGGGCGCGGAGTCCGAAGGTGTCGGCGACCTTCTCCAGGTACGCCTGGATGTCCCCCTGGCCGGAGAAGCTGCGCGGCCAGTCGGGGTTGGGCGCGAAGGAGAAGGAGTACAGGTGCGAGGGGACGTCGCAGGCGCAGCCCGGGTAGCTGTTGTCCCGCCAGGTGCCGCCGACCGAGCCGGCCTGCTCCAGGATCACGAAGTCGGTGATCCCGGCCCGGCGCAGCCGGACGCCGGCACCGAGGCCGCCGAAGCCGGAGCCGATCACGGCGACCTTCACATGCGGGGTGCTCTTCGCCGGGCCGGGGCGGGTTCGCTGCTTGGGGCTGGCTGGCATGCGGCGGGTCCTCTCTGCTGAGCGCTACGCCTACGGTAACCGTGCCAGTGTTCACTGGCGCGATTGGCAGGTTAGCCCTTGTTGACAGTTGATGGAATAGGGCCGACCGGGGCAGTCCGCGAGAAAGCCGCCCTATGCTGGCCGCGTGGCGGAGATCGAGAGCGAAACAGCAGGTCCGCGCGAGTACCGGGTCGAGGAACTCGCCGCGGCCGCCGGCATCACCACCCGCACCCTGCGCTTCTACCGCGAGCGCAAACTGCTGCCGCCCCCGCGCAGGGAGGGCCGGATCGCCTGGTACGGCGAGCCGCACCTGGCCCGGCTGCGGGTCATCGCCGAGCTGCTGGAACGCGGCCACACGCTGGGCGGGATCGCCGAGCTGATCGGCGCGGGCGAGCGCGGCCGCGACGTCGCCGAGCTGATCGGCCTGGAGGCCGCCATCACCGCCCCCTGGTCCGACGAGACCCCGGTCTCGCTCAGCTGGGAGGAACTGCGCGCCGCCTTCGGCGAACAGCTCACCGAGGCCAACACCGCGGAGTCCATCGCCCAGGGCTACATCACCGTCGGCGAGCAGGGCATCACCCACGTCAGCCGCCGCCTGATTGACGCCACCACCGCCCTGGTCGACGAGGGCGTGCCGCTGGCCGCCGTGCTGGACGCCAGCCGCAAGGCGCAGGAGTACGCCGACGCGATGGCCGACGTCTTCGTCGCCCTGATCCGTGATCAGCTGCTGGCCGCACTGGCCGGGCAGCAGCCGCTGCCGCCGGGGCGGGCCGCCCGGCTGACCGAGCAGCTCACCCGGGTCCGGCCGCTGGCCCGGGCGGTGGCGGACGCGCAGTTCGCGCTCGCGATGGACCGCCGGGTGCACGCCGAGTACGACGAGGTGCTGCGCCAGCGGCGGAGCCCGTGAAGTATGCCCGGTGGCGGCGGCGGACTCCCTGAAGACCCGGTGGCGGCGGTCACGGCGTCCGGTCAGGCCCGGCGGACACCCGATGGCCAACTCCCCCCGGCCGCCCGACCTCTCACGCTGGATGATCGAACGATGACGGACCGTGCCCTCCCTCCCTAGGCTGGACCCTCACCCGCGTGTTGATCACCTGTCGGGGCCGGCGGAGGGGAGGCGGGCGCCCCTGGACCGGCCCCCGGGGGACGCATGACCGCATTCGGCAAGGCTCACGACACCTGGGAACTGACGGGGGGCCGGGTGCTCGCCTGGTCGCTGCTCGGCCGGCTGCCCGCCGCGATGTGCCCGATCGGCACCCTGTTGATGGTCAGTCAGAACACCGGCAGCGTCTGGCGCGGCTCGGCGGTGGCCGGCGCGCTGGCGCTGGGTCAGGCGACCTGCGGGCCGCTGGTGGGACGGGCGGCCGACCGGCGCGGCCAGCGGCGGGTCGGCCTGGTCGCCGCCGTCCTCAACACCGTCGCCGTCCTCGCCCTGGTCGGCGCCTCGCAGGCGCACGCCGCGCTCGGCTGGCAGCTGCTGCCGGCCGTCCTGGTCGGCGTCTCGGTCCCGCTGGTCGGCCCGCTCTCGCGCAGCCGCTGGCTCTGGCTGGCCCGCGGCCGCCCGGAGCGGACGGCCGCCGC
>FTKT01005389.1_pt1 | contig 19258 bp, 17 predicted proteins | sample 1658271 | NCBI WGS metagenome assembly FTKT01 (sample SAMEA3914811, study PRJEB12502) | metagenome | biome: forest; material: soil | place: Canada | collected 2011-08-04 | depth 0.3 m | reverse complement strand
GGATCCGGGCGGCCTGGTCGGCGGGCGGGTCCGCGGGGGGCTGCGGGGCGTCGGCGCGGCGGGGCGCTGCGGGGCTGCTCATCGGGATCGGTCCTCCGGCTCGGTCGGGGAGACTGCTGGGTACGGCCGTCAGGTGCCGGGCGGCGGGCACCGACTCCGGTGCGGCGCAGGGGCGCGGCAGCGCGAGGCGTTCGCGGACGGCGGCCTCGGCCAGGGCGTGGCAGCGGCCCGCGAGCCGCGACCGGCGGGCCCGCTCGCCCGGGCCGCAGGGCAGCCGGGAGAGCGAGCGCAGGGCCGTCAGGTCCTCGGGGCCCGGCAGGTAGCCGTCGGCCACCGCCTCCTCCAGGCGTTCCAGGTAGCCGCCCGAGCCGCCGGGCAACGCGGCCCGGTAGCGGGAGAGTTCGGCCAGCAGGAAGCCGCGCAGCCGGCCGCCCTCCTGGGCGGCCTCGTCGATCGCCTCGGCCAGCCGGAGCGCCTCCTGGACGTCCTCCGCCCAGAGGTCGGCGCTCAGGGTGTGGGCGCCCGGCGGCAGTTGGGCGGGAACACTGGGGTGGAGGGCTTGGGCGAGGGCACGGCGCAGCACGCGCACTTCGTCGGCGCTGAAGGCCATGCCGCCGCGGGAACCGTGTGGCGTAGGCATACAGTGACACTACGTCCTGAATGTCTGATTTATCGGTATTGCCTCGCTTGATATCCCGATTGGCCGATCAATTGTTGATCCGACCTGATCGTGCGGGGTGGGCCCTCCGTGCGGGCAGGCGGGGTGGGCGCGTTCAGGCGGTGGCGGGCTTGTTGCGCTCGTAGACCAGGCGCAGGCCGATCAGGGTCAGCCAGGGCTCGTGCACGTCGATGGTCGCGGCCTCGCCGAGCACCAGCGGGGCCAGGCCGCCGGTGGCGATCACCTGGACGTCGTCCGGGTCCTTGGAGAGCTCCTTGGCCATCCGGGTGACCAGGCCGTCCACCTGCCCGGCGAAGCCGTACAGGATGCCGGACTGCATGCCCTCGACGGTGTTCTTGCCGATCACGTTGCGCGGCCGGGCCAGCTCGATCTTGCGCAGCTGGGCGCCGCGGACGCCGAGCGCCTCGACCGAGATCTCGATGCCGGGAGCGATCGCGCCGCCCACGTAGTCGCCGCGCTCGTTGATCGCGTCGAAGGTGGTCGCGGTGCCGAAGTCGACCACGATGCACGGGCCGCCGTAGAGGTGGTTGGCGGCCAGCGCGTTGACGATCCGGTCGGCGCCGACCTCCTTGGGGTTGTCCATCAGGACGTGCACCCCGGTCTTCACCCCCGGCTCCACGATCACCGCGGGCACGTCGCCGTAGTAGCGCCGGGTCACCTCGCGGAACTCGTGCAGCACGGAGGGGACGGAGGAGCAGATGGCCAGCCCCGCCACCCGGTCCTCGGGCGAGACGACCGGGTGGGAGCCCATCAACCCCTGCATCAGCACCGCCAGTTCGTCCGCCGTGCGGCGCGGGTCGGTGGAGATCCGCCAGTGTTCGACGACCTCCTCGCCGTCGAACAGGCCGAGCGTGGTCTGGGTGTTGCCGACGTCGATGGTGAGGAGCATGGGGTGCTTTCTCCAGGTGGTACGGGTCAGGGACGGAGGTCCAGGCCGATGTCCAGCACCGGTGCGGAGTGGGTGAGCGCGCCGACGGCCAGGTAGTCGACCCCAGTCTCGGCGACCTCGCGCGCGGTGGCCAGGGTCAGACCGCCGGAAGCCTCCAACCGGGCCCGGCCGGCGACCAGTTGGACGGCCTCCTTGAGCTGCGCGACGGTGAAGTTGTCCAGCAGGATCAGGTCCGCCCCGGCCTCCAGCACCGGCGGGATCTGCTCCAGGGTGTCCACCTCGACCTCGACCGGCAGGTCGGGGTAGGCGGCCCGGACGGCCCGGAAGGCCTCGGCCACCCCGCCCGCGGCGACCACGTGGTTGTCCTTGATCAGCGCCGCGTCGGAGAGCGACATCCGGTGGTTGACACCGCCGCCGGCCCGGACCGCGTACTTCTGCAGCGAGCGCAGGCCCGGGTGGGTCTTGCGGGTGTCGCGGACGGCCGCGCCGGTGCCCTCCAGCCGGTCCGCCCACTGCCGGGTGGCGGTGGCGATGCCGGAGAGGTGGCAGAGCAGGTTGAGCGCGCTGCGCTCGGCGGTCAGCAGGTCGCGGGTGCGGCTGCGCACCGAGAGCAGCACCTGGCCGGCCTCGACCCGGTCGCCGTCCTCCACGTGCCGCTCGACCTCGAACTCCTCCTCGCAGATCAGCGAGACCACGGCCTCGGCGATCCGCAGGCCGGCCACCACGCCGGCCTCGCGGGCGGTGAAGTCGGCGGTGGCGACCGCGTCGGCGGGCACCGTGGCCACCGAGGTGACGTCCTCGCCGCCGGCCAGGTCCTCGGCCAGCGCCAGGGTGGCGATGTCCTCGACCTCGACCGGGTCCAGGCCGGCCGCCTCCAGCAGCTCGGCCAGCGCCGGGTCCAGCCCGGTCTCGTAGCCCTCGCCGTCCCCGCAGGCGCAGCCGTCGCCGCAGCCGGCCTCGGCCAGCGGGAGCTCTTCGTGGGTGTGCGTCATCGTCAGTTCTCCTCGGCGATCCGGAGGCCCTCGGCATCCAGGGTGGTGATCAGGTGGCGCTGCCAGCGGGCGTCGTCCCGCTCGGGGAAGTCCTCGCGCCAGTGGCAGCCGCGGGTCTCGCGGCGCAGCGCCGCGGCGGCCACCAGCGCGGTGGCGACCAGCAGCAGGTTGGCGGCCTCCCAGGTCTCCACCCGGGGGTCGGCCGGCTTCTGCTCGGCGGTGTGCGTGTGGGCGGCCGAGGCGAGCTCGGCCAGGCCCTCGGCGGTGGCGGCCATGCCGGCGGCCGAGCGCAGCACGCCCGCCCCGCGCGACATCAGCCGCTGGATCTCGGCCCGCGCCTCGGGCGCGGGCAGCGGCACGGTGCGCGCGGCGCGGGCCGCGGCCACGTCCACCGAGCGCTCGGGCAGCTCGCCGGCCCGCTGACGCCCCGCCAGGTCGGCGGCGATCCGCTCGGCGAAGACCAGGCCCTCCAGCAGCGAGTTCGAGGCCAGCCGGTTGGCGCCGTGCACACCGGTGCAGGCCACCTCGCCGCAGGCGTACAGGCCGGGCACGGTGGTGCGGCCGTGCAGGTCGGTGCGGACCCCGCCGGAGGCGTGGTGCGCGGCGGGCGCGATCGGGATCAGCCCGTCGACCGGGTCGATGCCGTGCGCCCGGCAGGAGGCCAGGATGGTCGGGAAGCGCTCCTGCCACATCGCGGCGCCGAAGTGCCGCCCGTCCAGGTACATGTGCTCGGCGCCCTGGGCGGCCATCTGACGGGTGATCGCCTTGGCGACGATGTCGCGCGGCGCCAGCTCGTTCAGCTCGTGCTGCCCGACCATGAAGCGGGTGCCCTCGCCGTCCACCAGGTAGGCGCCCTCGCCGCGGACCGCCTCGGAGACCAGCGGCTGCTGGCCCTGGGCGTCCGGGCCCAGCCACATCACGGTGGGGTGGAACTGGACGAACTCCAGGTCGGTCACCTCGGCCCCGGCGCGCAGCGCGAGCGCCACGCCGTCGCCGGTGGAGACGGCCGGGTTGGTGGTGGCCGAGAAGACCTGGCCCATCCCGCCGGTGGCCAGCACCACGGCCTTGGCCCGGATCGCGCCGACGCCGTCGCGCTGGCCCTCGCCCATCACGTGCAGGGTCAGGCCGGCCGCGTGGCCGGCGGCGTCGGTGAGCAGGTCCAGCACCAGGGCGTGCTCGATCAGTTCCAGGCCCGGGTCGGAGCGGACGGCGGCCACCAGGGCGCGCGATATCTCGGCGCCCGTCGCGTCGCCGCCCGCGTGCGCGATCCGCCGCCGGTGGTGGCCGCCCTCGCGGGTCAGCAGGATCTCGCCGTCCGCGTCCTGGTCGAAGGCGGCGCCGGCGGCGATCAGGTGCCGCACCGCGTCCGGGCCCTCGGTGACCAGGGTGCGCACGGCCTCCTCGTCGCAGACCCCGGCGCCCGCGACCAGCGTGTCGGCCAGGTGCTGCTCGGGGGTGTCGCCCTCGCCCAGGGCGGCCGCGACGCCGCCCTGGGCCCAGCGGGTGGAGCCGTCGTCCAGCATCGCCTTGGTGACCACCGTCACCCGCAGGCCGGCCTGACGGGCGCCCAGCGCGACGGTGAGCCCGGCGACGCCCGAGCCGACCACGACCACGTCGGTGGTGGCGGTCCAGCCCGGGGCGGGAGCGGTGAGACGGTGCGTGACTGGCATGCTGGGGATCCTGTCTAGAGGGCGTGGACGGCGTCGCCGCGCAGCGTGTCCGTACCCGGCAGGGCCTCGGCCGGGTCCGCGCCGGTGCCGGTGATCCGGTTGTCGGCGTCCACGAAGACCACCTTCGGGCGGTAGGACCTCGCCTCGGCGGTGTCCATCTGCCCGTAGGCGATGAGTATCACCAGGTCGCCCGGGTGGACCAGGCGGGCGGCGGCGCCGTTGATGCCGATCACGCCGGTGCCGCGCGGTCCGGCGATGGTGTAGGTCTCCAGCCGGGCGCCGTTGTTGATGTCGACGATGTGGACCAGCTCGCCGGCCAGCAGGTCGGCGGCGTCGAGCAGGTCCTCGTCCACCGTGACCGAGCCGACGTAGTGCAGGTCGGCCTGGGTCACGGTGGCCCGGTGGATCTTGGACTTGAGCATGGTGCGAAGCATTGGTCACGCCTCCGGTGAGTGCATGCCTGATGAATACGGGTTATCGGACGATGATGCGGACGTTGTCGATCAGGCGGGTGGTACCCACCTTCGCGGCCACGGCCAGCACCGCCTCGCCCTGGAAGTCGTCCGCCGCTTCCTCGAAGTCGTCGGGGTCGATCAGGGCGAGGTAGTCAAGGGTGACACCCTCGCCGCCGCCCAGGACGGCCGCGGCCGCCTCGCGGACGGCCTTCGGGCCCTGCGCGGCCACGTCGCGGCCGGCGAAGAGCGCCTGGGAGAGGGCGAGCGCGTGCGTCCGGTCCTGCTCGGAGAGGTAGCGGTTGCGCGAGGAGAGCGCCAGCCCGTCGGGCTCGCGGACGGTCGGCACGCCGACCACCTCCACGTCGAAGTCGAGGTCCGCCACCATCCGCTGCACGACGGCCAGTTGCTGGGCGTCCTTCTCGCCGAAGAAGGCGTAGTCCGGGTCGGTGATGTGCAGGAACTTGGCGACCACCGTCAGCACCCCGTCGAAGTGCCCGGGCCGGGTGGCGCCCTCGTAGCGCTCGCCCATCGGGCCCGCGGTGATCCGCACCTGCGGGGTCCCGTTGGGGTAGACCTCCTCCGGCAGCGGCGCGAAGACCACGTCCGCGCCGTTCTCCTCGGCCAGCCGGACGTCGGCGGCCAGCGTGCGCGGGTAGCGGTCCAGGTCCTCGCCCTGGCCGAACTGCAGCGGGTTGACGAAGACCGTGACGGCCACCCGGCCGTCCGGGCCGACGGCCTTGCGGGCGGCCCGGACCAGCGCGGCGTGACCCTCGTGCAGCGCGCCCATGGTCATCACGACCGCGTTGTCCACCGGCTCCTCGTCCGGCCAGAAGGCGGGCTCGAAGTCGGCGATGGTGTGGGTGAGGGCCGTCCTGCGGGGCTTGGCGGCCTTGGTTGCCGGCTTCGGGCGTGCCATCAGTTGCTCTCCTCGTTAAGTACGTCCAGCAGCGCTGCCGCCGACTCTTCCTTCAGCGTCCCGTTCGCCAGCGCCCGCTGCGCGGTGGCGCGGGCCATCGCCCGGTACGCCGCCGGGATGTCCGGGGACACCGTACTGAGCTGCGCCAGGTGGCGGCGCACCGTCCCCGTGTCGCCGCGGGCGACCGGGCCGGTCAGCGCGGCGTCGCCGGAGCGCAGGGCGTTGTCCAGCGCGGCGCCCAGCAGCGGCCCCAGCAGCCGGCCCGGCTCGGCCACCCCGGCCGTCCGGAGCAGCTCCAGGGCCTGCGCGACCAGGGTGACCAGGTGGTTCGCCCCGTGCGCCAGCGCCGTGTGGTAGAGCGGGCGGACCTCCTCGGGCACCCACTCCGGCTCGCCGCCCATCTCCACCACCAGCGCCTCGGCGACCGGGCGCAGCTCGTCCGGGGCGGTCACCCCGAACGGGCAGCCGGCCAGCCGGGCCAGGTCCACCGAGCCGCCGGTGAAGGTCATCGCGGGGTGCAGCGCCAGCGGCAGCGCGCCGGCCCGGGTGGCGGGCGCCAGCACGGCGACCCCGTGCGCGCCCGAGGTGTGCACCAGGAGCTGCCCGGGGCGCACCGCGCCGGTGGCGGCCAGGCCCGCCACCAGATCGGCCAGCGCGTCGTCCGGGACGGTCAGCAGCACCAGGTCGGCGGCGGCCATCACCTGCGGCGGCGTCACCAGCCGCACGCCCGGCAGCAGCGCCTCGGCGCGCCGCCGGGAGGTGGCCGAGACCCCGGAGGCGGCGACCACCCGGTGGCCGGCCAGCTGCAGTGCGGCGCCCAGCGCGGGGCCGACCCGGCCGGTGCCCACCACGCCGACGGCGAGTCGGGCCGGCCGGGCGGCCGGATCCTCGGGGGCGGGGTCGAACAAGGTGCTCACGGCTCGCGTTCCAGTCCTCTACGGGTACCAGACGTACCGCCTCATCCTACGACTTCACCGCGGGCCGTCTTCCGCCCGCCGTCACCCCGCCGGCCGTCACCCGCCGTCACCCGCCCGCCGTCACCCCGCCCGCCGTCACTCCGCGCCGCCGGCCCGGATCAGCCCGGCCTCGTAGGCCAGCACCACGGCCTGCACCCGGTCGCGCAGGCCGAGCTTGGCCAGGATCCGGCCCACGTGGGTCTTCACGGTGGCCTCCGAGAGGGTCAGCGAGGCGGCGATCTCGCCGTTCGACAGGCCCTGCGCGACCAGCTGGAAGACCTCCCGCTCGCGGTCGGTGAGCGGCTCCAGGGTGGGCCGCGCGCTCCGGCCGCGGGACTGCGGCAGCACCTCCGCGAAGCGGTCGATCATCCGCCGGGTGGTGGTCGGCGCGACCACCGCGTCGCCGGCCCGCACCGAGCGGATCGCGGCCACCAGCTCGGTGGGCGGCACGTCCTTGAGCAGGAAGCCGCTGGCGCCCGCCTTCAGCGCGGCGAAGGCGTACTCGTCCAGGTCGAAGGTGGTCAGGATGAGCACCTTCGGCGCGTCCGGCCGCGGGGTGCCGTCCTCGTCCAGGCAGATCTGCCGGGTGGCCTGCACACCGTCCATCCGCGGCATCCGGACGTCCATCAGGATCACGTCCACCGTGGTGTGCCGCAGCCGCTCCAGAGCCTGCGCCCCGTCGCCGGCCTCCGCGGTGATCTCGATGTCGCCCTGCGACTGCAGGACCATCCGGAAGCCGGTGCGCAGCAGCTCCTGGTCGTCGACGAGCATCACGCGAATGGTCAAGGGGTACTCCTCATTGCTGGCTCGCTTGCTCACTTGCCGGTCTTCAGGGGGAGGACGGCGCGGATCCGGAAGCCGCCGCCGGGGCGGGGGCCGGCTTCCAGGCTGCCGCTGACCATGCCGATCCGCTCGCGCATGCCGATCAGTCCGTGGCCCGGGCCGTCGACGCCGCCGACGGTCAGCGCCTCGTCGGTGCTGCCGCGGCCGTCGTCCTCGATCAGCAGGTTGAGGTCGCGCTCGCCGAAGTCCACCGCGACCCGGGCGCTGGCGCCGGGGCCGCCGTGCTTGCGGACGTTGGTCAGCGCCTCCTGGACGATCCGGTAGACCGTCAGTTCGACGCCGCGCGGCAGTTCGCGCGGCTCGCCGGTGGCGGCGAAGGCGACCGGCAGGCCGGCCGTGCGGACCTGCTCCAGCAGGTCCGGCAGCTCCTCCACGCCCGGCTGCGGCACGTACTCGCCGGCCGCGTCCGAGGTGCGCAGCAGGCCCAGCAGCCGGCGCATCTCGACCAGCGCCTGGCGGCCGGTGGCGGCGATGGTGCCCAGCGCCTCCTTGGCCTGCTGCGGCGAGTTGTCGAGCACGTAGGCGGCGCCGTCGGCCTGGACGATCATCACGGAGACGTTGTGCGCCACCACGTCGTGCAGCTCGCGGGCGATCCGGGCCCGCTCGGCCGCCACGGCGACCTTCGCCTGGGCGTCCCGCTCGCGCTCCAGCCGGGCGGCCCGGTCCTCCAGCTCCACCAGGTAGGCCCGGCGCACCCGGGTCAGCCGGCCCCAGGCCCAGCAGAGGATGAACGGGGTGGAGAGCAGGCAGGCGACGAAGAGCGGCTGGAACGTGCTGTGCGGCGTGTTGCCGCCGGTGTCGTCCTTGAAGAAGGCGACGGCGAGCGGCCCGGCCGCCAGCCCGCCGAACAGGGCCATCCGGGAGGACCAGACCGAGCCGAAGGCGGCCCCGGTGTAGACGAAGACCGGGTAGGCGATCGCGGAGGCGTCCGGCGGCACCCGCAGCACCACCTGGAGCAGCCCGAGCCCGAGCGCGACCGGCGTCACCAGGTCGGGCCAGCGCCGGCGGACCACCATCATCAGGCAGAGCAGGGTGGAGATGACGATGTAGACGGGCACCTGGAAGCCGTGCCCGGAGATGCTGGAGGGGGCCCAGATGGCGAGCACCAGAAGCGCCCAGGCGCCATCGACCACCAGAGGGCGTCCGCGTAGCCAGGCGTTGAGTCGATGCACGTACCAAGCGTAGGCAGTGAATGGCACCCCTCCCCTCCGCCGGGAGAGCGATCCCTCCCTCGTCCGCAGGTCGTAGCCGGTAACGTCCCCCGCATGAGCTGGATGCGCTGGCGGGCGGCGATGGAGGAGGCCCTGTACGGGGCGGAGCACGGGTTCTACCGCAGGCCGGAGGGCCCGGCGGGCCACTTCCGGACCTCGGTGCACGCCTCGGACCAGTACGCGGCGGCGGTCGGCCGGCTGCTGCTGGAGGTGGACGAGGCGCTCGGCCACCCGCGGGAGATCGCCCTGATCGACGTCGGGGCCGGCCGCGGCGAGCTGGTGGCCGGGCTCGCCGAACTGCTGCCCGGGCGGCTGCGCGCGTACGGGGTGGAGCTGGCCGACCGGCCGCCCGGGCTGCCGGCGGCGGTGCGGTGGACGGCCGAGGTGCCGCGCGGGGCGGTGGGGCTGCTCTTCGCCAACGAGTGGCTGGACAACGTGCCGCTGGAGATCGCCGAGCCGGACGAGGACGGGGTGCTGCGCTACGTCGAGGTCTCGGCGACGGGCGAGGAGCGGCTGGGGGAGCCGCTGAGCGCCGCGGACGCGGCCTGGGCGGCCCGCTGGTGGCCCGGCGGGCCGCGGGTGGAGCTGGGCGGGCCGCGTGACGCGGCCTGGGCGGCGGCGGTGGGCGCGCTGGACCGGGGGCTCGCGGTGGCTGTGGATTACGCGCACGAGAAGTCGGACCGGCCGACTTTCGGCTCGCTGACCGGCTTCCGGGCCGGTCGCGAGGTCCCCCCGGTCCCGGACGGCGGCTGCGATCTGACGGCCCACGTGGCCTTCGACTCGCTCGCCGCCCCCGCCGAGCGGGATGTCCACACCCTGTGGACAACGCAGCGCGCCGCCCTGCACGCCCTCGGGGTCCACGGCGCCCGCCCCCCGCTGGCGCTCGCCTCCAGCGACCCCGCGGGCTACCTGCGCGCGCTCGCCGCGGCCGGCGAGGCCGCCGAACTGACCGCGGCCGGCGGGCTCGGCGGCTTCGGCTGGTTGCTGCGGGCCGTCCGGATGCCGGTACCGCGGAGCCTGACCGCCCTGCCGGGATGGCAGACTCTGACCTCATGAGCATGAGGGAGACCACGGTCGGCATCGGCGCGGGTGTGGAGAACACCGCCACCGACATGGTGCTGAACATCGGTCCGCAGCACCCGGCCACCCACGGCGTGCTGCGCCTCAAGCTGGTGCTGGACGGTGAGCGGATCATCAGGGCCGAGCCGGTCATCGGCTATATGCACCGCGGCGCGGAGAAGCTCTTCGAGGCCCGGGACTACCGGCAGATCATCATGCTGGCGAACCGGCACGACTGGCTCTCCGCCTTCGCCAACGAGCTGGGCGTGGTGCTCGCCGTCGAGCGGATGCTCGGCATGGAGGTCCCCGAGCGCGCGGTCTGGCTGCGCACCCTGCTGGCCGAGCTGAACCGGGTGCTCAACCACCTGATGTTCCTCGGCTCCTATCCGCTGGAGCTCGGCGGGATCACCCCGGTCTTCCACGCCTTCACCTCCCGCGAGGAGCTCCAGCACGTGCTGGAGGAGGCCAGCGGCGGCCGGATGCACTACATGTTCAACCGGGTCGGCGGCCTCAAGGAGGACATCCCGGCCGGCTGGCTCGGCCGGGTCCGGCAGGCGGTCGCCACCGTCCGCGCCCAGCTGCCGGTCTTCGAGGACCTGGTGCTCGGCAACGAGATCTTCCGGGCCCGCACCGCCGGCGTCGGCGTGCTCTCCGCCGACCAGGCGCGCGCCTACGGGGTCAGCGGCCCGATCGCCCGGGCCTCGGGCCTCGACTTCGACCTGCGCCGCGACGAGCCCTACCTGGCGTACGGGCAGCTCCAGGACGTGCTGACGGTGGTCACCCGCGAGGAGGGCGACTGCCTGGCCCGCTTCGAGTGCCTGCTGGAGCAGACCGTCAACGCCCTGGAGCTGGCCGACGCCTGCCTGGACCGGCTGGCCGGACTGCCGCCCGGCCCGGTCAACCTGCGGCTGCCCAAGGTGCTCAAGGCCCCCGAGGGCGAGACCTACGCCTGGACCGAGAACCCGCTCGGCGTCAACGGCTACTACCTGGTCTCGCGCGGCGACAAGACGCCCTGGCGGCTCAAGCTCCGCTCGGCGTCCTTCAACAACGTGCAGGCGCTGATCGAGCTGCTGCCCGGCACGCTGGTGGCCGACATGGTCGCCATCCTCGGGTCGATGTTCTTCGTCGTCGGCGACATCGACAAGTAGTCGACAAGTAGTCGACAAGTAGCCGTGTGGCCGTGTGGCTACTTGGCCTTCTTGCGCTTGGGGTCCGCCGGGTGCGGCGCGAGCTTGCGGTCGGCCTTCGAGGCGATCCGCTGCTCGCACAGGCCGGCCAGCACCGCGTAGCCCTGCGGGCCCATCAGCTCGGTCAGCTCCGGCCGGTAGCTGATGTAGACCGGGTCCGGCGCGTCGTGCGCCTCGGGGGCCCCGGTGCACCACCAGTGCAGGTCGTGGCCGCCCGGGCCCCAGCCGCGGCGGTCGTACTCGCCGATGCTGACCTGGAGGTAGCGGGTGTCGTCCGGGCGGTCGATCCAGTCGTAGGTGCGGCGCACCGGCAGCTGCCAGCAGACGTCCGGCTTGGTCTCCAGCGGCTCCTTGCCCTCCGCGAGGGCCAGGGTGTGCAGCGCGCAGCCCTCGCCGCCCGCGAAACCGGGGCGGTTGAGGAAGACGCAGGCGCCGTCGACCCGGCGGGTCTGCCGCTCGCCGTCCTCGTCGCGCATCGTGATGCCGCCGTCGAGCACGAGCCTGCCGTGCTTGTCGGTGCCCTCCTCGAAGAGCTGCCAGGTCTGCGGGGTGAGCCGGGCGGCGTGGCCGGCCACGCGCTTCTCGTCGTCCTTGTCCGAGTAGTGCGCGCCCAGCGTGCAGCAGCCGTCGGACTCGCCGCGGCCCGGCCGGATGCCCTGGCAGCCGCGGCCGAAGATGCAGTTCCAGCGGGAGGTCAGCCAGGTCAGGTCACAGCGGAAGACCTGCTCCTCGTCGGCGGGGTCGGCGAACTCGACCCAGGCGCGGGCGAAGTCCAGCGGGACCTCGGGGCTCGGCTTGCCGCTCTTGACCGGCTTCTTGAACTGGGGAGTGGGGATGTCGATGGCTGCCACCCGGCAAGGGTAGGCCCTGCGCGCCCCAATCCGGATTCACCCGGGTGCTCGTGCCGTAGCGTGGTCCTTCATGCGACTGGGTGTGCTCGACGTAGGTTCCAACACCGTCCACTTCCTCGTGGTGGACGCCCACCCCGGGGCCGCCCCGCTGCCCGCGTACTCGCACAAGGCGGAGCTGCGGCTCGCGGAACTGCTCGACGAGCAGGGCGCGATCTGCGAGGAGGGGGTCGAGCGGCTGGTCGCCATGGTGGCCTCCTCGATCCGGGTCGCCGAGGACAAGGGCGTGGTCGACCTGCTGCCGTTCGCCACCTCCGCGGTGCGCGAGGCCGCGAACGGCGAGGCCGTGCTCAAGCGGGTGCAGGACGAGACCGGCATCGAGCTCCAGGTGCTCTCCGGCCAGGACGAGGCCCGGCTGACCTTCCTGGCCGTCCGGCGCTGGTTCGGCTGGTCCTCGGGACGGCTGCTCGACCTGGACATCGGCGGCGGCTCGCTGGAGATCGCCTGCGGACTGGACGAGCAGCCGGACACCGCCGTCTCGCTGCCGCTGGGCGCCGGCCGGCTGACCGCCGCCTGGCTGCCCGGCGAGGTGGCCGACCCGGACCGGGCCCGGGAGCTGCGCCGGCACATCCGGGCCGAGATCGCGGGCGTGGTCGGCGAGGTCGCCCGGCTCGGCCCGCCCGACCACGCGGTGGCCACCTCCAAGACCTTCAAGCAGCTCGCCCGGATGACCGGCGCGGCCCCGGCCGAGGCCGGCCCGCTGGTGACCCGCCGGCTCAGCCGCTCCGGCCTGGCCGCCTGGCTGCCGCGGCTGACCGCGATGTCGGTGGCCGAGCGGGCCCGGATCCCCGGGGTCTCCGAGGGCCGGGCCAAGCAGCTGCTGGCCGGCGCGCTGGTGGCCGACGCGGCGATGGACCTGTTCGGCCTGGACGAGCTGGACATCTGTCCGTGGGCGCTGCGCGAGGGCATCATCCTGCGCCGCCTCGACACCCTGGCCGTCCGGACCCCGCCCCACTGACCGGGCCCGGCGCATACGCTGTCTCCCGTGGTGGAAGCAGACGAACCGGGCGCGGGCGAGCCGGCTCCGGGCGGTCCCCGGGCCCGCGGCACCCGGGCGCGCAGGTCCAAGGCGCCCGCTCCCGAGGCCGGCGGTCCCGATACGGGCGTCCCCGAGGCCGGCGTCTCCAAGGGTGCTCCCGAGGCCGGTGCTCCTGAGGCCGGTGCTCCCGAGACAGCCGGCCCCGAGGCGGCCCGCCCGGCCGGTGCCCGCCCCCGCCGGGTCGCGCGGATGGGCGGCAGCAGCAGCGCGGCGGGGCCCCCCAAGCCCCCGCGCCCGCCCCGCAAGCGCGCCGCCCGCAAGGCCGCGGCCGACCGCCCCGCCCCGCTGCTGCGCACCACCGACCGGCTGGTGCTGCCCCCGCACCCGGCGCTGCACATCCCGGACACCAAGATCGCCCTCTCCACCGCCTCGGTCTACCCCGAGACCACCACCGTCGCCTTCGAACTGGCCGCCAAGCTCGGCTACGACGGCGTCGAGGTGATGGTCTGGAACGACCCGGTCAGCCAGGACCTGGACGCCCTGCGGGCGCTCTCCGACAAGCACCAGCTGCCGATCCTGGCCGTGCACGCGCCCTGCCTGCTGATCACCCAGCGGGTCTGGGGCACCGACCCGTGGACCAAGCTGGTCCGGGCCCGGGCCGCCGCCGAGACGCTCGGCGCGGACACCGTGGTGGTGCACCCGCCGTTCCGCTGGCAGCGGCAGTACGCCCGCGAGTTCGTCCGGGGCGTCAACCGGATGGCGGGCGAGACCGAGGTCCGGTTCGCCGTCGAGAACATGTACCCGTGGCGCTACCGGGACCGCGAGATGCTCGCCTACGCGCCGGGCTGGGACGTCACCGAGGAGGAGTACCGGCACTTCACCATCGACCTCTCGCACGTCTCGACCTCGCGGATCGACGCCTTCGAGATGGTGGACCGGATGGGCGACCGGCTGGCCCACATCCACCTCGCCGACGGCTCCGGCTCCGGCAAGGACGAGCACCTGATCCCGGGCCGCGGCAGCCAGCCCTGCGCCGAACTGCTGGAGCGCCTGGCCCGGACCGGCTTCGGCGGCCACGTGGTGCTGGAGGTCAACACCCGCCGCTCCGGCTCGCCCGCCGAACGCGAGGCGGACCTGGCCGAGGCGCTCGCCTTCACCCGGCTCCACCTGGCCACCCCGGCGCGCGTACGCTGAGCGGACCGGCGGGTTACCAGGAGGTCGACGGTGACGGATATTCAACTGCGGGCGCACGCCGAGAGCTTCGGGGCCGTCGCCGCCGAGTACGACCGGGCGCGCCCGTCCTACCCGGCTGAACTCTTCGACGAGATCGAGCGGCTGGCCGGCCGTCCGCTGCACGGCGCGGACGTGCTCGACGTGGGCGCCGGCACCGGCATCGCCACCCGGCTGCTGCGCGAGCGCGGGGCCAGGGTCACCGCCGTGGAGCCGAGCGCCGGGATGGCCGCCCGGCTGCACGCCGTCAGCCCCGGGATCCCGCTGGTCAAGGGCGACGGCAACGACCTGCCGTTCCACGACGGGACCGCCGACCTGATCACCTACGCGCAGGCCTTCCACTGGACCGACCCGGAGCGCTCGGTCCCCGAGGCGCTGCGGGTGCTGCGCCCCGGCGGCGCGCTGGTGCTCTTCTGGAACCTGAAGGACCGCACGGTCGACTGGCTCGCCGAGCAGGACGCCCGGCTGGCCGCCGCGCTGCCCTCGTACCACTACCAGGGCGCGATGAACGCCGTCGTCGACTCGCTCGCCGGCCACCCGGTGGAGGTGGCGGGGGCCAAGCTGGGCTGGGAGCGCCGGATCGGCGTGGACCAGGCGATCACCGACCTGCGCTCCCGGTCGTACTTCGCGGTGCTGGAGCCGGAGCTGCGCGAGCCGGTGCTGGCGGCCGAGCGGGCCGCGCTGCTGGCGCGCTTCCCGGACGGCCTGCTGACCGAGCCGTACCGGGTGGACCTGACGGTGGCCGTCAAGCGCGCCTGACCGGGATGCGGACGGTGCGTCCGGCCGCCGGGACGTGGGCGTAGGCTCGACAGTTACCTACCCCAGAGGAGTGGAGAGCGCTGTGCCCGAGCTGAAGTCCCGTACGGTCACCCACGGTCGCAACATGGCAGGCGCCCGCGCGCTCCTTCGGGCAGCGGGTGTAGCCCGCGAGGACTTCGGCAAGCCGATCATCGCGGTGGCCAACTCCTTCACCGAGTTCGTGCCCGGCCACACCCACCTGCAGCCGGTGGGCCGGATCGTCTCCGAGGCGATCCAGGCGGCCGGCGGCATCCCGCGCGAGTTCAACACCATCGCGGTCGACGACGGCATCGCGATGGGCCACGCGGGCATGCTCTACTCGCTGCCCTCGCGCGACCTGATCGCCGACTCGGTCGAGTACATGGTGAACGCGCACTGCGCGGACGCGCTGATCTGCATCTCCAACTGCGACAAGATCACCCCCGGCATGCTGATGGCCGCGCTGCGCCTGAACATCCCCACCGTCTTCGTCTCCGGCGGCCCGATGGAGGCCGGCCAGGCCGTCCTGGTGGACGGCACGGTGCGCAAGCTCGACCTGGTCAACGCGATCTCCGACGCCGTCAACGAGAACATCTCGGACGCCGACATCGCGATCATCGAGGAGAACGCCTGCCCGACCTGCGGGTCCTGTTCCGGCATGTTCACCGCCAACTCGATGAACTGCCTGACCGAGGCGATCGGCCTCTCGCTGCCCGCCAACGGCTCGGTGCTGGCCACCCACACCGCCCGCAAGGCGCTGTACGAGGACGCCGGCCGGACCGTCGTCGAGATCACCAAGCGGCACTACGACCAGGACGACTACTCGGTCCTGCCGCGCAACATCGCCACCCGCGCCGCCTTCGAGAACGCCATGGCGCTGGACATCGCGATGGGCGGCTCGACCAACACCATCCTGCACCTGCTCGCCGCGGCCCAGGAGGCCGAGGTGGACTTCGACATGCGGGCCATCGACGCCATCTCGCGCCGGGTGCCGTGCCTGTCCAAGGTCGCGCCCAACGGCAAGTACTACATGGAGGACGTGCACCGGGCCGGCGGCGTCCCCGCCATCCTCGGCGAGCTGTACCGCGGCGGGCTGCTCAACGAGGACGTGCACACCGTGCACTCCGCCTCGCTGGAGGAGTGGCTCAAGGGCTGGGACATCCGCGGCGGCTCGCCCTCCCCGGAGGCCGTCGAGCTGTTCCACGCGGCCCCCGGCTGCGTCCGCTCCGCCACCGCCTTCTCGCAGTCCGAGCGCTGGGCGACGCTGGACACCGACGCCGCGGGCGGCTGCATCCGCAGCGTCGAGCACGCCTACTCCGTCGAGGGCGGCCTGGCCGTGCTGTACGGCAACCTCGCCGAGGACGGCTGCATCGTCAAGACGGCCGGCGTGGACGAGTCGATCTGGACCTTCAGCGGCCCCGCCGTGGTGCTGGAGTCCCAGGAGGACGCGGTCGACGCGATCCTGACCAAGCGGGTCAAGGAGGGCGACGTGGTCGTCATCCGCTACGAGGGCCCCAAGGGCGGCCCCGGCATGCAGGAGATGCTCTACCCGACCTCCTTCCTCAAGGGCCGGGGCCTGGGCAAGGCCTGCGCGCTGATCACCGACGGCCGGTTCTCCGGCGGCACCTCGGGCCTCTCGATCGGCCACGCCTCCCCGGAGGCGGCCTCCGGCGGCACCATCGCGCTGGTCGAGGACGGCGACATCATCGCCATCGACATCCCGGGCCGCTCGGTCAGCCTGGAGGTCTCCTTCGAGGAGCTGCACGAGCGCCGGCTCAAGCTGGAGGCCGAGGGAGGCTACCGTCCCAGGAGCCGGGTGCGCGAGGTCAGCGCGGCGCTCAAGGCGTACGCGGCGATGGCCACCTCCGCCGACAAGGGCGCGGTGCGCGACGTGAGCAAGCTGGGCTGAGGCGGTTTCGGTGTCCGGTTGTCCCCCGGTCGAGGGGGATAATCGGACCCGTGACCGACGACCGCACCGCCCCCGCGCCTGAGCCCATCCGCTTCTTCGGCACCAGCTGGGTCGAGCGCGGCCGGGGCTACTGGCTGCGGCGCGTGGCGGTGACGCTCGGCGCCTTCGCCACCGTGGTGGCCGGCGCCCTGGTGCTGCGCTTCGCGGTCAGCGGGGTGCAGCTCTCCAAGTCCGGCGGCCTGGTGAACGTGCTGCTGGTCGGCGCGATCGCGATCTGCTCCTGCCTGGCCGCCGTCCGGAACTGGAAGCTGCTGGCCGAGGGCCGCGACTCGCTGACCGGCTGGATGGCCGAGGACAAGTCGCTCGGCGCGGTCTGGCTGATCGGCTGCGTCGGCGCGGCCGCCGCCTACTTCTTCCGCAGCCTCACCGAGGCCCCCGGCGAGTCGGTCCGCCGGGCCGAGTACGAGGGCGCCGTCGCCCGGCACGAGAAGCGGCGCACCACCCGCACCGGCCGGCCGGACCGCAAGAAGCGCTGAACGGTCCGGCCTTCACCCCGGGCCCTCAGATCCGGGAAGCCGTTCCGCAGCCGCTGTCGTCCTGGCCGGGCACCTTGCTCCGGTCGTACGGGTCCGAGGCCGGACCGCTCGGATCGCCGGACGCCGGGCCGTTGAGGTCCGCCTGCGGGAACTCCGGGTGGTAGAAGCCGTCGCTGATGTCGCAGCTGGTGTTCGCGGGGTCCGTCTGGCTCTCGGCGATGACCAGCTTGCCCGGGGCGACCTGGAAGTGCTTCGGGTCGGCGAACCGGAACGTGACCAGCCGGCGCACGATGGTGCGGGTGCTGACGGTGCTTCCGCTGACGCCCGCCTGACGGACCGTCCAGGAGACCGCGCCGGGCGCCGCGCCGGTCGGTGAGGCGCCGGCGCGGCGGCGGCCCGCCTCGGGGCCCGGGCGCAGCGGGTAGACGAAGGTGTAGTCCGCGTGCACCAGGACCCCCTTGGCGCCGTCGCTCTCGAAGCTCATCCGGCCCTGCACCTTGATGACGTCACCGATCAGCAGCGCGTCGCGCGGGTCGATCCGGGTGATGTCGGCCAGCGGGTTCTCCTTGTCGGTGGGGTGCGCCAGCCGCTGGGCGAGCCGGTCGCTGTCGTGCGGGTCCAGCAGGTCGAGGGCGGCCTGCGGGGTGGCGCCCGCGATGGCCCGCGGGTCGAGGTTGGTCGCGGCCAGGAACGCCTTCGCGTCCTGCAGCTGCTTGGCCACCTCGTCCTGGCCGAAGACGCCGACCGCCTGCGCCGGCGGGGCGACGATCGCGTCGGCGCCGGCCGGCCAGCCGTCGGCGGGGGAGCCGGCCCACGGGTGGTCCACGGTCGGCAGGCTCGGGTCGGTGGTCGGCGGGGCGGCCGTGGGGGCCGCCGTCTCCGGGGCCTGGGAGCCGGCGGCCGGCTTCGGGTTCGCCGGCAGGGCGGCCGGGCTCCCCGCCGAGCTGTCGCCGCCGCCGAAGTTCGTGGAGTACCAGCCGCGCAGCTGGTCCATGTTGAGCCCGGCCAGCACCACGGCGGCGGTCAGCAGGACGAAGACCGGCGTCTGCCAGTTCCGCTCCTTGCGACGCTTCGGATTGCCCCAGGGGTCGACGGCCGCGGGCCGCCGGGCGAACCGCTTGCGGCGGACCTCGGTCGGCGGGCGCCACGGCTCGTTGGCCGGCGGCGGCTGGCGCTTCCACTTGGCGCCCAGCATCCGGGCGCGGCCCGAGGGCTCCTGGATGGCGGCACCCTTGACGAACTCCTCGTCCAGGACCAGATCGGCGAACGGGTCGTTCTGCTGCTCGCCCTGCTGCTCGCTCGCACGGTCGGTCGGGGGCGGGAAATCGGGGTCTTCGGCTATCGGCACGCGGTCAGTATGCAGTTCTCGTAGGACAGTTCGTTCACCGGGAGGTGAACGTGAGACCGCCTGGTGCTCGTTCTGTGCTGATAGCGCCTCACATGCCCGGATTGCTCACGGGTCCGGGCCGTCGCGGCTCCCGTGGGGGCGGGCTCAGCCGCCCGACAGCACCTGGCGCAGCACGGCCAGCACCTCGTCCTCGGGGAACCGCTCCAGCGCCGCGGCCTCCGCGCCGGCCAGTACGTCCGCGAGGTCCTCGGGCGCCGCCTCGCGGGCCAGGGCCGTCAGCCAGCCCCGGAGTTCGGCGAGTTGCCCGGGCAGGCCGGCCGGCCGTGGCCCCCGGTACGGGGCCGGGGCGCGCCGCTCGCGGACGACCGGCGTCCGTGCTCCGAGGCGCGTCGGTGGCGGCGCGGGGTCCTGGACGGCCGCGACCGCGGGCGGGCCCGCGCGTTCGCGGTCGGGCCGGGCCTCGGGCACGGGCTCGCCTTCGCTGGCATACCGGCCCGGTGGCAGCCCGACCTTGTAGGGGTGCACGCAGACCGGCACCCGGTCGGCGGTGTAGCGGAACCCGTCAGCGGGGTCGAACGGGCAGTCCGGGGCGGGCCGCTCGTAGACGTCGAAGCCGCCGGCCGGGCAGCGCAGGGACGGGCAGAACCAGCAGACATCGTGATCGCTGTCGTCATCGATGAACGGCGCCGGTTCCATCCGGGCACGATACCGGCC